>Ga0310914_10003216_pt1 | contig 11216 bp, 12 predicted proteins | sample GREbulkMGAN108_FD_203450 | JGI IMG/M metagenome (GOLD analysis project Ga0310914, IMG submission 203450) | Lab enrichment of tropical soil microbial communities from Luquillo Experimental Forest, Puerto Rico - GRE.bulkMG.AN108 | ecosystem: Environmental > Terrestrial > Soil > Tropical forest >...
CAGGCTCACAACCGCCACCGAGGGCGACACCCGCAAACTCAAAATGCCGGTCGTGGGTGGCGGGGGCGTAGGCGGCTTGACAAGCGCGAACTCCAGACTCTTCTCGCCGCCCGCCGGCACTGTTATCGTCTCTCGGCGGCTTTGATAACCCGGGGCAGAAATCTCCAGCTCGTGGGATCCGGCTGCGAGCTCCTGCCGGAAATCCGCGGCCGCTCCTACGGGCTTGCCGTCCAGGTTCAGAACCGCCACTGAGGGCGACACTCGCAAGGCCAGAATGCCGGTCGTCGGTGTCGGATGGACCAAATAATACAGCGGAAAGGCGACGAGGATAATCAGCGCAATGGCGACGAGAGAGAGGATGAGTTTCTTTTGCGAATTAAACTGCCGATGCCGCCGATTGCCCACCGGCTGCGGCCTAGCCGCAATAATGGCTTTTAGGTCGGACAGAAAAGCGTCAACCGTCTGGTAGCGCTGCTCCGGCCGGATCGCCAATCCTTTGTCCAACAGGGCTTGGAGGCCGGGAGGCAGCTTGATCCCTCTCTCGGAGACAGGCGGCAGCGGTGCGCCGGCAACACGGTCGGGGGCGGTTACCGGCAGGTCCCCGGTCAACAGGCGATAGAGCGTGGCGGTCAGGGCATATATATCGGTCCAAGGCCCCTGCCGCCCATTTCGCTGATACTGCTCAAATGGTGCATACCCTTCCTTCAGAATTACAGACAGGTTTGTGCTCTGCGATCCAATAGCGGCGCGGGCGGCGCCGAAGTCGAGCAGCTTCACCCGGCCATCACTGGTCAAGAAGATATTATCCGGACTGATGTCGCGGTGGATCAATCCGGCCGCATGGCAGGCCCGCAACGCGTCCGCTACAGGAATGAGAAGTTCCAATATTACCGGTATATCAAGCGCGCCGCTTGCGGTCACATGTTGATCTAGCGTGCCGCCGTCCAGATACTCCATGACCATATACCCGGTGCCATTTTCCTCGAAGAAGTCGAGTACTCGAATGATTCCGGGATGATCTCCGAATTGCGCCAGATGACGTGCTTCCTCCAGAAATTTTTCTAGTCCGATATTGAATGCATCCTGACTACCAGTATAAGCTCGTACTTGAGTTCCCCCCGGCATTCGCGATGCTAACTGCCGTGGCAGGAACTCCTTGATAGCGACACGACGGCGTAGGTTCAGGTCCCACGCCAAATAGGTCGCGCCGAAACCGCCTCGACCTAGAAGGCGTCCGATTTTGTACTTTCCGCCGAGCACGGAACCGGGACGAAGTACGTCCCCAGCGTCACCGGTCGAGAACCGGTCTTCCCCGCACCGGGAGCAGATCTCCCCCGGAGCCAAATCGATAAAGCACGTATGGCAGAAGTCTAAAGGCATCTCGGAACGACCCGCACGGCCGATCGCTCGCTATCAGGTTCGGGGAATGCACGAGCGGTGGAGAGATCGGCTGTGCCAGTCGATCCCCACTGGCGCTTTGAGCGGCAGCCTCCGGGGTTCCGCAGCACCCAATCGCCTTCCGAACCGTAGTCGATCGAGAATTCGCCACCCGGCAACGGGCGCGTTCCCGGCTGCCTATAGAGGCAGCGCGGCGTCGAAAGCGCGGGCATCATCTGGCGTTCCCTGTCGGCCGACCCAACCGGGAGGGGCTGTTAGTAACCATAATGATGAGAAGCGCTTTCCGTCAAACCGAAAAGCGACGCGTTGCCCATCCTTATACACCTCCCGCGAGAAATCGGACCTGTGAAACATTAAGCCTTGTGGATAAGTGAATGGCGTTCTTTCGGGCATGGCACGGGATGGAAAAGGCGGGCCTCAGACCGGCCTCGTGTTGCCACAGCGCTGGTCTGTCGGGTCTCTGGCTGGGCGCAAGGCATCGAGGCGAAATATATGATTAGGACGATCCCAAGCTTGGCTGCACGCGCGCGATTGCCCACGCGCGCAGCCAACTATCGGGGATCCGCAGACGGCATAAGCTACAAGGGCCATGTATCCGGTCACGACACCCTCCCCGCTCCGCTTGGTTAATGCTAGTACCGCACGGCGGACGAGAGGAGTGTGAGATAGTTCACACTTTCATTAATTTTTTGCGAAACCGGGTAGCGTCTGAGAGGTTCAGCAACAAGCCGGTGAGGCTGATGGTCATGGTATGCGGGTGATTGCGCAATCACCAGATCTTTTGGCGAGGACGCACACCATGACCGATAGGAGCGGTAAGTCTGGAACCAAAGGGATATCGCTTTTATTCTGAACTCAGCCAGTCCGCCGCCGCCATGGCCGATTCGCTGAACTTGACGCACACAACTTCTCTGTCAGCAGAGAAGAGGGGTTTATTCCCCCGCGTTTTCAATGGGTTATCTTGGGCGGGCTGGAGATTGTTCGGCTTTCGGACGCCGCGGAAATCCGCGGGAAACACGCCCAAAACCCTCCGAAACGTACGAAAAGTCCGCACAGCCGCCGCCAACATCAGCATGGCTGAAACGAGAACGCCCCCGATCGGGGGCGTCCCGTCACTACTAGCGTTTGGCCGTTAGGCCGCCGCCTTTTGCTGCGTCACCTGCGGCTGTGCGGATTCGCCGTTCGTGCCGATCGCGATCTTGCGCGGCTTGGCCGTCTCCGGCACCTCGTGCATCAGGTCGACATGGAGCATACCATTGTCGAGCTTGGCACCGGTCACCTTCATGTGATCGGCGAGGCTGAAGCGCCGCTCAAACGCGCGCCGCGCGATGCCGCGGTGCAGGTAGCCGTTGCCGTTCTTCTTCTGCTCCTCCTTCTGCGCCTTGCCCGCCACCAGGAGTGTGTTCTCGTGAACGGTGACATCGAGCTCGGACGGCGAGAAGCCAGCCACGGCCATCGTCAGCCGGTAGGCGTCTTCACCGGTCTTTTCGATGTTGAAAGGCGGGTAGCCGGGAGATGAACTATCGACGCGGCTTGCCGCATCGACCAAGCGGAATAGACGATCGAAGCCGATCGTCGAACGGAACAGCGGCGAGAAATCGAAACCATCCATGACCATATCCTCCATCGAGCAACATGGGATATCGGCATCTCCAACAAGGACGATGCCAATTTTTGACGCACGGCCCCGAAGTGGCGACCATGCAACGCACATGTGGTAACTAGAGAAAATCTTTCAAGTGGATTGGTGAAAAGCGGTTCTGCTCCTGACAGTCTTCACGCTACACTTTCCGCAGCGGCCACGGTCGCCTTAAGCCATAACGAATTCGTCCGACTCGATGTCTAGACGCCGGCCCGACACCTCTGCGGCATCCGCGTCGTTCATCGCCGCCGCGCACGCCTTCAGGATGAGCGCCCGCAACTCAGAGAAGTCCTTACACGCATCGTTAAAATCGGAAAGATTGTCCCTGCGGAGGACAGGCTCGCTGACCCGATACCGTCCCCCGGACAAAGCGCGGCAAAGGCTGGCTCGGAACCTGGCACAGTCCCCGCCAGCGTCATGGCAATCGCCTGCGGCGGAAATTTCGTCCGCCAGATACCGCTCAGCTCCCTCGCTTTCGATCGCGTGATGGCTGCTGACGAAATCAAGCGCACCGACGAGGCAGCGGTTGCCGCGACGATCGCTCAAGCGGCCCTTGACCCAGCGCTCGCCGTCGCCAAAGAAGCTCAGCAACAGATCGAGCACTTCGACGGCTTCGGTCGGGTCGCGCGCGCCCATGAAATCACGCCTCCACATCCGGGGTGACTTGCGAGTGTATCGCCCGAGCACCCCCTCCGCACTGTTTTTAATTCTCTGCCAGAAATAGCCGAGCATGTGACCGCCCTCGGCTTCGCCCGTCGCCTTCCGAGAGCCGATCGAACCCGACCAGAATAGGCGGTTTTGACAGGGGCTCCCTGTCTGCCACACCAGTTGCCATGAGCGATGACGCCCCCCGACGGCCAATGCCGCTGAGGTTCCGGGAGGTTTCTGGAGCCGCGCGCGCGAGGCGGGATTTTTTGGCGCGCAGGACGGCCGCGCTTCGATAAATTTTCGCGTCCGGGGCTTTGATGCAGTCCCACGTGAGCCATGGTGAACCTATTGTGACACAAGCATCGCCGCGGCTCGATAGGGCCGAGGTCGTGGGATCATCGCGAGGGCCCGCACTGTCACTGGCTGCTGCAATGTCAATGGCAGATATCTACCCCAGTTCCCTTGTTCAGACCCTCCCGAGGGCGTCACAAAGACGTCTCGATAATTCCCGCCAGTAGGAATTAGCACTATCGCTGTTCCGCCCTCGGCATCGTGTCCATCCTGACGGTGCCCTTGATGTTCCTCCATTGCGGTCGCTGGACGTTGACTAAATCGCCGAGCGCCGCATAACCGGAGCCCGACAAACGGCACACAGGGTCGAGCAGTTTCGGGTCGACGCGGCCGTTCTTCCAGACCGACGAATCGACATGTGCGTGAACGATGCGGCCCAGCACGATGTTGGTGTTGCGGTCGGTCACGATCTGTGCGACTTCGCATTCCAGGTGCGCCTTAGCCTCGGCGACGCGAAACGGCCGTACCTTCGCCGAGGGTACCGGTGTCAGGCTGGCCCAGTCGAATTCGTCCTCCTCGCGTGGGAAGTCACCCGAGGTGAAGTTCATCCTTTCCAGCAGGTGCATCGTGACGATGTTGGCGACGAACTCGGGCACCTCGCGGAGATTTCGCAGGCTGTCCTTGACGCCAGTCGAGCCGAAGGCGACATAGGGCGGGTCGCTCCCCATAAGGTTGAAGTAGGAATAGGGCGCGACATTGCGCACTCCGCTCTCCGAAATCGTCGAAATCCAACCAATCGGTCGCGGCACGACCAGGGCGGTCAAGAGTTGATAAAAGCCGGGCGCCGGCCAGTCGTCGGGGCCAAGTTCAAGAGCGCAATCGAGCACGGCGGGCGGGGCGTCGCCAAAGCTGGGCATGAAACGGGTCTTATCCTTGGTTGAGTGACGGGCTAGGATAGCAGCCCTGACGCTGACGCGGCCAATAGAACGCGTATCGATAGCGTCCTGGGGACGAGAGGTTGCGAACCGGAGTGCCGTCCCGCAGCATGCCGCGAGCGGCGTGATGCCTCGCGCGTTGAGCTTCGACGTGATTCCTTCAGGCGACACGATCTCATCGATCCCTGTCCGCTTCGCTCATCAGGGCGCGACGCTCACGGGCTTCGAACTCGACTCGGTCGACCCCGAAACCTTCCTTCGTCAGTGCTCGGAAGTGTCTAGGGGTTAGGGTACATGCGCGCCTTGATTGCTTCCAGTTTAGCAATGACGTCCGGGGCTGCAATTCTCGTGAACCGCGGCACCTTTTTTCCCTTCCACTCGGCCGGCTTAAAAAACATCTGCAAGGGGCGCAGGTCGAAGAGCCCGCCGTGCTGATATGCATAAGCTTCTTCGTATAACGGCCGGTAAACTTGCATGAAGGCGTCCTCATCTCGGCAATCATCTTCAGTGTGATGGCCGACCCCATAAATATAATAGGCGTAGTTATTCAGCGGACCGTTCGGGTCATGTTTAAAGTGGTAGTAATATCCGGGCTCCGGCAGCTTTTCTGGAGGTGGTATGTCATACGTCATATCGTCTCCCCTAGCCGCGCCCCGAAGGCACGATGTCAGGTTCTCCTCAACCAAGCTACGCGATAAAGGCGCTCGGCTGATGCCCAAAATTGCGCCATCGGGCAGCGGGCATCTTCGGGTATCTCCATCCCATGGATGGCGCGCGCACAGCGACGGTCAATCCGGGTATCGCCAAGGGCTCGTGGAGCGAGATTTTTCGCAACGGGCTCGGGCTTTATTCGGCGCTGGTGATCGGCGGCATCGCGATGAACGCGACGCAGATGCTGGTCATCGCCATCATCATGCCGACCATCGTTCGCGATATCGGCGGGGCGAGCTTCTATACCTGGGCGGCGATGCTCTACACGATCGGCGCGATCGTCGGCGGCGCCTCGACCGGCATGGTGTGGTCGCGCCTTGGCGCACGGCGCGCCTATACGCTCGGTGCGGGCGTTTTCGCGTTGGGTACGGTGTGCTGCGCGCTGGCCCCAAACATCGGCTCGCTGATTGGCGCGCGCGGGGTGCAGGGGTGGGCCGGCGGCCTCGTTTCGGGAAGCGGCATGGCGCTGATCACCGGCGTATTCGACTCACGCCTGCGGACCCGCATTATCGCGATCTCGCAAGGCACCTTCACCGCTTGCCATCTTAGCGGGCCGATCGTCGGCGGCATGTTCGCCGCGATGCAATGGTGGCGTGGCTCGTTCTGGATGATGGCGCCGTTGATGTTGGTCTTTGCGGCGCTCGCCTATTGGAAGGTCCCGGATCGCCTCAGCCGCGAGGCCGAACGCAGCCGCTTTACCGCAGTGCCGTTGCTCCGGTTCGGAACGTTGGCCGCCGGCGTGATGTGCGTCGCGGCCAGCGGATCTGTATCGGGGATGGCACCCCGCATCCTTTTGATCGCGGCGGCGGTGGCGCTTGTCGGTCTCACCTTTTGGGTCGACCGGCACGCCGCCGACAACCTCTTTCCGCGGGGCGCTCTGTCGTTGGGGGCGCCGATCGGGCTGGCGCTGTGGATTCTGGCGCTGCACGGGATGACGCAGATCTCCGTGACCTTGTTCCTGCCGCTGTTGCTGCAGGTCGTTCATCAGGTCTCCCCGGTAATGATCAACTTCCTCAGCATCGTCATTTCGATGGGCTGGACAACCGGCACCTTCACCGTTTCGGGGTGGTCAGGGAAGCGTGAGCGCTGGGCCCTCGCAGCGGGGCCTGTCATCGCCACGGCCGGGCTCGCCGGTCTGACGGCGGTGGCTTTGCTGCCGGGGCTCGCGTTGATGATCCATCAGCGCCTTCGTGATGGGAATCGGCATCGGTGTGTACAACGTGCACCTCGTCGCCCGGGCGATGGACAGCGTCCGCTCCGACGAGCATCGCACCACCGCCGCTGCCTTGACATCGGTACGGTCGATCGGCACCGCGTTCGGCGCGGCGATTGCCGGCGTGGTAGCAAACGTTGCCGGGCTCGGCGACGCCACCGAACCGGGGGCGGTGGGCCATGCCGTTACCGCGGTGTATATATTTTGCTGCATACCTTTCGGGCTCGCGGCACTGCTGATGTTCCGCTTTGTCCGCATTACGCTCGGCAAGCCGGCCATAACAGAGGAACGACGCAATGTCTCGTCCGCGAGCCCTTGAGAACATTCGCGTGGTGGATTTCAGCTGGGTGCGGGCCGGGCCATGGGCGACGCGTTGGCTCGGGGCTTTCGGGGCAGAGGTCATCAAAATCGAATGGCCCGAGAATGAGCGCGGCAGGCTACCGAGCACCACCACGCCGCAGAACCTCGAGGTCAATCTGAACACCTCGGGGAACTTCAACGACACCAATGTCAACAAAAAGAGCCTCAGCCTGAATGTACGAAGTGCCAAGGGCCTGGAGATCGCAAAGCGGTTGATCGCCGTCTCCGACATCGTCATCGAGAATTTCAGCTCCCGGGTGCTGCACAGATGGGGTCTCGACTATCAGGAGCTATGCAAGATCAAACCGGATATTGTCTACGTGTCGATGTCCGGCTACGGCCATACTGGCCGGAACCATCACTACACCTCGTTCGGTCCCGTTGCACAAGCGGCATCCGGTTTGACCTATCTTTCCGGCTTGCCCGGCAAACCGCCGGCCGGCTGGGGCTGGTCATATATGGACGACACTGGCGGCGTGTACGGGGCAATGTGTGCGCTGACCGGCCTTTACCATCGCAACATGACCGGAGAAGGTCAGCATATCGACTTGTCTCAGATGGTGGCGAGCGTTCCCCTCAACGGGCCGGCGCTGCTGGACTTCACGGTCAACGGGCGCGGGTCGCGACGACCGGGCTATCCTCCGGGCAACCGGGCGCACTGGCCCGGCACGCCGCTGGTCAACAACTACCGCGGGCCGACAGTGACGCCCCACAATGCCTATCGCACGCATCCCGGCGAGTATAACGACTGGTGCGTGATCGTCTGTCACTCCAACGATGAGTGGCAGAGACTGGTAGAGGTGATGGGCGCCCCGTCATGGGCTGCCTCGCCGAAATTCGCGACCGTTGCCGGACGCTTGCGTCACCAGCAAGAATTGGACGAGCAGATCGAAGCTTGGAGCATGACCTTGGGGAAATACGAGCTGACGGAGCGATGTCAGGCAGCGGGTATTCGCGCCCTTCCGGTACAAAGCGCCGAAGACCGGGTCGAGCATGACCCCCAGCTGCGCCACCGGGAGATGTACCTCGAAATGGAGCATCTGGCGCTCGGACGACGTAAGGTACAAAACACCCCGTTCAAACTTTCCAAAACCCCGGCGTCGAACCATTTGCCGAGCCCGCTGATCGGTCAACACACGCAAGAGATCGTCGAAGGCCTATTGGGCTACAGCCACGAAGATCTCCGTGCGGGTTTCACCGACGGTACGTTATGGCCGGTGAAGCGGGCGCGCTTTCCGTATATGGAGGAGATGCTCCGGTGAGCGATGCCCAGTCTCTGCCAGGTCCACTGGCAGGCCTCAGGATGCTCGAGCTCTCGAATGAAACCGGCCAGTTCTGCGGCAAGCTTTTCGGGGACCTCGGGGCCGATGTGGTCAAGATCGAACCGCCCGGCGGTGAGCCCAGCCGCCACATCGGGCCATTCCTCGACGACATTCCGCATCCGGAGCGCAGTCTGTCCTTCTGGCATTACAACACGTCCAAACGCGGCATCACCCTCAATTTGGAAACCGCAGACGGTCGCGAGCTTTTGATGCGTTTAGCGGCGACCGCAGATGTCGTCCTTGAAACCTTCCGGCCGGGTTTCTTGGCATCCCTGGGGCTGGATTACGAGGCTCTGTGCACGCAAAACCCTCGCCTGATCATGTGCGCGCTGACCCCGTTCGGTCAGACCGGCCCTTGGCGGGATTATCTTTCCAGCGACCTCTTACACATGGCAGCGGGCGGCGAAATGGCCTCGTCGGGCTATGATGAGGCCGATGTGCCCAATGCACCGCCGATCGCTCCCGGCGGCGGCAACGCTTGGCACACGGGCTGTCATTTCGCCTACATGGCCACTATGGCCGCGTTGGTCCACCGATCGGTTGCTGGCCAGGGGCAGTATATCGATGCCTCCATCCACGAAGCCTGCGCACTGACGACCGAGGCGGCGATCGCCAACTACATCTACCGGGGAGAAGTGGTGCGACGTCAGACGGGACGCCATCATGCAGCCGGCCCGACGCCCCACACCCAATTCCGCGCCAAAGACGGCAACTACGTTTGCGCGCTGGTGGCAGGCCGGCTTACGCCTAAATACATCGGCGAGTTGGCAGACCTGCTGGATACCAATGGTATGGCCGGCGATCTCAGGGATCCCAAATACCAGGATCCGGTGGTCATTGCGGCGAATACATCTCACATCATTGATGACCTGGTCGCCAATTTCATCGCCAGCCTGCCGGCAGAAGAGGTCTATCACACTGCTCAGCAGCGCGGCTTCACCTGGGGTGCAGTGCGTGCCCCGGAAGCGCTGCTCGACGATCCCCACTTGCATGACCGCGGTTTCTGGAAAGAGGTGGAGCATCCGGAACTCGGCTGCAGCTTCGTCTATCCGGGCGAGGCGGCCATATACAACGGCTCTCCCTGGCGGATCTCTCGACGGGCGCCGCTGATCGGCGAACACAATGTGGAGATCCTCTGCGGCGAACTCGGGTTGTCTCGAGGCGAGCTGTCCGTCCTGGGGGAAAATCGCGTGATCTGACAGCGCGAGGGCACAGCGCCCAATACGCGTTCGATACGGACCGGCGTTGCCCAACCCATTGTGTCGGCCAGCGAGAAAGATTTGATGTCGGCGCCGGCCTCCTCGGCGATCACGAGCCCGTCCTCCAAGGTCGAGACGACCTGAGCCGGCGCGATGTCGCCCTGGTAATTGCAGCCGAACGCCGCCATCACGCCGATGCGCGGAACTTCAACGCCGTTTTCGAGATGCAGTGCGGTTTGCTTCTTCATCGCCGCGACGTTTTCGGCATGGCTGCGGTGCAGGTTCTTCCGGGTAAATGCCTCCGACGCGGTCAACGCAATCGAGCCTGATACCGTCAGCTTGTTGCGAAACACCAGCGCCCGGTTGAGCCCGTTCGCATTGAACCACAGAGCGGTGTAATGGACGCCTTCTTTCGGGGTAAAACCGGAGACGACGTCTTCGGCGTCCGGCCTGGCACGATGAGCGGGCTGACGAATGAGGCCGCCTGGATATGGTGCAAACCGGTCTCTGCGAGCGCCTCGATCAGCTTAATCTTGTCCGCGGTGCTGGTTGGGCCGGGTTCGATCTGGAACCCTTCGCGCGGGCCTTCCTCATGGATCTCCACATGTGTCGGCAGATCGCTCATGGCTTCATTCCCTTGTGTCACTTCTCCAGCCGGTAAAACCGCGACGCGGTGCCGGCGAAAAGATCAGCCTTTTCCGATGCCGAGGCACCGTTCGCGAGCCGCTTGAATGCGTTGAACAGCACTGGATAGCTGCAGGCACCCTTGTCGACCGGAAAGTTGCTTTCGAACATGCAGCGATTGGCGCCAAAATTCTCAATGCAGGCCTCGACATAGGGCCGCCAGGCATTGGCCATCTCACCCGATGACGGGGGCAGCGGCGCCAGGTGAAAGTCGAAGGCGTTGACGATCATCGCCAGCCCGCCCAGCTTTACGTAGACGTTCGGGCAGGCGGACAATGCCTTGATGTCGGCGCGCCAGCCGGGGAACACCTCGTAGCGCTTATACGGGCCGACCCCGAGCGGGCCGCCGAAATGGTTGAGCACGATCTTTACCTCCGGGCATTCGCGCGCCACACCGGTCAGGGCCTTGATCTGCGGGTGATAGAGCCAGGCCTCGAAGGTCAGATTGTGCGCCGGCAGGCGCTTGAGGCCGCGGCGGAAGCTCGGGTCGTCAATCAGCCCCGGCGGCGGAACATAGGACGAGGCACCGACAATTGCGGGATCATGGGCCGCGATCTGGCGGATGCCGCGAAACCGCCCGCCGGCCGCGGCGATCTGCCCTTCCAGAACCGCATCGACATTGGGCAGCCGCAAATCGGCGAAGCTGACGATGGCGGCGCAAATCTTGGTCTTGCCGCCGCGCCGAGCGCTCTCTTCGGCGATCGCCCGCACGAACTCGCTTTCACCGATCGGGCGCATTTCCTCCGGACCGCTCGTCCGATAGCCCGAACCGCATTGGATGAACACGGTCTTGACGATGTTGTGCCCCGAATT
>Ga0310914_10003218_pt1 | contig 11215 bp, 9 predicted proteins | sample GREbulkMGAN108_FD_203450 | JGI IMG/M metagenome (GOLD analysis project Ga0310914, IMG submission 203450) | Lab enrichment of tropical soil microbial communities from Luquillo Experimental Forest, Puerto Rico - GRE.bulkMG.AN108 | ecosystem: Environmental > Terrestrial > Soil > Tropical forest >...
ACCTCGCTACCCACCTGGTCGGTGACGCCGTCGGTGAACAGATAGAAGGCGCTGCCCGGGACAATGGGGAATTCGCTGGCGGTGAAGCGGTAATCCTCGGGGCTGTCGAGGTAGCCGAGGCTCATGCGGTCGCCACGTAGCAGCTTGAAGCCGCCGTTCTCGGTCACTAGCAGCGGCAGATTGGCGCCAGCATAGGTGACGGTGCCCTTGTCGCGGTCCACCACGCAGATGCCGGCGTCCAGGCCGTCGTTGGACACCGCGCTGTCACGATCCTGGCGCAGGGCCGACTTTACCAGCCGGTTCAACTGGGTCAGCATCTCAGCCGGGTCGTCATGGCCGTGATGGTGCAGGATGCGGCTGAAGCTGGACGCCACCACCGCGGTCATGAACGCGCCGGGCACGCCGTGACCGGTGCAGTCCATCACCGCGATGACGCCCTTGGAGCCGAAGGCACCGGCCCAATAATAATCGCCGCCCACGATGTCCAGCGGCTGCCAGCCCACCGCCAGTTCGTCCACCAGCCCGGCCAGCGCGCCCTGGTCGGGCAGCAAGGCGTTTTGGATGCGGCTGGCGTAGCGGATGCCGTCATTGATGTAGCGGCTGGCCTTTTCCAGCTCGGAATTGGCCACGTTCAGCTGGGCCAGCGCACGCTCGACGCCTTCCTTCTCGCGGGCCAGCTCATTGGTGCGTTCGGCAACGCGGCGTTCCAGATCGCGGGCCAGCGCCGCCAGTTCCGCCTCGGCCTTGTCGCGGCCGTCCAGGCCATCTTGCGATTCGGTCAGCAGCGAGTTCATGGCGCCCACCAGCAGGCCCAACTCGTCCCGCTCGTGCCGAGGCGGCAGGTCGATGGGCTCGGCGCCCGGCCGCGCCGGGTCCACCTTGGCGATGGCGGCGGTGATCTTCAGCAGCGGCTTGGTGATCATGGCGTAGAACACCGCCACCACCAGCACGCACAGCAGGACCGAGCGCAGGGCGCCGGTGACCATGGATTGGAGGACGCGGTCGAGCCAGGTGTTCATCAGCCGGCCGGGGTCGAGCCGCAGGTCCAGCGATCCCACCGAGGACACGCTGCCATCGGGCGAGCGCGTCTCCAGGGCCAGGGTGTAGTGCACGATGTCGCCGAACAGCTGTTCGGCCAGGCCGGGCAATGGGGTGGACACCGGCGCGCGATGGGCCGAGGCCAGCCTGCCGCCGTAATTATCGGTCAGCGCCACCTCGGAAACCGCCTTGTCCTCGGCCAAGCCGTGCGCCACCTCGCCGGCCAGTTCGGACGACAGCTGGTAGGCCGCCTCCACGGCCAGGCCACGCACCAGCTGCAGGTTCGATCCGTAATTGTGCCGAATCTGGTCGTGCATGGCGCGGTAGTCGGACAGCAGATCGTAGGCCGACGAGAACAGCCCCACGGCCAGGGCGATGGCCAGGGTGGCGAAGGCCTGCTTGAACGACAGACCGTTCAGCATCCGCACCTGCGTGGGACCGCTCGGGCGCTGAGGGGCAACCGGAATGCGGGGCTGATGCACGGCCTGGGGGTTCCTTGGCTTGCGGCTACGGCCCCGGCAGGGGCGGAAAACGGCCCATTGTGCGAAGTTTGGCAGAGTCCGTCCAGCCCCTCGGCGCGGTCCGAACCAAAATGTCTGTGCGTAAAATCCCTAGCTTAATCGCGGTTGAAGCTTCTGCGGGAAAGGTTTACCTCAAAAGGAGTAATCTCCTTTTTTGAAGGGATATTCATGGAGCCTGGTGACAACGTCATCGACCTCGCCAAGGAGCGCCGCCGCCGTGGCCCGCGCTTCGATGGCGGGCTCATGGACATCCTTGAGGTCAGCCGCGATTTGGTTTGCCTTTGCCGTGCCGGCAACATCACCGCCATCAACGGCGCCGGCGCCCGCATGCTGGGCGCCGCCACCACCGACGAACTGGTCGGCCGGCGCATGGCCGAGTTCCTGGTGCCCGAATACGGCAGCATGCTGGAACTGTTCCTGTCCGGCCTGGCCAGTGAGGACAAGGCGGTACCCACCCGCATCCGGGCCTTGGACAAGACGGTGAAGGCTGTGGAGATGCAAACCTTCCGCGCCCGTGAAATCGCCACCGACGCCACCGTGGTGGTGTGCCGCGAGGTTACCGGCGAGGCTCCGGCCGCCGTCGAACTGCACGATGCCGACGTCTGCTTCCGCCTGTTCGCCGACAACGCGGTGAACCCGGTATTCCGCGTCCAGCAGGGCGTGGTGCGTTATGTCAACCGCGCCGCAGTGGCCCTGCTGGGTGCCGCCGGACCTGAACAATTGCTGGGCCGGCCATTGGGCGAGCTGCTGGATGGTCCCTCCCGCGCCACGGTGGAGGATGACTCTTTGCGCGCCCAGGCCGATGGCGGGCGGCCACTGCCGCTGACCATGCTGGCGCTGGACGGCGGCGCGGTGGGTGTGCTGGCCCGGGTGACCCTGGTGCCCACCGCCCATGGCCTGGAGGTCATGGTCGAGGCCACGCCCCACGCCTGAGGGCTGCCCCTCGCTTGCCCCTTGAAATATGACCGTTCCCATCGGTTAATGGCAGCGGAGCCGGTGCGTGAACCGGCGACCAGGGGCAAAGAAATGGCTCCGGTCAGGGGGAGGATGGCGGCCGTGGAACAGGCGCCGGATAAAGGGTTGTGGACCCGTCGCCGCCGGCTGGGGGCCGGTTTGGGCGTGGTCACCGTGGCGGCCGTGCTGGCGGCCGGCCATTGGCTGCCCGGTTGGGGCTTGCGCTGGGGGCTGTTGCGCGGCCTGCGCGATCTGGGGTGGGACCGCGTCAGCGTCTCCAATGCCGATCTTTCCCTGTTTAATGGCGCCATCGACATCCACCGCGTCGAGGTTGGCACCCAGCTGGGCAAGGCGCTGGGCGTCGACGGCATGGACCTGCGCTTCCGCTGGAAGCCCCTGTTTTCGCGCCGGGTCTCGGTGGAGCGGTTGGACGTCGACGGGGTCGACATCGATGTTCGTCGCGACGGCGACAAGATGGTGATCAACGGCCTGCCGCTGTCTGTGGCCGGTTCGGGCGAGGGCGGCTCGCCCTGGTCCTATGACGTCACCGACCTGACGCTGACCGCCAGCCGCATCCACTTCGTCGACGGCGCCACCGTGGCCGACATCCAGGTGGAGCGCCTGGAACTGCAGGATCTTAAGAGCTGGGAGCCCGATACTCCCGCTCGCATCCGCTTCCAGGGCCGGGTCAACGGCGCACGACTTAGCCTGGATGGCAGCGCTACGCCCTTCGCCGGCCGCCCCGCCTTCGCCGCCACGGTCGGTGCCGAGGCCTTCGACCTGGCTGGATTGGCCGACCTGCTGCGCCGGGCCGGTGCCGGCGAGGCCAGAGGCCGGCTGGATGCCAACCTGACCGTCGAGGGCGGCATCGGCGCGCCGATGACGCTGTCTGGCCGCGCCACGCTCAAGGACGGCGGCTGGGCCGGCTTCGGCGCCAAGGTGGCCGCCGCCGAGGCCGACGTCTCGCTGACCAAGCTGCACTGGAACGGCGCCGACACCACCCTGTCCGGCACCCTGGCGACCCGCCAGCTGCGTATCGAGGCCGAGGGGAGCGAGGTCGGCACCGGCAGCGGCCGGCTGGAGGTGCGCTCCGCCTCGTTCAGCGCCGCCCAGCCGTTTCGGGTGGATGGCAGGCTGGAGCTTGAGGATGCGCGCATGGCGGCGTTCGGCGCCCTTCTGGAGGCTAGCCGTGTCGCCGCCGAGGGCGGAATTGATTACGGCAAGGCCGAGAACCGGCTGCTGCCCGTAATCGGCAAGGTGGCCTCGGTTACCGTGGATCAAGTTTGGCTGCGCCAGTCCGGCCAGGATCTGGTCCATGCCGAGCGGGTGGAGGCCGGCGAGGCCACTCTGGCGCCCACCTCCGCCACGGTGGCGCGGGTGGACGGGCGCGGCCTGGGGCTGCTGTCGCGTCCAGGCAAGGGCGGTTTTCCCTGGCGGCTGGAAGCGCGCCAGGCCACGGTCGAGAAATTGGAATACAGCCTAGGCGGCGTGGCCGCCGCCAACCTGACCCTCAACGGCGCGCTGGGGCGGGTGACCCGCACCAAGACCGGCCTCCTCGGCCTGCCCGAGGGCGGCGAGGGTGGAACCAAACCGCGCCTGGCGGTGGGGCGGCTGCGGGTGGCCGGCGACAGCAAGTTAGAGTTCGACGACCGCGCCCTGCCCGAGCCGGTGCGGCTGCGGCTGGACAATGTGGACGTCACCGCATCCGAACTGGATTCGGCGCGACCCGACCGCGACAGTCCGTTCTCGGCAAAGGCCCGATTGGGCGCCGCGCGATTGAGCGCGCAAGGCATGGCCCGGCCGTTTGCCCCGTCGCCCGGTGGCAGCGCCAAGGCCCAGGTGCGCGCGCTGGAGCTGCCGCCATTGTCGTCTTATGTGGCCAACACCCTAGGTGTGCATCTGGAGACCGGCCACCTGGATGCCGATGTGGCGTTGAATGCCCAGCAGGGCCGCCTGGACGGCGACATGCAGTTGGTGCTGTCGGAACTGTTCGTCGCCCAGCCCGATCCCAACGCCCCGCTGGCAAAGTCCGCCGATATGCCCATCGAGACGGTGCTGGACCTGCTGCGCGACTCGGACAACCGCATCCATTTGTCCATTCCGGTGCGGGGCGATCTGTCCAATCCCGATTTCGACATCAGTGATGCCGTCGGCCAGGCGGTGGGCGGGGCGCTGAAATCCACAATGTTCACCACGCTCAAGGTGGCATTTCCGCTGGCCGGGCTCATCAGCCTGGTGATCGACGATTCGGAAAGCCGCCGCCTGGCGCTGGAGCCCCTGGCCTTCGCTCCCGGCTCGGACGCGCTGGACGAGGCCGACCACAAGCGCCTGGGCGCGGTGGCCGGGCTGATGGGGCAGAAGGCAGGCCTCAAGCTCACCCTGTGCGGCGTTGCCGCCCAGACTGCTGACGGCCCGGCTTTGGCCGAGCGCAAGCGGATGGAGGATCTGGGCCTGATCGCCCGCCTGCAGAAAATCGTCGGCGCCGCCCCCACTCCTGCCAGCCTGCCGGTGGACCACGACCGCCTAACCCGGCTGGCGGAGGCGCGTGCCCAGGCGGCCAAGACCTTCCTGGTGGAGCAGGGCGGCATCGATCCCGACCGCCTGTTCACCTGCCGCCCGCGGGTCGAGGCGGAACCCAAATCGATCCCGCGGGTGGATCTGGTGCTGTAGAAGCTATTCTGCCGGCTGCAACGCCTCGACGTACTGGTCGTAGGCCTGCAGCGCCAGGGCGGCGTACATCAGCGACGGTCCGCCGCCCATGTAGACGGCCATGCCGGCCACCTCCATCAGTTCCTCGCGGCTGGTGCCCAGTTCCAGCGCCGTCTTGGTATGGAAGGCGATGCAGCCGTCGCAGCGCGCCGCGATGGCGATGCCCATGGCCACCAGTTCCTTGGTCTTGGCGTCCAGCGCCCCGGCGGTGCCGGCCGCCTTGGCCATGGCCGAAAAACCTTTCATCACGTCGGGAATGCCGCCGCGCAGTTGGCCCAGCACGCCCGAGAGTTCCTTCGCTAAACCCGGCCAATCATGAGACATGGGATGGATCTCCAAATATAAGTTTATGCTAATATATTGCGGCAAGCTGGTGCGGCGCAAGGGTGCCCGATATCGATTTACCGTCGGTCGCGGAAGAAGGCGCGCAGCAGCTCGGCCGCCTCGGCTTCCGCCATGCCGCCAATGACCTCCGGCCGGTGATGGCAGGTCGCATGGTCGAAGATGCGGGGGCCATGCTCGATGCCGCCGCCCTTGGGGTCATAGGCGCCGAAATAGACCCGGCGGATGCGGGCGAACGAGATGGCCGTCGCACACATGGGGCAGGGCTCCAGGGTGACGTACAGGTCGCACTCGCCCAGGCGGGGGGAGTTGGCGGCGGCGGCAGCCTGGCGCAGCACCAGGATTTCCGCGTGCGCCGTGGGGTCGGTCAGTTCCTCGACCCGGTTGCCGGCGGCGGCAACCACCCGGCCGTCCTGGACCAGCACAGCGCCTACCGGCACCTCGCCGCGTGCGGCGGCGGCGCGGGCTTGTTGCAGTGCCAGGGCCATGAAATCGTTCATGGCTTTGGTCTAACACATTGCCGCCGCGTTGGCAGGGTTCTATACGAAGTTCAGAACCGGCAAGGATCAGCCATGCAGTCCCTTCCCGTCATCGGCATTACCCTCGATTCCGAGGAGCCCGGCGGCTATTCCCCCTTCCCGTGGTACGCGCTGCGGCAGAACTATTGCGCGATGGTGGCAAAGGCCGGCGGCCTGCCTCTGGCGCTGCCGCATGTCCCTGAGCTGGCCGGGGCCTATCTCGACCGTATCCACGGGCTGGTGGTCACCGGCGGTGCCTTCGACGTGAACCCGGCATTGTTCGGCGCCGCCGACCGCCACGCCACGGTGAAGCTCAAAGATATGCGCACCCGCTTCGAACTGGCCATGGTGCAAGGCGCGCTGGAGCGCGACCTGCCCATCCTCGGCATCTGCGGCGGCCAGCAATTGCTCAACGTCGCTTTGGGCGGCACCCTGATCCAGCACATCCCCGACGCCGTCCCCGACTGCCTCGCCCACGAGCAGCAGGTGCCGCGCGACCAGCCCGGCCACGAGGTGGCGCTGGTGGCCGGCACCCGTCTGGCCGTCATCGCCGGGGAAACCCGCATCCCGGTCAATTCCTCGCACCACCAGGCGGTGGGGCGGGTGGCGCCGGGCTGCGTGGTCAATGCCGTGGCCGACGACGGCGTGGTCGAGGGCATCGAAGACCCGCGCCGCCGCTTCTGTATCGGTGTGCAATGGCATCCCGAATTCTCCATCAGTCCGGCCGACACTGCCTTGGTCCGGGCGTTCATCGAGGCCTGCATCCCATGAGCGAAGACAAGAAAGCCCCGGAAGAAAAGGGAGCCCCGGAAAAGGGAGCCCCGGAAAAGGGTGAGCGCATCGCCAAGCGGCTGGCCCGCGCCGGCGTGTGTTCGCGCCGCGACGCCGAGCGCTGGATCGCCGAGGGCCGCGTCGCGGTCAATGGCCAGGTGCTGGCCACCCCCGCCGTCGTGGTGTCGCCCGGCGATCTGATCATGGTGGACGGCAAGCCGCTGCCCGAGGCCGAGCGCACCCGCGTGTGGCGCTATAACAAGCCGGCCGGCCTGATGACCACCCACAAGGACCCGGAAGGCCGTCCCACCGTGTTCGAGCGTCTGCCCGAGGGCATGCCGCGCGTCATCTCGGTGGGCCGCCTGGATTACGCGTCCGAGGGCTTGTTGCTGCTCACCAATGACGGTGAGCTGGCGCGCAAGCTGGAGCTGCCGTCCAATTCCTGGATCCGCCGCTACCGCGTGCGCGTCCATGGCGAGGTGGATCCGGAACGGCTGGTGCAGTTGGAGAAGGGCATCACCATCGAGGGCGTGCGCTACGGCTCCATCAAGGCCATCCTCGACCGCCAGAAGGGCGCCAACGCCTGGGTCACCGTCTCCATCCGCGAGGGCAAGAACCGCGAGGTGCGTCGCGTCTTCGAGCATCTGGGCTGGCCGGTGCTGCGGCTGATCCGCGTTTCCTATGGCCCCTTCCAGTTGGGCAGCCTGCCCGAGGGCGAGGCCGAGGAGGTGCCGGCCAAGGTGTTCAAGGAGCAGCTGGGCCTGGAGGATTCCAAATGGGCCAAGCCCCACGCGGACGAGCATCCCGAGCTGCCCCATGCGCCCGGCGCCCGCAAGGGCGGCCGTACCCGTGTGGAGGGCGGGAAAGACCGCCCCTTCAGCGCTGACAAGCCCGGCAAGGGTCGGTCGTCTGGTGGTGGCATAACCGGCAAGGGCCGGCTGTCCAGTGATGGTGTGGCCGGCAAGGGCCGGCCGGGCAAGGACGAGAAGAAGCCCCATGCGGATCATCGGCGGAAGCCATAAGGGGCGGCGGCTGGCGGCCCCCGACGGGCGCGACACCCGTCCCACCGCCGACCGTGCCCGCGAATCCTTGTTCAACATCCTGGCCCATTCGGACCTGGTGGAGCTTGAGGGCGCCCTGGTGGTGGATTGCTTCGCCGGTTCGGGGGCCCTGGGGCTGGAGGCGCTGTCGCGTGGCGCCGAACACGCCTGGTTCCTGGAGGTCGCCCACGGCGGCCTTTCGGCGCTGAAAGCCAACGTGGCCGAGCTGAAGGAACAGACCCGCGCCACCATCCTCAAGGCCGACGCCACCAAGCCGCCGTCAGCCTCGCGGGCCTGCACCCTGGCCCTGATCGACGCCCCCTACAACAAGGAGCTTTCCGTTCCCTGCCTGGCCGGCCTGGCCGACAAGGGTTGGTTGGCTCCCGGCGCCCTGGTGGTGGTCGAGGTGGCGGCCAAGGAGCCGCTGACCCCGCCGCCCGGCTTCACCGTCGAGGACGAGCGCACCTATGGCGCGGCGCGGCTGGTGTTCCTCACCTACTCGGATGTCGCCTAGGCCGCCGCCCGCACGCTGGCGTCGCGGATGGGCAGGTGGACCAGGGTGGCGAACACGCCGGCCACCACGGTGCTCATCCACATGACGTCGTAGGACAGGGTGGCGTCGTAGACGATGCCGCCCAGCCAGGCGCCCAGGAAGCTGCCGATCTGGTGCGAGAAGAACACCACGCCGAACAACATGCCGATGTAGCGTGGGCCGAACAGCCCGGCGATCAGGCCGGTGGTGGGCGGTACGGTGGACAGCCACAGCAGGCCCATGACGGCGGCGTAGGCCAGCAGCGCCACCTCGGTCTTGGGGCCCATCACGAACAGGAAGGTAGCGACCGCGCGGCCGAGATAGATGGCCGACAGCAGATATTTGGCGCGCACCTTCAGCCGGCCGGCGACGAAGGTTCCCACCACGTTGAAGCCGCCGATGACCAGCAGGGCGGTGGCGCCGGCGCCCTTGGTCATGCCGCACAGCGCCAAATAGCCGGGCAGGTGGACGCCGATGAAGGCCAACTGGAAGCCGCAGACGAAGAAGCCGGCGGTCAGCAGGCGATACCCCGAATGGCCCCAGGCCTCGCGCAGGGCCTCGCCGATGCTCTGCTGGTGGTGCATCACCTGGGCGCTGGCATGGGCCATCACCTCGCCCTTGTGCAGCAGCCAGGCCAGCGGAATGGTGGCCAGCGACAGGCAGGCCAGAACGGTGACCGCCGTGGTCGGACCCAGATTGCCCACCATGCCCTGCGTCACCGGGATCAGGCACATCATGCCCAATGAGCCCAGCGCCGAGCCGGTGCCCATGGCGGCGGTGCGGAATTGCGGCGCCACCGCGCGTCCCACCGGGCCCAGCACGACGGAATAGGAGGTGGCGGCCAGGCCGAAGCCCGAAACCAGGCCCAGGCCCATGGTGGTGGCCCACTGCCCGCCAGAGGCCACCAGCAGCATGCCGATTCCGAAGGCGAACGCGCCGAACGCGGCCACCCGGGCGGCGCCCCAGCGGTCGGCGGCGGCGCCGGTGAAGGGCTGGAAGGCGCCCCAGAACAGGTTGTGCAGCGCCACCGCCAGCGAGAAGGTGGCCAGCGGCCAGCCGCGCTCCAGCGAGAGCGGGCCGATCAGCAATCCCTGCGCCTGGCGCGAGCCCATGGACACGCTCATCATCAGGCAGCCGGCAGCGAAGATGGTCAGGACGGCGGGCGACAGCCAGGACGGGCGACCCATGACGGACCTCGGCAGTTTGGAAACGCTCTTAACCTAAGCGCACCCGGCCCATGACGGCAAACCAGTTGTGGTGCGGGTTGTGCATTAGAATTTCTAAGGCCCTGACAGCGGCCCCAGGGCGGGTTATCCTTTCCCTTCGACCGACGGGAAGCGAGGGGTGCCATGGCTGAGACCCTCCGGCTCATGCCGCATCACGATCCGCACTGGCGCGACAAGGTGGCGGCGCTGCAACAGCGCCATCATGAACTCTTGTCCCATGACGGCCTGCTCACCAAGGCCGAGCAGCAGGAGCTGATGGTGCTCCGCATGGAAATGGACCGCGTGCTCAATTCCCGCTTCCGCACTACCGCCGAGTACCGCGATTTCTATTTCGCTCGCGCCCGCCAGCTGCTGGAGGACGAAGGCATCGACATGGCCCTGCCCGACGTCGCCGCCGACGCCACAATCGAGGAGATCGACCGCGCCCTGGGCCTGGTATGGGCGGCGGTCGAAGTGACCAATGCCGAGACGTTCTGATCAGGGTAAAACAAAAAAGGCCGGAGGTTTCCCTCCGGCCTTTCTGGTTTCTTAGGCCGCTTATGCGGCCTTGCGCTTCTTCAGCAGCTCCAGGATCTCGGCGGCGGCCTTGGGGATGTTGGTGCCCGGGCCGTACACCGCGGCGACGCCCGCCTTGTACAGGTAGTCGTAATCCTGCTGCGGGATGACGCCGCCGGTGACCACCAGGATGTCGCCGGCGCCCTGCTTCTTCAGGTCGGCGATGAGGGCGGGAACCAGGGTCTTGTGGCCGGCGGCCAGCGACGAGGCGGCGACGATGTGCACGTCGTTCTCGACGGCCTGGCGGGCGGCCTCTTCCGGGGTCTGGAACAAGGGGCCGACATCCACGTCGAAGCCGATGTCGGCGAAGGCGGTGGCGATGACCTTGGCGCCGCGGTCGTGACCGTCCTGGCCCATCTTGACCACCAGCATGCGCGGACGGCGGCCTTCTTCCTTGGCGAAGGCGTCGATGTCGGCCTTCAGCTTGGCGAAGCCCTCGTCACCCTGATAGACGCCGCCGTACACGCCCGAGATGGTGCGGTTGACGGCGCGGTGGCGGGTGAAGGACTTCTCCAGGGCGTCGGAAATCTCGCCCACGGTGGCACGCGCCCGGGTGGCGACCACGGCCAGCTCCAGCAGATTGCCCTCGCCGGTCTCACCGGCCTTGGCCAAAGCGGCGAGAGCCGCGTCGCATTTTGCCTGGTCGCGGGTGGCCTTGATCTGCTTGAGGCGGGCGATCTGGGATTCGCGGACCTTGGCGTTGTCCACGTCCAGGATCTCGATCGGCGCTTCTTCGGCGGGCTGGTACTTGTTGACGCCGACCACCACTTCTTCGCCGCGGTCGATGCGGGCCTGACGGCGGGCGGCGGCCTCTTCGATCTTCATCTTCGGCATGCCCGATTCGACGGCCTTGGTCATGCCGCCCAGCGCTTCCACTTCCTCGATCAGCTTCCAGGCTTCCTCGGCGATGGCGTTGGTCAGGCTCTCGACGTAGTACGAGCCGGCCAGTGGGTCGGGCGTCTCGGTCACGCCGGCCTCGTACGCGATGATCTGCTGGGTCCGAAGTGCG
>Ga0310914_10003222_pt1 | contig 11206 bp, 10 predicted proteins | sample GREbulkMGAN108_FD_203450 | JGI IMG/M metagenome (GOLD analysis project Ga0310914, IMG submission 203450) | Lab enrichment of tropical soil microbial communities from Luquillo Experimental Forest, Puerto Rico - GRE.bulkMG.AN108 | ecosystem: Environmental > Terrestrial > Soil > Tropical forest >...
GCTCCAGCTGTCGCCGTGGGATTGGTTGACCTCTAGCAACCGCTCGAATCCACGTCCAAGATACCACTGAATACCAAGGTTTCTGGCGGACTCTGCAATCAAAAGTAAGTTCTTGCCGATTTCAATTCTCGGCCCATAGCTCACTTCGATTGCGTCGAGCAGCGGATTTAGTTGATAAGACATTGATTGCACTCCTTATGGTAGTAGGTGTGATTGCCTACCATCAGGAGTTTATCGTCAGCTATCGGGGTAACATACAGATCAGTTATCTATTAAGTTGTTATGTTTACTGGTTAACATATTAGTCCGTGTTCTAAGGCCTATAGTTTCTGTTATGCTAAATGACTGCACGGTAAGCTGGTGCGTTGCGACCTCATTAATTATCAGGAGTAAAGCATGTCGGTGCTGAAGCTACGCTCTGACAATGGTCAAGCCGGCGAGACGGACTCCCGTTCCAGCGACGGCAGGCCAAGTCAGATCGATATCCATGTGGGAAAGCGGGTGAAGTTGCGCCGCATGGTTCTTGGCATGAGCCAAGAAGAACTGGGCAAGGCTCTGGGCGTGACCTTCCAGCAGGTCCAGAAATACGAGCGCGGCGTGAACCGCATCGGCGCCAGCCGTCTTTATGACCTGATGCGCGTGTTGGGGGTTGGGGCCGGATTCTTCTACGAGGCCATGCCGGCTGAAGTTCTGGCGATGACCGCTACCGCTCCCGCCGAGCAGCTGCCGTTAGAAGCTCCGTCGATGGGCGGGGAAACCAACGAACTGATCAGGGCTTACTACGCCATCGCCGACAAGCGGGTGCGCAGCCATGTTTACAGCCTGGCGAAGATCATCGCGCAGAATGCGGAAGGCGGAAAAGCCCAGCCGGAAGAAGAATAATCCTGCGGTTTAGCCGATGTCAGGAGTGACGGCGGTCAAATGCTTGGCCGCCGTTTCCAGATTCATCCAGTGGGTTTGCTCCATCTCGGCCAGGAAAGCGGACAGTTCGGCGTCTTGTAAGCCGGGTCGGCGCTCGGCGATACGCCTGGCGACCCATCGCTGGCCACGGATCAGCAGATCAAGTCGTGCCGGCCATCCTTCGGCGGCCAGAATAGTGGCCAGGAAATCGCCGGTCGCCCGCGACGGCTCGCCACCCAGTCGCTTGATCTGCTGGGTGAGGCCGGCGCAATAGCGGGCCTCGTCCCGCGTCAGTTCGGGCAGGGCTGCGGCCAGGGCAGGCGGGGGCTGCTGGGTTTGGAAATGCCGCAAGGCCTTGGCCCCGGCGCGTTCGCATTCCAGCAGCAGATTCAGGAAAGCGATGATCTCCAGCGGTTCGTCGGCCATGATGAAAGCCTCCTGTCATTCCCGATGTGGGAACTATGGAGACGCCTGCCAAGCCGGGCCTTGAGGGTGATCAAGGAAGGCTGAACGCCTTACCGATCACCCGCCGCACCAGATCGGTCAGACCATACTGGTCATAGTCGCCCGGCATTGCCCAGGCGACGGCGTCGGCATCGTCGCCGGCCGTCGGTTCTCCGGCTCTCCAGCGGGCGGCGAAATCGATCACGGTGTAATGGAAGCGAAGGTTTCCTGCCGGGTCGCGATCGATCAGGTCAACCACATCGGCGACTCCCAGCCAGTCCAGATCGGTCAGGCCGGTTTCCTCGGCCAGTTCGCGGGCGGCGGCTTCGGCCACTGTCTCGCCCAGCCTCTGCTTGCCGCCGGGCAGGCTCCAGCTGCCGGCGCGGGGTGGATGGGCGCGGCGGATGATCAGCACCGCCTCGCCCTTCATCACCACCGTGCCGACGCCGACGACGGGAGTCGCAGGAAGGTTCACCGTCCGATCTTCGACCGTTCGGCCTTGCTGTAATTGCTGAAATGGCCTTCCTTGGCGGCCTGGGCCCGGCCTTCACGGATTTTGGCGACCGATTTGGCGTCGGGCGCGATGGTTCCGAGCAAGCGTTCCAACGCCGTGCCGCCGCATTTCGGACAGACGGGAACGTCGTCGCCCCGCACCAGGGTCTCGAATTCCTCGCCGCAGGCGCAGCGATAGCTGTGAAGTGGCATTGGTAAATGATCCTTTCCGCTGAAAGGGTGATCCTGCTCCCACGGATCAGAATAAGGCCATGGGTTAGCTCTTGCCAAGGTGTGCAATGCGGTAAACAATCCGCTTCCCTTTGCGCAAAGGTGGGAACAGGCATGAGCGAACAGGAGCATAAGGCCGACGATCTGCCGGAAAACCCGGTCAAGATGACGGTGGCAGGGCGGTTGCGGGCCTATTTCTTTGCCGGCATCCTGATCACCGCGCCGATTTCCATCACCTTCACCATCGCCTGGAACTTCATCGATTTCGTGGATTCCAAGGTCACGCCGCTGATCCCGGCCGCCTATAATCCCAAGCAATGGGGCGTGCCCGGCGTCGGTCTGCTGCTGGTGGCCTTGGTGCTGACCCTGGTCGGCGCACTGACTGCCGGTTTCCTGGGTCGCGTCTGGCTGAAGTTCAGCGAATGGATTCTCAGCCGTACGCCGGTGCTGAACGGCATCTATTCGGCGGTCAAGCAGGTGTTCGAGACCGTGCTGGCCCAGAAGTCGAATGCCTTCCGCGAGGTGGTGCTGCTGGAATATCCCCGCCAGGGCTGCTGGACGGTCGGCTTCATCACCGGCCAGACGGTGAAAAGTCTCTGTCCCGATCAGGAGCAGGACTGGGTGAACGTCTTCGTTCCCACCACGCCGAACCCGACCTCGGGCTATCTGCTGTTCCTGCCGCGATCGCAAGTGCGGGCCACCAGCGTTTCGGTGGAAGACGGGCTGAAACTGGTCATCTCGGGCGGCATTGTCGCCCCGCAGGAGGGTTGATTTCCATGTTCGATGATCTCGCTCTGGCCCGCGCCATTCATGTGCTGGCGGTCTTGCATTGGATGGGCGGCGTCGCCTTCATCACCCTGGTGATCATCCCCATGGCCCAGCGCCTGAAGGATGGCCAGTTGTTCGCCCGCATCGAGCATCGCTTCTCGGCTCAGGTGAAACTGTCGATCCCCCTGGCCGGCGCCAGCGGCCTCTACATGACGGTGAAATACGGCATCTGGGACCGCTTCGGCCAGGCCGGCTATTGGTGGATGACCAGCATGTTCACGCTGTGGATCATCTTCATGCTGATGGTGTTCGTCATCGAACCCTTGGCCCATCGCCGTTTCGAGGCCTTGATGGCCAGCGATCCCGACAAAGCACTGACCTTGCTGGCGCGGGTGCATCAGGTGCTGCTGGCGGTGGGAGCCGTCACCGTGCTGGGCGCGGTGGCCGGGGCACATGGGTGGCTGTTCTTTTAAATCGACGTTTTCCACTGCCACTCAATACGGCATATAAACAAGGACATACTGCCGCCAAGATGATGTCAATGATCATTGATCATCATGATAAAGTAATTGTGCATCAAGGCATGATGAGTCTTATAGACCCATCCTTTGCAATGGTCCGATAAACATCATGAATAGTTAAAGAGGGATAGGGCCGCTGGGATGGCGCATCTACCTTTTGACGATTTCTGATGGAGTTTCGAGATGCAGCGCATCTTCTTTTCCGCGGTATTTCTTTCGCTGATGACCGGTGCCGTCACGGCCCATGCTGGCGACGATGATCAAGGCCTCTATCTGAGGCTGGATAGCGGTGAATCCTTTTCCCGAGCCGCTGGCGGTGACGTCGGCAACGATGTTGGTAATGCAAATATTTTCGGTGGGGGCGTCGGCTATCGGTTCAACGAATATATCCGCAGCGACGCGACTCTGAGCTATCGCCACGGATACAAGATCAACAGCACCACCGTTATGGATGGGCAAACTTACTATTCCCGAGGGCATACCAGCAGTTTGACCGGTCTGGTAAATCTGTACGCCGAACCTGTAAAGTTCGGCATTGCTCGGCCCTATGCTGGGGGTGGGCTGGGGTTCTCGCAGAATCGGACCGGCGACGTTTCCATCACCGTCTCTAACCTCAACGGGTCTCTGCAGGGAGCGACACACACCAGTTTCGCTTGGCAACTGAGCGCGGGTGTCGGTTTCGACCTGACCTCCAATCTGTCCGCTGACATCGGCTACCGCTACATGGATATGGGCGAAGCCAAAACCGGAAGCCATGTGAACATTGCCGGCACGACGTCGGACAATTGGACGTCACGCGGCAATCTCACCGCACACGAGCTTCAGATGGGGCTGCGCTATCAGTTCTGAGTATTAGCCAGACCGCAAGGTCGACACTACCGCATCTCTGGCGAACAGGTAGAGCAGGGTGCGCAAGGCCGCGCCCCGCTTGCCGTTCAGATCGGGATCGGTTTCCAGGATCAGCCGGGCATCATCCCTGGCGGTGGCCAGCAGGTCGCCATGCACCGCCAGATCGGCCAGCTTGAATTCCGGCAGGCCCGACTGACGGGTGCCCAGCAATTCGCCGGCGCCGCGCAGTTTCAGGTCTTCCTCGGCGATGCGGAAGCCGTCTTCGGTATCGCGCATGATGTTCAGCCGCGCCTTGCCGGTCTCGGACAAAGGGGCTCCATAGAGCAGCAGGCAGGTCGAACGGGCCGAGCCGCGCCCAATACGCCCCCTGAGCTGATGCAACTGGGCGAGGCCGAAGCGTTCGGCATGCTCGATCACCATGACGGTAGCCGAGGGCACATCGACTCCCACCTCGATAACCGTGGTGGCGACCAGCAGATCGAGATCACTGCCGGCAAAGGCCTCCATCACCGCATCCTTCTGCGGCCCCTTCATGCGGCCATGCACCAGCCCGACGCGGGGACCGATGATATCGGCCAACTCGCGATGACGTTCCTCGGCGGCGGCAAGGTCGGATTTTTCCGACTCCTCCACCAGCGGACAGACCCAATAGACCTTGGCCCCGCCCTCGATGGCGCGTTTCACCCCGCCCACGACCTCGTCGAGGCGGGCCAGCGGCAGCACGCGGGTATCGATGGGAGTACGCCCCGGCGGCTTCTCGTCCAGGCGCGAGACATCCATATCGCCATAGGCGGTCAACATCAGCGTGCGGGGAATCGGCGTGGCGGTCATCACCAGCATATCCACCGCCCGGCCCTTGGAAGCCAGTTCGAGGCGCTGATGCACGCCGAAGCGATGTTGCTCGTCGATCACCGCCAGGGCGAGATCCTTGTATTCCACGTCCTCCTGGAACAGCGCATGGGTGCCGACCAGAATATCGATCTCGCCCTCGGCCAGGGCTTTGAGAATCGCGGCACGGGGCTTGCCCTTATCGCGCCCGGTCAGCAGCCCCAAGCGAAGGCCCGCCGGCTTGGCCAGCTTCTCCAAGGTCGCCAGATGCTGCCGCGCCAGAATTTCGGTCGGGGCCATCAGGGCGGCCTGCGAACCGGATTCCACCGCCGCCGCCATCGCCAGCAGCCCCACCACCGTCTTGCCCGCCCCGACATCGCCTTGCAGCAGGCGGAGCATGCGGGAAGGCTCGACCATATCGGCCTCGATCTCGGCCAAAGATCGTTTCTGCGCCCCAGTGAGCGCAAAGGGCAGAGCCTCGATGATCTTGCGGCGCAGATGGCCGTCGCCCTGGATCACTCGCCCGGCCAGCTTCTTCATGCTGGCCCGCACCAAGGCCAGGGCCAGTTGGTTGGACAGCAGCTCGTCATAGGCCAGCCGTTGCCGCGCCTTGCCGTCGGCCCAAAGATCACTTTCGCTTTCTGGCGCATGCACTTGGCCCAAGGCGCTGCGCCAGCTCTGCCAGCCCTGGCGGGCCAGATAGGCGGCGTCGATCCATTCCGGTAGGTCCGGGGCCTTGGCCACCGCAGCCCGCACCGCCTTCACCATCACCTTCGGCGTGACGCCGGCGGTCAGGGGATAGACCGGCTCGACGCTCATCACCTCGGCCAGCTTATCGACGGGGACGATATGGTCGGGATGGGTGATCTGGATAGCGTTGTTGAAATGTTCCACCGTGCCGCTGATGATGCGTTCCTCGCCCACCGGCAGCGATTTCAGCAGCCAGTCTTCCTTGGCATGGAAAAATACCAAGGTCAGGAAACCGCTGTCGTCCGAGCAGAGCACACGGTAAGGCCGGCGCGAGCTTTCCGGCTTCTGATGCTGGTCCACAGTCACTCGGAAAGTCGCCACCCGGCCCTCGGGTGCGGCCGTCACCGGAGGCATGAAGCGGCGGTCCACCAGGGCATAGGGCAGGTGCCAGAGCAGGTCGGCGATATTGGGGCCGACCAGCTTCTCGACCAATGGCGCCAGACGCGGCCCAAGGCCCGGCAAACTGCCGATGGGAACGAACAGGGGGTAGAGAGCTTCTGGACGCATGAAAGAACTACGCAAGCCGGGGCTGACAGACGGTGGGAAAGCCTTTATATCCTAGCCCTTCCTTATCGACCAGACGCAGCCGAGCCGTTCCATGGATATCCAGCGCAAGCGACTTCTGTACCGGGCCCGCCATATGGGCACCAACGAGAACGACATCTTCTTCGGCTCCTTTGCCGAGGAAACCTTGGAAAAGCTGAGCCAAGAGCAGCTGGACCGTTTCGAAAAGCTGCTCGAGGTCAATGACCCCGACCTGTTCCTGTGGGTCACCGGGGCCAAGCCGGTGCCGGCCGAGCATGACAGCGATGTGCTGCAATTGCTGAAAAGCTTCACCCTGGCGCAGGCGCGGCGCTAAACAGAGAAAAAGCTCCCTCTCCCGAAATCGGGAGAGGGTTGGGGTGAGGGGGTAAGGGGATCTGTCCGTGCGGCGGGTTGCCGTTGTTTCCCTCACCCCCAACCCCTCTCCCGCCTGCGGGAGAGGGGAGCAAGACAGAAGGACGCTCAATGGCCCTCGAAGACCTCACCCTTGCTGCTGCCCGTTCGGGCCGCGTCACCATTGCCGGAGCGCCGGAGGGCCAGGATGCCCTGGTGCTGGCCAAACTGGCGCAGGTGAAGGGCGAGGTCTTGCATATCGCCCGCGACGATGCCCGCATGGCCCGCATGGCCGAGGCCTTGCGCTTCTTCGCCGCCAATGCCGAGGTGCTGGAATTCCCCGCCTGGGACTGCGTGCCCTATGACCGCGTCTCGCCCAATGTCGAGATCGTGGCACGGCGCATCACCACCCTGTCGCGCCTAACCGAATCCAGAGCGCCCAAGGCCAAACCGCGCATCGTGCTGGCGACGGTTTCCTCGATATTACAAAGGGTTCCGGCCAAAGGCTTATTCTCCGATGTCGCCATATCAGTGGGCGTCGGCGGCAGCCTTGACCTGGAAAAACTGCAGTCGTTCCTGACCCGGAACGGCTATGCGCGGGCCGAAACGGTGATGGAGCCGGGCGAATATGCCTTCCGTGGCGGCATCGTCGATCTGTTCCCGCCGGGCTCGGACGAGCCTTTGCGCCTCGATCTGTTCGGCGACGAGGTCGAGCAGATCCGCAGCTTCGACCCGATGACCCAGCGTTCCACCGGCAAGCAGGAACGCTTCGAGATGAAGCCGGCCTCGGAAGTGCTGTTGGACGAGCTGTCGATCCAGCGTTTCCGTACCAATTACCGCGAACTGTTCGGCCCTGCCAGCGCCGATGATCCGCTTTACGAGGCGGTGTCTTCCGGCCTGAAATTTGCCGGCATGGAACATTGGCTGCCCTTGTTCCATGACGGGTTGGAGACCTTGTTCTCCTATCTGCCCGACGCCTATCTGACGCTGGATCATCAGGCGGAAGAGGCCAAGGACGCCCGTCTGGCCCAGATCGAGGAATATTACCAGGCGCGGCGCGCCATTCAGGAGCAGGGCATTGCCGAGGCCGGACTGATTTATCACCCGGTTCCCACCGCCATGCTGCATGTGGGGGCTGGCGAATGGTCCAGCCTGCTGGCTTCTCGTCCCCATGCCGCGCTCTGGCCGTTCCCGGCTGCCGATGGGGCGGTGGATACCTTCGATGCCGGCGGCAGGCCGGGCAGGGACTTTGCCGATCTGCGGGCCATTCCCAATGCCAATGTCTATGACGGGGTCGGCAAGCATATCGCCGCCGAGATCGCCGCCGGGCGCAAGGTGCTGGTGGCCGCCTGGAGCGAGGGCTCCCGCGACCGTCTGGGGGCCATGCTGCGCGATCATGGCGCGGCGACGGGCCTGCGCCCGGTGGATAGCTGGGACGAGGCGGAAAAGCAGGGCAAGGGCCAGTTGGGCATCGCCGTGCTGGGGTTGGAGCATGGCTTCACCAATGCCGGTTTCTCGGTGGTCTGCGAACAGGACATTCTGGGCGACCGGCTGGTGCGCCCGGCCCGCAAGCGCCGCCGCGCCGAACAGTTCCTGGTCGAGGCCTCGGCCATCGCCGAAGGCGATCTGGTGGTGCATATGGAGCACGGCATCGGTCGCTATGACGGGCTGGTCTCCATCGAGGTTTCCGGCGCCCCCCATGACTGCCTGCGGGTGATCTATGACGGCGGCGACAAGCTGTTCGTGCCGGTCGAGAATATCGATACCCTCAGCCGTTATGGCTCGGAAGCGGCTGGCGTGCAGCTCGACAAGCTGGGCGGCGTCGCCTGGCAGGCCCGCAAAGCCAAGCTGAAGAAACGCATCCGCGACATGGCCGACGCCCTGATTGCCGTGGCGGCTCAGCGCCAGCTGCGCAAGGCCGAGGAGATGGTGCCGTCCGAAGGCCTGTATGACGAGTTCTGCGCCCGCTTCCCCTATGCCGAAACCGATGATCAGCTGAAGGCGATTGCCGATTGTGTCAGCGATCTCGGCTCGGGCCGCCCGATGGATCGCCTGATCTGTGGCGATGTGGGTTTTGGCAAGACCGAGGTGGCCTTGCGCGCCGCCTTCGTCGCCGCCCTGGAGGGCCGTCAGGTGGCGGTGGTGGTTCCGACCACCCTGTTGGCCCGCCAGCATTTCCGCACCTTCCAGGAACGCTTCAGCGGCCTGCCGGTCAAGATCGCCCAGCTGTCGCGTCTGGCTACCGCCAAACAGGTGACCGCTACCAAGGCCGAGATGGCCGAGGGCACGGTGGATATTGTCGTGGGCACCCATGCGCTGCTGGCCAAGGGGATTTCCTTCAAGAATCTCGGCCTGCTGATCATCGACGAGGAACAGCATTTCGGCGTCAGCCACAAGGAACGCCTGAAGCAACTCAAAGCAGATGTGCATGTGCTGACCCTGACCGCCACGCCGATTCCCCGCACGCTGCAAATGGCGCTGACCGGGGTGCGCGAGATGAGCGTGATCGCTACACCGCCGGTGGATCGTCTGGCCGTGCGCACCTTCGTGCTGCCCTTCGACGGGGTGGTGATCCGCGAAGCCATCCTGCGCGAGAAATATCGCGGCGGGCAGATTTTCTATGTCTGTCCGCGTCTGGCCGATATCGACAAGGTCAAGGATCGCCTCGCCACCCTGGTGCCGGAAGTCAAATGCGCCATCGCCCATGGCCGCATGACGCCGACCGAGCTGGAAGAGGTGATGACCGCCTTTGCCGATGGGGCCTATGACGTGCTGCTCTCCACCAATATCGTGGAAAGCGGCCTCGACATGCCGCGGGTCAATACCATCGTCATCCATCGCGCTGATATGTTTGGCCTTTCGGCGCTTTATCAGCTGCGCGGGCGCGTCGGGCGCGGCAAGGCGCGGGGCTATGCTTACCTCACCCTGCCGACCAAACAGAAGTTGCCCCAGGCGGCGGAAAAGCGTCTGCAGGTGATGCAGACCCTGGATGGGCTGGGGGCCGGCTTCACCCTGGCCAGCCACGATCTCGATATTCGCGGCGCCGGCAATCTGCTGGGCGACGAGCAGTCGGGCCATATCAAGGAAGTCGGCATCGAGCTTTACCAGACCCTGCTGGAAGAAGCTGTCGCCGCCGCCAAGGGTGGTCTGAGCGATGACGAGGCCGCCGCCCAGGACTGGTCGCCGCAAATCTCGCTGGGCATGCCGGTGCTGATTCCGGAAGAATATGTCAAAGACCTGTCGGTGCGCCTGGGGCTTTACCGCCGCATCGGCACGCTGATCAGCCGCGAGGAAGTCGACGCCCTGGCCGCCGAACTGATCGACCGCTTCGGCAAGATGCCGCAAGAGGTTGAAAACCTTTTGGAAATCGTTGCCATCAAGGTTCTCTGCCGTAAGGCCGGAGTGGAAAAGGTCGATGCCGGTCCGAAGGGCGCGGTGCTGACCTTCCGCAACAATCTGTTCAGCAATCCGGCGGGGCTGGTGCAGTTCATCGGCAAGCAGTTGGGCACCGTCAAGCTGCGGCCCGATCACAAACTGGTGTTTGGCCGCGCCTGGGACGACAATGCCGCCCGCCTGAAGGGGGTGCAGAAGCTGGTCTCCGATCTGGCCGCCCTGGTGGTGGAGGCTTAACGTCATGGCCGACGGACTGGACCAGATCTTCGCCCAGGCCGTCGCCCGCCATCAGCAAGGCGATTTGGCTGGTGCTACAGGGCTTTACCGCATGTTGCTGGGCTTGCGTCCCAATGCGGCGGCGCTGCATGTCAATCTGGGCATCGCCTTGCAGATGCAGGGCAAGCTGGAAGAGGCAGCGGGTTGTTTTCAAAAGGCGGTGGAGCTGGAGCCCGCTCTGGCCGAGGCCCATAACAGCCTGGGCTGCGTCCTGATCTCGTTAGGGCGGCTGGAGGAGGCGGAGGCATGTTTACGCCGCGCCATCGCCTTGGCCCCGACCCAAGCGCAAGCCTCAAATAATCTGGGCAACGCCTTGAGGCAGCAGGGAAAAATTCCGGACGCCATCGAGGCCTATCGCACCGCCGCCAGCCTTGACCCCACCAGCCCGCAGCCTTTGTGCAATCTGTCGGCCCTGCTGCTGGAAAGTGGCGACGGGGAAGGGGCTTTGTCAGCCGCGAACAAGGCCTTAGCCCTTGACCCTCATCAGCCGGAAGCCTGGAATTGCCTAGGCAATGCCCATCTGTTGGCCGATCGGGTGGCCGAGGCGGAAGTGGCTTTCCGCCAAGCCGGAACTTCGCCCGAGGCCGGCAGCAATCTCGGGGCCTTGCTCTATGATCTCTATCGCTTCGAGGAAACCGAGGCTCAGGCGCGGGCGGTGATCGCCGCCCACCCCAATTATGCCGCCGCCTATACATTGCTCGGCAATGCCTTGATGGCGCAGAACAAATTAGCCGAAGCTGAGACCGCATTCCAACGCGCCGTCGATCTGGCTCCGGCCGAGGCCCGCTATCGTCTGAACCTGTCTTCCGCCTTGCTGAAGCAGGGTAAGTTCAAGGAAGGCTGGCAGGCCTACGAGGCCCGTCGTCTGGTGCCCTGGT
>Ga0310914_10003226_pt1 | contig 11199 bp, 7 predicted proteins | sample GREbulkMGAN108_FD_203450 | JGI IMG/M metagenome (GOLD analysis project Ga0310914, IMG submission 203450) | Lab enrichment of tropical soil microbial communities from Luquillo Experimental Forest, Puerto Rico - GRE.bulkMG.AN108 | ecosystem: Environmental > Terrestrial > Soil > Tropical forest >...
TGAACAAGCGCTTCATCAAGGGCGTCGACAAGGCCATCCTGAAGGTGATGGCCAAGATGGGCATCAGCACCTATCAGTCCTATTGCGGCGGTCAGATTTTCGACGCTCTGGGTCTGTCGGAAGAGTTCATCGCCAAGTACTTCAAGAACACCAGCTCCAACATCGGTGGCGTTGGTGCGCTTGAGGTGGCCGAAGAGACCGTGCGCCGCCATGCCGCCGCTTATGGCGCTTCGCCGGTGCTGAAGGATCATCTGGAAGTCGGCGGCGAATATGCCCACCGCGTGCGCGGCGAGGACCATATGTGGACCTCGGACTCCATCGCGGCTCTTCAGCATGCCGTGCGCGGCAATTCCCGCGAACGCTTCGCCGATTTCTCGAAGCAGGTGGATCAGCAGAACGAGAAGCTGCTGACCCTGCGCGGGCTGTTCGATCTGAAGCCGGCGGGCAAGGCCATTTCGATCGACGAGGTCGAGCCGGCCAAGGAGATCGTCAAGCGTTTCGCCACCGGTGCCATGAGCTTCGGCTCCATCAGCCGCGAGGCCCATACCACCCTTGCCATCGCCATGAACCGCATCGGCGGCAAGTCGAACACCGGCGAGGGCGGCGAGGAAGCCGAGCGTTTCCTGCCGCTGGCGAACGGCGACACCATGCGTTCTTCGATCAAGCAGGTGGCCTCGGGCCGTTTCGGCGTCACCGCCGAATATCTGGTCAATGCCGACGACATCCAGATCAAGATGGCTCAGGGCGCCAAGCCCGGCGAGGGTGGGCAGCTGCCCGGTCATAAGGTCGACAGCACCATCGCCAAGGTCCGTCACTCGACTCCCGGCGTCGGCCTGATCAGCCCGCCGCCCCATCACGACATCTATTCCATCGAAGACTTGGCCCAGCTGATCTTCGATCTGAAGAGCGTCAATCCGGTGGCCCGCATCTCGGTCAAGCTGGTGTCGGAAACCGGCGTCGGCACCGTGGCGGCGGGTGTCGCCAAGGCCCGCGCCGATCACATCACCATCTCGGGCTATGACGGCGGCACCGGCGCTTCGCCGCTGACCTCGATCAAGCATGCCGGTTCTCCCTGGGAGATCGGTCTGGCCGATGCCCATCAGACCCTGGTGCTGAACCGCCTGCGCGGCCGCGTCTCGGTGCAGGTGGATGGCGGTCTGCGCACTGGCCGCGACGTCATCATCGGCGCTCTGTTGGGTGCCGACGAGTTCGGCTTCGCCACCGCTCCGCTGATCGCCGCCGGCTGCATCATGATGCGCAAATGCCATCTGAACACCTGCCCGGTGGGTGTCGCCACCCAGGACCCGGAACTGCGCAAGCGCTTTACTGGCCAGCCCGAGCATGTGATCAACTACTTCTTCTTCGTGGCGGAAGAAGTGCGCGAGATCATGGCCTCGTTGGGTGTGCGTAAGCTGGAAGAGCTGGTGGGCCGCACCGATCTTTTGGAGACCCGCAAGGCGATTTCCCATTGGAAGGCCAAGGGTCTGGACTTCTCGAAGCTGTTCCACCGCCCGAAGGTCGGCCCCGAGGTTGCCATCCGCAACACCGAGAGCCAGAAACATGATCTGGACGAAGTGCTGGACCGCAAGCTGATCGAACAGGCCAAGCCGGCACTGGAGTCGCGCAAGCCGGTTCAGATCGAGCTTCCGGTCAACAATACCGACCGCACCGTCGGCGCCATGCTCTCGGGCGAGGTGGCCAAGCGTTACGGTCAGGCCGGTCTGCCCGACGACAGCATCAACATCCGTCTGTCTGGCACTGCCGGCCAGAGCTTCGGCGCCTTCCTGGCCCGTGGCGTCACCCTGGAGCTGACCGGCGACGGCAACGACTATGTCGGCAAGGGCCTGTCGGGCGGGCGCATCGTCATCATGCCGCCCAAGGACTCCAAGCTGGTGGCCGAGAACAACATCATCCTCGGCAACACCGTGCTCTATGGCGCCACCGAGGGTGAATGCTATTTCCGCGGCGTGGCCGGCGAGCGTTTCGCCGTCCGCAATTCGGGCGCGACCGCTATCGTCGAAGGTGTCGGCGATCACGGCTGCGAATATATGACCGGCGGCATCGTCGTGGTCATCGGTCAGACCGGGCGCAACTTCGCCGCCGGCATGAGCGGCGGCATCGCCTATGTGCTGGACGAGGCCGGGGACTTCTCGCGCCGCTGCAATCTCTCGATGGTCGAGCTGGAGCCGGTGGCCGCCGAAGATTCGGGTGCGCCCGAAGCTCAGGACTGGTCGGGCGGACAGCTGGAGGGCCATGGTCTGGTGGATGTGTCCGGCGACATGACCCGCCATGACGCCCAGCGCCTGCGTCAGCTGATCGAGAACCACCGCCGCTATACCAACAGCGCGCGGGCCCACGACATTCTGCTCAATTGGGAATATTACATGCCCAAGTTCGTCAAGGTGATGCCGGTCGACTACCGCAAGGCCCTGGAGGCTATGGCGAAGACCCAAGGCCAGGATGCGTCCGTGAAGGGAGGCAACTAAGATGGGTAAGCCGACCGGTTTCAAGGAATTCCAGCGCGTCGAGCATGGCTACGCTCCGGTTTCCGACCGCCTGAAGCATTACCAGGAATTCACCGTCCAGCAGGACCCGGCGACCTTGAGCCAGCAGGGAGCCCGCTGCATGGATTGCGGCGTGCCCTTCTGCCATTCCGGCTGCCCGGTGAACAACATCATCCCGGACTGGAACGATCTGGTCTATCGCAACCGCTGGCAGGAAGCGTTGGAGGTCTTGCAGTCCACCAACAATTTCCCCGAGATGACCGGCCGTGTCTGCCCGGCTCCCTGCGAGCAGGCCTGCACCCTGAACCTGACCGACGCCCCGGTGACCATCAAGGACATCGAATATTCCATCGTCGAGAAGGGCTGGGCCGAGGGCTGGATCAAGCCCGACACCTCGCGTCCGCGCACCGGCAAGAAGGTGGCGGTGATCGGCGCCGGCCCGGCTGGCCTGGCGGCCTCGCAGCAGCTGGCCCGCGCCGGCCATGACGTCACCTTGTTCGAAAAGAACGGCTATGTCGGCGGCCTGCTGCGCTATGGCATTCCCGACTTCAAGCTGGACAAGTCCATCATCGAGCGCCGGGCCGAGCAGATGAAGGCCGAAGGGGTGACCATCAAGACCGGCGTGCATGTGGGCGTCGATATCCAGGCTTCCGAGCTGCTGTCCGGCTTCGATGCCGTGCTGCTGACCGGCGGCTCGGAAAAGCCCCGCGATCTGCCGGTGCCGGGCCGCGAGCAGGCCGGCGTGCATTTCGCTATGGAATTCCTGGGCCAGAACAATCGCCGCGTCTCGGGCGAAGCCTTCTCGGACCAGGACATCCACGCCAAGGGCAAGCATGTGGTGGTGATCGGCGGCGGCGATACCGGGTCCGATTGCGTCGGCACCTCGAACCGCCATGGCGCTGCCTCGATCACCCAGTTGGAAATCATGCCCAAGCCGCCGGTCAAGGAAGACAAGGCGGTGATCTGGCCGCTCTGGCCGCAGAAGCTGCGCACCTCGACCTCGCATGACGAGGGCTGCGAACGCCAGTGGAGCGTCACCGCTCTGTCGGTGAACGGGGAAGGGGGCAAGGTCACCTCGGTTACCTGCGCCAAGGTGGATGACAAGCTGAAGCCGGTTCCCGGCAGCGAATTCATCCTCAAGGCCGATCTGGTGCTGCTGGCCATGGGCTTCGTGCATCCAGTGCATGAGGGCCTGCTGGCGCAGTTGGGCGTGTCGAAGGACGGGCGCGGCAATGTGGCGGCCAATACCGACGACTACCGCACCTCGGTCGACAAGGTGTTCGCCGCCGGTGATATGCGCCGTGGTCAGTCCCTGGTGGTCTGGGCCATCCGCGAAGGCCGTCAGGCCGCCCGCGCGGTGGACGAGTTCCTGATGGGAAGCAGCGAACTGCCGCGGTAATAACTTTTCTTCGTCATGCCCGGACTTGATCCGGGCATCCACGGCTCAGGAATGCGTGGACCCCCGGGTCAAGCCCGGGGGTGACGAAGAGGGAGAAAGGGCTTCGCGCTGGTTGAACCATCCCTCTGCCTGTGCTAACACCTTTCCAACGTCTCAAGATCAAGGGGTTCCGGCAAATGGCCAAGGCTCGTATCTATCGTCCCGCGAAGACCGCTATGCAGTCCGGCCGACTGGCCCGCAAATGGATCGTTGAGTTCGAGCCGCAGGACCGCAAGAACCCCGACGCCCTGATGGGCTGGGTCGGTTCCCGCGATACCCTGGCTCAGCTGAAGCTGAAGTTCGACACCCAGGAAGAGGCCGTGGCCTACGCCAAGCGCGAAGGTCTGGACTATGTTGTGGTGGCCGAGGCCCCGAAGACGGCGGTGAAGCCGAAGAACTACGCCGACAACTTCGCTTTCAACAGAATTTCGTAACCACTCGGCCCTGCCGTTTCGGTGAAGGCGGGCCATATGCTGGTCCGCCTTTTTCATGTTTGGCCCCATAGCTCAGCTGGATAGAGCAGCCGCCTTCTAAGCGGCAGGCCGTAGGTTCGAGTCCTACTGGGGTCGCCATCATGAATGGCTCGTCTAGGGGCGGAAGGCTTGGGTCTTCCGCCCCTTTTGGCGTTTACGGTCTGGCGACGTGCCACATATCCTTGAAGCCTTCGCCCATGGTATCGCCGGCCTTCATGTCCTTGCCCCAGTGATAGAGCGCCTTGCCCTTATAGGTCCATTGCATGGAGCCGTCGGGGCGTTTGATGATGCCGTAATCGCCGGCGGCCTTGTCCATCATCGAGGCGGCCATCGGCGGCCAGTTCTGGGCGCAGGCATCGGTGCAGACGATCTTGCCCATCTCTTCCTTGTCGAAGGTGTAAAGCGTCATGCCCTTTTCGTCGGTCAGCACATAGCCGATCATCGTCTTGGCCTGCATGACCGAGCCCGCCCAGGCGGCTGGTATCAGCGACAGGGTGGCGGCCGCAGCCAGCAACAACTTCTTGGACATCAACTGCCTCCTTGCAGAATGGCGCCGGATTCCAGTCCGGCTTGCTGAAGAGGTGGTCATGTCGCCCGCATTTGCCCAGGGCCGGTTGTGAAATTTATGCGGCGAAGCGGAAAAACTACGCCGACAACTTCGCCTTCACCGAAACGGCAGGCCGTAGGTTCGAGTCCTGTCAGGTGGGCCACTTCCCATTCGAAATATCCCATCGGCCCTGATCCCCGTGATCATGGCGGCATGCCTTATTGCGGCCATATTGGGGCATGACGATCCGCACCTTCTTTCGCCTCACTACCAGAAGGCCATTACCATGTCTTTCAGACGCCGTTTCTTTCCCGGATTGCTGACTGCCGCCCTGATATCGGCTTCCTCTTCAGTTGCTCTTGCCGCCGATAATGACGGGCCGGCTTATGGGCCTGAATTGCAGGGCTTCGCTTATCCGGCGCCGGTCCGGGATTTTCAGTTCGTCTCGCAGGGCGTTTCCATGCATATGGCGTATATGGACCTGCAACCGGCCAAGCCGAACGGGCAGACCATCGTTCTGTTGCATGGAAAGAATTTCTGCGGCGCCACCTGGGGCGAATCCATGACGGTTCTCAGCAAGGCCGGTTATCGGGTGGTGGTGCCGGATCAGATTGGTTTCTGCAAATCCTCCAAGCCTGACCATTACCAGTACAGCTTCGGCCAGCTGGCCTCTAACACCCACGCCTTATTGCAGTCCTTGGGCATCGAAAAAGCGGTGCTGATGGGGCATTCCACCGGCGGTATGCTGGCTATCCGTTATGATCTGATGTTTCCCCAGGCGGTGGACAAACTGGTGCTGGTCAATCCCATCGGTCTCGAGGATTGGAAGGCCAAGGGCGTGCCGTGGCTGAGTGTCGATCAGTGGTATGAAAACGAGCTGAAAACCACTGCAGACAGCATCCGCAATTATGAGAAGGCGACCTACTACGCGGGACAATGGCGCGAAGAAGCCGAGCCCTGGGTGCAAATGTTGGCCGGGCTGTATCGCGGGCCGGGAAAAGAGCTGGTCGCCTGGAATTCAGCATTGCTTTACGACATGATTTTCAATCAGCCAGTGGTCTATGAATTCGAGAAGCTGCAGGCTCCGACCTTGTTGCTGATCGGCGACAAGGATACCACCGCCATCGGCAAGCAGTTCGCCTCGCCGGAGGTTCGGGCGCAGGTCGGCCATTATCCTGAACTGGCCAAGGATGCCGCTCGGCGTATTCCCCATGCGACGCTGGTGGAGTTTCCCGACTATGGTCATGCTCCGCAGATGCAGGACCCCGCCGTCTTCCATAAAGCCTTGATGGAAGGTCTGACTCGCATGGAGCGACAGCCCTAAGTCATCGCCTTTGTCAGGAATGCCATAGCCCCGTCATTCGGCGGGGCTATTCTTTTGCGGGAATGGTGGAAGGGATTCTTCCGTATTTTGCGTGCCAATACGGTGTTTTGGCTTTTGGCTTTTCAGTAAGTGGAAACTTACTTTTCACATGAAATATGGATGAAAACTTTCCATTCGCTGTAAGGTGAATAACCGCTTTGGGGTTTTGCTTCCTATGCGGAATGTCTTTTAATCGTCATTAAGATATTGAAATAACACGATAATACATTCGCTCCGGGGAAGTGGCACGGATCTTGCCATTTGTGTGTCCATAAGGAAGGGGCAACAACCTTAACCAGGCTTCCCGGAGGGACGTTTGCAGATCCATCATGCTTCGAGCGCGCTGCCGCAGACAGGCGGGCGCAGCCGTTCCATGTGTCGGCTGACGACGATCGCGTTGGGCCTCGACATCACCGCGTCGAGCGCCGCCGGGTGCCCTGCTTTCCACCATTTTGAAACTCGTTCCAACGCCGTCGCTCCCCGCGTCGGCGGCGGATACAAATCCGCGCAGTGAGAAAGGTTGGGGACATGAACGACAACATCTTGACCGCGATTGAAACCAAGCTGGGGCTGTCGCGGCGCACCTTCATGCAGTTCTGTACGGCCATGGCGGCCACCATGGGACTGCCCAAAGGCGCCGACGCCCAGATCGCTGAAGCGATTGCCTCGGCCAAGCGCCCGCCGGTGATCTGGCTGCATTTCCAGGAATGCACCGGCTGTTCGGAATCGATTTTGCGCTCCGATCACCCCACCCTCGACAAGCTGATCCTTGAGATCATCTCGCTGGATTACCACGAGACCCTGTTCGCCGCCGCCGGCCATCAGGCCGAGGCCGCCCGCAAGGCCGCCATGGAAGCCAATAAGGGCAAATATCTGCTGGTGGTCGAAGGCGCCATTCCCATGAAGGACGGCGGCGTCTACTGCAAGATTGGCGGCCAGACCGCCTATGAGCTGCTGAACGAATGCGTCAAGGATGCGGCGGCGGTGATCGCCATGGGCTCCTGCGCCTCTTGGGGCGGCATGCCCTCGACCTCGCCGAACCCCACGGGTGCGACCGGCGTTCCCGAAGTGCTGAAGGGCACCCCGGTGGTGACCATCCCCGGTTGCCCGCCGAACCCCTATAATTTCATCTCGACCGTCGTGCATTACCTGACCTTCGGCAAGCTGCCGGATGTGGACGACAAGGGCCGCCCGAAGTTCGCCTATTCGCGCCTGATCCACGAAAACTGCGAACGCCGTGCGCATTTCGATGCCGGCCGCTTCGCTCAGGAATTCGGCGACGACGGTCACCGCAAGGGATACTGCCTGTATAAGCTGGGCTGCAAGGGCCCCGAGACCTATGCCAACTGCCCGTCGATCCTGTTCGGGGATGTCGGTTCGGGCAGCTGGCCGGTCGGTACCGGCCATCCCTGCATCGGCTGTACCGAACAGGGCATTGGTTTCCAGAAGCCGATCCATGCTTTGGCCGAGCCGAAATACATCGTTCCGCCGGTCGGCTATCCGCGCATCGTGGAAGAGCAGGGGACGGGCGGCAATCTGGGCTCGGTCGGTCTGGTGGCTGGCGTCGCCGGTCTGGCTGCCGGCGCCGGCGCCATGCTGGCCCGCAATCTGGGCCGCAATCCGAAGCCCGACGACACCGATTTCGGCAAGGAGTAACCTTCCATGTCGATCAACCGACGCGATTTCTTGAAGGGAGCGGCCGTTGGCGGAGCCGCGGCGGCGTCATGCGCCGTCGTCACCGCCGGCACAGCCGAAGCCCGAGAGAACAAGGAGCTGCCGCCCAAGGCGGTGGGACTCCTTTACGACTCCACCCTCTGCATCGGCTGTAAGGCCTGCGTGGTGGCTTGCCGTCAGGCCAACGACACGCATCCCGAGTTCAATACCGAGGATAAGCTGTGGGACACCCCGCTGGACATCTCGGGCTACACCTTGAACGTCATCAAGCTGTATTCCGAGGGCACGGCGGATCATAAGGACCAGGAAGACAACGGCTTTGCCTTCATCAAGAAGTCGTGCATGCACTGTGTCGATCCGTCCTGCGTCTCGGTCTGCCCGGTCTCGGCCATGCAGAAAGACCCCGAGAACGGCATCGTCAGCCATTACCCCGACGCCTGCATCGGCTGCCGCTACTGCGTTGCCTCCTGCCCGTTCGGGGTGCCGCGCTTCCAGTACGACACGCCGACCCCGCGCATTCAGAAGTGCCAGATGTGCAAGCATCGTCAGGCCGTGGGGCAGATCCCCGCCTGCGCCGAGGTTTGCCCGACCGGCGCTACCCTGTTCGGCCCGGTCCTGGGTCTGCGCGAGGAAACCGAGCGGCGTCATAGCCTCACCCCCGGCGTGCCTTCGCTGTTCCCCCGCAAGACGGTGGACAATCTGGCCGACGGTCACGAGAAGCCGGCTGCGCATTACCAGCCTTCGACCTATGGCCTGACCGAGATGGGCGGCACTCAGATGATGCTGCTCTCAGGCGTGCCGTTCGAGAAGATGGGCTATCCGCATCTGGACGCCTCGTCGAATGCCAGCAACTCCGAGAGCATCCAGCATACCCTGTATAAGGGTATGGCGGCTCCGGTGGCGGTGCTGGGCGGTCTGATCTATGCCGCCTACAAGCACACCAAGCATGACGGCCAGGACGAGGAGTAAGCCCATGAGCAAGCACGCTCCCCTTGGAGGATCGGTCATCACCCGCACGACGGTCATTTCCGCCCTGCTGTTCGTGATCGCTTCGGTCCTCATCCTTTACCGCTTCGTCTATGGTCTGGGCGCGGTGGCCAACATCAACAACGGCTATCCCTGGGGTATCTGGGTGGTCTATGACGTGGTCATCAGCACCGCCTTCGCCTGCGGCGGCTATGCGATGGCCCTGCTGGTCTATATCCTGAACAAGGGCAAGTACCATCCGCTGGTGCGCCCCGCCTTGCTGGCCAGCATGTTCGGCTATTCGCTGGGCGGCTTCTCGGTCATCTTCGATCTGGGCCGTTACTGGAATTTCTGGCACATCATGTGGCCGACCTATTCCAACCCCAATTCGGTGATGTTCGAAGTGGCGCTCTGCGTGGCCTGCTACTGCATCGTCTTGTGGATCGAATTCACGCCCGCCTTCGCCGAGAAATGGGGTGCCGCCAAGCACAAGCATTTCCTGAACCGGGTGCTGTTCGTCTTCATCGCCCTGGGCTGTCTGCTGCCCACCATGCATCAAAGCTCGCTGGGCACGCTGCTGGTGGTGTTCGGCCAGTTGGTTCATCCCTTGTGGCAGACCAAGCTGCTGCCCTTGCTGTTCCTGCTGTCGGCCCTGTCGATGGGCTTCTCCATCGTGATCTTCGAGGCTACGTTAGTGACTTCGGCCTTCAAGCGTCCGTCCGAGGCCAAAATCCTGGGCTTCATCACTCGCTATATCGTGGCGCTGATGTCGGCCTATCTGGTGTTGCGCGTCGGCGATATCGTCGTCGAGGGCAAGGCCGGACTGATCTTCAACTCGGGCGGCCTCAGCTTCATGTTCCTGCTGGAACTGGCGCTGTTTGCGGTGCCGATCGTGCTGATGGCGCCGAAGGCCAACCGCAATAACGAGAAGCTTCAGTTCATTGCCGCCGTGGCGATGTTGCTGGGCGGCTCGCTCTATCGCATCGATGCCTATCTGACGTCCTACAGCCGTCCCGGCTGGCACTATTTCCCGTCGATCGGCGAGCTGTTGGTCACCCTGGGCATCATCGCCCTGGAGATCCTGGCCTATCTGGTCTTCGTCAGGAAGCTGCCGGTCCTGCATCCCGTTTCCCATTCGGGTGAACCCCGTATCGTCGAGCGCGCCCCTGCCGCGGCCGCTGCGACCACTGATCATTAAGGAGAGTTGCCGTGGCGACGAGAATCACCATCGATCCCATCACCCGCATCGAAGGCCATCTGCGCATCGACGTCGAGGTCGAGAACGGTAAGGTCAGCAAGTCCTGGTCCTCGGGCCAGATGTGGCGCGGCGTCGAGCAGATCCTGCTGGGCCGCGATCCCCGCGACGCCTGGGCCATCACCCAGCGCATCTGCGGCGTCTGCACCACTGTCCATGCCATCACCTCGGTGCGTTCGATCGAAAGCGCTCTGGACCTGGAAGTTCCGCTGAACGCCCAGTACATCCGCAACATGATCATGACCGCCCATGCGTTGCATGATCACATCGTTCACTTCTATCACCTGTCGGCGCTGGACTGGGTGGATGTGGTTTCGGCTCTGAAAGCCGATCCCGCCAAGACCGCTCAGTTGGCGGAAAGCCTGTCGGACTGGGACGGCAACAGCCGCCACACCTTCGAGGATGTGAAGAAGCGTCTGGCCACCTTCGTCGGCTCGGGCCAGCTGGGTCCGTTCGCCAACGGCTATTGGGGCCACCCGGCCATGAAGCTGACGCCGGAAGTCAATCTGCTGGCGGTGTCGCACTATCTGCAGGCCCTGGAAATCCAGCGTTACTGCTCGAAGATCGTCGCCACCCTGGGCTCGAAGTCGCCGCATATCCAGAACATGGCGGTGGGCGGCGTCTCGAATCCGATCGCCACCGACAGCCAGTCGGTGCTGACCATCGAGCGTCTGCTGCTGATCAAGGACCTGATCGACAAGCTGGGTTCCTTCATCCGCAACTGCTATCTGGTGGACGTCTCGGCCATCGGCGCTTTCTATTCCGACTGGACCGCCTACGGTGCCGGCATCACCGACTATCTGTCGATGCCCGACGTGCCGATGGACACCAAGAACACCCAGTTCATGATGCCCGGCGGCTATATCAAGGGCGGCGATCTGTCGACCTATAAGCCGATCGCCGGTTCGCACGATCCTTACTGGCGCGAAGGTGTGGCCGAGTCGGTCAAGCATTCCTGGTATAACTATTCCAACGGCGC
>Ga0310914_10003234_pt1 | contig 11191 bp, 9 predicted proteins | sample GREbulkMGAN108_FD_203450 | JGI IMG/M metagenome (GOLD analysis project Ga0310914, IMG submission 203450) | Lab enrichment of tropical soil microbial communities from Luquillo Experimental Forest, Puerto Rico - GRE.bulkMG.AN108 | ecosystem: Environmental > Terrestrial > Soil > Tropical forest >...
AATTCGAATAGGAAAGGAAGCGTCTCCCGAACGGATCGCGGCTGCCATCGAGCGGGTGCTCACGATTCCACAGTACCAAATGGCTGCGCGTCGGCTCGGCAGCTCGATCCTAAACGAGGGCGATGGTGTACTGAACGCGGTCGAGGTAATCGAGCGGCTACCGGCGGCCACTTTAATGAGTCTGTGACCTAGGGGTCCGCAGCGGGCGCGCTACTCATCACCGGCTCACGTTACCCGCGCTGGCGTGCTGAACTATTATCACAGTGGCGAAGATCGTCTACCGGGATACTTCTCCTGATGGCGCCAGACCCAAGTTTCCTCCCGCACCTGGTAACGCCAGCTGACCACCTTCTTTGATCGCGGCTGGCCACTCACGAGAATTTGATAAGACCTGCAGCAAGCGCTAACCCGCCGAGCTCATCGCTGACTGCGTCTCGACAGCCGCACTGACCAGCGCGCCTCGTCAGGGGTTCGCACTGAAGACGCTCGCCTACCGTATATCGCGTTCCTCCGTTTTTCTGGCGGAATAAAACACCGTATGCAGAGTCTGATTGGCTTAGGACATGGACGTGTCCCCCCCCAGGCGATTGCGCCAGAGAGGGTTTGCTCATGTTCACCACAGGAAATAGAGGAAAGTCATGCAGCGACAGGCAACGAAGGAAGCACGGTCCGTCGGGTTCTGCTCTGTGCTGGCACTCACTGTGCCGGCACTCCTGGGAATTCACAGCGCCAGAGCGGAACAACCGCCATCGCCGCCGTGCCACCCGAATCCGAATGCCGCAGCGGATGACGCTACGGTCGCCAACCGCGGGGACGTCGTTAATCTACCAGGGCCGCTGAAGGAGCGGCTGATCCGGCTGGCCGACCGGCCGCACACCTATCTGCCATTGCAGGTGTTCAACGAAGCGGACGACCCCAGCCAGCTGTTCCAATACTACCTGCTCGACACGACCGGTTTCCAACCGAACGTCTTTACCGCCATACTCCCCGGGGTGAATGACGGCAACGTACAGTTGACCGCCACCGGGGGGAATTGTGGACTGCCCACGGTCGGCGCGGTGCGCGTGGTGCTGGAGCCGAAACTCGGGCTTCCGACCGATCCCACCAACCCGCGTGCCTTCAATGACGTCTTCACCGACATTTCGCCGCTGTTCGTCATCAATAACGAGAGCGGCTGGTATGAAGGCTGGATGATCCACGACATCACGGTGCCCGCCGTCGCCGCGCCTCGCCGGGACGGTCATGCGCAATTCGGCACGATCACCCAGCGCGACGCCGAAATTCTCGCGAGGATGGGTACCGGGAATAATGTGCCGGCGAACCCGCCTCACGTCTTTACTGTCGATGGCCTGGCCCCTCGCTTTCCGAGCGCGTCCGACCACTTCCCCGACATACAAACGAATGTCGTCCCCATTAATGAGAGCATGGGCGCTTACAATGCCTTCCAGCAATCGGATGTGCACTCCTATTGGGAGTTCAATTATCTGGGGACGAACTGGATTCATCCGCTTTATGAACTGCCGTTTACGGGCGGATTTCCGGACAATTTCGGGCAAGCTGCCGACGCATTCCAGGACGGCGAGATCGGAAAGCTGCAGTCGATCGTTCCCGGCCCGGGACCGAGCGGTGAGGAGAACAAGCCACAGGTGGTGGGCGACAACCCCAATCTTCCACGCGATCCCGACAAGTTCGACGGCGACGTCGATGCGCAACGCGAATTCCGCCAGCGCGGCGTTCCTAGCGGCCTCGCCAACGAGATTTATTTGGACGTCTATGAGCGGCCGGCCTCGTTCGAGCCAAATGTCCGAAATCTTCAGCGGCGGCTGTTCGATGCCTATGCCGCCGAGGTAAAACGCGTATCCGGCAACGACGACGGCATCATCACCGCCGTGCAAGGCGACATCGACACCGCGACAGACGGCTTCCCGAACAATGAACGCCTATTCCTGCCACCAACAGTGTTCAACCGTTTCGCCGTAACGCGGGAAATTAATGATGGTCTGTTGGCGCCGCGCTTTGCCCCGAGCCAGCGAGCGTGGGTACTGTCGGGGGTACAGGTGCCGGTTAATCCCCCGGTGAATGCGTCGACCGGCCGCGACTCAGACGACCGATAGCGGTTTAGACAGCTAGAGGCGGCCCGGCGGGCCGCCTCGACGCGTTTGGCCGCCTCGCTACCCAGACGGTGCGGTGGCAAGCGATGCCCACGAAGGGAGACCAGCAATCGGGCCGGTCGGGCATCAATGGCGGCTTACCGCCGATCGAACTATCTTGATGCCGATCCCCCGTGAGCAACTCGAGGACACTCTCGACCGGTTCATCGCCGGCCGGCGCGATCGGGCGACCCGATCCAGGCTCATCACAGCGGGAGGGTCGATATTTGAAATGCAGATGCTACCATGCAATGTCTTATTCTAACAGATCACCCATCGATTTTTGGCGTGGCGGGCCAATCGGGCGCCTGATTACGTATTATGCATCCGATAGAGAATTCGGATAGCGAATGTGCAGAGTAGGGTCCGATGACCCACCTGGTTCCTATTGATAACCCGCCGGCGCCGGCCAACGTCACCATATCCCGGTTAGGGCCTCGAGTTGAAAGCAGGATGCGTCGGCCGGCGCGGATCGAAAGTCGAGATCAGCAGCCAGAGACAACCTTTGAAGGCGACTTGGTTGCCTTGCTCCCCTTTCTCCGTCGTTACGCCAACGAGCTGACCCGCGATCGGGAGCAGGCTATGGACCTGGTGCAGGACACTTGCGAGAAAGCCCTGCGCTTCCGCCACCTCTTCCAAGAGGGAACCAGCATGCGCGCCTGGGTCCAGACCATCATGCGTCATCACTTCTTCGACATGGGCAGCAGGAGGGACGCAATGGCAGGCGGTAGGTCCGTGCCACTCGAGGAATTGTCGGAATGGGCTTACAGCGCCGCTCGAGCCGAACAGATCTGCTTTACAAAGGAGGTATTGCGGCTAGCGGTGGAAGGCCTATCAGAGGAACAAGCCAGCGTTTTTTGGCCCACCCTGGCGGGCGGCACTCGGGAGGAGTGTGTTGCTCTTCACGGGGTGCCCAAGGGGGCGGTGGGCATCCGTCTGCACCGCGCCCGGTCCTACTTGCGTCGCGCCTGCGCGGCCTGACGGATGCGAACTAGCACTCGGGTTCGATTACTGGGACGCTGCCGGATCGAGCCGCTTTCTCGCCCTTGGCTCGCGGCGCGCTGAGGACAAGGGAGCTTGCGGTCGCAGAAGCCTAAGAGCGGCACCTCACCACGTTCATCCGGTTGACGATGCGCGAAACTCGCTGGATCGGCCGCTCGCCCGCCCGTCACCATTGCGAGCGTACGCGCCAATAGCTACTCCAAGTTCGCAGATCAAATTTCTGCGCCGTCCCCTTGACGCGCCGCAAGCGTTGGCAGGAGGGCTCGGGAGCCCGGCCGCCAACCTCATGTCGCTGCGACGGAGGTGGCTTGCCGGACGGGCTCAATAGCCGTAACCGCCGTACCAGCCATATGAGGCACAGCCATACCCGTAACAGTCGGGGCCATGGTAACCGCTGTACCCCTAATTGGGGGCGAAGCCGAATCCATAGAAGCCGCGACCGAACGGGCCGTCCCTGCCAAAGCCGCCGCGGAATCCCCCAAAGCCGCCGTGGAAGCCGCCACCGTGGAAACCCTCGCCGCCAAAGGCGTGAGCTTCCGTCGTGCCAATCCCAACCGCGCAGGTGAGGGCGATGACAGCGATGGCGCTCGCCATCGCCAGCTTGCGGGTCATCGGACCCTCCTTTTCGATTGCGACGTCCGATTTCGTCTTCGGACAAACGATACCTACGCATGGACCCGACTGGCCGTTCACGCCAAAAACAGATGGACGGCTTGTTGGAATAAGGTGCTGCTCCTGGCGGTCTGGAACCCGATGAGGCCGCACCACGCGCAGACCTGATCAATGCGGTCCGAATAAATCGACCGACTCACCGGTCTCTGGGAGAGAGCAATGACGCTCGAGTGAAAATCATGCTCCCCTCTGAGCGCATTCAATGCGCCGCGTCGAATAAAGAAGACGCAGTGACGGTCTTGTCTGGTGGCGGCGGCACACCTGCCGCCGTCATCGAAACGCGATCACTCCCCGAATTGCCGCGGCCGGGTCCGACCGGCTCAAACTTAGCCCAAAGTCAGCATGATGGAGTACCGAAATGAAAACCCTATTGATCGCCGGCACGGCTGTCGCCTTGCTGGCCGCCGCAAGCCTCGCGCCCGCGACGGCGCAGGGGACGAAACCGGTCAGCCAGGTGGTGCAATGGAACAGAACACTTCTGGTCATTGTTCGCTCTGGCGCGCAGCCGGCAACCATCCACCCCACCCGCAGCTTTGCCATTATGCATGCCGCGATATATGACGCCGTAAACGCCATTGACGGGACCCATAAGCCCTACTCGGTTCGCCTTGGAGCATCTCATTTTGCTTCCCAAGAGGCGGCGGCGGCAGCAGCGGCGCACGAAGTCCTGGTAAACCTGTATCCGAACTTCCAGGCAGCCCTCGACGCCCAATTTCAGCAGGCGCTGGCGCAACTGCCCAACGGAGGGAAAGCCGAGGGCATCAACATAGGACAAAAGGTCGCTGATCTCATACTGGCCCTGCGGAAGAACGACGGCTCGAATGCCCAGCCGATCCCCTATGTTTTTGGCAATGCCCCGGGGGATTACCAATCGACACCGCCGAATTTCCCTAAGCAGCCGCAGTTCACGCATTGGTCCCACGTCGCTCCCTTTGCCCTGGATAGCGCCAGCCAATTTCGTCCCGGCGGCCCCCCGGGGCTGACCACCGACAGGTACAGCGACGCGTTCGACCAGGTCAAATCACTGGGGATCGCCGGCAGCACGACTGCTACCGCGGACGAGGCACTGACCGGCCGTTTTTGGAATGGGGCCATTCAGAATTACTGGAACGAGATCGCTCAGACCACGTCGCTAGCACATGATCTGACGACAGACGAGAACGCTCGGCTGTTTGCCCTGCTCAATCTGAGTTTCGCCGACAGCGTGATCGCCTTCTACGATGCCAAATACACGTACAATTTCTGGCGGCCAGTGACGGCGATCCGGGCTGCCGCTACCGATGGCAACCCGGAAACCGAGGCTGACCCGAATTGGCTTCCCGAGGTCGGCAACACCGCCCCGGACCCCTCCTACCCGGGCGCTCATGCTGTCATTAGCGCGGCCGGGGCGGAGGTGCTGGCTACCTTTCTCCGCAAGCGGCATTTCCAGTTCACCGTGACTTCCGAGGTTATGCCGGGAGTGGAGCGCTCGTTCACCAGCTTCCCGGCCGCTGCGGAGGAAGCAACGCTGAGCCGCATCTTTGCTGGGCAGCATTTCCTCTTTGACCTTACGACCGGTCAGCGGCTGGGCGTTGACGTTGCTGATTTTGTCGTCGACAACTTCCTGACGGCCCGCGACCGGGACGACTAACCCAAAGTGGCAAATACGAACGCGGGTCGACACATGAACGGAGTGGGCGGAAACTCTTCCGCCCCCGAAGTCATGCGACGACACCTAACCCCGGCGGTGCTGGGGCTTGACTAGATCAAGCCCGGCATCCCGCCCTGACCGCCTACGACGGCCGCGCCTGTGGTTTGAGTGACGGCCTCAGATATCTGCATGACGGCGACCTCGAGGCGATTGTAGAATACGTCTTGGCGCAACCCCGATCGTTCGCGACGTAGCCTAGCATTGACGGGGCGGTTAAAGGGCAGCGAGCGTCCGTGCTACTCGACCGGAACGAAGATTGAATGCCGGATCTTCCCCTCGACATGCTGCGATAAGTGGCCTTTGCCGGTCGTGTCCTCGACCAAGATCACTTCTCCGGTGCCGATGACCCGGCTCTCGCCGTCGCTGGCGGTTATTTTCACACCTGCGTCCAGATTGATGATGTATTGACGGCGCGGCGCCGGGTGCCAGTCGATGTCGTGCTCGGCCTGGGTCTCGCGAAAGATGATGCCGGTGGCCGGCAAGCGTTTGGACAATTTGCTGCCGCGCCTTTCCTCGACCCATTCCACGTCGATATCGCGGAAATGCGATTGGCCGCTGGCATCGGTATATAGATTGTGTATCCGCATAGGCGTCCTCCTCGGAAAAGCGTAGCATAGGCCGGCTGCCTTGTGGCGTCACGCTCCTGCGCGAGATTTGCCTAGCCGAAGCCTTCGTCCATCACGCGGCGGATCTCCGTGGCACTCATCCCGCTCAGGCCCAACCGTGCGAGCGTGCGGGCCTCGGCCGCGAAGTCCTTCCCAGTCATGCTTTGGACGACCGCGACGAGAGCGTCGATCGCCGGCGTCGGCACCCCCGCCGCGGCCCCCAGCGCGCTCATCGGGATCAAGCCGGCCGGCACGTCCTCCGTAATGAATTTGTGCTCGAGCGAACTTGGCGTGCCGGTCGCCTGGTAGGGCCCGTCGCTGTTGTAGGTGAGCCGCCGGCAGGTTTCGACAAGGTTCGCTTCGCGCACGCCGTACACGCGATCGAACCAGTCTTCCAAGGTGGGGACGGCCGCGCCGAACGCGGCAGCGACCGCCACCCGCTCGCGATTGATTGCCTGATAGAGGCGGGCAACTGCCGGCGTCACACCTTCCGCGTAGAATCTGTAGCTGTCGCCACTCTCGATCCGCGCGGCATTGGCCACGCAATTTGCCACATGCAGCATGGCATTGGCATTGGTGAACCCTGTGTAAAGAACATTCGGCGATGCCACAGCCTGTGGGAACAGCCGCGACAGGCGTTGGTGGACCGATGCAATGCGATTGCCCGGGAATGCGGCAATCTGCAGCCAGCGCTTTGCGACGATCGGACGTATTCGGGTCGGCGAGAGCCGCCGACAAGAATAGGGGTAATTGTCCATCTCGGCGACCGCGACATCGGCATGGCAGCCGGCGTCGTCGAGCGCCCGGCGCACGATCAACGATCCCCCGGTATTGCCCTGGATAAGCAAGATCACTTGGCCGTCGCCCAGCAGGCGTGCCAGCGATCGCGCCACTGTCACCTGCGCATTACCGCCGGTCACCACAACGACGACATCGGCGCCGTCGACGGCCGATAACAGATCGCTTGTCGCGCGCTCGACAGCAGCAAACCCGGCCCTCTCGCCCCCCACATCGATGCCGCCGAAGGCTCTGATGTCCGAAAGCCTCGCATCATCGACATCGTGCAGCCGTAGCTTGTACCCGGCGATGCCGAGTTCGGCCGCGAGGTAAATTCCGCCAATGCCGGCGCCGATGATCGCGACTGTCTGGGCCGTGTCTCTGCCTGTCACGATTGTCTCCTTCACACAGTTGTGCTAACCGCCACAGTAATCCGTGCGGCAAGCGCTGAACAGCGACTGTTGACATCAGGCACGGCGAGGTCATATCCGAGCAGACGGCAGGCATGATCATATTACGCGGGAAGCTCCGCCGGTTCGTCGCCCGGTCCTGGGCCCTCTCTTGGTGCTATTACCGGCTGCACGGTTTGGCTCTGGCCGGGCGACCCGGTGAGCACGTCTGGTACTTCGCCTATGGCGCCAACATGCACGACCGGGCCTTCCGCGAGCGACGCCGCATGAGACCGGTTGACCAGCGGATCGGACGCCTCCGCGGCTATCGCCTCCGCTTCAACCTCGAAGGTCGGCCCAAGGGCCGGTCCGCGCCAGCCAACTTATGGCCCGACGCGGAGGCCGAAGTTTGGGGAGTTCTCTACAAGGTCACACGGCGCGATCTGCTCCGCCTCGATTCGACCGAAGGAATTCCCGGACGCGGCTACCGGCCCCAATGGTTCAAGGCCGAGGATCGCGACGGGCGGGTTCTCTCTGCCGTCGCCTATATCGCCCACGGCGGTGAAACGGACGGCAACCCGTCGCTGCGCTACCTGACCTTGCTGCGCGAGGGGGCGCGAGCCAACGGCCTGCCGAGACACTGGCTGCAGTTCCTCGACAGCGTCGAGCACGCGAAATGAGCGGATGCCCCAGCATGATCCGTTTTTCCGACCAGACCAGAGAGCAGTAGGACCGCCGTAGGTGAATTCCGCGATTGGACAGAAACCGGTTGAACCGGTCGAGTTGCTTGGTTAATCATTTCCCGGGATGGGGGGCGCGCATGGTTCGGACGCTGCGCAACGTCGGCGGTGGGCTTATTGCCTCCCTGTTGTTATTGGCCTCGGCATTTTCCAACGGGGCACTCATTTTCACCGGCCCGCTGCAGCCCTTTCTTGGACAAGGCGTGGCGGCCGCGCTGATCACCACGGCCGTTACCACGATATTCGTCGCCTTGACCAGTAACTTCCCCTCGGCGATCGCGGGGCCCCTTGGCAACACAGCCGCTCTGCTGGCCGCCGTTATGGTCACCTTGGCGCCAGTGTTGTCTGCGACGCCGCCCGCCCAGGCATTGGCGCTGGCGATTGCCGGTCTTGGGACTGCGGCCCTGTTGACGGGTTTGGCGCTTTTGGCGCTGGGCTGGAGACGGCTGGGCAAATTGATTCGCTTTGTTCCCTACCCGGTGGTCGCCGGGTTCCTGGCCGCCACCGGGTGGCTGATCGTGTCGGGCTCGATCCGCATGGCTACCGGTGTGCCGATCTCCCGTGCGACCTTGCTCTCTTTTGCCTCGCCGCACACGGCCCTGCTGTTGGGAGCTACCGTGCTGTGGGCGGCCACCCTGTGGCTGCTTACTTCGCGTTTCAAGGGTCCGCTGACCTTGCCGGTGGCGTTGGTGGCCGTAACCCTCCTGGTCAATGGCGTATTTTCCGTACTCCACCTGTCGGACGAGGTGGTGCGGCAGTCCGGACTGATGTTCTCGGCGTCCGCGAACAGTCGTCCGGTGATTCCACTGATCACCGGCGAATATTTCCGAGCCAATTGGCCCGCATTATGGCCGGTTATCGGCGACCTGGGTGCTGTGGCGGTGATGGCGATTCTCGGCGTATTGCTCAATTCGACGGTCATCGAGCTGGCCACCGGTGTCGACGCGGATATCGACCGGGAACTGAGGATGCAGGGACTGGCCAATATCGCTTCGGCGTTGGCCGGGGGTTTCGTCGGCACCATTCACGTCACCGGCACGCTGATCAACCGAGCGGCGGGAGGGACCGGCCGACTGTCCGGGGTGGTGGCGGGACTGGTCGCCTTGGCTGTGCTGATGGGCGGCGGACAGATGGTGGCTTTTGTGCCCCGCTTCGTCTTGGGAGGATTGTTGGTCCAGCTCGGAGCCCGATTCATTTGGGATTGGGGCGTCTGCAGCCGTCGGAGCCTGCCGGTGCGCGACTGGCTCGTCGTCCTCGCCATCGTCCTGATCGCAGCCGAGCGCGGGTTTCTCGAAGCGCTGCTGTTTGGCGTCCTCGCTGGCTGCGTGATTTTCGCGGTGGATGTCAGCCGAATCCGGGTCATCCGGCACCAGTTCGGCCTCGACGAGCGAACTTCCTCGGTCATCCGTTCGACAGAGCAGAGCGCATTGTTGGCGGAGCATGGCGCGCAGGTCCAGGTTCTGGAACTTTCCGGATATCTGTTCTTCGGATCTGCTTACTCGGTTCAGGAACGCGTGACGCGGCTGGTGGCGGGGAGCAAGCCGAGGGAGGTGATCTTCGATTTCTCGGGGGTTACCGGTATCGATTCATCAGCCGGAGCTTGTTTCGCTAAAATCCGCGACGTGTTGCGCAAAAATGGCGCTCGTGAGGTCATGGCCAACCTATCGCCGACGGCGGCAAACATCCTGAGTGCGAGCTCCGGCTTGGACAATGCAGTCGGCCGTCACGACCATCTTGACAAGGCTCTTGAAGAAGCCGAGGAGACGCTGCTGGCGGCATATGCCGAGTCCTGCGGGAGCCTCCGATCGCTCGTCGCCTGGCTCGAGGAGGCCCTTGGCTCGCGCGACTTCGCGGAAGAACTTTGCGCTCGCCTGACGCCGACACCGCGCGACGCCGACTCCTACCTTTGCCGGCAGGGCGATCCAACTGATAGTCTGATCTTTGTCGAACGCGGGCCCGTCACGGTCGTCTTGGAAAGGCCGGGGCTGCCGCCGCTCCGCGTGCGGGTGTTCGGAGCCCACACGCTGGTCGGCGAGATCGGCTTTTTTCTGGACGCGCCGCGTTCGGCAAGCTTGCTCGCCGCTCCCGATGCCGTCGCGTGGTCGCTGTGCCGCGACGCATTTGAAAATCTGAAGAATACGCGGCCCGAGAACCTTTCGGCGTTGTTCATCTACATCATCCGACTGCAATCCGAACGCCTCACTTTCGCTAATCGCCAGATCGTCGCGCTCCAGCGCTGAGCCGGTAGCGGTCGAGGCGGGAGTTCGATGACGAGGTCTAACACCACTCCGACCACCGCCAGGATAGGACAGCGATGATGCATTTTTCCGATGACGTCTGGCGACGCACGGCAGGGCTGCGCGAGGCGATTCACGCGCTCCCGTTCAATACTGAGCTTGCTGCCGGTTCGCTCCCGCGCGACCGTTTTCAGACCTACATCGTCCAAGACGCGCTCTATCTCGCTCAGTTTTCGCGTGCGCTTGCGATTGCGGCGGCCAAGGCTCCCGACACTGAGACGATGCAGTCCTTTGCCCAGTCGGCTCTCGGAGCTGTTGCGGTCGAGCAAGGCCTGCACCGCCAATATCTGCGCGACTTTGGCGTCGACCCGGCCGACATCGCCAGCACCGAGCCGTCCCCGGATTGCCTCGCCTATACCAATTTTCTGATTGCCGTAGCCTATCATGCACCTTGGGAGGTGCTGGTCGCGGCTCTGTTGCCGTGCTTCTGGATTTATTGGGATGTCGGCTGCGCGATCGCTCGGAAGGCCGCGCCGGAGAACCCGTACCGGGCATGGATTGCAACGTATGTCGACGAGCGCTTTGGTGATGCCGTGCAGAGGGTGATTGGCACCGCCAATCGAGCGGCTGCGGCCACGACTGCCGCGACACGCGCCGAGATGCTTGCTGCGTTCGTCCGCGCCTGCCAATACGAATGGCTGTTCTGGGACGGCGCCTACCGGCGCCGGGGCTGGCCTTCCTTCGTATGACTGCGCGATTTCCTAGTCGCTGAGGGATTCGCAGCGGAAGCCGTCGCCCCAGCGCTTGAGGTGCCCGACCGATGGGGAGGGGAAGTGCATGGTGCAGCACAGCGTGTTCGTGTCGCAATAGCGTTCGAGGAAGCTGCGCCGGGTCGCGGCCGCCTGCTGCGGATCATAATCTACCCGCAT
>Ga0310914_10003238_pt1 | contig 11188 bp, 9 predicted proteins | sample GREbulkMGAN108_FD_203450 | JGI IMG/M metagenome (GOLD analysis project Ga0310914, IMG submission 203450) | Lab enrichment of tropical soil microbial communities from Luquillo Experimental Forest, Puerto Rico - GRE.bulkMG.AN108 | ecosystem: Environmental > Terrestrial > Soil > Tropical forest >...
TTCTTACCCATCAGAGCAATATGGGCTGCGACCGCACTCCGAACGCCCTTGATTTCGTGTCCGAACACGGCAACCGAGAGGCCAAGAGATGCGAGTATCCGAAGCATCTCTTCATATCTGAGGGCTGCAGCTTCTCTGGCTGCGACTTGAGTTTCATATCGCTCCAATTCCGCTAACGCTTCGGCTGCGGCGGACTGGGCTGCAGAGGGGAGGGCTGGGGCAGGCACTTCGCCTGACACCCCGGAAGATCGCGCATCAGGGCCTGCTTGCTCTCCTAAATGGCTTAAAAAACTTCCAAATACTTGCGTTGGCGAACGCGGAGGCCGTGCCTTGGAAACGAAATCCTTCTGGCTTGCAGTCTGCTTCCTCTCGCGAATGAAGGCAATTCGTGCCGCTGCCCACTCAACGCTTTTTCGCACAAAACTCCTAAGTTCTTCAAAGGCCTGATTTTCTATTAGCCCTTCTCGGCTACTTGTCTCTTCAAATAAATAATTTTCATCGCCAAGTTCGACTTGACCAAAGACGCTCATGTTAGACAGGGGAAAAATGTATTCACGTCGGGCTGAGGCGCTATCGAGGCGGAGCCAATCATCTGTGGGGTCGCCGTACGGCGGTACACGGAAGCCATTTCTATAAATTCGTATGCCGCCATAATTTCGCGCCATCTCCGTAGCGATATTAAGGTTAAGCCCAGAGAGCGTCTCTGACTTAAATATAAAGTACTTAGCAGAAAAAATTACAGGGCCAGTCAATAGAAAATGCTCTTCAAATACTTGTGTGTCATCGAGGTTTATCTTGTTTGAGCGAACTCGCACGCAAGCCTTTCCATCGACATCAATGGTGCCCTGGATGTCGGCAAATGCATAATCTAGGAAACTCTTTTCAATTGAAATTTCCGTCTTGTGGCTTTTGCTTGAATTGCCGTTAATAACGACGTCAAACCCAGGGTCATCTTTATAATTAATTGAAGTATCGGTTATTATCTTGGAGATCGGAAATGGGGGGCTGGAGAAGGACAACCGCTTTCCATACACGCTGCAGTGTTGGATCCGACCAAGCTTCTCGCAGGCCAAATATGGAAAGACGAGTCCTTTCGCGCTCGACAGGCTTCTCGTATTTTTGCGCCAAGCTGAATACATCGTGGAGATTGCGGCCGGCTTGGAATTCTTTATCCCAGTCAAATATAACTCGAAGACCGTTTGGGTTCCCTGCGACCTCCGTTTCCATTATTAGCCTTGTTCCCAAGCGCTGAACCGCGAACCGCCCAATTCCCTTCCTCCCCGCACGGTGCCGCCCATAGCGCTGAGAAATAGGATTGTCCCGCTTACTTGTCGTGGATATTCGCATCCACGCATCTCGGACGACTTCGGCCGTCATCCCAACGCCATTGTCCTGGATAACTAACGTTCCGTTGGGCTTGTCATGGTTTGAGAAGGTGACGCGGACCTCGGTTGCATCTGCGTCGTAGGCGTTTTTGATCAGCTCGGCGAGAGCCGTCTCTTGCTTCGCCACCAATTCCATTCCAAGCCGTTGAATATGGCCTGCATCGACGCTGAAACGTATAGCAGCGGGGTTGGCATCAACCGCTTCCCGGCTAAGGCGCTCGATCAATCGCCAGTCGGGATTGGGCTTCTGCAACTCTTCCGCAATTAGAGTTTGGAGATCCGGATTTTCTTCCATCGCCTACCGATTGCCTAGTCAACTCGCCAGCACTCTTTTGTGGAGTTTAAGTCAGCGCAGCGCGAGCTTCGACAGAACAGCCTCGATCTGTCCGATATTCCCTGCAGCGGCACCATTGTCGGGCCTAAGCCGGATGTGATCGCGGGCCTCCCGAAGAAGGGAAACGATTTCCTTCCTTGTGGATTCGTCTATCCAGCAGCCGGTCTCGTTGTCCTTCATGCTTCTCTCCCCCCCTCCGCTATGCTCCGCATTGGCCGCGTTGCAATACGCATAAATGATAGAATCGGTTTGGCTCATGTTCAATATGCCAGCCGCCTCTGACGGGGAGGTCATTGCATTTTATGTGACCAGATTTTGCGGGTTACAGGTCACGTTTGCGGGTTATGCGTCATCCTACAAAATTTTCGCTTACACGTCCAGGTTCGCCACCTTCAGGGCGTTCTGCTGGATGAACTCGCGGCGCGGCTCGACCACGTCGCCCATCAGGGTCGAGAACACCTCTTCGGCTTCTTCGAAATGGCTGACCTTGACCTGAAGCAGCGAGCGCACATTCGGATCCAGGGTGGTTTCCCATAGCTGCTCGGGGTTCATTTCGCCCAGGCCCTTATAGCGCTGGATGGCGATGCCCTTGCGGCCGGCATCCATGATGGCGTCCAGCAGGCTGACCGGGCCGGTGATGCGCAAGCCCTTTTCCTTCGACACCAGTTCGGCGTGATGGCTATAGGTTTCCTGCAGGCTCTTGGCCCATTCGTCCAGCTTGCGGCCCTCGGGGCTGCGCAGAATGGCGGCGTCGATCAGATGGCTTTCGGTCACGCCGCGTAAGGTCCGGGTGAACAGCAGGCCTTCGCCTTCCACCAGACTGCCGTTCCAACCCTGCTCCAGCTCGGATTCCAGGGCGTTCAGCCGCTTGGCGATATAGGTGGCGGTCTCGGCGCCATGGGCGACATCGGTCAGCACCGCCGAGGAGAACGCACCGGCGATCGCCACCTGCTCGACCACCCGCATCGGCACGCGGCGGCTGATATTGCCCAGCAGAGCCTTCACCTGACGGGCCTGATCAGCCAGAGCGCGCAAATCCTGACCCGCCGACTGCGCGCCGCCATGCAGCTTCAGCACAGCTTCGTTCAGGCCGCCGTCGATCAGATAGTTCTCAAGGGCGCGGTTGTCCTTCAGATAAACCTCGGACTGGCCGCGCTTGGCGCGATAGAGCGGCGGCTGGGCGATGTAGAGATAACCGCGATCAATCAGTTCGGGCATCTGGCGATAGAAGAAGGTCAACAGCAGGGTGCGGATATGGCTGCCGTCGACGTCGGCGTCGGTCATGATGATGATTTTGTGGTAGCGCGTCTTGTCGACATTGAAGCCGTCGGCGTCGCCTTCTTCCTTGGGGCGGCCGATGCCGGTGCCCAGGGCGGCGATCAGAGTGCCGATTTCGGCGGAAGACAGCATCTTGTCGAAGCGGGCGCGTTCCACGTTCAGAATCTTACCGCGCAGCGGCAGGATGGCCTGGAAGGCGCGGTTACGGCCCTGCTTGGCGGAACCACCGGCCGAGTCACCCTCGACGATGAACAGTTCCGAGCCGGCGGGGTCGCGTTCCTGGCAGTCGGCCAGCTTGCCGGGCAGGGTGGCGATGTCCAAAGCCCCCTTGCGCCGGGTCAGTTCGCGGGCCTTGCGGGCGGCTTCGCGGGCGGCGGCGGCTTCCACCACCTTGGCGACCACCTTGCGGGCTTCTTGCGGATGCTCCTCGAACCACTGCTGCAGCTTCTCGCCGACCACGCTTTCCACCACCGGGCGGACTTCCGACGAGACCAGCTTGTCCTTGGTCTGCGACGAGAATTTCGGGTCCGGCACCTTGACCGACAGCACGCAGGTCAGGCCTTCGCGCATATCGTCGCCGGACAGCGCCACCTTTTCCTTCTTGGCGATGCCGGAATCATTGGCGTAGGTATTGATGGTGCGGGTCAGGGCGGCGCGGAAGCCGGCCAGATGGGTGCCGCCGTCGCGCTGCGGGATGTTGTTGGTGAAGCAGAGGCAGGTCTCGTGATAGGAGTCGGTCCATTCCATGGCGACTTCGATGCTGATGCCGTCCTTCTCGCCCATCACCGCGATCGGCGGGTTGTGCAGAGCCTGCTTCGACTTGTCGAGGTAATGCACGAAGGCCTCGACGCCGCCGACATAATGCAGGTCGGTCACACGCTCGTCGGCGGTGCGTTTGTCGGTCAGGCGCAGGAACACGCCGGAGTTCAGGAAGGCCAGCTCGCGCAGGCGGTGCTCCAGGGTCGAGAAATCGAACTCGATCACCGTATCGAAGATGGCTTCGGCGTCGCCGGTCTCGCCGATCGACGGATAGAAGGTCACTTCCGTGCCGGTCAGAGGCGAGCCCTTGTCGGTGATCGGGGCCTCGCCCACCACCACCAGCGGAGCCTCGGCCTCGCCGTTGCGGAAGCGCATGTAATGCTCTTTGCCGTCGCGCCAGACGCGCAGGTCCAGCCATTCCGACAGGGCGTTCACCACCGAGACGCCGACGCCATGCAGACCGCCGGACACCTTGTAGGAATTCTGGTCGAACTTACCGCCGGCATGCAGCTGGGTCATGATGACCTCGGCTGCCGAAACGCCTTCTTCCTTATGGATGTCGGTGGGAATGCCGCGACCGTTGTCGCGCACGGTGCAGGAGCCGTCGGGGTTCAGACAGACATTCACCTGATCGGCATGGCCGGCCAGCGCCTCGTCGATGGCGTTGTCCACCACCTCATAGACCATGTGATGCAGACCGGAACCGTCGCCGGTATTGCCGATATACATGCCGGGGCGCTTGCGCACCGCCTCGAGGCCACGCAGCACCTTGATGGAGTCTGCGCCGTATTCTCCGGCGGCTTCCACGGTCTCCAGTTCGGCGGTCTCAGTGCTCATCGACTGTATATCCTTACTCTGAACGTCCATTCGGGGCGACGACGGCGTCGTCTACCCGGAAAAACTGCCCCCGCGCGCCCAGATCGGCGAACAGGCTTTCCTCGGTTCCCGTCATCCAGCTTTGAGCGCCCAGGGCGCAAAGCTCGTCGAACAGGGCGGCGCGGCGGGTCTGGTCGAGATGCGCCGCGATCTCGTCCAGCAAAAGGATCGGCGCCTGGCCTCGCTCGGCGGCCCGTTCACGGGCCTGACCTAGCACGATGGCGACCAGAACCGCCTTTTGCTCTCCGGTCGAACAGTGTTCAGCCGGCAAATCCTTGGTTCCGTGGCGCACCAGCAGATCGCTGCGATGCGGGCCGATGGTGGCTCCTCCGGCTTCGGCATCGCGCCGGCGGCAGGCGGCCAACTGGCCTTTGAACCATTCTTCCAGGCCGTCCGGCCCGGTTTCCAAAAAGGCCTCGTCGATCACGCCGGCCAAGCCCAGCACCGCCGCCGGAAAGGGACCGATGCCGGCGCGGCAGGCGGCGTTCAAACGTCGAACCGTCTCCGCCCGCACCACCGCCATGGCGGCGCCGTGACGGGCCATATCCTGTTCCAGCAGCGCGATCCAGGAGGGGTCGAAGCGCCCCTCGCGCAGCAGCCGGGACCGTTCCCGCATGGCATGCTCGTAAGCGCTGGCCCGGCTGCCATGGGCGGGATCGAAGCTTAGCACCAGACGATCCAGGAACCGCCGCCGTCCCGTCGCCCCTTCCAGGAACAGGCGATCCATCGCCGGGGTCAGCCACAGCACGCTCAGCACGTCCGACAATTTGGACTGCGAACGGGCGGGGTGGCCGTCGATGCGCACCAGCCTTCGTTCCGACCCGGCCTCGCGGCCCGTGCCCAATTCCCGAGGGCCGTCGTCATCGCGGTCCAACTGCGCCGCCACCGCCCAGGGAGCAGCCCCCGGTTCCGATCCTGCGCCATGACGGGCGATCTCGGACAGCTTGGCCCGGCGCAGGCCGCGGCCCGGCGCCAGAAAAGACAGAGCCTCGAGGATGTTGGTTTTTCCCGCGCCGTTCGCTCCGGTCAGAACCACCGGACGGCCATCCGTCTCAAGTCTGAGGAAGGAATAGCAGCGGAAATCGCTCAAGGTCAGGCGGGAAACCGCCAGGGACAAGGATCAGAACTCCGCTCAGACCCGCATGGGCATCAAGACATAGACGGCGCTGGAATCGGCGACTTCGCGCACCACGGTCGGGCTGGCGGCGTCGGCCATGGCGAAGCGGGCGGCGTCGCCTTCGATCTGGGCCAGAATGTCCATCAGATAGCGGGAGTTGAAGCCGATCTCCATAGCCGCCGACTCGTAGGAGGCTTCCAGTTCCTCGATGGCCGAGCCATTTTCGGGGCTGGAGGCCGACAGAGTCAGACCGCCTTTGTCCACCGCCAGCTTGATGGCGCGGGACTTTTCGGTCGAGATGGCGGACACGCGATCGACGGCCTGGCTGAAGGACTTGCAGTCCACTTCCAGCACCTTGTCGTTGCCCTCGGGGATCACCCGCTCATAGTCGGGGAAGGTGCCGTCGATCAGCTTCGAGGTCAGCACGGCATTGTCGAAGGCGAAGCGAATCTTGCTTTCCGACAGCGAGACGGTGACGTCCTGCGAGGCTTCTTCGATCAGCTTGCGCAGTTCGGCGACGGTCTTGCGCGGCACGATCACGCCGGTCATGCCGACAGCGCCTTCCGGCAGCGGCACTTCGACGCGGGCCAGACGATGACCGTCGGTGGCCACCGCACGCAGCACCGGAACGCCGCCCGAGGTGGCGGCATGCAGATAGATGCCGTTCAGGTAATAGCGGGTCTCTTCGCTGGAGATGGCGAAGCGGGTGCGGTCGATCAGGCCCTTCAGTTCTTCCGCCGACAGGCTGAAGCTGTAAGGCAGCTCGCCGCCCGACATCACCGGATAGTCGTCAACGGGCAGAGCCTGCAGGGTGAATTTCGAGCGGCCCGAGCGGAGCGTCAGCAGGCTGTCTTCGCCGGCATGCTCGATCTCGACCTGACTGCCGTCGGGCAGCTTGCGCACGATTTCATAGAGGGTATGGGCGGGGGCGGTGGTAGAGCCGGGGCGGACCACGTCGGCGGCAACCGATTCGACGATGTCCAGATCCATGTCGGTGGCGTTCAGGCTGACACGCCCATCACGGCCTTCGATCTTGACGTTCGAGAGGATCGGAATGGTATTCCGGCGCTCGACGACACTTTGCACATGGCTCAGGGACTTCAGCAGGGCAGCGCGTTCAATGGTCAGTTTCATGGCGATCCGTTGCTGTCTTCGCGGCTTGGCGCGCGTGGGTTCAGGCGCGTTACCGCACCCCCTTCCTCAAGGGGCGACAGTATAACACAGGCCTTTGCCAGCAAAAGCGATTTCACACGCGTAAAAAGCTCAGGAAGGTTAGCTTTCCAGCATCCGTCGCAGCAGTTCGATATCTTCGGCGAACGAGATATCGACCCCGCGCAATTCCTCGATCTTCTTGACCGCATGCATGACGGTGGTGTGGTCGCGACCGCCGAACTTGCGGCCGATCTCGGGCAGCGAGCGGCTGGTCAATTGCTTGGCCAGATACATCGCCACCTGACGCGGGCGGGCCACCTGACGGGCGCGACGGGCCGAATGCATGTCGGCGACGCGGATGTTGAAATGCTCGGCGACTTTTTTCTGGATCTCCTCGATGGTGATCCGGCGGTCATTGGCCCGCAAAAGGTCGTGCAGCACGTCCTGGGTGGTCTCCAGCGTGATGTCGCGGCCCACCAGCTGGGCATGGGCGACCACGCGGTTCAGAGCGCCTTCCAGCTCGCGCACATTGCTGGTGATCTTGTGGGCCAGGAACTCGGCCACCTTGGCCGGCACCATGACACCCATCTGCTCGGCCTTCGAGGCGATGATGCCAAGGCGCAGTTCATAAGAGGTGGCATGGATGTCGGCCACCAGACCGCAGCCCAGGCGCGAGCGCAGGCGCTCCTCCATGCCTTGGAGGTCGGACGGCGACTTGTCGGCGGAAATGATGATCTGGCGGCCCTGGTCCACCAGCGAATTGAAGGTGTGGAAGAATTCTTCCTGGGTCGAATCCTTGCCGCCGATGAACTGCACATCGTCGATCATCAGCACATCGACCGAGCGGAACTGTTCCTTGAACGCCATGGTGTCCTGGAAGCGCAGCGCGCGGACGAAGCGATACATGAACTTCTCGGCCGACAGATAGATCACCGAACGCTTCGGATTGCGCTCGCGGATATGCCAGGCCACCGCATGCATCAGATGGGTCTTGCCCAGGCCGACGCCGCCATAGAGGAACAGGGGATTGAACGAGACGGTATCGCTTTCCGCCACCTTGCGGGCGGCGGCATAGGCGAATTCGTTGGTGTTGCCGACCACGAAATTGTCGAAAGTGTAGCGGGCGTCCAGCGGCGCACCGATATCATCGCCCGACATCGCACTTTCGAACGGCGCCGGCTCGCAAGGGGCGGCGACCTGGGCGGGAAGGCTGGCAGAGGTTTTAGCGGCAGGCGCAGTGGCGGGGGCGGCTGGCTTCGCGGCCTTGCCGGCGCCGGGCAGCACCACGATGTCGATGCCGGTCACGTCGGCATCTTCCTTGGCCCACAGGGCGCGAATACGATCACCGTAATGGGTCACCACCCAGTCGCGCAGGAAGCGGGTGGGCACGGCAATGCGGGCCTGGCCGTCGCGGACTTCGGCCAGAGTCAAAGGCGAAAGCCAGCTTTTGAAAGCGGCTTCGCCGAATTCGTTGCGCAAATGACCCTTGATGCGGGTCCATTGCGTCTGGATCAGCGGACTGTCGGACATGGAAGAACTGGAAATCTCTCTGCTCACTTGGTCCACCCGAACGCGCCAGATGTCGCGGCGCTCCCCCCATTGTTTCACCCTTGCCGGTTCCGGCCTGTCGATAACGGCCCTGCCGGCGCCGATGGCGTCCTGATCAAGGCATAAGCTGGCTTCCCACAAGAGCACTCGGGCATTTTGCTTGAGGTCTTTGTGCCTCGGCTTTGACTCTGGCCCGAGTCTTTACATGTTAAATTATATAACAACTATAGTAATACCTGTGGACAACTCTCCCTGTGCCAAGGTCGTTAAGACTTTGGGCAGTTGTAAATAAACTGCGGAGAGACGCCGCCCCAGGCGGTGTGGAAAATGACTCTAGCGATGCTTTCGGGGCAGAGCAAGCGGTCCGAAAAGCGAACGCGGAATTTTTTTCCACAGGCTATTTTTTGCTTGCGCGAAGCAAAACGGCCACGCCTGCAATCCGCAGGCGCGGCCGTTCATCCGACTTCTCGATCCCGTTATAAGTCAGCCGAAAGGCTGACTTACAGGGCCTTGATACGGGCAGCCAGGCGCGAAACCTTGCGCGAGGCAGTATTCTTGTGCAGCACGCCAGCCTGGGCGCCGCGCATCATTTCCGGCTCGGCAGCGCGCAGAGCGTCGGCGGCCTGGGCCTTATCGCCGGCGGCGATCAGCTGCTCGACCTTCTTGACGAAGGTGCGGATGCGGCTGACGCGGGCACGGTTGACTTCGGTGCGGCGCTCGGTCTGGCGGATGCGCTTCTTAGCGGACTGATGATGAGCCATGTGATGAAACCTGCTGTATCGTGAAGGACGAAATCGGAAGGCGGGTTTATAAGCCCGGTTTGCCGCCCGCGTCAAGGATCAGATTCGCGAGTCGCGGCAGAGTCTTGGCGGGTTATCCTCAAGAGCCACGCGAATCGTGAATTTCCCTCCCCCCAACCCTCTCCCGATTTTGGGAGAGGGAGCTTTATTCTCCCCTCTCCCGCAGGCGGGAGAGGGGTTGGGGGTGAGGGAGATAACCTTACTTGTTCTTGAAGTTGGGCTGGCGCTTCTCGGCGAACGCGGCCATGCCTTCCTTCTGATCTTCGGTGGCGAACAGGGCGTGGAACAGGCGACGTTCGAAATGCACGCCCTCGGCCAGGGTGGTTTCATAGGCGATGTTGACGGCTTCCTTGCCGGCCAGCACGGCGACGCGGCCCAACGAAGCGATGCGCTCGGCGACCTTCAGGGCCTCCTCGACCAGCTCGGCAGCGGGGATCACGCGCGACACCAGGCCGGCGCGTTCGGCCTCGGCGGCGTCGATCAGGCGGCCGGTCAGGACCATTTCCATGGCCTTGGACTTGCCGACGAAGCGGGTCAGGCGCTGAGTGCCGCCGGCGCCGGGGATGATGCCCAGATTGATCTCGGGCTGGCCGAACTTGGCATTGTCGCCGGCCAGGATGAAATCGCACATCATGGCGACTTCGCAGCCGCCGCCCAGGGCGAAGCCGGCCACTGCGGCGATGACGGGCTTACGCACCTTGGTCACCGCTTCCCAGCCCTTGGTGATGAAGTTGCCGAGATAGCAGTCGGTGAAGGACTTCGAAGCCATTTCCTTGATGTCGGCGCCGGCGGCGAAAGCCTTTTCCGAGCCGGTAATCACGATGGCGCCGATTTCGTCGTCATCCTCGAAGGCGTCCAGGGCCTGACCCAGTTCGGAGATCAGGCCGTTCGACAGGGCGTTCAACGCCTTGGGACGGTTGAGGGTGATCAGGCCGACATGGCCTTTGGTCTCGACGATGATGTTCTCGTACGCCATGGAATGCTCCCCTGCTTGTGGGTGGGGTGGGCCGTGTTTCCTTATTGCGGCACCACCGAGAAGCGCACCGTCACCGACCGGCGTGAGCCGTCGATGTCGATGCGCAGGAATTCGTTGTCGCGTTTATATCCGCCGTTCACCACTTCCCAGCCCAGCTGCGGCAGGGTCTGGCTATAGAAGGCCTTGACCTTGTCGGGGCTGAGGTCGCCGGTGGCCGAAGCCTCGACGATGCGCCCGGTGGGGGATTCGAACAGCATGCCGCCCGGCTGCTCGGTCAGGCCCGGCGCCAGGGGAAGATCCTCGAACTCGGTCAGATAAGGCTGATCCGCCCAGGCGGTGCAGCCCAGGGCCAGAAACAGGCAGGCCGCGAAAGCGGCGGTTGAAGTTCGCGGGAACGACATGGCTTCTCTCTTATCACCAGATTGTGCAGTGCGCCACTAGCCTTGGCGCTTGTCACAATAATATGTCGAACGCCCAGCCTGGGTCATCCGGCGGATGGATTCCCGGCAGGTGCAGCCAGGGCAAGGTTGTCCTTCCCGGTCATAGACGGCGAAGGAATGCTGGAAATAGCCCAACTCGCCGGACGGCTGGCGATGATCCTTCAAAGATGATCCACCGGCGGCGATGGCCTCGGCCAGCACCTCTTTCACCGCTTTGACCAGCTTGGAACATTCCCTGGCGGTCAGGCTTTCCGCCGGGCGGGTGGGGTGGATGCCGGCGCGGAACAGGCTTTCGCTGGCATAGATGTTGCCGATGCCGACCACCAGGGTCTGGTCCAGCAAGACCGGCTTGATGGGCGAGGATCGCCCGGCCAGCGCCGCCTTCAGCATCTTGCCGTCGAAGGCGTCGGTCAGCGGCTCGGGCCCCAATGCGGCGAAGAAGCGGTGCGCGGCCAGTCCTTCCTCGGTCGCCATATCCATCAGCCCGAAGCGGCGGGCATCGTTGAACGATATTTTGTCACCC
>Ga0310914_10003241_pt1 | contig 11181 bp, 10 predicted proteins | sample GREbulkMGAN108_FD_203450 | JGI IMG/M metagenome (GOLD analysis project Ga0310914, IMG submission 203450) | Lab enrichment of tropical soil microbial communities from Luquillo Experimental Forest, Puerto Rico - GRE.bulkMG.AN108 | ecosystem: Environmental > Terrestrial > Soil > Tropical forest >...
AAAATACATAAATGATTGAGAGGTAAATTGGCTTACCGGCTATTTTTCGTTTATCGAAAGATGAACTAAGCCAAAAACACAATTAACCCTCTGATTATTCCACCCAATTTAACCGCTTCAAAAATTCTTTGCTCAGAACCGCCTGCATGTAAAACCGATTGTTCGTGCGACGTAACACACATTTCACAACCGTTTAAAGCAGATATCACCAAGCTTGTTAGTTCAAAAAATTCTTTTCCCAGTACCGGATTCATCATGATATTCATTTTAATTCCGGCAGGCATATTATTGTATGTTTCTTTCTTTACAAAATGACGGAAACGATAAAACACATTGTTTACGTTTAATAAAGAAGTGCATGCAATAATTTCTGCAATTTCCGCATCTGTTGCGCCGGCTTCTTTTGCCAAAGCAGTAAAACTTTCTTTTAATAAATCAAATTTTTCGTTTACGGCAACACTTAACGCCAACAAAACAGCTTCTTTGCGATTTAAATATTGTGTGTTGTTTAAAACATTGCCTACATTAATTTTTAAATCTTTAATGTAGCGGGCATCGGTATTTAACAGTGCCAGTGCATTTGCTGATGGGCTGTAATTGCTCAACTTTAAGTCGTTCAGCAAATTCACAAAAGTTTCGTTTTGTATTTCGCTCATAAAAATTTTCTTTTTTATTTCACACAAACCCGCAAAGATTACAAAGGAACAAAGAAGAGAATATTTTCTTCAATCCTTAGTGTGCTTTGATTTTCTTGGTTGCTTTGTGTGAAATTTTTTTTATTTGCTCAACTGTGTAGTTAAAGTTTCTTGTCCTTTGTTCCAGTTACAAGGACAAAGTTCGTCTGTTTGCAAAGCATCCAATACCCTGATCACTTCTTGCACATTACGGCCAACATTCAAATCATATACACTCACCCAACGGATAACTCCCTGAGGGTCTACTATAAATGTTGCACGGTATGCAATTTTTTCTTCTGCTTCTAAAATACCTAATTCTTCTGCTAATGATTTTGAAGTATCTGCTAACATTGGAAATTTCAAATCGCGTAAATCTGCATGATCTCTTCTCCATGCTGCGTGAACAAATTCAGAATCTGTTGATGCGCCAATTAACACCGCATCTCTATCTGCAAATTCGCCTGACTTTTTATTAAACTCAGCAATTTCTGTTGGACAAACAAAAGTGAAATCTTTTGGCCACCAGAACATTACCGTCCACTTGCCATCTTTTGTTGCATACTCATTTGTAATATCAACAAATTCTTTTCCTTTTTCAATTGATACTACTGCTTTCTTTTTAAATGCAGGAAAAACACTTCCTACTGATAATACATTGCTCATGATTTAATTTTTTTTTCTTTTTTAAATTTGTTGTAAAGACTAACTATTGACCGAGTTGCCTATTGATTGATTGTTGTACTGCAAAGGTGTATGTTTTGATTGATAGATTATGATTCTTGTTTTCTATAACTCATAGACAAAAACTATGAATACTTAAACAAAAAAGCCGGAAGAAATCTTCCGGCTTTATACCTTTTATTTTAAGATTTATAAAATTCGCAGCTTGGCATAATTCAACATGATTTTCTTTTCGCCATTTTGGTCAAACTTAATAGTAGCAATAGGATTATGTGCCGAACCTTCTAATTTAATCACTTCCCCAAAACCAAATTTCTGATGTTCTACTCTTTGCCCTTCCTGCAAATTACTGGTATCACTTGCTTCAAAATCTTTTGATGGAATATGGTTAATTGTTTGCTGACGATTAACAGGAGTTAAATAAGATGGTTTTTTTTCTGTTGACTGTTGACCGTCGACCGTCGACCGCTTTGGCGGCGCACCATATCTTCTTTCCGCTTGCGATACATCAGTATATTCTGTGCCACGATTCATTCTTTCAAATGCAACTCCACTATTATTTCCAAAAGCATTTCTTGCACCTCCACCCGCATAAGATTTATCCAAAAAAGCTTCGGGCATTTCATCTAAAAATCTACTAGGTTCATTTTGCACTAATTGCCCAAAACGATAACGTGCATTGGCGTAAGTTAACCACAATCTTTGTTTAGCTCTTGTTACCGCAACATAAAACAATCTTCTTTCTTCTTCCAACTCTTCCCGAGTGTTGATGGCCATTGCATTGGGAAACAAAGTTTCTTCCACACCACCAACAAATACACAACCAAACTCCAATCCTTTTGCAGCATGAATGGTCATTAATTTTACAGAGTCGCTATCTTCTTTGTCATTATCTGCATCGGTTAATAAAGTTATTTGTTGCAAATAGCTTCCAAGCGTTTTTGTACCTATCACTTCACCATCTTCCGTATCCGGACTTTCGGTCCACTCTTTAATAGAGTTTAATAGCTCCTGAATATTTTCATATTTGGCAAGCCCTTCGGTTGTTTTATCGTTGAATAATTCTTTCACTAAATTCGTATGCTTTCCCACCTGCATTGCTACATCAAATGCATTATTTTTCTCCAGCATACTCTGAAAGTATTTTATCATCGTTATGAAATTCTGAATCGCTTCCAGAGTTCCTGCTTTAAAACCATATTGCGCAGCACATTCGGCAACATCATACATTGAGATGTTTTGTGCATTAGCAAAAATTACCATCTTTTCAACGGTTGTTTTTCCAATACCACGAGCTGGATAATTAATGATACGTTTTAACGCTTCTTCGTCTTTTGTATTTACAATCACTCTTAAATAAGCCAGAAAATCTTTGATTTCTTTTCGTTGATAGAAACTAATACCACCGTACATTTTATAAGCAATTCCCATTCTTCGTAATGCTTCTTCAAATGAGCGGCTTTGTGCATTGGTGCGATATAAAATTGCAAAATCTCTGTTGTAATAATGGTTGCGAAGTTTTTGTTCCTGAATACTGTCGGCAACAAATTTTCCCTCCTCATTGTCCGTCATTGTTCTAACCAGATTTATTTTTTCACCGGTTTCGTTTTCTGTCCAGAGATTTTTTGGAATTTGTCCTTTGTTATTTTTAATTACCTGATTGGCTACTTCCAAAATATTCTGACTGCTTCTGTAATTCTGTTCCAGTTTAATCACTTTCACATCATCATAATCTTTCTGAAACTGTAAAATATTTTCAATGGTAGCTCCACGAAAACTATAAATACTTTGAGCATCATCACCCACCACACAAACATTTTCGTGCATTGCTCCTAATAATTTTGTGATTTCGTATTGCACCGGATTGGTATCCTGATACTCATCAATCAAAATGTATTTAAACTTGCGTTGATATTTTGATAATGCTTCGTTATTTGTTTTCAGCAATTCGTACATTTTCAACAACAGATCATCAAAATCCATGGCACCGTTTTTAAAACAACGTGCCGCATAATGCTGATAAATTTGTGCAATGGCAGGTCTGTTAGCCCGCATATCTTCCTGCTGAATATAATAATCCGTTGCATATTCACCGGGGCCCATCAATGCATTTTTTGCAGATGAAATTCTGTTATGAACTATATTGGGTTTATAATGTTTGTCATCTAAATTCAATTCATTGATGACCGTTTTGATAACAGAGCGACTATCATCCGTATCATAAATCGTAAAATTATTCGGGTAACCTATTTTGTTGGCCTCAGCTCTTAATATTCTTGCAAACACACTATGAAATGTTCCGATGTATAAATTTCTTGCTTCGTTATTGCCCAATATTTTTTCAATACGTTCCTTCATTTCGGCTGCTGCTTTATTGGTAAAAGTGAGCGCCAGAATATTGAAAGAATCTACACCGTTTGCCATTAAATGAGCAATTCGTGTTGTAAGTACTTTTGTTTTACCGCTACCGGCACCAGCCACAATCATTAACGGGCCGTTAATATGTGTTACCGCTTCTCGCTGAGGTTCGTTTAATCCTTTTAAATACTCCTGCATGGGTGCAAGTTAAAGTTTGCATCGTCATGCCGAATTTATTTTGGCATCTCTTTTTATTCACAACCAATTTTTTGTAGCCGGCACAAGTGTTTCATGGCAGCAACTGTTGCGTCGCACACTTGTACGGTTGAAGTTTGTAGCAACAATACAACGTACGATAATCTATTCTATACTTTCGGGGAGGGTTATAAGTATTTAAAAAAATTTTTAGTAAGATATTATTGTTGCGATACGATATACAGACGAAGAGATTGCGACGCAACAGTTGCTGCCATGAAAAGCTATTGCTGGTATAAAAAAATTTAATTAGAACGATCTATCAGACAAAAAAAGAACCCAAAATTTTGGGTTCTTTTTTTGTCTGATAATTTATTTTTTTAGAAAAACAAATTGCTTAATACATTTCCTGCGCCGGTTCCGGCTGGCTTTAATTTTAATAAGCTTGCAAATTTTGCTGCACCAACAATCCCTTTTACCTTACTAAACAAATCGCTTTGTAACGGATTAAACTTAGAAAGGTATTGTGCAGGATTGGTATTAGCCAAGCTTAATATACTATTTTTCTTTTGTAAGAAACTACTAATAGCACTTGTTAATGCCGGCTTTTGAACTGCCGATAATGCAAGTTTACCTGTAAGGTCGCTAACAATATTGCCTGTAGTTTGCGTAACATCACCAATAGCAGGTGGTTTTATAAAATTTGCCAATGTACTTGCTGCTGTTTTGCCGTCAATTTTAGGAAGGCTTATCTGTGCCTGTGCGCTAACATTTATAAATGCAGCTGCAACAACGCAAAAGAAAATCTTTTTCATAAAATGATTGTTTATTTAATACGATACGAATATAACAGTTTTAAATACACATTGTTTTCTATTTGCATAAACAAGTTGTCTCGGTTTGTAAACTATGAGTTTGATTATTAAATTCAAACGATCACTTTATCTGCTAATACTAAATATTGTTATTGGCGGATCGAAGTATTGATTGTCTTCGTTTTGTCTATATATTTTTTTAACAATATCCATCCCTTTTATAACCCGTCCAAATGCGGCATATCCTTGACCGTCTGCAATATTTTCCCCGCCATAATTTAATCCAGGTTGATTACCAATACAAATAAAAAATTCCGTTGTGGCTGTCCCCGGCGCAAGCCTTGCAAGCGATATGGTTCCATCAGTATGTAAAATTCCTGTTTGTTTGGTAGTCTCGTGTTCAATCCCTTTTAATTGAGATGCTTTTTTATTGTTCGTTTTCCAAATTCCACCCTGAATCAATTCTGTTTTGGGTGCGTTACTTGGTTGGTTTTCATCATTCAATACTCTGTAAAAACTACTGTGATTGTAATAATCAGAATCAATATAAGATAGAAATGCAGCAACTGTTTTTGGTGCTTTATCGGCATATAGTTCTAATTCAATATCGCCATAGGCGGTTTCAATTGTTATATGCGGGTTCTTGTATTGTTGTTTACAACTTACACAAAAAACAATTGTAACAAAATAAAACAGCAACCGTTTCATATATGCAAAATAGCAAGATATATACACTTCTGGATAATTTTTTTGGTACGGTTTTAGTTTGAATTTTATTATAATTTCTCTTATGAAAAAACAAATGCTTTTTTTCCTTGCAATTTCCATTTTTCTTTTTTCGTCCTGTATAAAAAAAGAAGTGGTAATACCTAATACAACTATTGTTACAGACGTATTGCCAAGCGATTGGAGATACAGTTCCGGCTCGCAAACGTATTATGTTTCTATTAATATGCCGGAGTTGGACCAATACACCAATTCAACCTACGGTATTTTGGTTTCGTTTAGTGCAGGAAATGATATTTACGAAGCTGTTCCGGAAGTGTATAATGGGTATGCTTATTCATTTACACACCGGCCCGGCTTATTAACATTAGAAGTGCAAGGTGCAAACGGATCAACCGTTTCGCCGCCAAATTATACCATCAGGGTGAAAATTGTTTTGGTTGCTTCTCAATAAAAAATCAAGAATTAACGTCTTTTACTCTGCAAATATTTAGTGCGGATAATTTCGCTCATTGGTTTTGCAAAAACCTTGCTTTCTACCCATGAAATAATATCGAGGTATGCAAATGCCCTTGTTTCGAAACGATTTTTTTCGAGATGTTTTATTTTATGTAAAAATTTTTCTAATTCCGGTTTCAATTGACGCGGAGAAGATCCAAATGAACTGCGAATAAACCTGAACATCTCTTCTTCAACTACAGTAAGATTTTTCATTTTCGCCATAAACCGGTATACCGATTTAGTAAGCGATTCCATTATTTCAAAATTTCCCAACTCGTAATGTGCCATTAAATGTAATACCCGTGCATAGCTTTGCAGATCAGCACGCAAGTCCATCGGCCCATTAATTATTTTCTGCAAATAATCAATCGATTCATTATAATCTCCGTTTCCAAAATGGAGCATTGCAAATTTGTAATTAAATACGAGCAGGCGGTGCCTGTCAACATACAAAGCATATTCCTGTAAGTTGGCTTCTATTTGCGGAATGAGTGCAACACCTTCTTTAAAAGATCCACGCATCAAATGCTGATTGATTTTTGCGGTATTGATGTATAAAGAAATATGTGTTCTGAAATTATCGTGTTGTGTTGCGGCTTCTGTTTTAGCAAAAGCTTCAAATTTCTTAAGTGTTTTATCAAATAACAAATGATTGCGTAAATCGAAATGTGCATTTAATAAATTGTGCATTCCTTTTACATAATGCCCTGTTTCAACAGCCAACATTTGAGGTTCTTCTTCAAAAGCATCAATCCATTTTTGGCTATATCTGTAATACATCAAAAAATCCTGGCGTATAAACGCATACCAGCAATAGCTTTGGTACAAATACAGCTTTTCGTAAAATCCGTTTACTTCACGTATGTTGGCAGGTAATTGATTTTTAAAATAAGCTTTAATATCTTTTTCGTCGTGTTCATTTCTGGCATGCCCGTTAATTACATACCATCGATATAAAAGAAGTGCCAGATTCGAATATCTTGTGACACGATTAATATGTTCGCTTATCCATGTTGCTTCTCTTGCCATTACTTCTGTTTTTTCTACAGAGCTTCTGGTAATATGAAGTGTTTCTATTTTCTTTTCAAGCGATAACGCCTGTACTAAAAAATTAAATTTTTGATTGGCTTTAGCAATTTCTTTTGCTTTTTCTAAAATCCTAAGGCTTTGCAGTTTTAATCCCTTATTGTAAAGCAACCTTGCATTATCTAAATGCTCACTCAATTGCAAGTCTACATTCTCGGTCGTTTTAAGTAATCGTAAGCTTGCCAGCAATTCTTTATATAGGTGATTTTTGAGGTTTGCCAGTTGAGGTTTGGTAATGGATGGCAGTTTCTTTAAAAGAAACGTTTCATCGTACTCGTTCATTTTGTCCAATGCATCAAAAAGTTGGATAATCTTAAGGTCTTCTTTTGCTGAGCTTCTTTTGATATACAGCTTAAAATGCCTTTTCTCCGACTTTTCCAGCGTTTGAACCAATTGAAACAATATGTCGGAAAATCTGTTGGACATAATGGTGTTTTCCTTTTAAAATCCTTATGTGGTAAGGGTTTTAAGATTTTTTTGGCTGCTTAGACATAAAAAAAACAGTATTAACTTGGTTTGATTGCTTGTTCAAACACTGCTAATTTTACATCGTAATTGAAAGCCAAGGTAGATAAAGAGGCAGCAATCGTTAGGGGGTAGGCAATCATTAAAGGCTCAAAAAATCAGTCGAACAAGGCTGATCCAAGTTAGACAAAATTTTTTTTCATATGGCAAGCAATCGTTAGAGGCCGTTCCGTTTCCACGGAAGGGTCTTTTTGTTTAAAGACGACGCAAGTTAACATTTCATTAATCCTGTCCAAATTTATTTTTTACAATATAAAAAAGCCCCGCAAATTGCGGGGCTTTTTTTGTTACCCGACCTGGATTCGAACCAAGACAATCAGAACCAGAATCTGAGGTACTACCATTATACTATCGGGCAATGCGGTGCAAATCTACTATAAACCTTAATCATTTGTATCATTATTCGCTAAAAGATGCATCATTCCGTTTTCCGGTATTTTGCCTTCGATGGGAGCAAAAAATTCGATGATTTTTTTAAAGTCGTTTTGCTCATTATCTGTTGTAAAAAACGGCTCCGATACAATAAGTCTTTTATTTTTAAAATCAAGCCCGGCCATAACAAGTGGTGCATTTGCGCCTTTAGCCATGTAATAAAATCCCGTTTTTAACCTGTTTGCTTTTTTTCGGGTTCCCTCAGGCGAAAGTGCCAGTTTAAATAGTTTTTCACTATTAAAAAGATTTATTACCTGTTCTACGAGATTATGATTGTTTGATCTTTCAACAGGAATGCCGCCCATCCTCCTAAACACAAATCCAAACGGCGGCTTAAACAATTCAGCCTTACCTAAAAACTTACAATCTCCCATTTTTAAAGCGGTACGATAAAGAGCTCCGATAATAACATCCCACCCACTGGTGTGCGGTGCCACCAATACAATATAACGAGGAAGATAATTGGGGAAGGAGAGATTGGTTTTCCAACCTAAAATATTCAATAAAAAAATACAAATACGAGTTGACAAGCTTTTCTATTTAAAAACGAAAGTCGGTTTTTTTACGGAATCTTTTAAGATGTTGATTTGAGTTTTCTAAATATATCTTTTTGCAATTATTCAATATTTTTAGAAAATATGCGTTTATAAATAGATATTTTCTATTTCTTACACCCTGCAGTTTTAAAACCTTAGCCATGCCTTCTATTAAATGCTTTACGGCGTCTGACATTGCCATTATTATGCAAAATATTTCCGGTATAAGAATGATGCTGCCCAACCACATAAGACTGCGGCCGGATGAAAGAAGAAGCATGTTTAAGTTAAATAAGAAAAGACACAAGTTTGTTGAATCTGCTTTAAAATTTATGAAAACAATGCCGGACACTGTTCCGCCGTATGTTGAAGTTTCTGATTGTAATAATTACCTGCAACTTTATCATCAATATACAGAACTGATTGATGAGGTTGATAAAATAAAAAAGCAATTAGAAGACATAAAACTGCAAATCGGAAATGATGTAATGAACATAACCAAAGCCTATTTTCACAATACAAAATTTGCTGCACAATCCGGAATTAAACAGGCTGAACCCATTTATGAACAATTAAAAATGAATTATGCTGTTGGAAGAAACAGTAAGAAAGAAAAGCTTGCGATAACTTCTTAATAAGAAACAATTGGGTGGGTAAAAGGGTTTATATTAAATATATATTATATTTTTTTGTTTGTATATTCATATATTTTCTTATTAAGCTCTCGTGGAATAATAGGTTTAACAACAATATCATCAAATCCAGAATTTCTGGTTTGTGATTCAACCTCAGACGCAAGGCTTGCCGTTAATGCAATGATTGGCGTTTTAATGCCGGTTTCTCTTATTTTTTTAGCAGCAGTATATCCATCCATAACCGGCATGCTTATATCCATCAATATTAAATGATGTTGTTCTGCATTTGCCAAACTGATAGCTTCTTGTCCGTTTCTTGCCACATCTACAACAGCTCCCCATCTTTCCAGGAATGTTTGCGCTACTAAAATATTCATTTCATTGTCTTCTACCAGTAAAATATTTTTTCCCATTAGCGGGTAAAAGCCTTCTTCTGGAGCAATTTTATCGGTATCGGCGAAGAATTTTTCTACATTATTTTCTGCAAGAGGAAATGACTGTATAAAATAAAATTCAGAGCCTTTACCTATTTCGCTTTTTAAATGAAGAGAGACCTCTTGAAGGTCTAATAATTTTTTGCAGATTGCTAATCCCAATCCCGTTCCCCCAAAATTTCTGGATATTGATGAATCTGCTTGCGTAAACCGTTCAAAAATTAATTTTTGGTTTTCTTCTTCAATGCCTATCCCTGTATCTTTTACAGATATTCTCACAGTTATTTCTCTTTCTGTTTTTGATTCTAAAGACAGCTCTAATTTCACAGATCCTTTATTCGTGAATTTTATGGCATTGTGAACCAAATTATTAATAACCTGGCTTGTGCGTGTTGGATCTCCTATGATTTTTTGATGAAGATCTTCGTCTGTAAATAATTTTAATTGAATCTTTTTTTCATTAGCGTAAGATTTTAGCCCCGCCACAATATTTTTTGCAAGAGCAATTAAATCCATTTCAACTTTTTCAAAGTTTATTTTTCCCGCTTCAATTTTATTATAGTCCAAAATATCATTCACAATAAACAACAAGTTGTTGGCAGAAAAACTTAATGCGTTCAGGTTGGCTTTTTGATCTTCTCTCGGATTGTTTTGCTGAAGTAAGTGTGTCATTCCGATTACTGCATTTAACGGTGTTCTGATTTCGTGAGACATCGTTGACAAAAAATCACTTTTTATTTTAAGAGCCTTTTCTGCACTAAGTTTCGCTTTGTTTAAGGTATTGGCAAACCTGAAAGAAAGTATAAGTGATTGCAAAAAGAAAAAAGTAACATAACCAATAAAAATTAATATTTTTTGTGGCTCTACAACATGAAAATATTCGAGATTAATAATAATATTTATTATCAACCCAACAGCCGTACTGATTAAGGCATATACAGCACCATTTCTTTTATTCTTTGCTGCCTTTATATAAACATAGAACGCATATCCAATGAAAAAAAACATGGTTATTAAAAAAGGATTGATTAATAACGTAAAAATATTCGGCGGGAAAAAAAGGGTTATTAAAATAAATAAGCAGCAAAGAGAAACAAGCAGTTTCATTACTATTATGCTAAAATCTTTTGGATATAATTGCCAGGTATATAGTGTAAACAATGCTATTGATGCAAACAATGATAAATATTCTAAATGTACCGTTAGCACCCACGGAATATTGGGGAAAAGAGAGTGGAGAACATATAAACCCGTGCCTATTATCCGGTAACTGTAAAAAATACAAAACAATGAAAAGTATAATATAACCTTGTCATGTTTTCCAAACCAATAGAGCCCAAAGAAAAAAAGTCCGCCCATAAACAAACAGCCGGTTAACAATAGATCAAACGCAACATCTTTTTCTCTTTGTGCAAATAATTTTTCTTTCTCTCCGATGATAATTTCTTTATACGGCCCGCCTTTTGAATGCCAGAAATTGGCTACTTGAAAAACCAATTCAAGCGTATCTGCGGGCAACTTTAGTTCTATTGTTTTGTCGATCCATTTCGGAACAGAGAGATGTTTGCTTGTATCTGGAT
>Ga0310914_10003242_pt1 | contig 11180 bp, 14 predicted proteins | sample GREbulkMGAN108_FD_203450 | JGI IMG/M metagenome (GOLD analysis project Ga0310914, IMG submission 203450) | Lab enrichment of tropical soil microbial communities from Luquillo Experimental Forest, Puerto Rico - GRE.bulkMG.AN108 | ecosystem: Environmental > Terrestrial > Soil > Tropical forest >...
CAACGCGATGGCGCATTCGATCGAAGCGCGCGTTCCTTACGTCGATCAGCGGATCATCGAGTTCGCGTTCCAGTTACCGGATGATTACAAGGTCGGCGGCGGCAAGCGCAAGCGCATCCTGCGCCGACTCGCCCAACGATACCTGCCCAAAGCCATCGTGGCACGGGTCGATCGCATCGGCTTTGGCGCGCCAATCGAGCACTGGCTGAGGACGTGCTTTCGCGCCGAGCTGGTGGACCTCCCTGGCGGCGACGTCTTCAGCCGCTCGATGCTCGTCAATCCACGTTTGCTGAGGTCCTATATCGACGACTTTCTGGCTGGCCGGCATGGCGACGTCGGCACCATGTGGCGTATCTATGCCGTTGATCTGTGGGCCCGCGTCCACCGCGTCAGCGGCGTGTGACCCAACCACTGCAAGGTGTCGCAACGAGCGAAGGATGGCGAAACGTCAACTGCTGAACGTGCTCGCCAATTTTGCCGGCGTTGGCGCGGGGTTGGTTTTTCCCCTGCTCTTCAACATCGCTTACTACCGCCTGCTGGGAACGGAAGGTTACGGGCTGATCGGCTTCTTCGGATTGCTGGTGATGCTCGCATCTCTGCTAGATCTCGGGTTGAGCCAGACGACCTCACGCGAAATCGCCCGCGAGGTGATCGCCCATGATCATCCCGGAGATTTGCACTCCCTCGTGCTCACGCTCGCAATCCTCTCCTGCGGCGCTGGATTGCTGGTTTGGCTGCTGACAGCAGCGTCTTCGCGGTGGCTTGCCATATCATGGCTGAGCAGCTTGCAGCTCTCGGGGGACGAGGTCGCAACCGCTATTGCGATTATGGGCGCCATTCTTGCTGTATCCTTCCCGGCAAACATCTTTAATGCGGCGCTGCGGGGTCTTCAGCGGCAGGCCTTGTCCAACGCGGTCACGATTGTGTCAGGCGCATGGCGTGGGGCTGCAACGATAGCGGCGTTGTACCTGTTCGGCCCAACCACGCTCTCCTTTTTTTCGGCTCAGCTCTTGCTGTCGCTGCTGGAAGTTTCCGTACTTGGATCGCTTGTTTGGGCACTCCTGCCGCGATCCGCGGTGCGGCCGCGTTTCGACCATCGGCTGCTCCAGTCTAATTGGCGATTCGCATCCGCAGTCTGGCTCTCGGGCCTGACCGGGCAGCTGATCATGTTGAGTGACAAGTTGGTGATGAGCAAGGTGCTTCCGCTTGATCTATTCGGTCTGTACAGTCTTGCTTTCGCGGTGGCCTCGACCGTGCACCGGCTGAGCACACCATTCAGCACCGCCTATTTCCCGCATTTCGTCGAGCTGGTGGAAAAACGCAGCCATGATCTGCTGCGAAATTCCTACTACTTGTCGACGCGACTAGCGTCGGCCATGGTGCTTTGCGCGGGCCTGGTAATGCTGATCTATGCACGACCGATCATGTGGCTGCTCACCGGCAATACAGTGGACGCGGAAATTATTGCCCCGGTATTCGCCATTCTGCTCGCCGCCAATACCATAGGTTCGTTGACCGTGCTGCCGCAGATGCTGCAGCTTGCCTGCGGAGCGGCATGGATTGCGCTGCGGATCAATTTCTTTCAAACTATCCCATATGTCGCTTTGCTTCTGCTGTTGGCGCCGCGGTTCGGAATGTATGCGCCGGCGGGTCTATGGCTCGCAGCATCGTTCGTCAACTTCCCGATCATGATCGTCATGACTCATCGGGTTGCGCTGCAAGGACATGCCTGGGTCTGGTTCAAGCTCGCGATCCTGCTTCCCGCCATTTCCGCTGCGGCCGTTCTGGTCGCAGGCGCCGCCATTGTGCCAAACCCGTCACCGGTTGCTCTGTTGCCATGGTTGGCACTCAATTATGCGCTTGCGCTCGCCGCTGCATTGGTTTTTGCCTTTGCGGCACGATTCGGCTTCTTTGACCCAGCAAACTCGAAAATAATGGGTTGCTCGAAGCGATAGCCAGTACCTCGTCCTCACCAACTTGTGGGGCCGCGGGGCTGCAGCTTTCCACGGGAGTTGTCGGGCCGGATAGTCGTCTTATTTACCAACTCGGAACCTGTGGCTTACGCACGAGCCAGCAACAGTCCCGCCCGAATTGCCCAGAACCCTAGAAAAAAGAAGATAAGCCCGGCAAGGACCGTCCCGAGCACCGTCGTATTGAGGATCAGATCGTTGGAGACCACATCGCGGCGGGGTGCATACGGGGTGTATATCTCCGCGGTTCGACTCGTGCGGTTGGCGGAGAACTCATCCTCGATCCGAGATAGCGCCATCCAATTGCCGTTCGCCTCCGCGACCGAATAACGAAGCTCCCGGTCCATTCCAGCGCGCGCGCTTTTATCGAGGTCTTTGTGCGGGGTGCCATCAGCGCGCAGCTGTGCAAGCAGCTCCTTCCAACGGTCCTGCTCGCTCCGCAGGGCGATTGCCTGTTGCTGAAGCTCCAACTGCTTTTGGGTGCGCTCGCTGATGAAGATCCGATCCTGCCCCGCTTCGCGGTCTCTTCGGGTTAATTCTATGATTCGATCGATGAACGTTTCCCCGACCTGCGGGATGGTCGCTCCACCGGCTACTGGTCCCCCTTCGGGTAGCTTTTTTTCGACCGGCCGCCCTTGGAGACCAGCGGTGGCTTGAACAAATTGCCCGATGGAGTCGCCGATTGCTTCGGCCTGTTTTGTAAGCGCGGTCGCGCGGACCTCGATATCGTTGATACGCCGCTCGACGATTTGTTGTAGCGTTGCGCCGCCATCCTCGAACCGGTATTGGACAAGGTCTGCTCGCAGCGGGTTGATGTGGAACAGCTCGAGGTCGCGAATGTCTCTCTCGAGGTCGCGGACGCTCCTGCCGGACACCGAATCGCGTACTGTCAGCACACCCGTTGTCTTCAGGAGCTCGTTGAGACGCTCGTTTAGCCGTTCGCCAGCTTCCATCAGTGCGACGATCGACAACGGAAGCGGTTGCTGATCGATTGCATTGGGATCCAGAACCTTTGTCGCGGCGAAAAATCCCGGGATTCGCAACACGCCTTTCTTTTCGATCGCAAACTGCGACCATACCATCGGGACCTTTTGGACGATTGCGCGACCAAGCGCGATCGAAATCACGGGCCTGCGCGGAGGGATGTAAGAGAGTTCCGCGGCGCCACGCGAAGCTTGAGCAAGCTCATCCTTCAACCGTTCCTCCAACCTTTCTCGCTCGACGAACGACAGGCGGCGGTCCGCCAGTTGTTGGCGGAACCGTTCCGAAATCTCGGTCTCGGCTAGCACAAACGGACGGATCGAAAACGAGCCGTAAAACTCGTTACGATCGACGTCGTAATCGCCGAGCTTCAGCTGATCATAGACGACACTAAGGATTGCCGGATCCAGAATCTCATTGATGGAAAAGGGGGTGTTGTTTGGATAGCGACCGGTCTCAGGGGAAGGAAAGGTGAAGTGGAATTGTGATATGAAGATCCTCGTCGGCGGGAAAGCTGCCCGTAGCGCGACCAATATCGCCACCGCCAGCAGGAGAAGACATATGCTCGCAAGCAGCGGAATTCGCCAGGTCGCATGCAGCGCTTGAAGTATTTGGCGCACCTGCAGACTCTCCTTTTGCTGCACCAGATTGTCCGCAGATAGGGGGGAGGCGGGGGGAGTATCGCGAAGATTCATGGTCCGAAGATTCCAAGCGATGCGGTGACAGCGGTATCTTAGACTAAATGGTTGGGTTGTTCACGGCTTTGTCGCAGGGGCCGTCGAATCGTGCGAATGAACGGCCGACACACCCGAGGACGCCAGCATCACGACTAGCTCCAAGCCCCTCATACGACTGGATCGCACCTATGCCCTCGAAAGCGCAGGCGGTGTGAGCATAATAGCGGCCTAGACCGGTTTCTCCATCATTCCCGCAGATCATGACCCAATCGAGCAGAAAGCCACGTGCGAAAATGGCAAATCGAAAATGGCAAATCCTTGGGCCGCATCGCCTCGCCGCATCCACGGACCTTCAGAGGTAGTAGGAATGCGGCGAAATCCGGGCTCGGCATTCGGCTTCGGCCGATTTGCGTGACGCCGTCGTCGCGCCTAGCAGTTTTGCCGGCATGTCGACCAGGATCGCGGCCGTCCAGGGCTGCCGATAAGGCTCGTCCTCGCTACCGGAAACATCGTCGTTCATTTTGTTCGTCGCCGCACATGAGCCAAGAAGCAATCGCTCCTTTGAGCGATGATCTCATCTTCAAGCTGCGTTGATTGATCCGGCCGCGGCCTTGCCGCAGTCGGGACGCGATCCCCCTCTCCTGACTGCCGCATTTAAGGAGGACAAAGCTCTAGCATGAATGCGACGCCACGACAGAATGACCGAGGTATTACGATCTTGTATTGACGACCATTCGAATTTGGATCTGTGTTGTCTGATGATGAGAATATAATTTCGTCTTGATAATGGGAAAAACGGCCAAAACCCTTTGCAGCAATTTCCGCGTGAGGAGTATGACCCGTCCCATCTGGAGAGCGCCTACACACATAACCGCTCGCGAATGCCGCATATCGTTACGCGTGCTTGTCTGTGAAGCTCGTCCTCGGCTCAGCGACACGTCGTCGCGTGCAGCGCCAGAAGCAGATCCACGCCAGAAGCGCGAACAGGTGGTCAGGCACCAACGTGATCTGATTGTTGGCCGGAAGATATCCCATCATAATGAGAAAGAACATGAAAACAACGGCGGCGCAGTCGTTGCGGCCAAATACCGCGTCGCGCCACGAAGCTCCGAAGATGCTTCCAATCAGTAACATGAAGATGGGGACCATCGGGAAAGAGATGTCGTTGGCGATCCATGGAAACATCGTGTCGTAGCGGTGCTCATCGCTCCATACATCGCGCAGGCGATAGGTATAACTGCGTTTGTAAAGCTCATCGTCTCCAGTCAGGCTGACATAGGCAGCCATTGCGAACGGAGCATTGCCCAGCCCCCAGGTCGACCTGAAACCGTCCAAGCTCAAGGCGAGCGCCAGGCCATAATAGCCTTCCGCGAAATAGGCCGCTGCCATCGACGCCGAGAAGCGCTGCGGTTCGTCGAGCAGGCCGAACCACGGGTGATCGAAATCTGCGCAGATCTCTGTCGGGATATTTTCGTTACCGCTGAGACAGATCGCGAATGTCACGTAGCGGTCTGCCTTGCGCTGGGCGAACAAGGACGCGGCGATGCCGAGCATGACGATGCCGGCAACGATCAGGACAAGGTAGCGTCGCAGGAGCGCGCGCAAGGTCAGCCCTTCATGCGCGCTCTTGCGGGCGAACAAGACCAGTCCGGTGCCCCCAGTGACGGCCATCAAATCCGCAATCTCCCGGTCGGTGCCCCGCAGGATGGAGGAGACGACGATAGCGGCGATCGTGGCGAGCATCAGGATACGCAGCCAAATTCGCATCTCGCTCCAATGCAGGATGCCGAGCGGGAGCACGGCGAATACCAGCGGCCACGTCAGGATGCGGGCGAGCGCGATCGGTCCGCGCTCGCCTGCGGTGAGTTCCAGCTGGTCCTGGAAGTCGTGGTAGGCGGCGCCCGGGTCGCGCAGGGCATCGAGAACCTGCCATGGCATTTTGCCGGTATAAACCGGTGCGGCGACGAACAGGATGATAAAGCTTGCTATCGCCCCTAGAATGATGACACGCCGCCATCCAACGAATGACGTTTCCGCCGCGGTGCGTGCCACCGTCCAGCGGAATCCCAGCCACAGCGCGAGCATGGTTGCGGCCAAGAAGCCGAGAAGTGAAGCCCAATTGTCGATCGGCCAATCGAAAGGTCCGTAAACGAACACGAATAGCGTTGCGGCGAAGTAGCCGAGGACGAGTCTTATCGGCAGTCGCTGAATACTCGCGATCCTGGTCAACATGCCGGCAATGCTGCTAGGCGCGACGGCGGCCGTCAAGCAGATCGGCCGAAAGCCGAGCCCTTACAGATTAGAATGGTCTCAGACACCGCGCTGACCCAACGAGCGCGAATATGGGGGCATCATCATGAAGAAGTTCGTGGTTGCAAGCTTCGCGCTCACCGCGCTCATCGCTGCGCCAGCCGTGGCAGCGGATCTCGGGGTCAAGGCGCCGAGCGTGCCTTATGTGCCACCGCTCTACAATTGGAGCGGCTGCTATCTCGGCGTCCATGGCGGCGCCGGTGTTCACCACTCCGACTGGACCGATGAAGACTTTGGGGAGGGCACCGGCATCGGCGCTGTCGGCGGGGTGTCTCCACAAAGCAACACAGGCCGGAAATCTGCGGAATATCCCCTCCGGCACCCACGGACTGCCCGACGGACAGCCATATTCTGATGCTAACATTATTGCCTCAGGGGGGATTCCAAATGAGCAACCGTGCCATTTCCATTATTTTCGGCGTTGCCTTTACCCTTGCTGCATGCGGGTCTGCTTTTGCTGCTGATCTGGCCCGCAAGACCGTCAAGGCACCACCGCCCCCACCGCCCGCGCCGGTCTACAACTGGACCGGCTGGTATGTCGGACTGAATGCGGGCGCTGCGATTGGGCACGCGACCCAAGATCCGACTTTCAGCGCACCAGCGTGCGACATGCCAGCAGCATGCCCGCAGGTGATTGGGTTTTTCTCAACTGGACAAAGCAGGAATTCCACTACCTTCACTGGCGGCGGGCAAGCTGGCGTCAATTATCAACTGGGAAGATTTGTCGTCGGAGCCGAGGCTGATATCGAATACATGCGGTTGCGAGGCTCGTTTGCATCTAGTGCAGCTATACGCGGCGGGGGCGGCGCCGGGGGCGACATCCCCCCCGGTACAGTCGTATTTAATACCCCGTCCAGTAGTGGTTCGATCAGCACCGATTGGCTCGTAACCATTCGTCCACGAGTCGGCTGGGCGTTCGATCGTTTTCTAGTCTACGGAACAGGCGGTCTTGCCATCACGAACCAGCACAATTCTCTGACTGACATCGATAGTACTACGTTTCAAGGGGTTATCGGGGTCTTGACCGCTTCTCGGTCACGCGATGTCGGTTGGGTTGCCGGTGGGGGTCTGGAATACGCATTCTCGAACAGCTTGAGCGCGAAAGCAGAATATCTGCATCTCGACTTCGGCGATGTCACGGGGCAAGCTGGCGTGATCGGCGGGATTGGCGGGATGGAAGGCGCAAGCGTGATCTTCACCTCGCATTTGACCGCAGATATTGTGCGTGCCGGGCTGAACTATCAATTCCACTGATCTGATTACGGCCTGCGCAAAAGCTCCAGCAGCTTGGCGCGGTTCACCACAATCCGTCGCGCCTCATCGCGGGTCAGTGGCTTCGCCGCTGCACGGGGATCGTCTTGCTGGCCGTCGTGGTCGCGCACTGCGAACCACGTCTCTTGTTCCTCGACAGTCCAAGGCGGCGGGAAGCGGGCATTACTGACACACAGCACAAACGCTGGGCGAAAATCGGGTCCCAGCTTTTTCAATATTAACAAATTGCCGTGGTGTCCTGTCGCAATTCGCGGCTTGGCTCACGACCATTCAGCCATCAGATACTCCATGAAAACCCGTGACGTGGCCGGATCGACATCGGCTAGCCTGCGCACAATGTGGACGGCGGTAAATTCCGGCTGCGCTTGGTTCGCTACATGATGCATAATGTTTGCGCGTAGCTGCTCGGCGTCCTCGTTTACAGTCACACGTTTCATCAAGGCGACGAGCCTGCCGTCGCGCACCGTCGTCCAGCCCGGATCGACTTGGCAAGCGCCAATATGAAGGCCAGTCTCCTCAAACAGTTCGCGACCCACGTTGTCGGCAAGATCGAGCATGCCGGCTGAGGTGATATCGTTTGGGTCCGGCATACCACCCGGAAAGACCCATCGACCGGCAGCCGCAGTGAACGGCGCCATCTGACCAAACAGAAAGGCACCATCGGCCGATTGCAGCGCAGCGGCGGCGACGACATTGACCACGCCGACTGCGGGACGACCCCAATCGCGCCAGGCCAGGTAGCTTGCATAGTCGGTCTCGAAGCTCGCCCCACGCAAAACGCCATTCTCCCGCGCGTAGCGATGCAGCAGCAGAGTGCGGCCGTTCCACAAAGCTGGCCTTTCGCGCTGCCGGGCGGCGAAATGGCGGTCGATGTCTGCGCGGCGCGCTTGCGCGAACGGCCAGGTCCATGGCTCGACGGCGATCTCGACCGCATCAAGCGCGGCAATTTCAATCGCCCCCAGTAACTTCATGATTCCCCCGGATCCATCTAGCGCAAAGGGCGCCATGTGCGTTTAATTAGGAACCGGAGCCCGAAGAGTCGAGTCGGTGTCTAAGCAGTTAGCGGGCCTCGGTCTGGAGCCAGTCACCGATGATTTGTGCACGTTGCTCACGATCATCCGGCCACGTCTTCGGGAAGCAGTAATTCACCACGTCACCGCTCTCGATGCCGAGTGCGTCTTGGATGATCTTAGCAGAATTGGTGACCATCCCGAGTCATAAGGCTGCGGGCGGTGCGGTGCGTGCGGCCGTGCGTGCGTTCCGTAACGTTTGCGCGGGACCAGAACGACGGGGGTGGGGAGCAAAAATCGCAGCGCGTCCGAACGTCAATCCCCCTCCGACATTTGCATGTGATTTTTAAAAACCGTCTGCCCCCAATGGCGTTCCCGAAAGCATGCTTTCCGGGATCCATCGGCAATCTCCTAATACCGGGTTCGCTGGCGCAGCATCCAGCAGAAAGCAAACTGCCACAATTTGATCCTGCTACACCTGTCATGCTGAATTTCAGGCCCGCGTTGACCGGTGGCAAAAACATTCCGTGACGTGTCGAGTGTTCCATCGTCAAGAATTCGGCTCGCTATGAGACTGATAGTTTATATCATCGGTGGAGCGGTGGTGCTTTGCGGTAGTTTTTTTATTACTTTATGGCTCACTGAGCCGGAAGCGCCCCCACAGCGATTGGAAGACCAGCGGATATCACACTACAACGACCTGCCGACGGCAGCGCAGAATGCCGGACTTCGCTATTCAGAGCAGATGAAAGGGAACGTAGATGTATTTAGCAGGATCAATGAGGGCGAGGTAAAAGTCGACGGGTGGATTGCGGACCCGCTGGGAGATTCCACCCCGTCAAAGGTGCTTGTGTTCCTCAATGGGTCCCTGGTTGCATCAGGGCAAACCAGCGGGGAGAGTCCTGTTTTAATGAAGGCACTCCATTTGAGCCACAGTGAAAATCTCGTTTTTTCATTGGCCTTCAATTGTCGACCCGGTGATAAACCGGTCGTCTTGGGCGTCGGCGGAAGAAAGCAATATATTCTTATGCAAACAAAGGAATGCCCATGACCGTCAGAGGGTATCTCACCAAATATTGGACTATTGCAAGTGTTTTCCTTCCCGCTCGGTCTGGGTCGGTATCATGTTCTCTGATGGGGGTAAAGCGGACATTCCATCAGCCAACCACGATGTCCGCTTTTGACCCAAAGCAAACATTCGGTCCTGAGGAGCCACGCAAAATGACGGTCGGACCCCATTCCGCCCTCCGCAAATCCCTGCTGTAATCGCGTCCTAATCAGCGAAGTCCCGGCCTTTGGAAAGGCAATGCGACGACGCGATTTCATAAAAGGAATTGTTGGTCGATCACATTCGAGAACTGCCATCGCCTGAACTACACTCCTCGGATGACCAATCCTGACCTCATTCGATTTCTGGATGCGCAAGACCAAATCTTCGGTCAGGTGATTGACGAGCTTACCAATGGGCGCAAGCAAACCCATTGGATTTGGTTCGTTTTTCCGCAACTCGCCGGGCTTGGTCGGAGTGCGATGGCTCAGCATTACGCGATAACCGATTTGGATCAGGCAAAACGGTATCTAGCGGACTCAATTCTCGGGGCCCGCTTGCGCCAAGTCGTAAAAATAATGGCTGGCCATCATGGGAAATCGGCTTACGAAATTCTTGGCTCGCCCGACGCCCTAAAATTTCGATCATGCCTAACATTATTTCGAGAAGCAGCATCCGACCATTCGGATCGCGCTCTATTCACTCAAGCCTTGGATGAATTTTATGGGGGTCAACCTGACGACGCTACTCTAGCGCTCCTCCGCTAATCACATTGTCGAGCCAAGCCGCGAAGGTATCGATCACGTCACTAAGAACCTGCCTGTCTGTCCGTCCAGTTCGGGCGGGAACGTGAAACGAGTGATCGGCGTCAGCGAATAATTTTAGCATTGCACGCCCGCCGAGTTTGTCGCAAAGCGGTTCAATTTGATCAACTGACGCTAAAGTATCGCGCGTGCCTTGCAGGAACAGCATCGGTATTTGCACGTCGAACAGATGCGCGCCGCGATCCTGCGAGGGGCGACCCGCCGGATGCAAGGGAAATCCTAGGAATGCAAGTCCATGAACTCCTTCTAGCGGAGCTTTTGCCTGGGCTTGCGACGTCATCCGGCCGCCAAACGATTTGCCGCCAGCAATCAACAGATGTTCGGGAAGCAAAGCGACTGCTGCGGCCACAGCGGCCCGGACCGTTGCTTGCGCTAATTGCGGCGGATCGGGCCGCTTTGCGCCACGCTCCATATAAGGGAACTGGTAGCGCAACGTGGCGATGCCACGCGAGGCGAGCTCTGCAGCGGCAGCCGCCATAAAGGAATGGTTCATTCCCGCTCCGGCGCCATGCGCTAGTACATAGCAAGTTCGTGCGTGGGCCGGGTTCTGCAAGAGCCCGGATACGCGAACGCTAGTACTAACTGTAATAATGACGGTTTCCGCAATCGAAGAGGACACGGAGGACTTCCAGCATTATGCGGACCGATGAATCAATTGAATGGCCCTTGCGTGGTTTAAGAGTAATCGAGTTTGAATCCATTGGCCCGGGCCCGCTCGCGGGCCATATGTTGAGTGAATTTGGAGCGCGCGTCACTGTAGTCGCTCGTCCTACTCCGTCGCCAGTCGATCGGGCCTTGATCGGTGAAAATACTGAAAACCCACTGCGACAAGGAAAAGAAATTATCACACTCGATCTCAAGGCAGCGAATGGGGCGATCGCGGCACTTGATCTGATTGCCGATGCCGATGCTCTCTGGCAACTTGGTGATATTGGCCGCAATTCGCTCCGCCTGAGTCGCGCGTGATATTTAGTGAAGACGAGTGACAGTCGGCCGCGCTGGTGCATTCCCGATGTTAATGCGGTCCATTCGACCGGCCAATTCGCGCCATTGAACGGCTAAATCGAGGAGCGCGCGACGCGTCTCGT
>Ga0310914_10003244_pt1 | contig 11179 bp, 8 predicted proteins | sample GREbulkMGAN108_FD_203450 | JGI IMG/M metagenome (GOLD analysis project Ga0310914, IMG submission 203450) | Lab enrichment of tropical soil microbial communities from Luquillo Experimental Forest, Puerto Rico - GRE.bulkMG.AN108 | ecosystem: Environmental > Terrestrial > Soil > Tropical forest >...
GGCTTCCCGGACATCCTGCGCAACGTCGCCGGCCTGACCGGCATCGGCCTGCTCTGCGCCACCGTGCTCGGCGGGCCGCTCGCCTGGACCGGCCCGCTCACCTACCTGCTGCTCGGGTTGTACGGGCTGTACACCGACTGGCACCCGCCCACCCTGAGCACGCCCTGGATCTGGCCGGCCCGCGCGCCGCACGACCTGGGCGGCGCGCGGTGCGCCGCCGTGGTGTTCGCCGCCGGGCTGGCGGCGATCACCGTCCGCGGCGCGCGGGAGTCCCCGGGTGGCTGACGGCCCAGCCTAGAAGCCGCGGAAGATCTGCCGCAGCTCGCCGAGCTCGACCCCGGCAGTCTCGGCCGGCGGGGTGTGCGCCTCGTCCAGCCGCCCGTAGACCAGCCGGATCAGCGCCTCGGCGGGCAGCCGCAGCTCGGACAGGCCCGACTCGGGCGTGGCGTCGTCAGCCGAGGGCGTGAGCGTGACCTCCTCGCCCGTCTCCAGGATGAACTGCCGCTCCGGGTCGGTGGTGGATACGCGCACCGTGCGCCGCTGGCCGTCTGGCTTGGCGCTCCTGCCCGTGACCTGGTCCACGATGTCGATGAGCAGGGCTACGGCATCCGGGGCCAGCGTGGCAGCCGGGTCGAGCGCGACCAGCACGTCCCAGGTGTGGACGGCGTGCTCACTGAGGCGCAGCCGCGCAAAGCCGGCCGTGTCGATGTCCATCCCGAACAGCTTCAGGTGCAGCCGCTCCCGCTCGTCGGCGTCCATGGACTCCAGCCGCTCCAGCGTGGCCTGGTCGGCGCGCAGCGCATCCGCCGCCTGGGCCTGCGGGTCCTTGGCGTTCCACCTGTCCCAGATCGGCGGGAACTCCCCGCGGCCCGGCGGTTCCTGCCCGGCCAGCCCGGCCTCGAGCATCAGGCCGAAGATCTCGGCCTGTGACCCCAGGTGGGACAGCACCTGGGCGATCGTCCACTCGCTGGGGTAGGACCGCTGCATCAGCTGGTCCGGGCCGAGGGGCTCGACGCTGGCGCGCAACCGGTCGTGGGAGTGACGCAGCGCGCTGATCCACGGGCCCGGGCTAGGTTCCATGTTTGCTGTCTCCGTCGCTTGGCATATCGGGAGAAATCCACCCCGCAGCGTACGCCCGCCGCCGGGGCCGCTATTGGCTTGACGCGGCCTCGGGCCGGCTCATAGCGTCGTGCTGCTAGGTAATGCTAGATATGCAGCACAGCTCTGGTCATCGGGGGACCCAGCTGACCCGGTACGCGTACGATACAGGCTGCCCGCCGGCGGGCGCCTTGACCGAAGACGCCCCGGCGACCTACCGGACCTGGCTCGACCGGCGTCACCTGATGGCCGCCTACGCCGTGTTCGGGGCGTACGCGGTCGCCGCCGCCTTCCTGTCCGGCGGCCGGGACCGGGTCTGGGCCATCTGGGCGGTCTGCGGCTACGCCGCGGCGCTGGTCATGGTGTGGCTCTGGCGCGGTAGCCGGGGCCGGATGGCCGCCGTCCTGGTCTCGGTGGCGCTGGCCGTGCTCGCGCCGCTGCTCTGGCTGTCGGTCGTTTACCCACTCGAAGACGGGATGGTGGTCATCGACCGGTCGGCGGCCCTGCTGCTGCACCATGGGTCGCCCTACCTGCCCGCCGCGCAGGTCACGTCCTGGCTGTCCTACAACCCCTACCTCCCGGTCATGACCCTGTTCGGCCTGCCGAGCGCGGTCGGCATCGGCGGACTGGCGGGGAACTCCGGGATGTGGATCGCGATCGGCACGGTGATCCCGCTGGCGGCGGCGTTCTGGATCGCGATGCGACCCCGGCGCTATGACGCGCTGCTGGCTACCGCGGTTGCGGTGGCCTCTCCGGTGGTGGGTCTCAACCTGGCCGTGATCACCACCGACCCGCCGGTGCTCGCGCTGATCCTGCTGGCTCTGGCGCTGGCCGCACGGCCCCCGCGACCCGGGCGGACCCCATGGATCACCGCGATCACCGGCTCGGGCGTCGCGCTCGGCGTCGCCTGCGACCTGAAGTCCACCGCCTGGCTCGCCGTCCCGGTCCTGGCGGCGATGGTCGCGGCCCGCGACGGCGCGCGTGCCGCGGGGCGGTTCCTCGCAGCGGTCGCGGTCACCGCGGCGGTGCTCGTCGCCGCCCTCGCGCCGGCCGCGTTCACGTCGCTGCGCGGAGCGGACGCCCTGGTGCAGAACAGCGTGCTGTTCCCGCTCGGCCTTACCCGCCACAAGACCCCGGCCGAGAGCCTGCTGCCCGGGCACCTGCTCACCGGTCTGGGCCCGGCCGGGCACGTGGCCTCGGTCGGCCTGCTGCTCGCCGCCGTGGTCGGCATCGCGATCTCGCTGCTGGTCCGGCCGCCACGCGACGTACCCGCGGCCGCCTGGCGGCTGGCCATCGGGCTGACGCTGATTTTCCTGCTCGGGCCACAGGTCAGGTTCGGCTACTTCCTCTACCCGGTTGGCCTGGCCGGCTGGCTGGCCCTGATCAAGACCAGGGCGGACGCGCCGGCCGTGCTAGAGCACGTCCGGTTAATTCCCGGCTGATAGTGCCGTCCGCCATCGAACTCCTCAACCACCGGCCTGGGTAGTCCGGGCCTGCAGGGGCCGTGAAAGGGTGATCGGCAAGAGGCGGAAGGAGAGTGCGAGCATGCGTGTCGTAGTTGGCGAGCGCCTGGGCGGCCCCGAGGTGCTGAAGGTGACCGAGCGGGAAGCGCCGCGGCCGGGACCGGGCGAGGTGGTCGTCGAGGTCGCCGCGGTCGGCGTGAACTACATGGACATCTACCAGCGCGAAGGCGTGGGCAACTACCGGACCGAACCGCCCTTCGTGCCCGGCGGGGAGGGCGCGGGCACGGTCGCCGCCGTGGGGGCCGATGTCAAGGATCTGGCCGTGGGTGATCACGTGGCCTGGGCCGGACCGGGCAACAGCTACGCCGAGCAGGTCGCGCTGCCCGCCCATCGCGTCGTGCGGGTGCCCGACGGGATAAGCCTTCAGGTGGCGGCCGCCGCCATCTTGCAGGGGATGACCGCGCATTACCTGTGCACCAGCACCTACCCGGTGAGCGAAGGCGACATCAGCGTGGTGCACGCGGCGGCCGGCGGGGTCGGGCTGCTGCTAACCCAGATGGTGAAGCGCCGCGGTGGCGTCGTCGTCGGTACCACGTCCGGCGGGGAGAAGGTCGAACTCGCGCTCGGCGCGGGCGCCGATCACGTCGTCGGCTACGACCGCTTCCGCGACATCGTCGACGAGGCGAGCGACGGCGCCGGAGCGCACGTCGTGTACGACGGCGTGGGCAAGGACACGTTCGACGACAGCCTGGCGGCGCTGCGCGTGCGCGGCATGATGGTGCTCTACGGAGCCGCGAGCGGTCAGGTGCCGCCGGTCGACCCGCAGCGGCTGAACAGCGGCGGATCGCTGTTCCTCACCCGGCCCACCCTGGTGCACTACACCGCCGACACCGCTGAGCTGCGGTGGCGTGCGGGCGAGGTGTTCGACTGGATCGCCAAGGGCGAGCTCGAGGTGCGGATCGGCGGCACCTACCCGCTGGCCGAGGCGGCCCGGGCGCAGGGGGACCTGGCTGGCCGGCGCACCACCGGCAAGCTGCTGCTCCTGCCGGGGCTCTAGCCTGCCACCGGGGCGAGAAACGCGGCCCGTTAGGCCTGAAGAGATCCTTGTCTTTTCATATACCTTTAGTTGCTGATGACCAAGTACCACACCGGGGGCCGACGCCGGCCGCACGAGATCGCGCTGCTCGTCGTCGCGGTCGCGGCGGCCGGGTTCAACCTGCGTACCGCGATCACCAGCGTGCCGCCGCTCTTCCCCGACATGCAGACCACGCTGCACCTGTCGTCGGCCACGCTGTCCCTGCTCGCGGCCACGCCGGTGATCTGCTTCGGCGTGGTCTCCGCCTTCGCCGCGTGGCTGAACCGGCGGTACGGCGAGGAAATGAACCTGCTGGTGGCGCTGATCCTGCTCACCGCGGGCCTGCTGCTGCGCGGCCTGCTGCCCAGGGCCATGCTGTTCCCCGGCACGGCGCTGGCCGCGAGCGCCATCGCGGTCCTCAACGTGCTGCTGTCCAGCATGGCCAAGCGGCGCTGGCCGGAACGGGCCGGACTGCTCATCGGCATCTACCTGACCATGCTGTCCGTGGGCGCGATCCTGTCCTCGCTGCTCAGCGTCCCGCTGTACCGCAGCTCGGGTGACTCGGTGCGGCTCGCGCTCGGCGTGTGGGCGGCGCCGGCCGCGGTGGCCGTGCTGCTGTGGCTGCCCCAGCTCGGGTACCGCCACGCCCGCACCGTGCCGGCGGCGGGCGGCGGGACGGCCCCCGCCCCCGCGCGGGCCGGCGTCAAGGTCTACCGGTACGCGCTGACGTGGCAGGTCACCGCGTTCATGGGACTGCAGAGCCTGCTGTACTACGCGGCGCTGTCCTGGCTGCCGACCATCTTCCAGGATCGCGGCGCCTCGGCCATCACGGCCGGCAACCTGCTCGCGCTGATGGGCGTGGGCAACCTCGCCACCTCGCTCGTCGTGCCGGTGCTGGCCCACCGCAGCCCGAGCCAGCGCGGCCTGGTCGTGCCCAGCCTGATCGGGACCGCGGCCGGCCTGGCCGGCTGCCTGTGGGCGCCGCTCGGCATGGCCCCGTTCTGGGTGCTGGTCCTCGGCGTCAGCCAGGGTTCCTGCCTCGGCCTGGCCATCTTCTTCATGATGGCGCGGGCGCCCAACGCCGGCGTCGCCGCCTCGCTGTCCGCCTTCTCCCAGTCGGTCGGCTACCTGGCCGCCAGCGTCGGCCCGCTGATGGTCGGGCTGCTGCACAGCGCCACCGGCAGCTGGGACATACCGGTCGCCCTGCTGCTCGTGTTCTGCGCCGCCGAACTCGCCACCGGCATCCTGGCCGCCCGCCCGCTGGTCCTTCCCGCGGTCACCCCGCCACCTGCGCCGGGAGCACACTTCCCGACACGCGTGTCGGGGACCGGATGACCACGACGAGCTATCTGACGTCCAACCTCGTATAGTCGGTTCGGTTAGCGTTCCCCCCATCAGGCCCGTACAGCACATGAGGAGCACGCCATGACCTTGCTGGAGTGCATCAAAGGCCCCGAGGACCTGAAGGGACTGAGCCACGAGCAGCTCACCCGCCTGGCCGGGGAGATCCGCGACCTGCTGATCGAGACCACCACCAGGACCAGCGGCCACCTCGGCCCGAACCTCGGCGTGGTCGAGCTCACGATCGCGATCCACCGGGTCTTCGACTCGCCGAAGGACAAGATCGTCTTCGACACCGGGCACCAGGCCTACGTGCACAAGCTGCTGACCGGCCGGGTCGCGCGGTTCGGCACGCTGCGGCAGCGGGGCGGGCTGACCGGTTACCCGAGCCGGGCCGAGTCCGAGCACGACCTGGTGGAAAACTCGCACGCCTCCACCAGCCTGTCCTACGCCGACGGCCTGGCCAAGGCGTACAAGCTGCGCGGCGAGCCGGACCGGACCGTGGTCGCGATCATCGGCGACGGCGCGCTGACCGGCGGGATGGCCTGGGAGGCGCTGAACAACATCGCCGCGGCCAAGGACTCGCGGCTGGTCATGATCGTGAACGACAACGGCTGGTCGTATCAGCCGACGATCGGCGGCCTGGCCGAGCACCTGGCCGCGATCCGGGTCAACCCGCGCTACGAGCACGTGCTCGACTACATCAAGACCACGCTGTCCCGGACCCCGCTGGTCGGCGCGCCGATCTATGGCACGCTGCACGGCATCAAGAAGGGCATCAAGGACGTCCTGCAACCGCAGGTGATGTTCGAGGACCTCGGCATCAAGTACGTCGGCCCGATCGACGGCCACGACGAGCGGCTGGTGGAAACCGCGCTGCGGCACGCCAGGGACTTCGGCGCGCCCGTGCTGGTGCACGTGATCACCAGGAAGGGGCTCGGCTACCCCGAGGCCGAACAGAACACGGTCGACTGCCTGCACCAGGTACCCGCGGCCGGCGCGGCGCCGGGGACGTGGAGCCGGGTGTTCGGCGACGAGATGGTGGCCATCGGCGCGCGGCGGCCCGACGTGGTCGCGATCACCGCGGCGATGCTGCACCCGACCGGCCTGGCCCAGTTCGCGGCGGCCTACCCGGACCGGGCCTACGACGTGGGCATCGCCGAGCAGCACGCGGTGACCAGCGCCGCGGGCCTGGCCATGGGCGGCCTGCACCCGGTGGTGGCCATCTACTCCACGTTCCTGAACCGCGCCTTCGAGCAGGCGCTGATGGACGTGGCGCTGCACCAGCTGCCGGTGACGTTCGTGCTGGACCGGGCCGGGGTGACCGGGCCGGACGGGGCCAGCCACCACGGCATGTGGGACGGGTCGCTCATGCAGCTCGTCCCGGGCATGAAGGTCGCGGCGCCGCGGGACGCCAGGCGGGTGGCCGAGCTGCTGAACGAGGCGGTCGAGGTGTCCGACGGGCCGACCGTGGTCCGGTTCCCCAAGGGCAAGGTGGGCGGCGAGGTCGAGGCCGTGGCCAAGCTGGGCGGCACGGACGTGCTGCGTGAGCCGGCCGGCGGCCTGGGCGCGGACGTGCTGCTGGTCGGCGCGGGCCCGATGGCGCTGGTCGGCCTGGAGGTCGCGGACCGGCTGGCCGTGCACGGCATCGGCGTCACCGTGGTGGACCCGCGGTGGACCAAGCCGGTGGACGAGGCGCTGGCCGGCGCCGCACGCCAGCACCGGCTCGTGGTCACGGTGGAGGACAACGGGCGGGCCGGCGGGTTCGGCGACGCGGTGGCCCGGCTGCTGCGCGATCACGACGTGGACATGCCGGTGAAGACGTTCGGCCTGCCGCAGGAGTTCCTGGCCCACGGCACCCGGGACGAGGTGCTGGAGGAGGCGGGCCTGACCCCGCAGCACCTGGCCAGGCAGATCACCGAGGCGGTGGCGCTCCGGTCACCCGGCGACGTTCGCGAGACGGCAACGGCCGCCACGGAAGGTCATCCCGTCGAGTAGCGTAAGCATCTATGCTGAACGTTGCCGTGGTCGGTTCCGGCCCTGCCGGGCTTTACGCTGCCGAGGCACTGGTCAAGCAGGCGGCGGCGCTGCCGGTGCCTGTCCCGGTCCGGGTTGACGTGATCGACCGCCTCCCCACGCCGTACGGCCTGGTCAGGTACGGTGTCGCTCCCGACCACAAGTCGATCAAGTCGATCGCGCAGTATCTCCGCAAGGTGCTGGAAAGCCCCGACGTCCGGTTCGTCGGCGGTGTGCACCTCGGCGAGGACGTGACCCGCGATGACCTGGTGTCGGCGTACGACGCGGTGATCTACGCGACCGGGGCGATGCGGGACCGGCGGCTCGGCATTCCCGGCGAGGACCTGCCCGGCAGCTATGCCGCCACCGACTTCGTGAACTGGTACTGCGGCCACCCGGACATGGACTCGGGCGCGTTCACCCTGGACGCCGAGTCGGTCGCGGTGATCGGTGTCGGCAACGTGGCCGTCGACGTGGCCAGGATCCTGGCCCGGGATCCGGATGAGCTGCACACGACCGACGTCCCGCAGCCCGTATTGGACGCGCTGCGGGCGAGCAAGGTGCGCGAGGTCCACATGATCGGCCGGCGCGGGCCCGCGCACGCCAAGTTCACCACCAAGGAGCTGCGTGAGCTGGGTGAACTGTCCGGCGTCGAGGTGGTCGTGCATACCGACGAGGCCGACCTGAACGCGTTCGACCTGGCCGGCGAGGGCACCGCCCTGGCCGAATCGGACCGGCGCGTGCGCGGCAACCTGGTGGCGATCACCAAGTGGGCCCAGCACGGCGCTGACCCTTCGACCCCGCCGGCTTCCACCGGGCACGCCCGGCGGCTGACCGTCCGTTTCTGGCTGAGGCCGGCCGAAATCCTGGGTACCGAACGGGTCGAGGGAATCACCCTCGAGCGCACGGCGATCAGCGCCGACAGGAAATTCGGCGGCACCGGTGAGTTCGAGACGCTCGAGGCGCAGATGGTGCTGCGTTCGGTGGGATACCAGAGCGTGCCGCTGCCCGGCGTGCCGTTCGACACGCGCGCTTCGGTGGTGCCCAACGCCCAGGGGCGCGTGCTGGGCGCGGACGGCGCGCCGCTGCCCGGCGAGTACGTGGCCGGCTGGCTCAAGCGCGGCCCGACCGGCGTGATCGGCACCAACAAGTCCGACGCCGCCGAGACCGTCCGTTGCCTGCTCGAGGACCTGGCCGGCGGCCCTGGCGAGGGCGACGTCCCGCTGCCGCGGGCCGGGCTGCTGCGCTATCCCGACCGACCCGCCGACCCGGCCGCGGAGTGGCCGCTGGCCAGCGTGCTCGCCGGGAAGGGTATCGCCCCGGTGTCGTACGCCGAGTGGCTGCGCATCGAGACCGCCGAGGCCGAACTGGCCCAGGCGCTCGGCCGCGGCGAGCGGGTCAAGCTGCACAACGCCGAGGCGATCTGGTCCGCCTGCCGCCCCCCAGCCGACTAACCCACGCGAAATCACGCCATTCGATTTATTGTGGACATTTACCCCGCATATTCCGCAGGTTAATGTCCACGATCGTGAATGGGTCATTTCTGTGCGGCGTGCAGGCGACAGGGGCGGTGCTTTTGTTGCGAAAGTTTCCCGTGTGACTCCGCTAGGTATCGTCGGCCGGCCTCACCGGGCCGGAATGTCAGTGCCTGTCCGCATCATGGTGGCGAAGGCGGGACAGCCACCGTGGACGATGGAGGCAAGACGAAATGACAGACCACAATGGCGTCCTGATGATGCAGCGGGCGCTGCTGGCCGGGACACTCGGGCTGGCCATGGCGCAGAAAGCGGCCGCGATCCTGGAAGGCGAGCCGAGGGATCCGCAACCCGACCGGAGCGCGCAGGGTGCGGTGCTGCGGGCGATCCTGGACGCGGCGAACGAGTGCCTCGGGCACTTCGACGACCGGCCTGCCGGGGACCGGTGGTGCGACACCCTCTTTCACGTGCTCGACCTAGCCGCCTTCGCGGCCGAGCTTGGCGGCCGGGGCTGCTAGCCGGCTCGCGGCCGTCCGTCGCGACCTGATAGGGCGTGCGCAATAAGTGCGACAAAGAAGGGCCACCGAAATCCCCCGACACGTCTCACAGCACGCTTACAGGGTTAACGCGTCCTCCCGCGGGGAAAGGCTTAACCATCGCCAGATGGGACCGGGATGACAAGATACGGCCAAATCGGATGGCGTACGGTCGCGGTAGCGGCCTTTGTCGGCACGGCTGTGCTCGCCGTCGCGCTGACACGCGCTCCGGCTCACGATGGCGTCACCCTCTCCTCGGATGTCTCTAGCCGCGTGTGCGCCACGTCCGGACTCGAGGCGTGGCTCGGGCTCGGCACGGTCACCGGGGAGACCAGCGCTGCCGGGATCCACCCGGCGGGTACCTACTACACGCTGGAGTTCACCAACGTCTCGGACCGCGCCTGCAGCCTTTTCGGCTACCCGGAGGTGTCCGCCTACCGGGACAGCCCGATGGCCGAAGGCCAGATCGGCAGCGCGGCGGTCCGCGACACCTCGGTCCGGCCGAAGCCGGTGATGCTCGAGCCCGGCGCGACGGCGCACGCGGTGCTGCGGGTCACCGCCAGTACCAAGCCGGCCCGCTGCGTCGAGGTGACCGCCGAGGAACTGCGGGTCGCGCTGCCGCGCCAGGACCGGCCCGCGTTCGTGCCCGTGCACATCCCGCTGTGCTCGGAGAAGGGGCACGTGTCGCTGAGGGTGCAGGCCATCCAGGCCCGGCCGGGCGTCCCTGGCTATGCCGTGGCGCGCTGAAGCAGGCCGGCGCCGGGGCAGTCACCCACGCCGTTCGGGTGGAATGGGTCCTAAAGACCTCGACGTTTCCAGCCGGGCACCCGGCGGGGACAATGTGGTTCATGGGTGTCAGCCAGATGAGCCTTCCCGCCGCAGAAGGACACGAGGACCACGACGAGGCGCGCGCGGGCGCCGGGACTACGCTCCCCCCGGAGCGCTACCTGGACCGGGAGGAAAGCTGGCTCAGGTTCAACGAGCGCGTGCTCGAACTCGCCGAGGACGAATCGGTCCCGCTGCTGGAACGCGTGCGGTTCCTCGCCATCTTCGCGACCAACCTGGACGAGTTCTTCATGGTCCGGGTGGCCGGGCTGGTGCGCCGGATGGTGGCCGGCTTCCCGGTCGAGGGCACCGGGGTGCAACTGCCCGGGCAGGTACTCGAGAACACCCTGGAGCTGGCCGGCAAGCTCACCGTCCGGCACGCCCGCGCGTTCAGCGAGCGCATCGCCACCGAACTGGCCGAGCACGGGATCGAGATCCTGCGCTGGAAGGAACTGTCGGCCGGTGAGCGCGACACCCTCGGTGACCTGTTCCGGCAGCGCATCTACCCGGTGCTCACCCCGCTGGTGGTCGACCCGGCCCACCCGTTCCCGTTCATCTCCGGCCTGTCCCTCAACCTCGCCGTCATGATCGCGGACCCGCGCACCGACGCCACGGTGTTCGCCAGGGTCAAGGTGCCTCCGCTGCTGCCCAGGTTCCTGGCCGTGTCGCAGAACCGGTTCGTGCCGATCGAGGACGTCATCGCGGCGCACCTGACCGACCTGTTCGGCGACGTCGAGATCATCGAGCAGCACGCGTTCCGCGTCACCCGGATCAGGGACCTGGAGGTCGACGAGGAACTCACCGAGAACCTGCTGCAGGCCATGGAGCGGGAACTGGTACGGCGCAGGTTCGAGCCGGCGGTGCGGCTGGAAGTCGAGGAGACGATGTCGGCCGATGTGCTGGAACGGCTGGTCACCGAGCTGGACATCGACAAGCGCGCGGTGTACCGGGTTCCCGGCCCGCTCGACCTGAGCGGGCTGTTCACCCTCGCCGACCTGAACTTCGGCGAGCTGCGCTACCCGGCGTTCGTGCCGTCCACCCGGGCGGTCTCCCAGGACAACAGCATCTTCACCGCCATCGCCGAACGCGACATCCTGGTCCACCACCCCTATGACTCGTTCGCCGCGTCGGTCGAGCGGCTGATCGACGAGGCCGCCGACGACCCGCGGGTGCTCGCGATCAAGCAGACGCTGTACCGGACCAGCGGCCAGTCGCCGATCGTGGACGCGCTGATCGACGCCGCCGAGGCGGGCAAGCAGGTCGTCGTGGTGGTGGAGATCAAGGCCAGGTTCGATGAGCGCGCTAACATCGCCTGGGCGCGCAAGCTGGAGGAGGCGGGCTGCCACGTCG
>Ga0310914_10003252_pt1 | contig 11162 bp, 10 predicted proteins | sample GREbulkMGAN108_FD_203450 | JGI IMG/M metagenome (GOLD analysis project Ga0310914, IMG submission 203450) | Lab enrichment of tropical soil microbial communities from Luquillo Experimental Forest, Puerto Rico - GRE.bulkMG.AN108 | ecosystem: Environmental > Terrestrial > Soil > Tropical forest >...
GTGCGTGATCGCCGCCTCAGCGGCCGCCACCTCCTCGTCGCCCCGGTCTTCCGGTTCTTCCGCGGTGCCGGACGCGCTCCCGCCGGAGTGCACCCTGTCGAAGAACCGCAGCAGCTCGACCGGGATCGGCATCACTAGCGTGCTGTTCTTCTCGGCCGCGACCTCGACGACAGTCTGCAGCAGCCGCAGCTGCAGGGCCGCCGGATCCTTAGCCATCACCGCCGCGGCGGCGCTGAGCCGCTTGGACGCCTGGTACTCGCCGTCCGCGGTGATGATCCGGGCGCGGCGTTCGCGCTCCGCCTCGGCCTGCCGGGACATGGAGCGCTTCATGCCCTCGGGCAGCGACACGTCCTTGATCTCGACCCGTTCGACCCGGATCCCCCAGGGCTCCTCGGTCGGCTCGTCGATGATACGGCGCAGTTCCCTGTTCACCGTCTCCCGCTCGGCGAGCAGCTGGTCCATCTCGGACTGCCCGATGATCGACCGGAGCGAGGTCTGCGCCTGCTGCAGGATGGCGAACTGGTAGTCCTGCACGTTGATCGTGGCCTTGATCGGGTCGACGACCCGGTAGTACACGACGGCATCGACGCGAACGGACACGTTGTCCCTGGTGATGCCTTCCTGCGCGGGCACGGCGATCGTGGCGATCTGCATGTTGACCTTCTGCATGCGGTCGCCGACCGGCCGGATTAGCGCGAGACCTGGTCCGCGCACCTCGGGCAGCACCTTGCCGAAGCGGAAGATGATGCCCTTCTCGTACTGCTGGACAACCCTGACCGCCCGGCCGGCAGCGATCAGTCCGGCTATGACCACGATCACCAAGACAACGACAAGAGCCGCCATCTGAATCGCCTCTCTTCCGTAACCACAAAGGGGTTGGTTTCAGCCTAGTCCGCACCAATGCCCCGCACATAACCATCACTAACGGACAGGTGCCACCGTTCGTTCGGAACGGAACGAATTCAAGCGCTCGCGCCCCCCGCGGGAGGCTGCGACCAGCGCGGACCGGAACGTTCCGGTCACCGGGCGACGATAACCTCCGATGTAGCGCGTTTCGTTGGCGCGGCATGGAGCAGACCGACCAGGGACATGGGGCATGACGGCGAGGGACACCGACTGGGACGGCGTGCGGCTGCACGTGGTGACGGGCAAGGGGGGTACCGGCAAGACAACCGTCGCGGCCGCCCTGGCACTCGCCCTGGCGCACGGCGGCCGGAAAGTCCTGCTGATCGAGGCCGAGGGCCGGCAGGGCATCGCGCGGATCTTCGACCGCCCGCCGCTGCCCTACGGGGAGCGCAAGATCGCCATCGGCCCCGGCGAGGCCGACGACGGGCGCGACCCGGGCGGCGATGTGTACGCGCTCGCGATCGACCCGGAGGGCGCGCTCCTGGACTACCTGCAGATGTTCTACAACATGCGCAGCGCCGGGCTGGCGCTGACGAAGCTCGGCATGGTGGACTTCGCGACGACGATCGCGCCCGGCTTGGCAGACGTGCTGGTCACCGGGAAGGCGACCGAGGCGGCGCGCCGCAAGCGGGCCGGCGGCGGCTTCTTGTACGACAGCGTGGTGCTCGACGCGCCGCCCACGGGCCGGGTGGGCAGGTTCCTCAACGTCAGCGCCGAAGTATCCGGCCTGGCGAAGGTCGGCCCGATCAGGACGCACGCCGACACCGTGGCGAACGTGATCAAGTCTCCGCAGACCGCCGTGCATTTCGTCACGACCCTGGAGGAGATGCCGGTACAGGAGACTCTCGACGGCATCGCTGAGCTGCGCGGGATCGCGGGCATGCAGATCGGCGGCATCGTGATCAACATGGCCCGGCCCGCGGTGCTGAGCCGCGAGGAGCTGAAGGCCGCGCCGGATGTGGCCGGCATGGCTACCGCGCTGACCGCTGCCGGCCTGCACTCCACCGACGAGCTCGCGGCGGCGCTGGCCCGCGAGCTCACCGAGCACGCCAGGCACGTCGAGCTGCAGGACCACGAGCGGACCGAACTCGAGGCGGCCGGCCAGCCCATCTACGAGCTGCCCATGATCGCCGAGGGAATCGACCTGGCCGCTCTGTACCGGCTGGCCGGGGAGCTACGTGACCAGGGGGCCGCGTGATCTTGCCCAGGCTCCGGGCGGAAGGAAACACAACGTGACCAACCCCATACTGGACATGGACCGGATCATCGACGACCGGCGCACCCGGATCATCGTCTGCTGCGGGTCCGGCGGCGTCGGCAAGACCACCGCCGCGGCGGCGATCGGCCTCCGTGCCGCCGAGCGCGGCAGGCAGGTCTGCGTCCTCACCGTCGACCCCGCCCGTCGGCTGGCCCAGTCGATGGGCCTCACTTCGCTCGACAACACCCCCCGCCTGGTCGACGGCGTCGAGGAGGAGAACGGCGGCAGCCTGCACGCGATGATGCTCGACATGAAGCGCACGTTCGACGAGATCGTGGAGGCGCACGCCGACCCGGCGCGCTCGGCGCAGATCCTGGCCAACCCGTTCTACCAGTCGCTGTCGTCCAGCTTCGCGGGCACGCAGGAGTACATGGCGATGGAGAAGCTCGGCCAGTTGCGGCGCTCCGACGAGTGGGACCTGATCGTGGTGGACACCCCGCCCAGCCGGTCGGCGCTGGACTTCCTCGACGCGCCAGAACGCCTCGGCCGGTTTCTGGATGGCAAGCTGATCCGGGTGCTGGCGAGCCCGGCCAGGGCGAGCCGCCCGTTCACCAAGGTGCTGAACGTCGGCTTCTCGATCTGGATCGGCGCGCTGACAAAGCTGCTCGGCGCCCAGGTCCTGCGCGACGCGCAGACGTTCATCAGCGCGTTCGACACGATGTTCGGCGGTTTCCGCGAGCGGGCCGAGTCCACCTACCGGCTGCTGCAGGCACCTGGCACGTCGTTCCTGGTCATCGCGGCACCCGAGCCGGACGCGCTGCGCGAGGCGTCGTACTTCGTGGAACGGCTCGACGAGGAGCGCATGCCGCTGGCCGGACTGATACTCAACCGGGTGCATTTCCTGCCTGACGGCACAAACCAGCCGCCCTCGCCCGCGACCAGGCTGAGCGCCGCACGTTCGCTGGCCGCCGCGGAGACTTTGGAAAGCTTTATGCCGAACGGAAGCGGGGTTCCCGCCGAGGGCAACGGATACTCCGTGACGGCGGCCGCGCTACGACTGCATGCCGAGCGCATGAACCTCGGCGAGCGGGAGCAGCGGGTGGCTGGCGCTTTCACGTCAGCGCACCCAGCTGTCCCCGTCGCCGAGGTCATGGCCTTGCCGGTCGATGTGCACGACCTCGCCGGGTTGCGCCGCATCGGCGAGGCGCTGGGAAATCAGGGGTAGCCGGCTGCCTTAGCCGGCGCTGGCGTCATTGCCAGCCGGGCAAAGAGCGGTCAGCTGGCGACCAGCTCGTCGATGCCCTGGCGCTCGTAGCGGTCACGGGCCCGCTCGAGCAGCTCGCGCCACGACGTGACGTCGGGCCTGCGGCGAAGAAGCGCGCGCCGCTCACGCTCGGTCATACCGCCCCAGACACCGAACTCGATGCCATTGTCGAGCGCGTCCGCAAGGCACTCGGTTCGTACCGGGCAGCCCCGGCAGATGAGCTTGGCGCGGTTCTGAGCCGCACCTTGGACAAACAGCTCGTCAGGGTCGGTTCCCTTGCAGGCGGCGCGTGTGGTCCAGTCGGTGATCCACATGTGCCCAACTCCTCTTGATCGGCCGGGCACGCGAGTGCCCGGACGGTCTTCGTTGACGGATTGCTTGCCGTGGGGGTGTGCGGCCACCCGGTCACGGTTATAGCTTCGTGACAAAGCAACCTACGGAATTCTGGCCATTGCTGCCAAGACCCCGGCGTGGCCATTTCGCATATAGTCCTGATGGACTATATGTAGCCCCGTGTCTAGTCACGGTCCGGTTGCAGGCACACCCTCAGCGTGACGAAAGTGGCAGCATGTCGCAATAGGTCCGCGCTTGGTTGCGGTAGTACTTGCATGCACGCGTACGCTAAGACGCGTGCAGCTCTTGGACTGGACAGCCAGCAAGACAAGCGCTGTCGGACGCCTTCTACTGATATCGGCGCTCGGCGGCGTGCTCGCGGCCGCGATGGTGCTGCCCGTAGTGGCGGCGACCGGCATCCTGGTGCGGAATACCTCCGACAAGTTCACGACCTTGTCATTGAGCGCGTCCACCCTGCCGCAGCGGTCAGAGATCTTCGATCGTCAGGGAAACCTGATCACATACATGTACAGCGTGAATCTCGGGCCCGGGATGACGTACATGGGCATCGACCGCCAGCCGGTGAGCTACGGCCAGATCTCGCCGAACATGACCAAGGCGATCGTGGCCATCGAGGACGACCGCTACTGGTCGCACGGCGCGATTGACCTCAAGGGAACGGTCCGCGCGCTGGTGAACGACCTGCGCCACCAGCCGGTCCAGGGCGGTTCGACGATCGCTCAGCAGTATGTGAAGGGCGTCCTGATCCTGCAGGCGCTCGGCAACAAGGCGGCCGAGCAGGCGGCCATCGCCGACAACCTGAACAGGAAGCTGAACGAACTGCGGATGGCCGTCGACGTCGAGCACCAGACGTCGAAGCAGGACATCCTCGCCGGCTACCTGAACGACGCCTTCTTCGGGAACAACGCCTGGGGCGTGGAAGCCGCCGCGGAGACGTACTTCGGCACCACCGCGGCGAAGCTGACCCTGGTGCAGGCCGCCACCCTGGCCGGGATCGTGGAGAACCCGTCGGAGTACGACCCGATCGCCAACCCGGCCCTGTCGCTCCAGCGGCGCGACACCGTGCTTGGCCGGATGCGTGACACCAAGGTGCTGTCGCCTGCGGACGCGGCGGCCGCGATGAAGCAGAAGCTTGGGCTGAACCCGGGCGCGGTGCAGAGCGGCTGCACTGCCAACACGGTGGGGAACGACGCCTTCTTCTGCGACTACGTGATCCACTCGATCTTGCTGGACAAGACGTTCGGGGCGACCACGGCGGACCGCGCCAAGCTGCTCGCCACCGGCGGCCTGAAGATCTACACCACCCTCAGCCCGCAGGACCAGGGCGCGGCCACCCAGGCGGTCAACTTCGTGCTGCCCGCGCACGACCACAACTACAACCCGGCGCACAACGCTGACACCGAGGTGCTCATACAGCCCGGGACCGGGAAGGTCCTCGCCATCGCCGAGGACCGGTCCTATGGCACGGGCAAGAACCAGACCGAGGTCGACTACGCGGTGAACAGCGCCTACGGCGGCGCCGCCGGCGTGCAGACCGGTTCGTCGGCCAAGCTGTTCACGCTGATCACCGCGCTGAAGCAGGGCGTGCCGTTCGGCTTCCAGGCGACGGTTCCCGGCTCGACGACGGTCGGCGGCTACTACGACTGCAAGGGTAATCCGACGGGCAGCTGGGACCCGACGACCGGCACGCTCGGGTTCCCCGTGTCGAACGCGGAAGGCCCGGGCACGACCACGGACTCGCTCTACACGGGGACCACCAACTCGATCAACGTGTTCTACGCGAAGCTCGAGCAGAAGGTCGGCCTGTGCAACGTCGTGCACACGGCCGTGGATCTCGGCATGACACGGGTGGACGGCACGTCGCTGCTCTCCGCGGACGGGAAGAACCAGCCGCCGGCCGACGCGCTCCCCACCTTCACCCTCGGCGTGGTTAACGTCTCCCCGATGTCCATGGCCGCCGCGTACGCCACCGCGGCCTCGGGCGGCATCTACTGCAAGCCGATCGCGATCACCAAGGTGATCAACGCCGACGGCAAATCGCTGCCGGTGCAGTCGGCGGGCTGTCACCGGGTGCTGACCAGCGACGTCGCGAACGCGGTGAACTACATACTCCAGGGCGTGCTGACCACGGGAACGGCCGCTGGCATCGGCGGCATCTCCGGCTACCAGACGGCCGGCAAGACCGGCACCTCCAACGTGACGAGCGGGTTCGGCACGCCGTTTGCCGCGTTCGCCGGCTATACCACCAACCTGGTCGGCTATGTGTCGGTGTTCAACCCGGTCTCGCCGACTCGGTACACGATGACCGGCTATAGCGCCTGTTACCAGCTGGAATACGGGGGGCCTAACTGTCCGGGCGAGATGTTCGGCGCTAACGCGCCGGCGAGCACCTGGCACATGACGTTCGACCACGCCAACCTGAGCGGCTCGCACGACTTCGCGCTGCCATCGCCGTACAGCGAACTGTGGAGCCAGGGCAACGGCCAAGTCGTCAAGCAGCCGCCGAAGCCCAAGAAGGGTGGCGGCGGCGGCGGCCACGGCGGCGGCGGTGGTAACGGTGGCGGTGGTGGTAACGGCGGTGGCGGCGGCAATGGAGGCGGCGGCGGCCACGGGAACGGGAACCTCCCCCCCACCACCAGTCCCAGCACCAGTCCCACCACCAGTCCCAGCACTAAGCCCAGCACCAAGCCCTAAGCGACATTGGGTGTCTTTCGGGGGTTGTACAGACCCGAAAGACACCCAATGTCGTTTCGCTAGTCCTCGGTTTCGTCAACGACGGCCGCGGTCGGCGCGTTGGTTTGTACCGACTTAATGCCGTGCAAGGCGGATTCCTTGCTCTGGTACGCCTGGCTAGTGGCGATCACCTGGCCATTCGCCGCTAGCAGGTTGAAGTGGAACTTGCCGCTGTCGCCCTTTTTCAGCACGAACTTACCGCTCATCACACCTCCTCGCAGGCCGCGCCCCCATGGCGAGCCTGCTACTGATCTCCCCGACCGAGCATCATTTGACACTCAGTGACGGATTGATCAACTTCGCGTGATGCTCGCCTGGTCCGCGGCGGCTCAGCCCGCGCTGGTGAGCTGACGGCGGACCTCGGCGGCTACGCGGGCGCCGTCGGCGCGGCCGGTCACCTGCGGTGTCACGACCTTCATGACCTTGCCCATTCCCGGCATCCCCGCGGCGCCGGTCTCGGCGATGGCGGCCGAGACGAGACCGGTCAGTTCCTCGTCGGTTAGCTGCGCGGGCAGGTAGCCGGCCAGGACATCGCCCTCCGCCCGCTCGGCCGCGGCCTGGTCTGCGCGGCCCGCCGACTCGAACGCTTCGGCCGCCTCTCGCCGCTTCTTGGCCTCGCGAGTCAGCACCTTGAGGATCTCCTCGTCCGACAGTTCTCGCGCGGCGTCGCCGGACACCTCCTCGTTCGTGATCGAGGTAAGCGCCATCCGCAGCGTGCGGAGCCGTACCTGATCCCGGGCGCGCATCGCCGCGTTGAGGTCGGTACGGAGCCGTTGCTTGAGTTCGTTCACGCCTCTATCCTGCCCGAGACGGGGACGGCGCATCGCCATACACATGGCACCATAGGTAGGTGCGAGCACGAACCCTTACTTCCATCGCGGCCATCGCAGGCGCCGCGGGGCTTGGATATGCCACGGTCATCGAACGCAACTGGTTCGCGCTGCGAGAGCAAGCGGTGCCAGTTCTGCCGGACGGGGCGCCCCCGCTGCGAGTGCTACACATATCCGACCTGCACCTGACGCCAGGGCGGCACCGGCTCATGGCGTTCGTCAGGTCGCTGGCCTCGCTGGAGCCTGACCTCGTGGTGAACACGGGTGACTCCATAGCCTCGCGGGAGGCCATCAAGCCGCTGCTCGATTCCTTCGGGCCGCTGCTCGACCTGCCCGGGGTCTTCGTCTACGGCACGAACGACCTGTACTCGCCCAAGCCGAGGAACCCCGCCCGCTACCTCTGGCGGACAAGCGCGGGCGAGCACCACCGAGACGAGCCCGACCTGCCCTGGGAGAAGCTCGGCGGGGAGATGGCCGCGGCGGGGTGGCTGGACCTTAACAACCGGCGCGGACAGCTTGCCGTCAACGGACGCGACATCGCGTTCGCCGGCGTCCACGACTCGCACGGCGCCCACGACCGCTACGACCTTGTCGCCGGCCCAGCCGACCCGGCGGCGGACCTCCGCCTAGGCGTCATGCACTCGCCTGAGCCGCGACTGCTCGACCAGTTCGCGGCCGACGGCTACGACCTGCTGCTCGCCGGGCATACCCACGGCGGCCAGCTGTGCGTGCCCGGGTACGGCGCGCTGACGACGAACTGCGGCATTGACCGGGCGCGAGTGCGCGGGCTGAGCATGCACCCCCAGATTGCCCCGGTTGACGGGAAGACCGCGTGGCTGCACGTCTCCGGCGGGCTCGGCACCTCACCATGGGCGCCGGCCAGGTTCGCCTGCCGCCCGGAGGCGACGCTCCTGACGCTGGTTCCGGCTTCGTCCTAGTCGTGGGCGGGCTGCCGGGGCCGGGAGCGCGCTAGCGCGCGCAGAGGGGTCCTGTTATCCGCTAGACTTACGGAGGTTCGCCGGGGGAAGCCACGGCGGCGGGGTGTAGCGCAGCTTGGCAGCGCGCTTCGTTCGGGACGAAGAGGCCGCCGGTTCAAATCCGGCCACCCCGACCCAGATCACAGGCCACTTGCGATCATCGCGGGTGACCTTAGCAGACTCCCGGCTTCCGGCCCATCCGATAGCCAGGTTTCAGGCTAGGACATTAAGGCTCGCGGGTGGCATCCACGAACGCCTCGCCGTCATCGGAGAATGGACCCTCGAACCGGCTAGTTCCGTACCGTGACCGTGCCTCGTCCAGCAAGTGCCTGGCGATTCCCTGGCGTCGCCAGCCGCGTGCCGTCCATATATGCCCGACGGTCTCGTACGTGCCATCCTCATCGCGGTCATAGAGGACCATGAACCCCGCCAGATGACCTGCGCAGTCCCACAGGTGGGAATCCGAGGCAACACCCGCGACCGGGGCCAGCATCAGGAGCCAGAGTCCCGCCAGCTCCGGCGCGAAGTCCCGGCCAGCGTCGCGCCCATAGATCTGTGCGGCCTGCTCAAGCGAGCTGTCGCCGTAGTCAGCGGCAGTTGCTAGCTCATCCAGGGTCGGCCCGAAGTCGAGTTCGCCGTCGTTATCCAGGTCAAGCCCGGCAGGGACGAGATCCAAGTCCCCGCGATGCGGTTCTGCCTGCCAGGAAATGTACGGCCCGAGATGTGCCGCAACAACCAAGGCTGCCTCGTCAACCAGCAAGGGGAACTGCGAGAGCATATCGTTGCATTCCAAGTCGGCCTCGGGGAGGAAGCCGAAGCTCTCAGGCATGATGGTCTCCAGCGCACGATGTGCGCTGCGGTAGGCTTGCTCGATCTCCGGTATCTCCGGAATCCGGTAGTCATTCATTCTGATCTCCCTGCCTCCGGTAGCCCTGCCTGTTAATTCGTCGCTGCAGTACGGGCATGGTGAATGTTCTTGTCGATGCAGGGGCACCAGTCCTCATGCACTCTGGCGGCCTCGATCCCCCGGCCTGTGCCCTTAGCCGCGCGATGGTCATGCCCGTCTACCCCGGCGGCAGGTTCGTGGTCGAGGGCAGCCAGTACCAGCCGGAACGGCTGCAGGGCGGTCATGCTCGCCCTGTCATCCTGAACGCCAGGCAGAGAGCCTTATACACATTGCAGCTGAAGGCCATCGCCCTGAACATACCCAGGACAGCACGCGACCGCGCAGCGCCTCGCGGGCATGCGCGAGCCAGCACCGCCAGCCGAACCAGACGACCTCCGCACGCTGCTGAAGGGTGTCGCCATCGGCATCGGCGCCAGCGGCGTTGCCTTCTTCGCGGTCGGCAACGCCGATGAACGTCCGCACCGACCTATCTTGCTGACTTCTACGGACGTCTGCGGACCGACTCACCAGGCCAGTTCCGATCAGGGACTGGCCTTTTCGTTGCGTACAGCGGCCATGTACAGCAGCGCCTACGTATCACGTTGCTCGCCGTGCCGCTAGGCGCTGACCGAAACGACCTGGACGCTCCGAGAGTCAGTAACCGTCCGGCTCGTCACGGCCCGAGAGGCTCCACCCATCCCGGCGACAATGAAATCGACTTGTGCTCTCCGCACGGGGGCTGCGACGGTGGGGTGTTCAACGGCGTATCGGAAGGAAGCAGCCATGTCTCAATTTCGCTGGCCGAGCTCGCCGCCAACCCTGACTGGCGGCTCCCTCCGGCTGCGTGCCTGGGGCCCGAAGGACGCCGACGCGGTCTTCGCCGCCTGCCAGGACCCGAGCATCCAGCGATGGACAAGGGTCCCAGTGCCATACGAGCCGCAACACGCTGTCGGCTTCGTCGGTGAGCTTGCCGCCAGCCAGTGGGCGGCAGGAATCGGCGCGCCATTCGCCGTCGCTACCACAGGAGACGACGAGATCGTCGGTGCCTGCGGACTCGTAGCGGTCAAGACGCAGGACCTCGTCGCTGAGGTCGGCTACTGGGTAGCGCCCTGGGCCCGAGGCCAACATGTCGCTCAAAACGCGACACGGCTCTTGGCCGACTGGGCTTTTACCGACGTCGGCTTCGAGCGGCTCGAACTCTACATCGAGCCTGCGAATACCGCCTCCTGCACCGTTGCGGAAAAACTTGGCTGCGAACGGGAAGGGGTGTTGCGGAGCAAAGCCATCATGCGGAACCAACGCCGGGACATGGCCCTCTACGCCCTAGTGAAGCGATAGGCACCCTCCGCCGCTAAGGACCGTCGATGCCGCTTGGGCGAGGGGTCCACGTACAGGCCGTACATGTCTTCTGCTCTCCGGGTGGTCTTGCTATTCAGCCATCGCGTACGAAAGCCAACCAGCGAGACGAAGCCGTAGATGCCGAATGCCAGGAGGGCTACGGCGACGATGTCCATCCACCACATGCTGACCACCGCCAATCTCACGATATATCTTGCCTTCCCCGAACAGAAGGCTGCACACCGTGTTGCGGATCACACATGGTTCGACGAGATCGCTCTGCCGATGGGGCCGGCGTTGCGGCCGGCCCCATCCGCAGTCAGTCGCTCTGGCGGTTAGGGGGTCAGCTTGCTGATCCGCGTCGACCAGTTCGCGAGCGCGGTCCGGACGCCCGGGCCGTGGCCCGCGCCGGCGCACGTGCCGAGCAGGTTGTCGCCGGTGCCGCCCGCGAAGAACGGGCCGCCCCAGGTGGTGTAGTCGCAGGCGCTTGCGATGTACTCGCTGGCGATCCAGATCGACTTGCCATCGACCGACGCCGCGCCGTAGTCACCCCAGCGCGAGCGGAGCGGGTTCGGGAAATTCTGCTGCTTGTATCCCGAGAATCCGTCGTCTGCGGCAGCGCCGGTGCCGCCGGGGACGTCGTTCCAGGCACCGACGCCGACGAGCGCGTCGATCC
>Ga0310914_10003254_pt1 | contig 11161 bp, 10 predicted proteins | sample GREbulkMGAN108_FD_203450 | JGI IMG/M metagenome (GOLD analysis project Ga0310914, IMG submission 203450) | Lab enrichment of tropical soil microbial communities from Luquillo Experimental Forest, Puerto Rico - GRE.bulkMG.AN108 | ecosystem: Environmental > Terrestrial > Soil > Tropical forest >...
GGCGGACCGGCCAACTCGACACATCTCCTGGCCACACTCGGCATCCGCAATGCCTTCGACCTCGCCAACCCGCGCCTCGGTGTCGCCGTGGTCATGTCGGCGCTGCCATTGCTGATCCCGCTGGTGATCATTCTGATGCGCAGAATCAAGAACACGGAGACGCAGCTGTGAGCACGGTAACGGCCGATACGGCGCTGACACCCGCTGCCGCCACTAACTCCAGGGACCGGATGCAGCGGGCGGCGCGCCGCCGGCGCTACGCGACCAATGTTGGAGCCGCAGTGGTCAGCGCGATCCTGTTGGTGTGGACCCTCACGCCGATCTACAACATCGTCATGGTGTCCTTCGAGGCCGAGGGCGACGTGTTCAGCGATCATCTGTGGCCGCCGAACGCCTCGGCCAACAGCTTTTGGATCGTCCTTACGCAGGGCTACTGGTATCTCGAATATTTCTGGCACCAGTTCGGCAACAGCGTTTACATCGCATCGATGGTTACGCTGTTGGTGCTGACGATCGGCTCGCTGACCAGCTTCTCGGTCATGCGGATGCGCATCCGCAACGGCTGGGTGATCACCAACGCGGCGCTACTGACCTATGTAATCCCGGCGTCGTTCCTGGCGATCCCCTTCTATCTGATCATGCAGCATTACGGGCTGCACAACAACCCGTGGTCGGTGATCGCGGCGTTGGTGACCTTTGCCACGCCCTACGCGATCTTTATCTTCCAGGAGTACGGCAGAAGCATTCCGCTCGAGCTCGACGAGTCGGCGCGGATCGACGGCGCCTCGCCGCTCCAGATCTATTTCCGCATTTATCTGCCGCTGATGGTGCCGGCATTGGTCGCCGTCGGGACGTTTGCGCTATTAGCGGCATGGAACGAATATCTGTACCAGTTCCTGCTGCTGTCCAATAAGCGGAGCATGACCGTGCCGGTGGCGCTGGCCCAGTTCCTGAACAGCGACGTGGCGCCGTGGAACTACATGATGGCGACCGCGATCATCTATGCCTTGCCGCCGATCGCGACCTATTACGCGTTCCGCAACCGGATGTCCTCGGGGCTGACGATGGGCGGGGTCAAGGGCTGAACCGCGCGGAGAGGAACTTCGCTCGGCTGATCGGGAGATGCGGCCCCGGCTGAATTGATTCCTTAACGGGCTCGGGAGCATATAGTGCGTGGCGGAACGCGCCTTGCCCGAGAGCCCCGATGACCAGCAGCCTTGCCCATACTCAGCCTGTCGCCCGCGACCAGGCCGCTTTCGACTGGGCCGACCCGTTGCTCCTCGAGGAGGCGCTGACCGAGGAGGAGAGGATGGTGCGCGACAGCGCGCGCGCCTACTGCCAGGAAAAGCTCTTTCCGCGGGTGCTAGAGGCCAACCGGTACGAGCGTTTCGACCGCGAGATCATGAACGAGATGGGAGCGCTCGGGTTTCTCGGCGCGACGATCGAAGGTTATAGCTGCGCCGGCGTCAATTACGTCTCTTACGGGCTGATCGCGCGCGAGGTCGAGCGGGTCGACAGCGGCTATCGCTCGGCAATGAGCGTGCAGTCGAGCCTGGTCATGCATCCGATCTTTGCGTTCGGCAGTGAGGCGCAGCGGCAAAAATACTTGCCTGGGCTGGCCTCAGGGGAGTGGGTCGGGTGCTTTGGCCTGACTGAGCCCGATCATGGTTCTGACCCTGCCGGCATGACGACGCGGGCGATTGCGGTGCCCGGCGGCTGGCGGCTGAGCGGCGCCAAAATGTGGATCACCAATTCCCCTATCGCGGATCTGTTCCTCGTATGGGGCAAGACCGAGGACGAGGTGATCCGCGGCTTCATCCTCGAAAAGGGAATGAAGGGGCTCAGCGCACCGAAGATCGAAGGCAAGTTCAGCATGCGTGCCTCGGTGACCGGCGAAATCATCATGGACGAGGTGATGGTACCCGAGGAGAACCTGCTGCCCGAGGTCAAGGGCCTGCGCGGCCCGTTCTCATGCCTCAACAGCGCCCGTTACGGAATCGCTTGGGGGTCGCTTGGCGCGGCCGAGTTCTGCTGGCACGCCGCCCGCAACTATACGCTGGAGCGCCGACAGTTCGGCCGTCCGCTCGCTGCCAACCAGCTGATCCAGAAGAAGCTCGTCGACATGCAGACCGAGATCACTCTCGGGCTCCACGCCTGTCTTAGGCTCGGGCGGCTCAAAGATATGGGGCGCGACAGCCCCGAGACGGTCTCGATCCTAAAGCGCAACAATTGCGGCAAGGCGCTCGACATCGCCCGCACTGCACGCGACATGCACGGCGGCAACGGCATCGCCGACGAGTACCACGTCATCCGCCACGTGATGAACCTCGAGGCGGTCAACACCTACGAAGGCACCCACGATATCCATGCCCTGATCCTCGGCCGTGCGCAGACCGGCATCGCCGCCTTTTCGGGCTGATCTCGCCCTCAGGCGAAGGCGCGGCGGATTCGGCCCCAGTCCTCGATGACGTGCTCCTGGCCGGGCACGATCTGCACCGCGATCTCGCTGTAGCCCGCCTCGGCCAGTGCCGCGAAGCGTTCTCTGAGCTCTTTCTCGGTCGCCGTGCAGGTCGTCCGATGGATCAGCTCGGCGGTGATGAACCGGCGCTCCTCGGGCTTGACAAACATCAGATGCCCGCGATGGTTTTCGAGATAATGGGCGCCCTGCGGCGTGAATTTGCGGGCAAGCTCGACATAGCCGGCCACCGTCGCTGCGACCTCGGGCGGCATCTGCGCCATCATTGGCAGCCCCGCCAATGCCGCGTCGGCCGCTCGATGCAGCAGCATCGCGGCACGCGGCCCGGCCTGGGCCATGGCGCGCGGCGAGTCGGCGGGCTCGCCTTCTTCCAAGATCGCGCCGCCGGTCAGCACCACGGCGTTGAGCGGCTCGGCCGCACGCCCGGCGGCACGCCGGCGCTCCTGCATGTCGGTCATCGCGGCGACCGCGCCCTCGACGTCGCCGGCCGTTGCGATCCAGCCGGCGCCAAGCTTCGCGGTCAACGCGCGCGCACGAGGTCCTGAAGCGGCGATCCAAAGCGGGATCGGATCGCGCGTGTTGATCAGGCCGAGTTCGGGGTTGAGCAGCCGGATAAGCCGCTTCTTCCGTTCGATTTCGGCCTCGACGGTTTCCCCGCGCAACAGTGCCATAACGATGCGGACGTATTCCTCCATATCGGCGAGCTTGACCGCACCCAGCCCCATCGCCCGCCTGCCGGTAAAGCCGGTGCCGATGCCGAAATCGATCCGCCCCGGCGCCAACTTATTCAATGAGGCGAAGGCATTCGCCGTGACCGGCGCAAGGCGGTTCGACGGAATCAGCACGCCTGTACCGAGTCGGATCTTGGTTGTCTTGATGGCCGCAGCGGCCATAGCGACGAACGGGTCGGCGCTCAGCATCTGCGTGTCGTAGAACCAGGCGCGGGCAAAACCCAGCTCCTCGGCACGTCTGACGACCCGCCACGAGTGGGCGTCGGTTGGAATGGCGATGGCGAATTGCATGGCTGTCCTCCACTGCCCGTGGCGTGCTTTACCTGCTCACCGTCGCAGCTTAGCATCGATCGATACGGGCAGTTGTGAAGAGATCTGCCGGATCTCATCAGTGCGGCGCGCCTGCAAACAGATTTGGGAGGAGCGGTGATGAAGACACGAGCGGGTCGAGCGGGCATTACGTTGGCGGCAGGCATCGCTGCGATAATGATCTTGTTTGCAATGCAGGCAGCGGCTGAGAACGCCGCCGTGCCGTCGATCGATTTACCCAACCCCTACGCGGCCGGGGTCGGGTTCGGCCAATTGCTCGAGGGCCGTCAATGGGGCGGGGTGATCGCCGTCACGCCCGACCGGGACGGCCGGAGCATTTGGGCCTTTGAGCGGTGCGGCGGGAATTGCCTCAACTCCGACCTGCCGCCGGTGCTCGAATTCGACCCGAGCGGCAAGCTGATCAAGAGCTTTGGTGCCGGAATGTTCGTTTTTCCGCACGGCATCGCTGTCGACAAGGACGGCAACGTTTATGTCGCCGATGCCGACGGCAAGAACGGCAAAGGCCACGTCGTCGTGAAATTCAGTCCCGACGGCAAGGTGCTGATGATACTGGGCAAGCCCGGCATGCCTGGTGATGCGCCGGGATACTTCTACCGGCCCTCCGCGGTCGCCGTCGCCGCCGACGGGACGATCTTTGTCGCTGACGGGCATGGCGGCGATTCCAATGCGCGGATCGTCAAGCTCGCCCCCGACGGCACGGTCATCAAGAGCTGGGGCAAGAAAGGGTCGGGGCCGGGCGAGTTCAACGAGCCGCACGGGATAGCGCTCGATTCCACGGGCCGGGTATTCGTTGCCGATCGGGTCAATAGCCGCATTCAGATCTTTGACCCGGACGGCAAATTCCTCGCCGAGTGGAAGCAGTACGGCCGGCCGAGTGCGGTCTTCATCGACAAGAACGACGTGATCTACGTCGCCGACTCGCAGACCGAGGACAAGGAGAGCTGCACCCCAGATCCCGGCTGTCGCCGCGGCATCCGGATCGGCAGCGCCAAGGACGGGACGGTCAAATACTTCATCCCGCGTCCCAACCCGACCGACGATAAGTCGGGCGGGGAAGGTGTGGCGGCCGATATGGCCGGCAATGTCTTTGGCGCCGAAAATGTGGGCAAGGGACTGCGCAAATACGCCAAGCAATAGGCGTTCGGCTGCTCTTCTATCCCTTGACCGAGCCCGAGGTCAGGCCCGCGACGTAGTGCTCGACAAAGAACGAATAGATCAGCGCTACCGGGATCGAACCCAATAATGCTCCCGCCATCAGCTGGCCCCAATAGAACACGTCACCGCGGATCAGCTCGGCGATGACCCCGACGGGCACGGTGCGGACGGCACTCTTGGTTAGAAAGATCAGCGCGTAGAGAAACTCGTTCTGCGACAGGGTGAAGGCGAAGATCCCGGCGGAAATGAACCCCGGCGTGCACAGCGGCAGAAAGATCCGTCGCATCGTCTGTAGCCGGCTGGCGCCGTCGATCCGCGCGGCCTCTTCGAGCTCCATGGGCACGGTCTTGAAATAGCCCAAAAGCAGCCAGGCGCTGAACGGCACCAGCATCGTCGGATAGGTCAGGATCACTGCGGTCAGAGTGTTGCCGAGATCGAGCCGGTTGATCAGATCGGCGAGCGGGATGAACAGCAATGGTTGCGGTACGAGATAGATCGCCGCCACGGTCATTGCGATCAGGCCGGCGCCGGCAAACCGCATCCGCGCCAAGGGGTAGGCAAGCATTACACCGAAAACCAGCGAGATCGCGGTCGAGACAACAGCGACCAGCATCGTGTTCCAGGTCCAGGTCAAAAAGTTCGTCTGGGTCAGCAGATCGATATAGTGCTTAAGAGTCGGATTATGCAGGACAAGCGGCATAATGTGCCGGTTGTAGAGCTCGACATCGGGCTTCAGCGAGGTGATCGCCATCCAATAGAACGGGAACAACGCCAGCACCAGGAAGAAGCCGACCGGCAGCCACAGCCGCACCAGCCGCTCGACCGGGCCATAGCCGGTGACCATCACCCTCTCCGCATGTAGATCGTCAGCGCAAAGATTAGCAACGCCAGCGCCGGGAACATGGCCAGCGCGACCGACGCGCCGAGTCCGAGCTGGCCGGCGCCCATGGCAATGTCGAAGGCATAGGTCGCGAACAACTGGGTCGCATTTTGCGGTCCGCCATGGGTAAGCACATAGACGAGCTGGAAATCGGCGAAGGTGAAGATCACCGAAAACAACGTCACGATCAGGATGATCGGTTGCAACAGCGGCAAGGTGACATAGCGGAAACGCTGCCAGCCGCTGGCCCCGTCGATCGTCGCCGCCTCGTATAGCTCGGGCGGCACGGTCTGCAAGCCGGCGAGCAGGGTGATCCCGTAAAAGGGCAACCCGCGCCAAGTGTTGATCATGATGATCGAAAACATCGCCAGGATCGGGTTGCCGAGCCAGGAGGGCCCCGGCCTTGGCAAGCCGAGCCCGATCAGCAGCCGGTTAACGACACTGAACGCCGGGTCGAGCATCCACATCCAGGCCACCGTGCTCAGCACGGTCGGCACGATGAACGGCAGCAGCAGTAATGCCCGCACCAGGTTCTTCATGCGAAAGTGCTGGTTCATCGCGACCGCGAGGCCGAGCCCGCCGACCATCTTCAGCAAGGTGGCGACGGCAGTATAGACGAAGGTATTGAGCGCCACCCGCCAGAAGATCGGGTCATTGAAATTGGTTATGAAATTCTGCAGCCCGACGAAGGTCCCGGGGTGCGCGACCGGGCGGTCCTGCAGGCTCAACAGAATGCCGTAGCAGAACGGATAGCCGACGAGAGCCGCCAGAAACAGCAGCGGCGGCGCCATCATCAGCCAGCTGAACACACTCTGACGGTCGAGCCATAGGCCAATCGGGGCACCGCGGCGCGCCGGCCGCGCCGCCGCGAGGAGAGGCTCGGACCGAACCGACATCCCTCAGACGGCGCGGTAGATCTCTTTGAGCTGCGCCTCGGCGCTCTTGATCACGTCCTTGGTCGCAGTGCCGGTGCACGCCTTGGCGAACATGTCGACGATGACGTACTTGGCGACGCTCTCGGCCAGCCGGTGATCTGGCGGTGCCGGCCAGCCCGGGAGGTGCGCTGTCGCCATCGCGTCGCGATAGGGGATGTTGCGGGGCTCGACCTGCCACATCGGCGCGTTGTCGTAGGCATGCAGGAAAGGTTGGTAATAGCTGTCGGCCGAGGCGAACCAGCCGCCGAGCTGCTGTTCCGCGGTCAACCAGCGCAGGAACTTGTGCGCCTCCTCCTTCTGGGGGCTGAAGTCGAAAATCGCGTGGCTCTGGCAGTCGAGCAGGTGAAAGCGGCCCTTGGGTCCCTGTGGATTTTGCGACTGGTCGGTCACCTTGCCAATGTCCGGGAAATGCGCCTTGGCAAACCACAGGATGCTCTCGGCGTTGTTGGTGCACGAGATCTGCTCGGCCATCCACGCCTTGTTGTTGCTCGGATCGGTCCAGCCGAGCACGTCTTCGAACATGCAATCCTTGAAGAATTTGCGGGCGAAATCGATCGCCTTTGCCGTCTCGTCAGAATCAATGACCACCGTCTTCCCATCGGCCTCGACCTCCTGCCCGCCATAGGACCACAACAGCGGATAGAGCCAACCGTGGTTGTCGCCGAAACCGTGGCCTAACTCGAAGCCGAAGGGATGGTCCTTGGCTTTGAGCTTCTTGCCGACCTCGTACAACGCCTCCCAGGTGTCGGGGAACTGCTTGACCCCGACCTCGGCAAACCAGTCGGTGCGCCAGTTCATCAGCTGGCCGATGTTGCTGTGCGGGATCGCCCTCCATTTGCCGTTGACGACGGCGGCTTCCCTGGCCGCGTCGTACCAGCCGCCCTGTTGCTTGGCGGCCTCCTCGGCGATGTCGCTGACATCCATCAGCTTGTCGGCATAGAGGAACGGGTAGAGCAGGAAGATAACAGTTATATCGGCTCCCGACCCGGTCTCGATGATCGTGCTGATCCGGGTCGGCGAGCTGCCGACGCTGGTCAACTCGTAGTTGACCTTGACGCCGGTCTCCCTTTCGTAGGCCGGCGCCAATGTCTTCTGCACGTACTCGTCGAACGGTGGGATGAACGACGTCTCGTGCAGAAGGGTAAGCGACTTGCTCTGCGCGCCCGCGCGCCGCTGGCCGACCGCAGCGGCGGCCGCTCCGAGCCCGGCGAGTTCGAGAAACCTGCGGCGTGACGTGTGCATGCTGTCGCTCCCGGTTTCGCCGGATACCAGACACCCGGCCCTCTACAATTTGTAAGGGTACCGACTGCGGCGGGCAAGCCTCAGCGCCCGGCGAGCACCCGGTCGACCATCGCCGGCGCGGCGCCGAGATAGTTGGCTGGATCGGTGAGCGCTCGCACCATCTCGGCACCGAGCGGGCCGGCCACCGCCGGGGTCTCCAGCAGCACGTCGAGCAGCGGCCGGTCGCTCTCGATCGCGACGCGGCAGGCGTCATAGACGAGGTCGTGCGCCTCGTTGCGCCCGGTGTGTGGCGCCAATCCCATCATTACCGCCTCGGCAACGATCAGCCCGTGCGTCATCGCCAGGTTCTGCGCCATGCGGCCACTGTCGACGATCAACCCGCCGAGCATGAAGCGGGCTTGATGCAGCGCGCCTGCGGCATAGCCAAAGGCTTCGGGCAATGCCACCCATTCGACGTGCCAGGGGCCCGTCGCCCGCTCGAAATCCGTTACCAGCGCGTCGAGCACCAGGCCCGCCTGCTGGCGGAGCACTTTGGCGGCTGCGAGGATCAGCTCGCAGGAGATCGGGTTGCGCTTCTGAGGCATCGTCGAACTCGACCCGCGGCCGGCGACAAAGGGTTCGGCCGCCTCGCCGAACTCGGTCGCCGACATCAGCATGACATCGAGGGCGATCTTGCCCAGACTGCCGAGCAGCAACGCCAGCACCTGCACAGTCTCGGCAATCCCGTCGCGGGTAACGTGCCAGGTGATCGGCGGGTCGCGGAGCGCCAGCTCGCTGGCGAGCGCAGCGCGAGTCTCGAGGCCTTCCTCACCGTTGCCGAGCGAGGCCAATGTGCCGGCGGCGCCGCCGAACTGGGCAAACAGCACCCGCGGGCGCAGCTCGCGGAGGCGGTCGGCATGGCGGTCGAGGGCGGAGAGCCAGACTGCGGCTTTGTAGCCGAACGTCACCGGCAGAGCGTGCTGCAGATGGGTGCGTCCCGCCATCGGCGCGTCGCGATAGCGCCGGGCGAGCGCGGCGAGATGGCCGCGAACCGCTGTCAAGTCTTCCTCGATCAATCCGAGCCCCGCGCGGATCTGCAACACGACGGCCGTATCCATGATATCCTGGGTGGTGGCTCCCCAATGGATGTAACGGCCGTAGTCTCCGGCCCATTCGGCGAGCTGGCGAACGAGCGGCAGGATCGGGTATCCGACGGTCTCAGTTTCCTTTTTCAGGCGCGCGAGATCGAGTGCCCGGCGCCCGTTCGCCAGCGAACTCGCCGCCCGCGTAATCGCTTCGCCCGCTTCGAACGGGATGATTCCAAGCCGTCCTTGGGCACGGGCGAGAGCTGCCTCGACTTCGACGCAGCGGGCGAGGAACGGTTCGTCGCCGAAGAGCCCGCGCATCGCCGGAGTGCCGAACATATCGGCGAAAATTGCGGAGTCGAGGACGCCGATCGCCATTATCGGGCGAACACGGTCCAACCGCCCTCGCCCAGGCGCTCCAGCGCCGGGAAGCGGTTCTTGTAAGCCATTTTCGGACTCTCCGCGATCCAGTAACCGAGATAGACAAAAGGCTGCCCGCGGCGCTGGCACTGCTCGACGAGCCAAAGAACGCTCCAGATCCCAAGGCTACGCTTTGTCTGAAGTGGATCGTAATAGCTGTAGACCGCGGAGACCCCGTCATCGAGGAGATCGATCAGCGAGGCCGCGACCAGATCTCCGCAACCGTCGCGAAACTCGGCCAGGGCGGTCCGCAGCGGCGTGTCCTCGACCATCCCCCGGTAATCGCCGTAGCGCATCGATGCCATGTCGCTGTCGCCGTGGCGCATGCGCTGATAAGCCGAGAACAGTCTGAATTGCTCCGGTGTGGCGCGCGCGGTAACCAGACTGCCGCAAATGTCCCGGTTGGCGTTACGTACGCGCCGGGTCGACCGGGTATGGCGAAAACGCTCGACGGCGATCCGTACCGGCACACAGGAAGAGCAGCCGCGGCACGCCGGCCGATAGGCGAAGCGGTGACTACGCCGAAACCCTGCACGCGAGAGATCGTCGTAAAAGGCTGCGCCGCCGCGCCCGCCGAGTTCGACGATCAACTTGCGCTCGGCGCGACCCGGTACGTAGGGGCAGGCGACCGGTGAGGTGGCAAAGAATTGTCGGAATGACCCGACCAGCAAGCCGTCCATCGCCGTGGCGCGCGAATTTTGCTGAGCTTGCTCGCGTTTTCGCCGGTTTTCCGTTTCCGGCACAAAGTCCATCACATTCCTCTCTGCGCCGCGTTGCCGGTCAGCTGATGCTCCCAAGTATGGACGAAAGCTAGGGGCCGCGCCAGGCTGGACGGTCCCACATCCTCCTGTCGATCAGTGTAGCGGGCCCACCGTCCAACGGAAGCCTGTTAGGATGTTGTTATCAAACTGGCGTTCGACGGCCAAATCTCGCCTTAGGGGTCCTTCCGGAGGGATATCGCTCCTGATCCCCTCGACGCGGGCTATAATCGTGGTCAGGCCGGTCGCTGAGGCTTCGCTCTTGCCGATCTCGATCGTCGCGCTTGGGAAGGCGCGCTGCATGATGTCAACGCATCGCCCCGCGAGGCCGACATCGCGGGTAATGCCGCATCCGGTCCAGAGACAACACACGAGGCAGAGTGAAGGGGCGGCCGGGCCAAACCGGAGGTGACGCATCGCGATGATTATGCTCGGCGGGCGCCACAGATATCAAATACCCGCCGACCGGGCCCCCCTTGACCGGATGACGACAACGACGACGAGCGGGTATCTTGAAGCTCGCTTGGTCATCTTTCTTGTCAACGAGGAATGCCTCGACTTGAACGACGGTTCACGGCGCTTGAACAGGCTGCGACGCAAGGTCTACCGGGAAAACCCGGCGGCTACTAGATCTACCAGTCGGGGGACGGCGTTGGCGCTGTGGCGAGCTTTCACCAAAAAGGGCTTTTGTTCTTGGTGCTATGAATTCGGCTTTGCAGGCAGCATCACGCACACCGTGACCATTGTCGAGACCGACGGCGTCCCACAAATCCATGACGCGTTTTTCAATCTGACCTACCCGCTCGGTTTTCACGACGTGCTCGACGCGCTTCGGGACGGAAGACCCGTCGCTGCAAAAAACGAGATCCGCGACCGGAAAATTTATCTCTCGGATCCGGCCTTTGAGTCCGAGGCGATGGTTAGCTGGCTCGAGGCGAACGCGGACCGCGAGCTCGACCCGATTGATGGTCTCCGCCGGTTCGAAGTTCTTTGGAACCTCGAGGCGTTTATTGCAACTTTCCCCGGCATCGAGGCGGCATACGAAGACCTCGAGGAGCGAGGTTCTCCTCGGGATCTACGCTTCCTGATGCTGCATCCGATAGAGATGTTCGACGGGAAGAAATCGCACGCGGATCCCAGCACAATGCCATTGCTTGCTGGCCGGGATCT
>Ga0310914_10003255_pt1 | contig 11160 bp, 6 predicted proteins | sample GREbulkMGAN108_FD_203450 | JGI IMG/M metagenome (GOLD analysis project Ga0310914, IMG submission 203450) | Lab enrichment of tropical soil microbial communities from Luquillo Experimental Forest, Puerto Rico - GRE.bulkMG.AN108 | ecosystem: Environmental > Terrestrial > Soil > Tropical forest >...
TTAAAACAGCAATACTCTCAATTTCAGATGGAGATAAATACTGAAAATAAGATAGCGAGGTTTGAAATCCATCCACATAAACAGTTAACCCGGAATTATCGTAAGTACCAACACCTCTTATTGCCATAGAAGCTGCATCATAACCCGGTTCGCCGGATTGTTGTTGCACGGTTAATCCGGGAAGCCTTCCGTATAAAGTATTTGTAATATTGGCTACGGGAGTTCTAAATAAAATAGCACCACTTTCAACAGCAACTGCGGCAGTTGACATTTTTTTATCTATCTGCAGCAATGTTCCCGGCTCAATACATTTCGGGTTTTTATTTAACGAAATTACGCTTAATGAATCTTTATTTTCTTTCGCAACTTTATTTTGGGCATTTGCATTACAGATGAGGAAAAAAATACCGATTTGAAACAGGGAAATGCGATAGATGTATTTTTTAATATTATTATTTTTCATTATTCATATTTTTATACAATAAACAGTTTACCAATCTACCTTGGCAGAATTAATATCCCGGATTTTGAATTACCGTACCTTTATTCACCTCACTTTGAGGAAACGGATTCAGGTATTGCCTCGGAGCCCAAAAACCTTGATAAATCACATAATCCTGATAATTAGTATTACCGGTAAGTTGTATATAGGAAAGGTTATTGTATGCAAATATTCGCATAGGGCCTCCTATAATTCCATTGCTAATAGTGGGGAGTTTCCAATGTTTAACATCATGAAGACGGTAATTTTCATTAAAAAATTCTGCTGCCCATTCTCTTTGTATAATAGTACGAAGCTTTGTTTGATCGGTTTCTGTAATTTCAGGTAACCCGGCTCTACGGCGAATTACATTTAACTTAGTTAATGCATTAGAAGCTTGTCCCATTTCGTTATATGCCTCGGCTGCACTTAAATAATAAGCTGCAAGCCTAAAAATTGGGAATTCGAACCAACTTCTTGTTCCTGCTTTGTACCAAAATTTTATTGATTGAGCACAACCATTTTGGCTTGTCCAGCCTGTTTTGAATAAAGTACTGTTACTCCAATTATTATCATTAGGATTATTCCATGCATCTATTCCATAAGCCCAAAATGATGCTTTAAAACGAGCCTCCATTTGATTCATCCTCGTTGTATAATCGGAGAATGAACGCACTTCTCCAATACCGGGCCAAGACTGGTCTGTTCCATCTGCTTTGTAATAATTGATTATAAAATTAGAAGTTAATACAAAAGCATAACCGTTCCATGTGTGTAAGTTATAAAGTACATTGGTTGCCCAATCGTATTCCATCTTAAAGCCAAGCAGTACTTCTATATTACCCGGTGTAGAAGTTGCAGTACCGTAATCTGCAAGGGGATTGCCAGTATTAATAACTTGTGCACCTCCATTGGTTTCCGCTTCCGTAATAACAGCTTCGCAAGCTTGTACAGCAATTTTCCACCGGTTGGCATCATAACTACCAAAACAAATAAGGTTATTATTTGCTGCGTTATCCAAATACGGGGTAGCGGAATTAAACAATGGACGAGCAGCATACATTAAAGCTTTTGCCTTAATTGCCAATGCAGCAGATTTGGTTATTCGCCCTGTCCATGTAGCCGGCCATTGAGAAGGTAAAACTGCGGCTGACTGATCGCACCATGAAACAATTGAATCTAAAACAGTTTTAAGTGAAGCTCTGGGAATATTTAGATCATCGGTAGAATTTAGTGTTTTGGTTACAATTGGAACACCACCATACATAATAAACATCTGTTCGTAACGATAAGCAACAAGAGCCAGCATTTCTGCTTTAACAATTTTCTTATCGGCATCAGACATATCAGATACTTTATCTATATTTTCTTTTACCAAATATGCCTGTCTAATTGCAGTAAAATTATAAGCATAACCCTTTGTATCTTCTGTATTACCGCTGGCAGTTAACCCTGTAGTTGTTGCTATTGGCCGGCCTAAAGTACCCCAGCTGCTTATATCTACCAAAGCTCCTGAAATAGTTTCCTGTATTAAATCATTCCACGCCCCCTGATAAGGAAGACCCTGAGATAACGATTGGTTATATGCTTGGGCAATGGCACTCTGAGCTTTAACCGTTGTTGTAAAAACCGAATCTACTGTTGTTGTACCTGATACCGGCATTTCCAAAAAACTTTTTTGGCACGATATTGCAAACACGGTAATACAAATAATGAATATATATTTAAAATTTTTCATTTTAATTATTTTAAATCTTTAAAATTGAACATTAACCCCAACGTTGTACGTTTTGGTTATCGGATAAATATAGCCTGCTGCATTACTGCTGGTGGCAGAGCTTCCTGCATCAGACAATTCCGGGTCTACACCTTCAACCAATTTCGATCCCCAGGTAAATAAATTGTTGCCGCTGAAGTAAATTCTTACCGATTTGATGTTTGCTTTTTCTAACATCTTATTATTTAAGAAGGAATATCCGATTTCAAGGTTTTTGAGGCGGCGGAAAGAATTTGATTTAACCCAAAAATCACTAAACTGTGTATTAGGGCCTCCACCTGTAAATGAAAATTCGGGATATGTTATTTTTTCGCCTCGAGCATATTTTTCTGCTGTCCAATGCCCGTCGTAAGCATATTGCTGAACAGATCCGTAAGTTTTGTTAAACGGATTTGCCAATTCATATCCCGATTGGGGGAATGAGCCTTTTGCAGTACCTATCATAAGAGCCGATACATCAAACCCTTTGTAATTAAATCCTATAGTAATATTGAATGCAATTTGAGGCAGGTTGGAGTAACCGATAGGAACATTATCTTTATTATCGATAATGCCATCGCCGTTAATATCCTTGAATTTAAGGTCTCCCAATTTTACGTAATTACCGTAAGTATTATAAGGCCTATTGACAAGTTCTTCCTGTGTATTGTAAAAACCCTCCGTAACCAATCCTTTATATTGGCCAATAGCATAGCCTGTTTGGTTCATCCATGAATAAGGATAAGGGGCTTCGGCCATATATTCTATTTTATTGCGGGCAAAAGAAAAGTTAGCTTTTATGAAATAGTTTAACTTACCAATTATATCATTCCAACCACCTTCTATTTCAAAGCCTTTATTACTTACTCTTCCTAAGTTTGCAGGAGGAACGTTTGAAGATGCAACTCCATAAACTGCAGGTATAGTTTGTAATGCAACCAAAATATTATTTCTGTTTTCCCAAAATATACTTCCCGTTAATGATAACTTGTTATTGAAAAATTTGAAATCTGCAGCGATATTTAATTTTTTAGCCCTTTCCCATGTTACGTCTTTATTTCCCAAAGCTGTTTCAAGAGCTCCGGTATAATATGAGTTAGAACTAGACCCATTGCTATTTCCATAGTAATATCCACTACCTGTATAAGCCCATGTGTTAGGCAAATACAAATAACGCCTGCTGCCAAGTTGATCGTTACCAACCTCACCATAAGATGCTCTAAACTTTGCCCATGTAAGAATTTTGTTGGCAGGGAAGAAAGATTCTTTAGAAAGAACCCATCCCACCGAAACAGCAGGGAAATAGCCAAACCGTTTATTTTCTGCAAAATTTTCGGTTCCGTTAACACCTAAATTAAATTCGGCCAGATACTTCTCTCTGTAATCGTATGTTGTACGGCCAACTAACCCCATAAGCCCCGAAGGAGTATTGTATGACATCCCATTGGCAGTATATTTTTGAGCATTTGCTAAAATTAAGCCACTAACATTATGCCGTCCGGCAAATGTTCTTCTGTAATCTATACCAGCTTCTATATAAAATTTTCTCCACGTAGAATTACTGTAGTTATCGTACAATGATGCAGGACTTAACTGTCCGCCTATATAAACTATTTTGGTAGGGTCAGCAGGATCTCGCATAATACTATAGGTAGGTACGCTATTTCTGCGTGAATAGTTTTTAGTATAACTATCATCATAAGCAACGGTAACATGCGATGAAAGCCCCTGTGTAATGTAATTCATAGTATGCTTTAAAGACAGGCTGCTCGTAAGCGAAGTAATATATTGTGCTAATGTACCGCCAGTAAGTAATGCAGCCAGTGGCGTAGTACCACTACCACTTTGTGCACCTTTTGCACCCAACGGGTTGGTAGCGGTGCCTGCAGTACCTACATAACCGGTTATTAAGTGCCCGTCTACAATGCCAGGGCCGCAGAACGGACTATTTTCCAATATACTTTGGGCAATTGCCTGATATCTTGTAGAAAGGCTTGTTGCGGTAGTATTATACCCGGGCCCAAGGCCAACCGACGTTTGCCCGGCAAGATTTACACTTATTTGAAAATTCTTAATTACGTCTATATCAAAATTTGAGCGGAAATTGTAACGTTTAAAATCCGGATTCGTATTGGAACCATAATAATTGGTATTATTTAAAATACCCTGCTGATGGTAATACCCTAAAGAAGTAAAATATTTTACTTTTTCAGTTCCACCGGAAATATTAAGGTTATACTGTTGCTGATTGCCGATTCCGCCAAATTGTTCTCTGTAATAATTATGGCTGGTATAGTAAATAGCAGAACTGTTTTTAAGCTGAACTTTTTGGTCTGCAGTTAAGTTGCTCATTGCATCAACTTCTGCATCTGTATAATCTCTGTTATTTTTAAACTTCCATATTTCATCATCAGAAAACAATAAATTATCGTACGTATGATTACCAAATGCCTGTGAACCTTTTACAGCTTCATTTCTAAACAATGCAAATTCATAAGAACCAATAGTATTCAGTAACGATGTTGCTTTAGAAATACCGCTATTTGCCGAAAAGCTAAATTGAGGTTTATTTATTCTTCCCCTTCTTGTAGTAATTACTATCACTCCATTAGCCCCTCTAATACCATAAACAGCCGTGGCAGAGGCATCTTTCAATACACTTACGTTTTCTATTTCGTTTGCATCCATTGCATTTAATACAGTATATGGCTGCTCTGCAGGTTGCTGAATTCCATCAATAACAATTAAGGGATCTTGCCCGTTTAACGTTGCAATGCCTCGAATACGAATAGTAGCGGCATTTTGTCCCGGCTCGCCACTAGCCTGAACAGCACTGATTCCGGAACTGCGCCCAACAAGCATATTGGTAATATTTGAAACAGGAGTAGCTGTTAAGTCTCTTCCAGAAACAGTACTAATGGCTCCGGTAACAGTGACGGCTTTTTGTTTACCATATCCAACCACTATAACATCCTGTTGTTGTGCAATAGTTGATTTGAGTATTACATTAATTAAATCGTTTCCCTTAACAGCAATTTCTTTGCTTTCCATTCCTACATAGGAAATTTGTAATATTATATTTTTTGAATCTGGTATTGTAATAACAAATTCTCCATTATCGTTGGTGGTTGTACCTATTTTTGAGTACTTATCTAAAACACTTGCACCGGGTAACGGTTTTCCGTTTTCGTCTTTAACAACACCTCTTATTTTAATTGGTATCGGAGGTGCTTCTATGGGGCCGGCAACAATTTCTTTTCGTTTTACAACAATTGTATTTTCATTGATTGTATAAGTTAAAGGTTGATCTTTGAAGCAATAGTTAAGTACTTCTTCTATACTTGCTTTCTTAAAGTCTATATTTAACTTTTGGGCTGTTACCAACACCTCATCTGCATATAAAAAATTATATCCGGTTTGTTTTCGTATTTCACTAAAAACCTTTTGAAGTGGAATGTTATTACCTTGTAAGGTGACTTTTTGAGCGTAACTTTTAGCACCTACCTGCAAACAGGTTACAAGCAATAAAACTAAAACTAGTTTCATGATCCTAAAAGATTTAATAAATAATTCGTTCTCGCAGCAATCGTATTTGCGAAGAGCAATTAATTTCATAAATTTGAAATGTTTGAGTTAACCAAATGATATTATTCGCAATAGTGTTTTTTGTGCACTCAAATTCAACCGGGTTTCGCGGCAACGAAATCCGGTTTTCTTTTGACTAAAGTTTTTGAAATTATCCGTCTCCACTTATTGTAGAGATATATTTCGCATTACTTAACATATATGGTTCATTTAAGGTGAAACAATAATTTTTTTACCCTCAATAGTAAAATGTACTTCTCCCGTTAAAGCGATTTTATCTAACACTTTAGAAGCAAACAACTCTCTTTTTAACTGGCCGGTAAAATGAGCTTTTACATTTCCTCGGTATTCAATATCTACATCGTACCACTTAGATAGTTGCCTTAAAACAGCATGTATATCTGTTCCATTATATAAGAACAATCCATTTTTCCAGGCCATTACTTCTTCCATATCAATATTATTGTTTACTGCAATAGCAGCTGATGCGGAAATGCTTGCCTGTTGCCCGGGAGAGAGTATTTTATAATTATTACCCGTGTTGGCAGCCGAAACCTTTACACTTCCTTCCAATAATGTTGTTTTAATGAAAGATTCATCATCATAAGCATTAATATTAAAATGAGTTCCCAATACTTCTACCTCTGCTGAAGCTGCTTTAACTTTAAATGGCATGGCTTTATTCTTTGCAACTTCAAAATAAGCTTCTCCGGTTATTTCTACGCGTCTTTCATTGCCCACAAACGCAACAGGAAAATGAATGGAAGATGCCGCATTGAGCCACACTTTTGTTCCATCTGATAAGGTTATTTGATATTGCCCGCCACGCGGAGTTGCGATAGTATTATACTCAATATCTGCTTTGGAAACATTTTTTGCTCCATCTACCGCATATGCCAGCAAACCACTGTGAAGTTTTTGAATCTTAACGCCGCCTTGTTGACGAATTACTCCATTAGAAGCATTATCTAATACAACGATAGACCCGTCAGTCAACGTAAGTATTGCCTTGTTACTACCGGGAGCAGCATCTACTACATTCGCCGGTTTTACTGTAGCACTTGCCGTTAATTGTTTTTTAGAAGGATTTAATAAAATTAAAAAATACGAAGTAGTAAAAATTGCAATAAGAGTAGCTGCTACTGCAGGAGTATACCATGCTTTCCACTTACGAACAGAACGAATTTCCGGAACAGAACTATCTATTGAATCTTGTATTTTTTGCTTTAGCCTGTTTTTAAAATCAAGGCGAGACTCGTTAATATCTAACTCAACCTGACTATCGTCATTAAAAGAATGGTACCATTCATCTAAAAGGTATTTTTCTTCCTTAGAAATTTTTCCAGATTGAAATTTTTCAATCAAATCCAATATATCTCGTTGACTAAGCATAGCATCGTTGAGTTTATAGCATCACAATATATTAGTGTAGCAAAAATGTGACACCACCTATTTTTTTAGAAAAAATTTTGACTGGGCTCTAAATAACTAATGCTTAAAGATGCAAGGGTATATATTCTTACTGTAAGAAAATCAAAGCTCTCTTGTAGTGAATTTTAAATGTTTTATTGCCTTATTTATCTGATTTTCAACAGTTTTAGGTGAAATATTCATCAAACCTGCAATTTCTTTTACTGGCATGTTTTTTTCTCGGCTATATTTAAAAATAAGTCTACATTTTTTAGGCAGCAACTCTATTTCTTTTGAAACAATTTCCAGTATTCGTTTATAATGAAGAGCCGACTCTATTTGAGGATTTATTTCTGTAATAAATGAATTGCTTTTTTGAAATTCTCTTGCTCTTGAAGCAATTTTTAGCTTATTGAAAACTGCATATTTTACAGCAGAAGCCAGATAATTTTCCAATGACTGAATTGAAGACTCATATCTGTTTTTCCATAAACTAACAAAAACATCTTGAACCACATCTTCTGTAAATGCCGTATTTTTTAATCTTTTATATGCAACAGCAACAAGCTTTTCCCAATATCTGTTATAAATTTCGGTAAATGCCTCTTCATCATTATTGGAAAGGAGTGACAGGAGTTTGTTATCATCATATAATTGATAATTAATCATATATCATAATGGCAATTGAAGTAAAGGTATAAAAATAAGCAGCAAAAGGAAAATCAATTGGACGATTGCTTTTTCTACTCACAGTAATATATATCAGATAATCGTGTTATAAATATCCGGCGTGCATTACATTTATTAAAATAAACACGCAAAAAGCTTATGTTCTTTATATTCATTTCCAGTGACTTTTATATACCCGATAATAATGCCGGAAGCACATATATCTTAATGGATTTCTATTAATATTATTTAACCTTTTTGCCCGCACAGAAACATTCATCTTCTCAGAAATTATTTATTATCACGCAATCATATTTTAACATGTCAATTAATTACATTTTTCTCATTCATAATACCAAGTCGGTATCTATATTGAATTATCAATCAAACAAGCTTCTTTACATGTTATATTTTACTGAGGAGGTGCTTTCATCTGTCGTTGGTTTGTGAATGTCTCTGCAATACTTATTTCGTGAAGCTTGCATTATCCCGTCTTTAAATGAATGTGTGACAGATTGTAAAGAGGCTGAGTTATTACACTGAACAGGTTTAGAACCTGCCCCATCCATTATAATTCGTTATAAATTATATATAATAGTTCAATTAAAACTACTCGAAAGGCAGCCAAGACAGTTTTTAAAAAATTTCAATTTCCGAAAGAGGAATTTATTTAAACAAAACACCTGCAATAGAAGGTTCTGGATTTTGAATCGGTCTGAAAAAACTTGCAATAAGGTCTGCAGAATTATGATCGGATTTGAAGTTGAATCCAACTAACTTACCGATTGAAACAGCCAATTGTTTTTGGTAAATTTGACCGGTATTTTTCATCTCACCCATGTTCTCAATAGTTGGCCCCATTGCAGCAATCCAGATTTCACCTGACTCCGCAATATCCTCACCATGGTCTGTCCAATTTTCTTTTATTGTATCGCCTCTCCCATGATCACAGGTAATTAGTAAAGTTGTTTTATTTTTGTATTCTTCCATTGATTGCAAGCAGCTCCACAAATCAGCAATCATCCCATCTTCAGCATGTGCACTTTTCAAATATTGTTCATAATCACCTTTGTGCGCATAATCATCTGTTTCATCAAAACCAATACAAAGCACTTTTGGTTTTTTAGTTTTTACATATTCTCTGGCAGCAACATAAGTTAACACGTCTAATCGCACATCAATTGGCTTACTTGACAGTCTCTGAATATCATTTAATAATTTACTTTCATTGCCATTCATTATGCTATCCGAATCTGCATTAATATAAATTTTACTTCTCCATTTATTTAATATGTAGGGAAATGCATCCCAAGTACTAAACACTGCAACTTTATGCTCGTATCCTTTTTGTTGGTTGATAAATTCCAATACATTCTTATTCTGATTTAAAACCTTATCATTTGAAGAAACAGCAGTATCCGGATACCCGGTAAAGATTTCATTATACCCAGGATAAGAAAAGTGATATGGGTTTGAAACATTTACAAAACTGCTTCTGTTTCTATTCCCGTATAATTGGCCATTTTGAGCAATTACATTCCACAAAAAAGGGAATAATTTTATTCTTCTATTTGCATTTGACGAATCCCAAAATCTATCTTTAGTTCCTTCCAAGTCTCTCGTAAAATCCTTATTGAACAATAATGCGGAATCAGCTCCATTAAATACTTCCTGCCAACGCATTCCGTCTAATGTTACAATAACTATATTAGTAGCTGATGTTTGAGAAAAAATGTTGAGGCAATAAGCAATACCGATGAAGAATAAGACTGCAAACTTTGCATTCATCAGTGATGAGTTTAAATAATGATATAATTTTCAATTATAAAATTGAAACTCAAACATTATCATAACATTTCCTTCTGATTAAAAAATTATCAACAATAATATCTTACCTGTTCGCCTAAACGCAGTTGGCATTTCGTCTAATGGCAACAGCAATTATATTTAATGTACATTTCTTTTATTCTTTTACAGGATTTTAATGCTTACCGTTGAAGTTTAGTACAAGGCCACACAAAGTTCATCAAAGATCAATCCACCACCGATAACTTCCAAGTATCAGGCTTGCAGTCGTTTAAACTTGCCGCCACCGCTCAAGTACATGCCATTATATAAAACATAACCCTTTTGTTATATCATTCCAATAAACCAGCATTATGCTGCTGTATTGCTATTACGGCAATACAACAGGCCAAATAAGAATATATTATCTAAATATTTATCAATGTATGTAGTAATAATACTACACATAAATAATCATTCAACTACGTATAAAATAGCATCTTATGCATAGTTTTACTGTACTCAAATCCTCTGTGCCATGAGAAATCCGTTATTATCTTCTAACGATTTTATTCGTCGTAAAGTGAAAGCGACAGCTAAGAACTTTTTTTTTAAGGAGAAAAAACACAAAAATTTTTACTTTTCAAAGTCCGAACTTACTACATTGATATTATTACTGGTTGCCATTTTCGGAGGTAACTTTAGTATGATAATGTTTTTCAATAACAATTCTGATCATTCTCTGTTAATAGAAATACTTATCTCGTCAACATTTATCGGTTCTCTTGTCTTTGGGGTGATTTATTTTAAACTTTGCAAACCATGGGTTACAAACCTCAAAAAACAAGATGCGGCCATTAAATATGATCGCAATCTTTTAAGAGCCTTGATTGATAACCTCCCTGATTCTGTTTATATAAAAGATAGAGACAGCAGGAAAGTTATTGCCAATCCTATTCAGGTTAAACTCATGGGTTTTGATAAAGAAGCAGATATTATTAATAAAAATGATTATGAAATATACCCAAAAGAAATTGCAGACCAATACAGACAATCTGATTTAAAGGTTTTTAATACCGGAACACCGGAACTAAACAGAGAACATTCTTACCTGGATTCAAACAACGAAACTCACTGGGTATTAACTTCTAAAATGCCGATAAAAGATGAAAACGGAAACATTATTGGGCTGGTTGGTATTGGCAGAGATATTACCGACTTAAAAAAAGCCAATGAAATTATTCAAAAAGAAAGAAATCTTTTACGAACAATCATTGATAATATTCCCGATGCCATTTATGTAAAAGATCTCGATTGCCGTAAAATGATCGCCAACCCGGGTGACGTTAAAAACTGTGGTCTTAAAAGCGAAGAAGAATTGCTGCATAAAAACGATTACGACTCTTTCCCTAAAGAAATTGCCGATGCATTTTATGCAGATGATCAATTTGTTTTGCAAACAGGGAATTCAATT
>Ga0310914_10003257_pt1 | contig 11157 bp, 7 predicted proteins | sample GREbulkMGAN108_FD_203450 | JGI IMG/M metagenome (GOLD analysis project Ga0310914, IMG submission 203450) | Lab enrichment of tropical soil microbial communities from Luquillo Experimental Forest, Puerto Rico - GRE.bulkMG.AN108 | ecosystem: Environmental > Terrestrial > Soil > Tropical forest >...
AGTCGGCGCCCAGTTTCTTGCCGTTGAACGTGCGCGCTTCGATCGACCGACCGCCGGTGCGACCCCCGGGCCGCGACGAGTAGTAGTCCGGATAGTTGTTGACGTGCTGCAACTCCATACCCTGCGTGCGCAGGAACTCGACCATGCTCCGACCCTCGGTGAGAAAGGCCCTCTTCCGCGCCGGAGACGTGGCGACTCCCACGTCGCCGACCAGGCCGTCGACGTAGGCCCAGCCAGCGTCGTAGGAATCGGTCTCGCCCGCCTCCCGCAGGAGCGAATTGTCCGGAATCCAAAGCGCGCCACCCGAGATCGCGGTCGAACCGCCGATGGTGGGTAGCTTCTCAACCACGAGCACCTCGCGGCCAGCCGCCGCAGCGGTTAGTGCCGCAACCAGCCCACCGCCTCCGGAGCCCACGACGAGTACGTCGATGGGCGATTCGGGAAGCGCCATATCAGTTCCTACCCAGTCCCACTGGCGTCGCGTAGTCGATGACAGATGTGCGGGTGGCCAGCGTGCGCAGATCTGGCACGGCGTTGGTGAAGATCGTCGGGAATACGAAGCCAGGCTCGGCCGCACACACCATCGGGATCGCCTGGATCGCGGGAATGATTGTGGCCCACCATGTTGGTGAGGTTTTGTCGCCGGGCCGGAACTCCGTGTTGTCCTTGATCGAGGCGAGGGCGCGCATCGTCGACTTGATCGAGATTGGCTTGGCCTCGATCTCGATCTCCCAGGTGCTGTCTTCTCTGTCGAAGGGTGTGAACGCCGGCGTGAGGAACCAGTTGCACCTGATGGTGAGGCGAATCTCGTCGTCAAGATAGCCGTGGAAGTGATGCGTCATCGCCTTGACGTAGCCCTTGGGCACATGCATGTCGATGCGATCACCCTTTGTGCGTTCGAGGATGAACTCCTTTTCGGCGAGGTGATAGAACGGCTTGTGCTCGAAGCGATCCAGCCGCCGGCCCCACAACGACAAGCTGGCAATGTTCATCGACTCGATGTAGTAAAAGGTCTTCCAGAACTCCGCCAACGGGCTCGATGTGCGGGCCTGCTGCTCGCTGACGCCGAAGCCGATGGCGTTGTAGATCTCCTTCTGGGTACCACTTGTTCCACAGTCCGAGTATTCGTCGAGCGTGATGGTGTCGACCTCGGTGCACAGACCGGTCAGGGTCAATGCGAGACGCTCCATCCAGAAACCAGGGTTTTCGCCCGTGCCGTGCAGGCTGCTGCCGCCCTTCCAGCAAGCGTCTTCGAGCCGCTTGCGAAACTCCTCGCCGTGTGCCGGCGGGAAATGGTACGACGCTATTGAGACGACATTCTTGCCCGATTCGAGTAGGCGGATGACGTCGGCATCCATCGCATCGGCGATTGCGCCGAGCGGGAGATTGCCACACCACAGCACGCAGTCGGCCTCCATCGCGAAGACGGACTCCTTGTCGGTAGTCAGCTTTAGGCCGATCGGGTCGCGGCCGAGCAGTTCACCCACATCGCGACCGTTCTTGGCAGGGTTGTAGCCGACGACCCCGACCAATTCGAACTCCGGCCGGCGCAACAGCTCCGTCACGGCACCACCGCCGATGGCGCCCAGGCCCCAGACAATGACCTTGATACGTTCGCTCATCTACATCTCCTTCACATTATTCGTCGAGGTCTTAGTGCTTTTTGAGCAGGCGACACACCTCGATCTGGCGAGACAACCCCAGGTGCGCCTCTTCGAGTGGCGACACCATCGGCAGTGCGTCGATGATGTTGATCCACGTCACTCCGGCGTCGATATAGGGCGCCAGTTGCGCGGCGACGTCTGCGGCGGTGCCGGTGAACCACGTCTGCTCCGACATCTCGCGGGTGCCCCGTGAGACCACATCGTCGATCTCGGCCCGGCTCATGTGTGTCGGCATCAGCTTGGTGGCGTATGTCCAGTCCCGGGGCATCGGCGGTTCGATATCCACACGGTCCCAGTCGTTCATGTTGATTCGGCCCATGGTTGCAGCCATCCAGCGAAACAGCGGGTTATCGAGGGCCCGGTCAATGACGGCCGGGTCCTCGTGCAGAAGCGTGGCCGCGAAAATGCCGAATTCGAACTGCTCGGGATCACGGCCGTGGCCCGCGATTTGGGCCTTCATCTCGGTAATGTGCTGGGCGCAGACCTGCGGTGACTCGAACACGAACGGCGCCATCGTCGCGAATCCGTCGGCGTACTTGGCGGCAACCTCCATCAGTTTCGGCCCGCCGCCCAGCGCCCAGATCTGCGGCCGGTGCTGACGCGCTCTGCCGAGCCACGCCTTCTGCAGTTTGGTGTGATTGCCCTCGAAGTCGAACGGCCCATCGCATTCCCACATCAGCGCGTTGATGCGCATGAGATCTTCCAGGCGCCCCAGGCCTTCGGCTCTCTTCCACCCGAACGGCCGACACTGCTTTTGCTCGCCGCCGCCGATCATGAAGATGGAGCGCCCGTCCGTCATGTTGTTCAGCGTGAGCATCGTCTGGATCAGCTCGGCCGGTCCGTGGCGCACCGCGTCGAGGCTGATGGCCGCGCCGAGCCGGTGCTGCGTGACCGCCGCCGCATAGGCGCTGAGCGCGTACACGTCCGCCCATGAATCGCAGTCCTTTACGACGTCGGCAAGTGGCGTATTTTCGTTGTTCCACAACGCGTTTGGCCACCAGCTTGTGAGCTGATCCCACGGCTGCTGATAGTCGACCACGCCCGACGCGGCCAGCGCCTGCGCTGCCGCGGCGAATTGCTGTGGGGGTGTGTAGCGATCCATCGCCAACGGGACGGCCGTCTTGACGGGCTTGCGCTCCATGAGGCTCCTGACCTTGTAGTGCAACACTCGTTGTATAACAAGTGTTATACATCACAGTTGGCCGGTCGCGCAAGGCCGCGGTGCCCAAAATACAAATTTTGTGTTGACGTGTCGCAATAATGGTCGTACGTTACTGGCGTCACAACTGGTCGCAGCGAGGAGCGTCGCATGCGCGGCATCATGCGCGGACCCAACCCCGAGGAATTGCTTTGGGACGCCGGAGCGGACGTGGATCGCGTTGGCTCTGAGCACTTTTGCGCTGGCTTGTCTCCAATCGCGACAATCGATTACCTAGTCTGGCATGTCGAGGAGGGTTCCTATGGCACGGTCGTGATTTCTATGACCACGAGCACGTCGGTGATGCGCGGCGTCTACACCCGCGCCACAGCAAGTGCGCTCGGGTGGGCGCCGACCGCAGCCGTGCTCACGGGCAGCCGGGCCAAAGCACGTGCACTCCGCATTCCCCCGGTCGCGGCTGCGGCGGCGGCAGCTGTCCGGCTCGCCTCCGGGCCTGCCGCACGCTATGTCGGGCGCTCACCTGTGCCCGGGTCCACGACGCCGGTGCCGGGTCTGTTTCTGGCCGGGCAGTGGACCCGAAATGGTCCTGGGATAAACAACGTGTTCGCGTCTGCGTCCGACGCTGCGACCGCCGTCGAAGCGGCCACTCGACCGGGTTGACCGGCCACGGCTGACACGCTGCAGCAGCGGTTCGGCGCGCCAAGTCGTGGGCTGACACATGAGCGGGAGGCCAGCGACTTCTCGCGCTGGTCGCCGACCAATAATGCGCGGTGCGCCGGGTCACTCGAGTGGTGGCTGTTGGGCGCCAAGGGGTATTGCGCAGACCGCCAAACTAGGGACCCTTGGTCGGTAGGGACCCTTGGTCGGTAGGGACCCTTGGTCGGTAGAACGTTGAGACCGCTCTTGAGTTTTCAGGCTGCCTTGGGCAGCAAACGAGCGTGGTCGATGGTTTCGGTGATGTGAATGTCGATGGTACGCAACGCATTTCGTAGCGGCGGTGGCGCTGGTGGCTGGTCGGCGGCGAGCAGGGGGCGTAGCAGGCGGTCGTGCACTTTGGTGTAGAAGATGGCGAATCGCAGGCCGTCGCCGGTCAGCCGGTAGCGATTCTTGTCCGGGATGCGGGTGATGAGCCCGTTGGTGCGCAGCCGCGCGAGGTCGTAGCTGGCCTGGTTCATCGAGTACGGCGTGCCGCCGAGCAGTCCGGTCATCAAGGCGCGCAGGCTCTTGTTGGTGATGGCGGTGACGGCGAGCACGCTGGTGCATAACGCGCCGGCCAGGGCTTGGACCCGAGGGTCGCCGAACCGCAGGGCCGGGGCCCTCCTGCCATCCTCGGTGAGGGTGGGCTGGGCGATCCGCTCAAAGGCTGGACTCGCCAGGACGCAGCCCTGACCGACACGTTCAGTATCGAGCAGGGTGGTGTTGACCGCACGCGCGCGGGCCTGCAGCTCGTCGAGATGGGCCAGCCGGCGCGGGCAGCCCAGGTCGTAGGCATCGTTGATCACGGTTTCGATGCGCAGCGCCCGCCCGTCTTTCAGGTACTGCTTGATCCGAGAGTGCCGGTAGAAGGCGTTGACGTTCACCTCGGTGCCATAGGTGACCACCTTGGTCTTGAACTGCCCGGCCGCCGGCCGACCACGGCGTTGCCCACGCTTGAAGATGAGCTCGATGAGCTCCGGGCGACCGATGTCGAGGTTGTCGACCACCAGGGCCTCAAAGAACCCGCGAGCGTGGCGGGGCGCGTCGAACACCAGGGTGCGTGAGGTCTCGACTTGGCGCATCGACAGCTCCCACCAGTAACCGGCGGCACGGTCGTGCTCGGTGAGCGGCAGCGGCAGAATCGACCACCAGCGTTCGGCGAACACCCGGATCGCGCCGGGCCCGAGCCGGTCGCAGATCGCCTGCAACGCAACGGGGTCGGTACAGGTGGCGAATCCGTTGGACAGCTCGGTGAACGCGATGCCGGCCTTGGTCGCCTGGCGTTTGGCCCACTGGTGCCCGTTAAGCCAGATCTTCATCGGATACGGGAAATAGGCGCACACCTTGACAAAAGCAGGCCCGAAATCGTCGTCCCAGACGTAAAGGTAGTAGCAGGTCACCCGCCGATCGGCCTTGGTGAAGCAGAACCACACCGTGTTGCCGCGCTGTTTCTTGGTGGCGGTGAACACCGGCGCGAACTCCTGCGCGACCCCGATCGCGGCCACCCCGGACCGGCCCGCCGCCGCCTGCCCCGCCAGATATGGGCGCATCACGTCGATCTTGCGGTCGTTCTTGGCGAACCGCACCACCGGGATCCTATTGTCGGCGGCGAAACGCTCCACCGCCCGCCGGAACGCGGTGCCGATCTTCTCCAGGATCGCCGGCGACGGGATCGGATTACCCAGATGCGCGGTCAGAAACGAGACCACCTGCCCACCCACCTGCAGGTTCGGCACATAGCCGTTGAGATAAATCCGATCCAGACACTCAACATCGAGCCCCACATGCCCATCGAGCACATCGTTGACCGTTACTACCGCAGCCATGACAGTTAGCCTGGTCGGCCAAGTCAGTCCTGACCAGCGCCCAGCTTCGCGGCGGCGCCGCGACCGTCGGAGGGCAGGCTCGGACCGCTTCTCAACCAGCAGCCAACCGCAACGAACGCTCCCAACCCAACCGCCCACCTCGGCGGTCCGAGGCTGGCCTCATTAGGTGGTTTGCTCTGGATTTATGCTAAGACACATCGCAGGGAGCCGATGATGGAGGGCGATCCCTTCAGGACGCAGCGCGACGTGGGTCCTGCCGTCGTCACGGAGTTGAGTGCGGCCGGATTCGACGGCGCCGAGGAGATCGGCCGCGGCGGCTTCGGGATCGTCTATCGGTGTACCCAGGTCGGGTTGGACCGCACGGTGGCGGTGAAGGTCCTCACCGGCGAGCTCGACGAGGACAAGGAACGCTTCCTTCGCGAACAACGCGCGATGGGGCGACTCACGGGGCATCCGAACATTGTGAGCGTGCTGCAGGTCGGTCAGACCGACAGCGGTTATCCCTACCTGGTGATGCAGTACCACCGGCAAGACTCCCTGGATGCGCGGATCCGCCGAGACGGGCCCGTGCCGTTGGATGAGGTGCTGCGGCTGGGGGTGAGGATGACCGGCGCCCTGGAGACAGCGCACCGCCTCGGGATCGTGCACCGCGACGTCAAGCCGGCCAATATCCTGCTCACCGACTACGGCGAGCCAGCGTTGAGCGACTTCGGCATCGCCCATGTCGCCGGGGGGTTCAAGACCGCCACCGGCGTCTTCACCGGCTCGCCCGCGTTCACCGCGCCCGAGATCCTCAGCGGAGAGCCGCCGACCACGGCGTCGGACATCTACGGGCTGGGCGCCACCCTGTTCTGCGCGCTGACTGGGCACGCGGCATTCGAACGCCGCAGCGGCGAGCAAGTGGTGGCGCAGTTTCTGCGGATCGCCACCGAGTCGGCCCCGGATTTGCGGGAGCGCGGCATCCCCGACGACGTCGCCGCGGTCGTGGAGAAGGCGATGTCGCGCGAGCCCCAGGACCGCCCTTCGGCTTTGGCGTTCGGTGAGCAACTCCAACAGGTTCAGTCGCGTCGCGCCCTCCCCGTCGACGAGATGGCGCTGCGCGCCGAAGCGGACACCCAGGAACCAGCGCGGCGCCCCGCGGCATCTTCCGGATTTCGGCGGGCCACCGGGGACCTCCCACTGGAGTTGACCAGCTTCGTTGGTCGCAGCGCCGACCTGTCTGAGGTGAAGAAACTGCTGTCGGAATTCCGGCTGGTCACGTTGGCCGGAATCGGCGGGGTGGGCAAGACCCGGCTTGCGTTGCGGGCCGCGGCCGAGTCGGTCGCCGACTTCCCCGATGGCGTCTGGCTGGTCGAGTTAGGTGAGCTGCGCGATACATCGTCGTTGGTGGACCTGGTAGCTGCAGCTGTGGGCCTGCGGGACCAGTCGGCCCGACCGCTGCTTGAGGTGCTCGTCGAGTTCCTGTCCTCGCGGAAGCTGCTGCTGGTACTCGACAATTGCGAGCAGCTGGTCGACGCGGTCGCGAAGCTGGCCGAGAAGCTGCTGCGCGCGTGCCCGGAGCTGCGGATCCTCACGACCAGCCGCGAGTCGCTCAGCATCGGCGGGGAATCGGTGTGGCGGCTACCTCCCTTGGCGTGTCCGAACATAGATGCCGAGCCATCGCTTCGTTTGCTGCCCAACTACGACGCCGTGGCATTATTCGCCGAACGCGCCGCCGCCGCGGTGGCGGGTTTTGAGCTCTCCGACGACAACAAGGTCACCGTCGCCCGGATCTGCGCCCGGCTGGATGGGTTGCCGTTGGCGATCGAGCTGGCGGCCGCACGGTTGCGGGCGATGTCGCCCGAGCAGATTCTGCAGCGGCTCGCCGCCCGGTACACACTGCTGAGCCGCGGCAGCCGGGGTGCACCAACGCGGCAACAGGCGCTCGAATGGAGCATCGACTGGAGCTACGACCTGTGCACTCCGGCCGAACAGCAACTGTGGGCCCGGCTGTCGGTGTTCGCCGGAAGCTTCGAACTCGAGGCGGTAGAGGATATTTGCGGCGGCGATCTGAGACTCGACGACCTGCTCGATCTGTTGACCTCGCTGGTGGACAAGTCGATCCTGATCCGAGCGGAATCCAAAGGTGTGGTGCGCTTCCGGCTACTCGATACGCTGCGCGACTACGGCCGGGAGAAGATCCGGCAGAGTGCCGAGCACCTGGAACTGCGCCAGCGGCACCGGCAGTGGTACCACCAGTTGGCGCTGGACGCTGTGGCCGGGTGGTTCAGTTCCCGGCAAATCGACTGGCTCGATCGCCTCGAGCGGGAGCTGCCCAACTTGCGCGAAGCGCTGGAGTTCGCCCTGTCCGAGGCCGGCGAGACCGGGCTGGGGCTCGCAGCCGCCCTGTATCCCCTGTGGTTTTCCCGCGGAATGCTGAGCGAGGGGCGCCGCTGGCTGGACCGGACGTTGGCCCATACGCCGAGTGAGCCAACCGTAGAACGCGCCACAGCACTCTACGGCGCCGCGATGAGCGCCGGGCTGCAGGGCGACCTGCCGGCGGCGACGGCTCGGGTGGCGGAGGGACGAGTCCTCGTTCAGCAAACGGCCGACCCCATCGCGCACGCCATGGTCGCCCTTGGCGACGGCTTCACCGCGCTGGTGGGCGGTGACCTTGACCACGCATGCACTTGCCTGGATGATGCCCTCGGCGTTCAAGGCCACCCGGCCGCGCAGGCAGGGGCCCTGCTCATGCTCGGTTGGGCACACGAATTGCGCGGGGACGTGCATGAGGCCTTCCTCTGCCATGGGAAGGCGCTGGCCCTATCGGAATCCCACGGCGAATCCGTATATCGGACGTATGCGTTGTGGTCTATCGGAGTTGCCGAGTGGCGTGAGGGTGACCGCGGTCGCGCGGCGCAGCTGCTGAAACAGGGCCTTGAGCTGGCCCAACTGGCGAACGATCCGCGCATGGCCGCGTCGTGCCTGGAGGCGCTGGCCTGGATCGCCGGGGAGATGCACGATCCGCGGGTCGCCGTCGTGATGATGGGTGCCGCCGAGGCACTTGGCCATGCCGTGGGAAGTGCGACGGTCGCTTTTCCCAATCTGCTTGTCTACCACGAGCAATGCGAGCGCCGCGCTCGGGAGGAACTTGGCGTGCGAGGATTCGAAGCAGCCCGCCAGGACGGCGCCTCGCTGAGTTTCGACGAGGCGGTTGCCTACGCCCTTGATGGCTTGACATCGCTGACTAGGTCCGCGATGCCGGAGACCTCGGCCTCAATCGGCGGGAACCAATACAGCTAGGCGAGGTTGCGGCAGATGGCCGATTTCGCCATCATCGCCCGAGGCTGCATCTTCAGAAGCCGCTGTGCGCCTGCGACTTACAGGTCGCGCTTGTAGGTGCGTCGCTTGGCCATCAGGCGCTACTCGCAACCCAAATCCAGGCCGGGAGAGGGTCAACCCTTCTCAGTTCCTCGGCACAAGTCCTGCTCGTCCCAGCACCTCACATCGATGATTTTCGCTTCTATTCAATTCTATCGCCGAGATGCGCCAAAGTTGTTGACCGACAGGCTATGTCACTGATCGATGTTGCATGCGGCCACATCGCATGCCGCGCGTAATTGGGCGCTGTAAGCGAGCGCTATTGCGCTGTCAATCGAGGGACTGGCTGGGCACATTTTGGGCACACTCTGTGTCCACAGAGGTCAATTATGGTGAATCACAATGATGTCATTTCGCAGCTCAGTGCCGGTGCGGCTCAGGGACCAGCACCCCGAACCGGGTTCGATTCCCGGCAGCTCCACCAGAAGAACAGCCTGTCAGGGGCCGGTCGATATTGAAATCAAGATCAACGCGCGAGCCCACGGGATGGCACATGGATGGCACAGGGCGGCAATTGAGACAAGTAAATGGCCTCTAGACTGGTCTTATAAGTGTGCCCCCGGCAGGATTCGAACCTGCCGACCAACCCCGTCCAGCAAATCTCCAGCCAGTGTAAACTGACTTCTACCAGCACAAACGCACCAGACAGCTATGGACAGCAAGTGCCAGAGAGTGCCATTCTGGGCACCGTTGGGGTGCAGATGAGGTGCGGGGAAGGGGCACACCACCATGGCACGACGGCAAAGGCGCAGTTGGGGCAAGATCCACCGCGAGCGATCAGGCCGATTCCAGGCGTCCTACATGGGACCGGACCTCGCACGGCACGCGGCACCGGCCACGTTCAGCGCCCGCATGGACGCCGAGCACTGGCTGGCCGACGAGCGCCGGTTGATCGAACGCGGAGACTGGACACCGCCCAAGCTGCGGGTAGCACAGCAGCACAGCCGGTCACAGACCCTCGGTGAGTACGCCGATAACTGGCTGGAACACCGCAACCTGAAACCGCGCACTCGGCAGGGCTACCGGGAATTGCTGGACGGCCCCATCGCCGGCCTTCATGGTGTCCCGCTGGCCTTGATCACACCGGAGCGGGTGCGGACCTGGCACACGGGTCTGGGCACCGCGACACCACGCAAGCGCGAACATGCCTATCAACTGCTCCACGCTGTGCTCAACACCGCTGTCACCGATGGCCGGATCAACGTCAATCCCTGCGTGATTCGCGGCGCAATGTCCAGCCCGAGCCAGCGCCAGGCTGTGATCCTGACACCCGACGAGGTGGCCAAGGTTGCCACCGCCATCACACCGGCCAACCTGAAAGCTCTTGTCCTGGTGAGCGCATGGTGTGGCCTGCGATGGGGCGAGGTCACCGAGTTGCGCCGCAAAGATGTCAGCGACGATTGCACCGCCATCACGGTTAGCCGTGCCGTCACGCACCGCGCCAAACAATGCGACATCTCCACCACCAAATCCAGCCGGGTACACACCGTGATTGTCCCGCCGCATGTGGTGCCCGACCTGGCCGACCACATGACGCACTTTGTGGCCGACGACGCCGATGCACTGTTGTTCACCGCTGAGCGGACTTGCCATTACAACGAGCGGACCATGCGCAACCATTTCGCCGATGCACTGAAAGCTGTTGGTATCTCGAAGCGTGTCCGCATCCATGACCTGAGGCACTTCCACGGCACGATGACCGCGCAGTGTGGCGCGACACTGGCCGAGAACATGGCGCGGCAGGGCCACTCGACGGTGCGCGCGTCGATGATCTACCAGCAGACCGTTGACGGTGCCGACGCCAGCGTTGCCGCCAAGCTGTCCGCACTTGCCGAGATGGCCCAAAAGACAGGCTGAGCGCCACGCAGCGCCACGTTCTAGATTCAAACAGGTGTAAGGCCCGTGGGCATTCTTGCTGCGCTCAGGCACAGTTCTAGGCAGGTCGCAACCTGTGCCCGGAAACCGCGTACGGAAATCCGTACGCCGACATGCCGCCTGACCTGGGAACCTGAAAACGGTTAGTACGGAAACCCGTACTCACCTTGGGTTTTGGCACAAACCGGCATAAACTGGCTCTCGAAGTTCCCCCAAGTCTTGGGGATTGGAGACAGGGCTAGAACGGGTGACTTCAACGACACACCGTTGAAGGGACAACCACACATGCCCACACGCACATTCCTGTCTATCGATGAAGCCAGCGACGAGCTAGGCGTATCCCGACGCACACTGCGACGGCTCATCTCAGGCGGCAAGCTGCCCGCCTACAAGGTCAGCGCCAATTTGGTCAGAATCAAATCCGAGGATTTGGAGAAGGTTCTAAGCCCGATAACGCCCAACCATAAGATGGGCTACTGACACGGTGACCGGCAGGGAAAACGCGGCCAAGGACCGGCAGGATGAAACGTTAAGTCCCTGAGAATGACGAAAGGCCCCTGTTGCTTTCCCCAGACAC
>Ga0310914_10003258_pt1 | contig 11157 bp, 9 predicted proteins | sample GREbulkMGAN108_FD_203450 | JGI IMG/M metagenome (GOLD analysis project Ga0310914, IMG submission 203450) | Lab enrichment of tropical soil microbial communities from Luquillo Experimental Forest, Puerto Rico - GRE.bulkMG.AN108 | ecosystem: Environmental > Terrestrial > Soil > Tropical forest >...
GAGGGGATACGAACGTTTCCCAAATTACGGTTGTAACCAGTCCCACACTCCTTCCTAGTTCCCCCTTCACACCTCCAACTCCGCTTTTACCGTCCCATCGTCCATATCAGCCTCCATATGGAACCCCAGCTTCTTGCAGATGGCCCGCATCTCGTGGTTCTCAGCAAGGATCGTGCAGACAACGCGGCTCAGCTTCTCATCGCGTGCCACGCCGATCAGCCGTTTGTAGAGCTCCGTCCCCATCCCCTGGCCCTGGTAGCGGTCGTCGACCAGCACAGCCAGTTCCGCGTCGTTGCCGCCGCCACGCAGTTTGCTCAGGCGTCCGATCGCGATGATTTCCGGCAGCCCGTCTTCTTTCTTATGCTCGGCCGCCAGCACCATCTCGCGGTCATAGTCGACAAAGCAGATGCGCGTGAGGCGCTCATGCGCCGTGCGCTGGCTGAGTTTCAGCGGCTGGAAGTAGCGCAGGTATACCGTCCGCTCCGAAAGCGCATGATGCAGCCGCACCAGCAGCGGCTCGTCTTCGGGCCGGATCGGCCGGAACACAATCGCCTCGCCATTCTTCATCGTTCCCGGTTGCACGTACTTCACCGGATACGGCCGGATCGCCAGCCGTGGCAAATCTTCCTTCCGGACCTCAAGGCCGTGCAGCACGACGCGCGCGTCGAGTGCGACGATTCCCTCGGGCGAAGCCAGCACCGGGTTGATGTCGATTTCCTTAATCCAGCGCTGCTCCACCACCAGATGACTGAAACGCACCAGAAATTCCTCTAGCGCCGCAAGATCGACCGCCTTCCGCCCGCGCACACCCTCCAGCGCGCCCAGGACCTTCGTCTGCTCCATCATGCGCCGCGCCAGCGTCGTGTTCAGCGGCGGCAGCGCCAGCGCGCGATCCTGAAAAACTTCCACCAGTTGCCCGCCTGCGCCAAACAACAGCACTGGCCCGAATTGCGAATCGACGCTGCTGCCGGCGATCAGCTCGTATCCATCCAGCTTCACCATCGGCTGTACCGAGGCGCCAAGAAAATGTCCCGGTCCCGCCTTCTCCCGCACCGCCGCCTCAATCGCTCGATACGCTGCGCGCACTTCGCCGTCGTTGCGCAGGTTGAGCTGCACGCCACCTACGTCGGTCTTGTGCGTGATCGTCTCCGAAAGCAGCTTCACCGCCACCGGATATCCGATCGCATTCGCCTTCGCCACGGCCTCGTCTTCGCTATGCGCCACTTCCGTCGGCACGGTTGCGAGCCCATAGGCAGCGAGCAATTGTTTCGACTCAACCTCCGTCAGCAGTGTGCGCCCTGCTTCACGCACGCTCTCGATGATCTGCTCCGCCAGCTTTCGGTCGGGGCCATCTTCTTCCTCCCGAAGCACCGGAGTCTCATACAGTCCGCGCAACACGTAGCTGTAGCGCCACATGTAGCAGAACATTCGCGCCGCGGTGTCGGGGAAGCGAAACACCGGAATTCCCGCCTGGTTCAGTATGTCCGTTCCAGCTGCGACCTCCGGGCCGCCCATCCAGCTCGCCAGCACTGGCTTTCCGGTCGAGTGTGCATACGCCTTGAGGTTTTCGGCAGTGGCCGTCGGTCCCGCCATCCCTTGCGGACAGGTGATGGCGAGCAGTCCGTCGATGTTCGGATCCTTGACCGCGATATCCACTACCTTCGCGTACCTGTCCGGCAGCGCATCGCCCAGGATGTCGATGGGATTGTTGTGGCTCCAATGCGGAGGTAGGAACGCATTCATCGCCTTCATCGATTCTTCCGAGAGCTGCGCCAACTGCCCGCCGTTCGAAAGCAGTCCGTCCGCCGCCAGCACGCCCGGCCCCCCCGCATTCGTCACGATCGCCAACCGCGGACCCTTCGGACGCGGCTGCTTCGCCAGAACCTCCGCCATATAAAACAGGTCCGCAATCGTCTGTACCCGCAGCACTCCGCAACGGCGGAACGCCGCGTCCAGCACCTCATCACAGCCGGTAAGCGCACCGGTGTGGGAAGCCGCCGCCTTTGCCGCCGCGTCCGTGCGCCCGGCCTTGATCACGATGATCGGCTTGTTCAGCGACACTTCGCGCGCCGCCGACAAAAACGACCGCGCATCGCCCACCGATTCCATGTACATCACGATGCTTTGCGTCCGCGGATCATTGCCGAGATAGTCAATCAGGTCGCCCCAGTCCACGTCGAGCATCGAACCGACCGAAACGAACGCGCTGAACCCCACCATTTCTTTTTGTGCCCAATCGAGAATCGCTGTGCACAGCGCCCCGCTCTGGCTGATGAATCCGACGTTCCCCGGCCGCGCGATGTTCGACGCGAACGTCGCATTCAACCCTGTGATCGGATTCATTACCCCCAGGCAGTTCGGCCCCAGCACCCGCAGCCCCGTACCCCGAATGCGCTCCAGGATCTGCCGCTCCAGTTGCTTCCCCTTCTCTCCGTGCTCCTTGAAGCCCGCCGAAATCACGATCGCGGCACGCACGCCAAAGTCCACACAATCGCCGATGATCCCCGGCACCGTCGCCGCCGGGGTCACCACCACCGCCAAGTCCACGGCCTCGGGCAATTCCGTCACGCTGCGATACGCCTTGATCCCCAGCACACTTGCCCACTTGTCACTCACCGGATAGACGGTCCCACCAAACGGACTGCTCACCAGGCTCCACAGCAGGGCACGACCAACGCTGCCCGGGCGATCGGTGGCCCCGATGATGGCCACATTGTTCGGAGCGAACATCGCGTCCAGAGGATGTTCCTCCGAACGCAACACGTCATGCGCGCGATCGTGCGTCTGCTTGCCCGATTTGTTGACTTTGCTGACTTTGTTCGATAAACGCAGCGGACTCATAGCGTGCCAGTTTACGCCCGCCAACGGGCCCCGGATGTGACGGAGAGCACTGGATAATCAGGCCCAGGGCGGGGTAAGGCCATGCACCGGTCACTACCGCACCCGATATTTTCCGCTTGCTTCTGGCGGCGTCTCAGCTAAAATCTCCCAGACCTCGGCACACAACTCAAAATCATCATCCCCGAGTAGGAGTGTGTCCTGCAGGTACAACTGGACTCAGTTCCACAAGGAGATTCAACGCAATGAAGAAGCTGCTCACACTGCTGTTCGCGTTTGCGATCGCGTTCTCGCTGACGACTGCCACCTTCGCGCAGGACACGATGAAGAAGGACGACACCAAGAAGGAAGAGAAGAAGGAAAAGAAGGCGAAGAAGGAAAAGAAGGAGAAGAAGGAAGACAAGAAAGCGGAAGACAAGAAGTAGACCTTGGCCTTCAGCTGATCCGCCCCGGCGCGCTGCTGCCGGGGCTTTGTTTTTGCGCATATTGGCGAAACTCAAGGAGCGAAGCTGCAATCCTTTGCTGTATTCCCCGTGAAACCCTACAAAAATTTGACAACTGCCGCGCCCGAGCCGTAGTAAGATTTTCCCAGCAAGAGCCTGCTCTGTTGCGGGTGTGGGGAAAAGCAAACGCGGCCCAGGTTGTGGCCGCGGCGCTTCTGTCAGGAGGGTTGCATGCAATCGCGGGCCCCCGAAAGTTCGTCTTCTGCCGTCTCACCATCCCCCGCCACGTCTCATACGCATGCGAGCCGCAATTTCTGGGTTCTAACTGCGTACGGGATCTCTGGCCTGGCCCTGTTCGGTATTCTGGCTTACTACTTCAGCGACTTCGTTTCGCACTAGCTCCGCTAGGCCGCTCCGGCTGTGCAAACTCGCTGCGCACACTGCGGGATTTGTGTCTTCAAAAGGCCTTGCTGCCACACCCCGCGCCTCCGCTTCGCACCCAATCCGCCCGTGCTACAATTTCCCGGCTTAACACTGCTCCAGAATCAGATCGGTAGCTTCCCGCACTTTTTCTGACAAACGGATAGAGATACCCTTGGCCCAGGGACCCCCAAAGATCGCGAGTGTCACTTACGCTGATGCTGGCGTAAACATCGATCGCGCCAACCGCACCAAGCAGCGCATCAAGTATCTCGCGCACAAGACCTTTACCAAGGGTGTGTTGAGTGAAATCGGCGGCTTTGGCGGGCTGTTCTCCATCGCCAAGACCTACCTCGACCCCGTGCTGGTCTCGAGCGTCGATGGGGTAGGCACCAAGCTCAAGGTCGCGTTCGAGATGAAGATTCACCACACCGTCGGCGCCGACCTGGTCAATCACTGCGTCAACGACATCGTGGTGCAAGGCGCCACCCCGCTGTTCTTCATGGACTACCTCGCCACCGGCACCTTGGAGCCTGAGGTCGCGGAAAAGATCGTGGAAGGCATCGCCGAAGCGTGCAAGCACAATGGCTGCGCGCTGATCGGTGGCGAAACCGCCGAAATGCCCGGCTTTTATCCCGAAGGAGAGTACGACCTGGCCGGATTCATCCTCGGTGTCGTTGAAAAAGAACGTATCATCACCGGCAAGAACGTCCAGATCGGCGACATCGTCCTCGGCCTTCCCTCCAACGGCCTGCATACCAATGGCTATTCCCTCGCGCGCAAGCTTCTTTTTGAGGTGGGGAAGTATTCGCCGGAAACGTATGTGAACGAACTCAAGAACAAGGCCGGCACCGAACTGATGCGCTCGCACAAGAGCTACTGGCCGTGCCTGAAGAAGCTGATCGACGCCGACTGTATCGCCGCCATGGCCCACATCACCGGTGGCGGCATCACCGAAAACCTGCCTCGCGTGCTGCCGCGCGGTACCGCCGCCGTGATTGAGCTCGGAAGTTGGCCCGCACTGCCCATTTTCGAACACCTGCAGGCCCTCGGCAACGTCCCCCAGGATGAAATGCTCCGCACCTTCAACATGGGTCTCGGCATGCTTCTCGTGATCAACCCCGCCAAGTTCAAGAAGACCCAAACCCTGCTCGAGCGCGTCGGAGAGAAGTTCTATAACGTTGGGCGTGTCGTGAAGGGCGAACGCAAAGTGCTGTATTCGTAGTCGCCGCGCGAATTTCTGAGCGATACCTTCCAAGTCTCTCCCCGTCTGCGCTGCTCACAACTCACAACGCGCGCTCGATTCGCAGATCGTAGCAGCCCGCCTCGGTGTCGCGAACATGGATGAACTGCACCTCCGGCAGCGCCAGCAGCTCGTCGATTGTTGCCTCGACTTTTCCGTTCTCCACCACTTTTTCGCACAACAACGACCGCTGTGCGCCGTAGCCTGCAAATGTCAACCGATGACTGCGCAGATCCTGGGGAAATCTTTCGCTGTCCTCGAAACGCGCGCAGGCTTCCGCATGAATGAAGATCGGCCCAGGCAGCGCGTGGAGCTTGAGCTCATAAAAAGGATCGTAGGTGAACAGAATCCGGCTCTCCTGTCCCACCTTGAAGTCGCGCAAGCAATGCCGGCATGGGCCATACCCAGTTGCGATTTCTATGTGCGCGGGATGCCCATACCCCGGCGACCGCATGGTCGACCGAACCAGGTCCGCCACCTTGGTCGGAATTGCCGCAACCTGAAACGCCTGTGCCATCGAGGACCTCGCACCTCTGGATTCATCCCTCAGTCCGTGACTCGCAGCAGAATCGCACGGCGCGCATAGCGAGGCCCATCCGATCCTTGCGCCCGAATTGCTGCCGCGGCCATTCCCGATCGGCCGCACCATCCCGCGCGGTGCACGTTTCCCATCCCCCGCGGCCGGGTATTAAACTGGTTCGTTATCGTCGTCCCGCGAGGCCTTCATGACCACTGCCATCCGCACCAACCCGCTCTCTTACCTCACCGATCAGATCAACGAACTCAAGGCCAAGGGCACCCACTTCAACCTGCGCGTGCTCGACGATGAGCAGGCCCCCGAGTGCACCTTCGATGGCAAGAAGGTCATCAACCTCGCGTCCAACAATTATCTCGGCCTCACCACGCATCCCAAGCTGCGTGAAGCTGCCCTCGAAGCCACCAGCAAATACGGCGTCGGTTCGGGCGCGGTGCGCACCATCGCCGGCACCATGAAGATCCACATGGAGCTGGAAGAAAAAATCGCACGCTTCAAAAACGTCGAAGCCTGCGTCGTCTTCCAATCCGGGTTCGCCGCCAACGCCGGCACCGTTTCCGCCGTGCTTGGCAAAGACGACTTCATCGTCTCCGACCAGCTCAACCACGCCTCCATCATCGACGGCGCCCGCCTATCACGCGCCAAGATCCTCGTCTTCAACCACAAGGATCTTGCACACGCTGAGGAACAACTCGCCAGCGTCAAAGACCAGCCAAGCCGCAAGCTCCTCATCACCGACGGCGTCTTCTCCATGGACGGCGACATCGGGCCGCTTCCCGGCCTCTGCGACCTCGCCGAAAAATACGGCGCCATCATGATGGTCGACGATGCTCACGCCTCGGGCGTTCTGGGCCGCGCTGGACGCGGCACCATCGACCACTTCGGCATGCACGGCCGAGTCGACATCCAGGTTGGCACGCTCTCCAAAGCCATCGGTGCCCTCGGCGGATACGTCTGTGGCACGCGCGACCTTATCGACTTCCTCTACCACCGCGCCCGTCCGTTCCTGTTCTCGACTTCTCATCCACCATCCGTCGCCGCTACCTGCATCGCCGCCTTCGACGTTCTGCAAGACGAACCTGAGCGCATCGAAAATCTCTGGAAGAACACCCGCTTCTGGAAAAAAGAACTCGCCACCCTCGGCTACGACATTGGCGGCAAGACCACGCCAGCGAGTGAGACACCGATCACACCGATCATCATCGGAGACGGCGCCCGCACCATGGAATTCTCCCGCGAGCTTTTCAAGGAAGGCGTTCTCGGCACCGGTATCGCGTTCCCCACTGTCCCGGAAGGCAAGGCCCGCGTGCGCACCATCATGACCGCCACGCACACGAAAGTGGAACTGGAAAAGGCGCTGGAGGTTTTGAAGAAAGTTGGGAAGAGAATGGGGATTTTGCCGTAGCCTGATTCAAGGCCCTCGACGGTATTCCGGTGTTCAACCCCTTCCGTCACGAACTGCCGATGTGTCCAGCGTGCAGATCCCAGCGATGGTTCCATTTCGGCCGCTGCGCATATTGCCCGACGCCATTACACGTTCCGCAATCGTATTTCCGCTGGGTCTGGTGCGCCTGACGCTGGTTGACGTTGGGTGTAATCGGCGTTTCAACCTACAACGCTGAGCACGCCGGAACGTGGCTTCTGATTCTGATTTCCCTAAGCCTCCCACTTCGTATCCTGTGTGGTCTACTTGTCCCGGCCACTTTCAAGGTCGGGTCCGGCAAACACAAAATACCCTTCATCTTCTGGTATGTCGGGCTGTGCATTTTCGCAATTGCTTACTGGAGTTGCTGGGGTTGGCTCCATGTTCTGCTCGGCGCTTCGAAAGGAGAATTTCAGGAAAATCTGGATATCTTCTCTCTTCCTCTAGGCATGATCGGTGGGCAGTTTGTGATTACCCCCGATAAAACCTTCACCGCTGTCTGCGGGATTCTCTGTGGGGACGCGTTCTTCTACGCGCTTGTTTGGTTCTCGCTCTGCAGGTTCGGCCACTCTTTGATTCAGCGGAATCGCGTGATACGCATGGATCTATCTGCTGAAGACCCTCGGGGGGGAACAAGACGGCGACTGACTGAATGCTGGGACTATTCCCCCCGATACACCACCCGTCCCCCCACCACCGTCGCTACCGCCTTCCCCGTCAACTGCCACCCATCAAACGGAGAATTCCGCGACAATGACCGCGACTTCGACACATCAAACGTCCAGCGCTTCTTTGGATCGAAAATCGTCACGTCGGCATGGCTCCCGCGCGCCAGCGTCCCGCGCCCGCGCAACTCAAACACCCGCGCCGGACCCGACGTGAACAACTCCACAACCCGCGCCAACGGAATTTTGTGCTCACGATGCAGCACGGTGATCGCCAACCCCAGCGCCGTCTCCAGGCCCGTGATCCCGAACGCTGCCCGCTCGAACTCCACCTGCTTCTCGTGACTGGCGTGGGGTGCATGATCGGTGGCGATCGCGTCCACGGTCCCATCTCCAAGCGCCACGATCAGTGATTCGATCTCCGCCGACGAGCGCAGCGGGGGATTCATCTTGCAATTCGTGTTGTAGCCATCCACAGCCTCATCGGTCAGCGAGAAATGATGCGGCGTCACCTCGCAGGTCACGCGCGCCCGGCCGCGCTTGCCACGCCGCACCGCCTTCAGCGAATCCGCCGCCGAGAGATGCGCCACGTGCAGCCGCGAATTCGGCATCTGCTGCGCGAACTGGACATCGCGATCCACAATGCTCGCCTCCGCCGCTGCCTTCCATCCCCGCAAACCAAGCCGGAACGAGGTCGGCCCGTCATTCATCGAGCAGTTTTGTGTGAGCCGCGTGTCCTCCGCGTGCTGCACCACCGGAAAACTCAACTCGCTGCTCAAGCGCAGGCATTCCCGCATCACGTCATTGTCGAGGATCGGCTTGCCATCATCCGTAACCGCCACCGCGCCCGCCCGCTGCAACCCGCGAAAATCCGTGAGGACGGCGCCCTTGCTGGCATGCGTGGCCGCCGCCACCGGAAACACATTCACCACCGCCCCCCGCTCCGCCTGCCGCACCCAGTTCACCCACTCCTGCGAATCGATCACTGGGTGCGTGTTCGGCATGCAGCACACCGAGGCGAAACCGCCCGCCGCCGCAGCCGAAGTCCCAGAGGCGATCGTCTCCTTGTAACTCTGACCCGGTTCCCGCAAATGGACGTGCAGGTCGATAAATCCCGGCGCGACCACCAGCCCGCGCGCGTCGAACTTCTCTTCCGCGCTGCCCCGGACCTTGTTCGGTGGCGCGATCTCTGCCACCACGCCATCGCGCAGCAGCACGTCCATCGGCGCATCGACCCTGTTCGCCGGATCGATCACATACCCGCCCCGGATCAGCAACGACGCCGGTTTGTTTCTCTCGTGTGCCATTCCCCTACTCGCTCGTCGTCAGTCTTCAGTCGCCAGCTTCAACTCCTGGCCATCCTGAGCGAAGTGAGGCGGCCGCCGCAACGCACTCGAAGGACCCCGCGTTCCGCTGCGAACCTCACGGGCCTGGGAAATTTCTCCATGACGCATTGGGGCCGCTCATCGCAGTGCGTTCTGCGTGCTGGCATAGCATTTCGCGGACGCCTCGAACTCATTTTGACGACACTATCGCATCCTCCCCGCCGCCCGCGCCAGGATCGCCATCCGCGTCGGCACGCCGTTGCGCACCTCATCCACGATCACCGACTGCGGCCCGTCGGCTACGTCGGACGTCAACTCGAGCCCGCGAATGATCGGTCCCGGATGCATGACGATCGCGTCCCGCTTGGCAATCTTCAGCCGCGCCGGAGTCATCTGGTAACGTGCAATGTAGTCCTCCAGCCGCAGCTTCAATCCCGCCAGCCGCTCCTTCTGGACGCGCAGGAGCATGATCACGTCCGTGCCGCGCAACGCTTCTTCCAGATGGCGCGTGATGCTCAGCCCCGAGACCAGCGTTGTGGCCATGTCCGGCACCAATTCCGGAGGCCCGCACAGCGCGATTTTCGCGCCCAGCTTCGTCAGCAGATGGCACGCCGAGCGCGCCACCCGGCTGTGAAAAATGTCCCCTACAATCGCCACCCGCAATCCCTTGATCGTCTTCTTGTGCTTCAGGATCGTGTACGCGTCCAGCAGCGACTGCGACGGATGCTCGTGCATGCCATCGCCCGCGTTCACCACCGGAATGTCCAAGTGCTCCGCCATCAACTGCGGCGCCCCCGACATTGGATGCCGCATCACGATCACGTCCGCCCCGACCGCACGCAGCGTGTATCCCGTATCGAGCACCGACTCGCCCTTCTCAATGCTCGACCCGCTCGCATGCACCAACGTGGTCATCGCACCCATCGACTTGGCCGCAATTTCAAAGGAGGACCGCGTGCGCGTCGAAGACTCGTAGAAAAGAAGAATGATGCGCTTGCCCCGCAGCAGGGGCCGCGGCTTCTGCGGATTCATGCGCCGCGCGAATTTCAGAATTTTCAGGATTTCCGCGGCGTCCAGGTGCTCGATCCCGAGCAAGGAACCGCGCGCTACCTTATTCATCCCATGCCTGAGAAACCAACCTGCCATTCGCTTGGGCCAAAGACCGACAACACGATGACCGACGACAGGTTCGAAGTAAACGGTGCATCATAAACGCCAGCCGCGCACGCCGCAAGGAGCCGACGCGTTCAAAAATTAGGGGTTAAGACCGGTTGCCCGAAGGGAATCCTGCTAAGGCCTTGATCTCTGGGGACTCTGGATTCCAGGAGAAATCTCGCGATACTTTTCCACGACCCACCCGCGCTGCTGCTTCACGAACATCCCGAACGCGACCAGAAACACAGCCGCTCCCAGGAAAAGGAACCACTCGTGCGCACGCCGCTGCTCGGGTGCCTCATTGAGAACCGGTGCCAGCAGTGCCCCGATCGCCAGACCGGTCAGCAGACCCCCGACGTGCGCGGAGTTGTCGATGCCCGGCACCACCGCCCCGAAAAACAGGTTGTACCCGGCGAAGCTCAGCAGGCTGCGCATCAGTCCCTTTAGCATCTGCCGCGGGTAAGGGAGCTTCCCAAGATACAGCGCCGTGATCAGCGCTCCTGCCAGTCCGAAAATCGCGCCCGACGCTCCCGCACCGACGGCTGCTGGATGGATCCACAAACTGGCCAGGCTGCCCGCGATTCCGCAAGCTGTGTAAGTACAAAAATAAGTCCACGGCCCACGGATGCGTTCCGCCAAGGTCCCCAGATTCCACAGACACCACATGTTGAAGAATATGTGCGGCAGACCGATGTGCACGTAATTCGAGGTGAGAATGCGCCAGGGCTGCCCATCCAGGGTCAGAGGGCCGTAGTCCGCTCCAAATCGCAGCAACACCTGGAAACCCGGCGACATCAGCGAACCGCCGCTCAGCAACATCAGGGCGAATACCGCTATATTCACTCCGACCAACGCCGTCGTCACCGGCGGCCGGTGGGGAATCGTCCGCCGCTGCACCCCCACCTGAGGCGGCGGCGCCGCAACCGTCGACCCGATTCCCGCCGACGCATACGCCATCTGCCGACACTCCGGACACACGTTGTCCGCAAACGTCGACTCGGGAATCTGTCTTCCGCAACGGGTGCAATTCGTCATGCAAGCTCTGGGTCTGGATAGTGTATCGGAGGAGTGGAGCATGCGGGAGCTTGCCCGGCGAGACCGCGGGTGAAT
>Ga0310914_10003263_pt1 | contig 11145 bp, 10 predicted proteins | sample GREbulkMGAN108_FD_203450 | JGI IMG/M metagenome (GOLD analysis project Ga0310914, IMG submission 203450) | Lab enrichment of tropical soil microbial communities from Luquillo Experimental Forest, Puerto Rico - GRE.bulkMG.AN108 | ecosystem: Environmental > Terrestrial > Soil > Tropical forest >...
GCCGATCTCGACAAGCGCGGACACCAGCCAGAAAGAGCAAATCGTGAACGTGCCCTCCTCACCGGACAGGCCGTCGTCGGTCTGCTCGACCCGGTACCGCAGCACCAGGCCTTCCTCGGTGAGTTCGTTGGCGATCGCCAGGACGGTGTTGCGCACGCGGGGGTCACCCGGCGGCAGGAACCGGGTCAGCACCACCAGGAGCAGCGAGGCGTCCAGCGCGTCGCTGCCGTAGCGCTGCGTGAACACGCCGCGCGAGTCCACCCCGTGCGCCAGGATGTCGGCCTTGATCTCCTCGGCAATGGCGCGCCACTGCTGGGCATAGCTCGTCTCGCCCTGCCGCTCGGCCAGTTTGGCCCCGCGGTCAAGCGCGACCCAGCACATCACCTTCGACGACGTGAAGTGCTGCGGCTCCCCGCGCACCTCCCAGATGCCGCGGTCGGGCTCGCGCCAGTGCTTGATCGCCTCTTCCACCTGTTTCTTGAGCACCGGCCATAAGGTCTCCGGGATTTGCTCGCGCGATTTGGCGTGCAGGTAGAACGAATCCAGGATCGAACCCCAGATGTCGTGCTGTACCTGGTCGTAGGCGCCGTTGCCGATCCGCACCGGGCGGGCATGGTCATATCCGGACAGGTGGTGCAGCTCGTCCTCGACCAGACTGCGCTCGCCGCCGACGCCATACATCACTTGCAGCGGGTGGCGCTCGTTGCTGTTGGCGCCGGAGACGTCGGCGATGAAAGCGAAGAAGTCGTCGGCCTCGCGGTCCAGCCCCAGGGTGTAGAGCCCCCACAAAGCGAACGTCGAGTCGCGAACCCAGGCGTAGCGGTAGTCCCAGTTGCGTTCGCCCTGTGGCGTTTCCGGAAGCGACGTCGTGCTCGCGGCCAGCAGCGCGCCGGTGGGCGAATACGTCAACCCCTTCAGCGTGAGGGCACTGCGCTGCAGGTAGGCCCGCCACGGGTGGTCGGGGAAATTGCCGATGTTGATCCACTGCCGCCAGCACTCGGTGGTCTGCCACATTTTCTGGGCGGCCTCTTCATAGGTCTGCGGCGCCGGGTGCTTGGTCCAGCTCAGTGCGACGAACACGTCGTCGCCCTCTTTCATCCGGGTCCGTGCCCGCGCTTCGCGGCCCTCCAGCCCGATCCGCAGGTTGGTGGTCAATCGCATCGTCGGCTGCGCGTCCGGTTGCCTGCTGGCGCGCGCGATGGCCTCGCCGTACGCGTTGGCCGAGTATTCCCACGTGGCCCCGACACGGTGGTAGTCGAACGCCGGCTCGCAGCTCATCATCAGCTCGGCGGTGCCGCTGACGCAGCGCACTGTGCGCAGCAGGATGTGCTCGGCGTCCCAGTCCATCGGGGTGCGGCGATGTGTCCGCGAACGACGCTCGATGTCGTGCCACGGCCCCATCACCAGCGCGTCACGCACTATCAACCATCCAGTGGGGGTTTGCCAGGTGGTCTCCATGATCAGGCTGCCGGGAAGGTAGCGGCGGGCCGAGGGCACCGATACGCCGTAGGGGCCGAGCCGGAAATGGCCGGCGCTACGGTCCAGGATCGCGCCGAACACACTCGAAGAGTCCGGCCGGGGCACACACAACCATTCCACCGAGCCGGCGGGCGAGATCAGGCACGTCGTCTCCCAGTCCGACAAGAACGCGTAGTCGGCGATCGGCGGAAACGCGTTCCGCAGCGAACCGCTGGCCGCGAGGGGCCCGGGGGAGCTGAGGTCGACCGGCGAGGCCTTGGAAGATTCGGGGGCCGGTTCGGGGGCCGACTCAAATGCCTCCTCTGGGCCCGCGTCGGCGGGTTGGTCGGCAGGTTGGGCGTGCAGGACCATCCCGACATCATCGACCGTCGACCTGCCCGCCGTCCAATGTTTGCCCAAGATGTCGCGCCCCGGCGCCGGGGTTCACCCGGCCCGTCTGGCGTACTTGGGCGCGTGTTCGGGCAGGGGGCCGATCGCCACCATGTAGCCGACGAAGCGTTGCAATGCCGGTGATCGGCTCACCACACCCACGCCTCGCGGCGGGCCCTTATGACCGCCGCCGACCGCGACCGCGATCACGTTGGCATGGATCATTCGTTGTGCCGCCTGCAGGAGAACCGCCGGAACCCACCGGCGCGCCTGCACCCGGGCCAGCTGCCGCACCGACACCCGTCCCGCGCGCAGCGGTTCGGCCAAGATGCGAGCGGCGGCCACCGCGTCGGCCACCGCCAGGTTGATGCCTACACCACCCACCGGCGACATCGCGTGGGCCGCGTCGCCGATGAACAGCACTCCGTCGGAATACCAGCGACCAAGCCGATTGAGTTGCACGTCAAGCAGTTTCACGTCGTCGAAGGACTTCAACGTATCAACCCGGTCGGCGAGCCAGGGCACCATGCTCACCAGCGCGCCCTTCAACGCCTCGATGCCTTGGGCGCGCGTCTGCGTGTCCGTTCCCTTCGGAATGATGTAGGCGATCTGGTAGTAGTCGCCGCGGTCGATCGTGATCGCCGCGTGCCCGGCGCGGAACACCCCGGCCAGTCCGCCCGGATCGTCGGGCCGACGAGGCAACCGAAACCACCAGACGTCCATGGGGGCGCCGAAGCTACGCGGTGTCAGGCCCATCGCCGAGCGCACGGTCGAGGAGCGGCCATCGCATGCCACCGTCAGCTCGGCGCGCATTTCCCTGGCTTCGCCCGCCTGGTCACGGTAGGTGACGCCCACAATGCGGCTGGAGCGGTCGCCGTCGCGAAGCACTCCTGTCACCTCGGTGCTGCGCAACAGCCGAAATGTGGGTTCCGCCTCAGCGGCGGCAACCAGCATCTCGAGAAAGTCCCACTGGGGCACCAGGGCGATGTGCTGATGCGCGCCCGGGAGGCGGCTCAGGTCCACGCTCACCGGATCGCTTTCTATCTCCATCCGGACGGTTTCGATGAGGCGATGCGGAATCTGTGCGAACCGCGGCCCCAAACCGAGTTCGTCGAGCAGCCGCAGGGTGCTCGCGTGCACCGTGTCTCCGCGGAAGTCACGCAGGAAGTCGGCGTGCTTTTCCATCACCGTGACTCTTATGCCGGCGCGGGCCAACAGCAGGGCAAGCATTACACCCGCCGGTCCGCCGCCGGCAATCAGACAGGTCGTTGCCTCGGATTCAGAAGATTCAGAGGATGCAGGGGGCACTGGCCGATCTTGACATATTGGTTTTAGCTTGCCGGGGCGAATAGTGTGAGCGGGGTGACCGGGTTCCTGAATTGGTGGGACGGCAACGAGCTCTGGGTTTCCGGTCTCGCTTTCGTGCTGCAGGCCATGGTGGTGATGCCCGTCGTGCTTGCGGTGGCCTACGTCACAGCGACATTGCTGGATGGTCTGCTCGGCAAGAGCATCCAGTTGATGCGCCGCATGCGCCGCGCCGATGGGGCGCCCGGGTAGCGCGCATGCCTCGGTCGCACGTGACGTTGGTTCTGGTCACGCTCGTGGTTCTGGTGATCGTCACGTGGCTACTGACACACTGAGACATGCTGCGGCGCATCCGTTCGTGGCCTGCGCCGACCGGCCGTGCGGTGGCGGCCCAGCGAATTCCTGTTAGGCTTCGCGACATGCGCGTGGCATCCGATGTTTTGGAATGCGGTGTCTTCGTGCACTGTTGTCGCTGACTCCCGAACCCGTGCGCGGTCTGGTATGGAGTCGTGAATTCTCCTTAACTATTTGGCACCTTCCAGGCTCGTTTCAGGACACGGACCGAAGTCCATAAGTCCCGAACTGAAAGGCCCCCAATGCTCAACCACATCGGCGGCGGACTGCGCCGGCGGCGTGTCCGGTATGTCGGTGCGCTCGCCCTGACCGTCGGTGTGGTCGCTGCGTGTCAGGGCGGTCCCAGCGACGTCGTCGGCGGCAGCGGGCCGGCCAACGCGCACACCAGTCTCACCCTGGTCGCCTATTCCGCGCCAGAACCCGGTTGGAGCAAGGTGATTCCCGCGTTCAACTCCTCGGACGAGGGCAAGGGTGTACAGGTGGTCACCTCGTACGGCGCCTCCGGCGACCAGTCACGCGGCGTCGCCGAGGGTAAGCCGGCCGATCTCGTGAACTTCTCGGTCGAGCCCGATGTCACCCGGTTGGTCAAGGCGGGCAAGGTCTCCAAAGACTGGAATGCCGACGCCACCAAGGGAATACCATTCGGGTCGGTGGTGACGCTGGTGGTGCGCAAGGGCAACCCGAAGAACATCAAGGACTGGGACGACCTGCTGCGGCCCGGTATTGAGGTCATCACGCCCAGCCCGCTGAGTTCGGGATCGGCCAAGTGGAATTTGCTTGCCCCGTACGCCGTCAAGAGCGAAGGCGGCACCAATGGTCAGGCCGGCATCGACTTCATCCACAAATTGGTGAGCGACCACGTCAAACTGCGTCCCGGATCGGGACGGGAAGCCACCGACGTCTTCGTCCAAGGCAGCGGTGACGTGTTGATCAGCTACGAGAACGAGGCCATCGCGACCGAGCGGGCGGGTAAGCCGGTCGAGCACGTCATCCCGCCACAGACTTTCAAGATCGAGAACCCATTGGCGGTGGTGAACGCCAGCCAGCACCTGGATGCCGCCGTCGCTTTCAAGAACTTCCAGTACACCGCCGCGGCGCAGAAGGTTTGGGCGCAGGCCGGCTTTCGGCCGGTCGATCCGGCCGTGGCCGCCGATTTCCGGGACCAATATCCTGCGCCTGCGAAGCTGTGGACGATTGCCGACCTCGGCGGCTGGGGGACGGCGGATCCGCAGCTGTTCGACAAGAACACCGGCAGCATCACCAAGATCTACACGCAGGTCACCGGATGACGGCCACAGTAACGCCGGACCCGGAGGCGATCCGGCCCGAGTTCGACGATGATGGCCCGCCGCCGCCGGGTACGTGGCGCCTGCGCGGGTCGGGCACAACGTCACTTCGGCTCGGTGTCGCGACGCTGTGGCTTTCGGTGATCGTGCTGTTGCCGCTGGCCGCCATCGCATGGCAGGCCGCGGGGGGTGGCTGGCACGCCTTCTGGCTCGCGGTCACGTCGAACGCCGCGGTGGAGTCGTTCCGGGTGACACTGACCATTGCCGCCGGGGTGACGTTGCTCAACCTGATCTTCGGCCTGTTGATCGCCTGGGTGCTGGTGCGCGACGACTTCGTCGGCAGGCGGCTCGTGGACGCGATCATCGATCTGCCGTTCGCGCTGCCGACCATCGTCGCCAGCCTGGTGATGTTGGCCCTTTACGGGAACAGCAGCCCGGTGGGCCTTCATCTGCAGCACACCGCGTGGGGCGTGGCGATGGCGCTGGCCTTTGTCACCCTGCCTTTCGTGGTCCGCGCCGTTCAGCCCGTGCTGCTGGAAATCGATCGGGAGACCGAGGAGGCGGCGGCGTCATTGGGCGCCAGCGGCGCGAAGGTCTTCACCTCGGTGGTGTTGCCGTCGCTCACACCGGCGCTGTTATCCGGTGCGGGGTTGGCATTCTCGCGCGCGATCGGCGAGTTCGGGTCCGTGGTACTGATCGGCGGCGCGGTGCCGGGCAAGACCGAAGTGTCGTCGCAGTGGATACGGACGTTGATCGAGAACGACGACCGCACCGGCGCCGCCGCGATATCCATCGTGCTGCTGGCGATTTCGTTCGTCGTACTTCTCATCCTGCGGATCGTCGGTGGGCGCGCTGCCAAACGTGAGGAGTTGGCCGCATGACGTCGCCGCGGGTCCGCTACCTGCTCCGATTCGTCGCGCTCGCATACATTTTCGTCCTGCTGGTCGTTCCGGTGACGCTGATCCTGTGGCGGACGTTCCGCCCCGGATTCGGGCAGTTCTTCGACTGGGTCAGCACGCCGGCGGCGATATCGGCGCTGAATTTGACGCTGCTGGTGGTGGCCATCGTGGTGCCGCTCAACGTGATTTTCGGAATTCCGACGGCATTGGTGCTGGCGCGCAACCGTTTTCGCGGCAAGGGTGTGCTACAGGCGGTGATCGATCTGCCGTTCGCGGTGTCGCCCGTCATCGTGGGTGTCGCGTTGATCCTGTTGTGGGGGGCGTCCGGTGCGTTCGGCTTCGTCGAGCGGGACCTCGGACTCAAAATCATTTTCGGTCTGCCCGGCATCGTCCTGGCCAGCATCTTCGTCACCCTGCCGTTTGTGGTGCGCGAAGTGGAACCGGTGCTGCACGAGCTCGGAACCGACCAGGAAGAGGCGGCGGCAACTCTGGGTTCGGGCTGGTGGCAGACGTTTTGGCGGATCACGCTGCCATCCATCCGGTGGGGACTGATGTACGGCATCGTGCTGACCGTCGCGCGCACCCTCGGCGAGTACGGCGCGGTGATCATCGTGTCGTCAAACCTGCCGGGCAAGTCGCAAACGCTGACGTTGCTCGTCTCGGACCGGTACAACCGCGGCGTCGAGTACGGCGCCTACGCGCTGTCGACGCTGCTGATGGGTGTGGCCGTGCTGGTCCTGATCTTCCAGGTGGCTCTGGACGTCCGCCGGGCACGAGCGACCAAATATGCCTGACAAGGAGACTCGTAGATGACCGACAACGAAACCGAGCGCGGCGACCACGCGATCGTCGTGCGGGACGCGTACAAGCACTACGGTGACTTCGTCGCGCTCGACCATGTCGACTTCGTCGTGCCCCACGGCTCGCTGACGGCGCTGCTGGGTCCCAGCGGTTCCGGCAAGTCGACTCTGTTGCGGGCCATCGCCGGGCTGGACCTTCCTGATAGCGGAACCGTCACGATCAACGGTCGTGATGTCACCCGGGTGCCGCCGCAGCGCCGCGGCATCGGATTCGTGTTCCAGCACTATGCGGCGTTCAAGCACCTGACCGTTCGCGACAACGTGGCATACGGATTGAAGATCCGCAAGCGGCCCAAGGCCGAGGTCAAGCAGAAGGTCGACAACCTGCTGGAAGTGGTGGGGCTGAGTGGATTTCAGACCCGCTATCCCAACCAGCTCTCGGGAGGTCAACGTCAGCGGATGGCGTTGGCGCGGGCGCTGGCCGTCGACCCGGAGGTGCTGCTGCTCGATGAGCCGTTCGGCGCGCTGGACGCCAAGGTCCGGGAGGACCTGCGGGCCTGGTTGCGGCGCCTGCACGACGAGGTGCATGTCACCACAGTGCTGGTCACCCACGACCAGCAGGAGGCGCTGGACGTTGCCGATCGGATCGCGGTGCTCAACAAGGGCCGCATCGAGCAGGTCGGATCTCCGACCGAGGTCTACGACTCGCCGGCGACCACGTTCGTGATGTCCTTTCTGGGGGCGGTGTCCGAGCTGAACGGCGCCCTCGTCCGCCCGCACGACATCCGGGTCGGTCGCAAGCCCGACATGGCGGTCGCGGGCGGGGACGGCACCGCGGAGTCGATCGGGGTCGTGCGTGCGACCGTTGACCGGGTGGTCGCGCTGGGTTTCGAGGTGCGCGTGGAGTTGACCAGCGCGGCCACCGGCGGCCCGTTCACCGCGCAGATCACCCGCGGCGACGCCGAGGCGCTGGCGTTGGCCGAGGGTGACACGGTGTACGTCCGGGCCACGCGGGTGCCGCCCATTCCGAGCGATGTCGTGGTTCCCCGTGGGGGGGCCGGAGGCGCCGACGAGGATCAGAGCACGCTGACGTCGGCTTGAGTTGCGGGCGAGGACTATTCGCGACCGCTGCCACGCCAACGGACGATGTCGAGGGCCACGGCGACGTTGACGCTGTCCTCGGCGAGCGGTCGCGGGAGGAGTTCATCGGCGCGGGTGAGTTGGCGAAGCAGCGTGTTGCGGTGTGTATAGAGCCGCGACGCGGCGCGCGAGGCGTTGCACTGCTCATTGACGAAAGTACGTACGGCCGTGTGCAACTCGGGGCCGGCCGATTCGAATTTTCCGAGTGTGCGCTTGATGAACTGGTCCGCCCGGGTTGCGTCCTGGGTTACGAGCGACACCAATTCGACGGTTTCGAAACTCGCGACGCGTTGTGGGGAGTGCAACCGGGCCAGCAGGCGCTGTGTCGCGATGGCATCGAAATGACTCCTGCGGAAGCCGTCTACCCCCGGTGCTGTCGATCCGGTCGCGATGCGGATCCCGGGCATGCCCTCGAGGGCCTTTTCCAGCCGGTCAAAATTGGAAGGCGCGGCGCCGGGAATCCACACCCATCGGGTGGCGACCGTGGCGATGACGCTGAGTGTGCGGTCCGCGTGCGCAAATTGGGAGAGCGCTTCGGTGGCTCTGTTGAGTATGGCCGAGTCCGCGTCCGGAAGATCGCTCCAAACGATTGCGGCCGTGTGATTTTGATCGAGGTTGTACCCGAGCCGGCTGGCCGCCCGCTGCTTTCCGATCGACGCTCCGGCCAAGATCAGCTCGACGGTTTCGCGACGCTCGGCCTGGGTGCCGTGGGTCAGCTCGGCTCTGTCCCTCTGCATGTGTTCAGTGATCGCAGCGTTGGTGTCGTCGATGAACGAAAAGAGCGATCGCGCCGAAACCACCAGCAGTTCTTGTAGTTCGCCGTTGTCGGAGGTGAGCCGAAAAGCCAAGGACATCCAGCGCTGCCAGAAAACGCTTTGCACGATGCGGTAGGCGCGCAGCGCCGATGGGGTTAGCCCGCGGCGCAGCAGATCCTGCGCGAGACTCAGCGGCTCGGGGCTCACGTTCGCGGCGACGGGTGCGCCCGGATCGCGAATGTTGGCCGCGGCCCAGTGCAGGATGTTCGAGCGGATGACGCGCCGAAGCCCCGCAGCCAGGACGGGGTCGTCGGCGACCTCCTTCATGTTGGCCGCCGACAGCGTCGCCTCGTCGAGTTCGTCCAACCACGGCTGAGGGTTATTGAGGATCGTCGTGGCGCCCTGGCGTAGCAAGTCACGGATTCGTTCGGGCGCAGGCTCCCATTCCATGCGGCGAAGCGTATTCCCCGGGTTACAGGGTGGTGCAGAGTGCACCAACTCTGGGGCGCTTTGACGTTGGTCGGGCCCCGCCGTCGGCCAACACTCGTATCAAGCACACCGCGCTACGAGGCACAGAAAGGCCCAGACATGAGTGAAAACCCCGACTTCGGAACATTCGGTCGGTACGAAGAGACCCCCGTCGAGAAGATGGCTCCGGAAATGAAGGCGGCCTACGACTTCACCACGAAGCTGCGTGGCTTTCTTCCCGGCCCGCACAAGATCTGGCTGGCGAACCCGACGCTGTCGCAGACGATCGTGCCGACCGGCGCGTATTTCCAGACCGAGTCCACATTGACCAAAGCCGAGATCGAAATCGCCACCAACATGATCAACGGCAAGTGGTGCGCCGCCTACGGCAACTACGAGCACGAGATGATCGGGCAGTGGGCCGGTGGCCTTGCGCCGGAGAAGATCCAAGCGTTGATCATCGGCTTGCCGACGTCGTTTGCCGATCCGCGCGAGCAGGTCGTCTACGAACTCACCGCCGCGTTGATCACCCCGCGGGTGGTGCCGCTGGGCCTCTACCGACGCGCCAAGGAGCTGTTGGGCGACGCGGGCATCGTCGATCTCACGATGCTGCTGGGCTGGTACACCGGCGTGTCGTTCACCCTCGCCGCCTTCGACGTCCCGGCAAACGCCGTGGGTTTGAATCAGTAGATAAGGAGCACATCGACATGACCGTCCCAACCCCTCAAGCCAAAGCCCTGGGAGGGCGCTTGCCGCTGGCCGATCCCGCAACCATGACCGACGAACAGCGTGGCCTGTTCGATCTGATGATGAACACCATGGTTCCGTGGGCCGGGCAGGTGCCATTCCAGAGCACCACCGCCGACGGGCGTCTCATCGGCCCGTTCAACCCGGCGCTGATCAACCCGCAGACCGCGACGAAATTCCTGGAGCTGCAGTTCGCCGAGCAACTCAACACGTCGCTGGACGAGCGGGTGCGTCAGGTCATCGTCTTGACCGTCGGGGCAATCTGGGGCGCCGATTACGAGCTCTACGCGCACGCCGCGGTCGCCCGACAGGCCGGCCTGTCCGAGTCGGCGATCCGGGCGCTGGTCGGCGGCGGGGTCCCCGGTGATCTCACCGAGCGCGAGCAGCTCGCCCAGCGTGTGACCCGGCAACTCTGCGTCGACCACAGGCTGGATGACGAGTTGTACAACGAGGCCGAAAAAGCCTTCGGCACATTGGGTTTGATCGATATAACCTCCCTGATCGCGGTATATCACGGGGTGTGCATCACGCTCACCATGTTCGCCGTCCCGGCGCCCGGGCCGATCGTCAAAGACGTCAACGAGTAGTCAGGACAACGCATGTCAGCACAACCCTGCCAACGTTCCTTGGCGTTGCGTATCCTCACCGGCGCCCGCGGTGCCCTCGGGGTGATCGCGCTACTTACGCCGAGAATCGGCGCGCGCATGTTCCGCATCGAAGCGGACGGATCAGCTATCGTGATGGGCCGCTTGTTCGGCATCCGCAACATCGCGCTGGCCGCGGGCTTGCTACGGCCTGAGGTGACGGCGGTGCGGCGCCTTTCTGGGCCCTTCTTGCTCGTCAACGCGTTGATCGACCTGGCCGACGCGAGCGTCTTTGCGGCTGGCGGACATCGCGCGCAGATCGGCCGGCCTGCGGCAGCGCTCGGAACGGCGCTGGCGCTCACCGGCGCGGCCCTGAGCGCGGCCGGGTTTGCATCGCTGCCCGCTACGCAGGGAGGCGACCGATGAGCAAGACTGCCGTGCTGGGTCGGGTGCTGGTCACCGGAGCGAGCGGAATCGTCGGGTGGAGCCTCGTCGAGGCCCTTTACGCCCAGGGCCACGAGGTGCGCGCCGTGGCCCGCAATGTCGAGCGGACCCGCAACCTTCTGCCCGCCGGCGTCGACGTGGTGGCCGGCGATCTGGTCGACCCGGACTCATTGGTGGCTGCGGTCGCGGGCTGCAGCACCGTGTTTCACGCGGCTGGGATGCCCGAGCAGTGGCTGCGCGACCCGGGCCAATTCCACCGGGTCAACGTGGAGGGAACCCGCGCCCTGGTGGATGCGGCACTGTCCGAAGGGATAGGTGCGTTCGTTTACACCAGCACCATCGACGTGTTCGCGCAGCGACCGGGGGTCTTCTACGACGAGTCGGTGCTGCAGCTGAAGCCGCTGCCAACCCCATATGAACGTTCCAAGCAGCTGGCTGATCAGGTTGTCGTCGAGGCGATTTCGCGTGGACTACCGGCGCGATTCATCCATCCGGCTGCGGTGTTCGGTCCCTCG
>Ga0310914_10003264_pt1 | contig 11144 bp, 18 predicted proteins | sample GREbulkMGAN108_FD_203450 | JGI IMG/M metagenome (GOLD analysis project Ga0310914, IMG submission 203450) | Lab enrichment of tropical soil microbial communities from Luquillo Experimental Forest, Puerto Rico - GRE.bulkMG.AN108 | ecosystem: Environmental > Terrestrial > Soil > Tropical forest >...
CAAGCGGAGATGCGGTTACGAAAAGTGCAGTCAGTCCAGTAGCTACTATTCTCAACATCGTGACCTCCTACTCGTACTCGTCACCCAGAAGCCCTCACAAAGCGATAGTCGCACATTGCGTGCTCGCGCTTTGATTTGAGTCAAAGAACCGAGGAGAGATTAAAGTGATGTAAACCCGAGGCGTCACAATTCCGTCGTTTTGGTCGAACCAGCGCGAATAACGGTCTGGGTCCATGATAAAATCTGAACTCATAAAGCGCATTTCCTCGCAGAACCCACACCTTTATGACCGCGACATAGAGAAGGTCATCAACGCGATACTGGACGAAATGGTCGAAGCTTTGCGTCGCGGAGATCGAGTCGAACTGCGGGGTTTCGGAGCCTTTTCAGTTAGGCTCCGAGAAGCACGTCAAGGGCGCAACCCCCGTACTGGTGCTGCCGTGGCGGTCGCAAAGAAAGCTATTCCCGCCTTCAAGACGGGAAAGGAAATGCGCGCGCGGCTTAATCGGGAAACCCTGCCGTCAGATTGATTCACGCGCGCCGATCAAACAAACACCACATGTCAGCCATTGCGGACTATGTCCGCTTTACCCCCCAAAGCAGACATTCGGCGACCCGATTGGAATGTCCGCTTTGTGCCAAAACGATTGTGTCTCTTTCGACTTTCAGAATTGTTTCGCGTGCTCGATGGCCGCTGCCGTGTCGCAACCAGCCTGAGGTTAGCCTTCACCTACCGAACACGTCTTTTTAGTTGCTTTGTCTGCGGCTGGCGGCGTCCGGGTCGATGGAAGGCCGTCGAGTTTAGACGCAGCATCGAGCCAAACCCGTGCGAGCTGCCGGTAGGACTCGCGAACTTCATCCGTTTGCGTCTCGCGTGCCCATTTAAAACATTCGTCGGCCATCGCACGATACTCGGTGGCCGTTTTCATGAAACTGCCTCCACGCCGTCACCTCAAGGGCGAGCCGCTAATTTCGGTAGACGGCGACGCCGCAAAGCCAGCGATCAGCGAAAACCCTCCACCTTCACGAATTGAACAATTTCCGTAATCTCATCTGCACACCGCGGGCATTCGTAGGTGTGCTGGTTACAACCGGGCTTGTCGGGAAAGATGCGCACGAGCAACATGCGGCTGCCGCACGTAGGACTAGCCGGACGCCTAAAGCCTCCCGGCGGCTTACCGGTTATGACTCCCGTAAGTTTCGATTGAAAAGAAAAACAACGGCGACGGTTGTTAGTGCCGTCGTTCTTTCGGCTTCGCCGGTCTCGGTCAAGTGGTCGGCAGAAAGGGATTTGTCCGTGTCTCAGGACAAGGCCTTCGCAGTAGTTGGAAGACCGGGCACGCCTCGAAGTGTTGCTGGTGTCGCACCGAGAACCGAGCGACGGGCGATTCGGCGCGGCTACTAGGCGCGTTCACTCCCGAACAGGACGAGCTGTTCCCCGACTGACCAAGGCGGCGGGAAGCGGCGGCGATGTTTTGTTGACCCAAACCCGAGATTTATCTGCGAGGCACCGTTTATGGATGAGGCGGTGGTCTTGGTGCCAGAGATGTGGGCGGCGTTCCCGGCGCTCGCGAGGGTGGCGACACTGGCGTGGGCTTGCGCGCGGGAGCAGCGGGGGGTTGCGGCGGAGGCTCTGGTATTTTCATGATTAGTTCCGTGACGGCGGTCTCTAGCCTGCCTATCACACGCGTCATCTGGTCTTGACCCGCGGCGAGCTGCTCGGCGGTTTCCCGCAGCGTGGTCAGGCTCTGCGTTATCTGCTGCAGCTGCTCTGGGTCGAGGGAAGCGGTAGTAGGTGCTTTCGGCGCGACGTTCTGTGGTGCAGTCTGCGCAACGGGTACCACTTGCTTTTCGGAACCGGCCGGTGGCTTCGTCCAGCCGACCGGGACCCAACTCGTGATCATCTTCCTGGCCTCCGGCGACCAACCGAGTTCCGGCGCCTTTGTCGCAATTACCTGCTTGCCTGCATCGCCGTAAGATTGCCAAGCCAAAGTGGCTGCAACACCAATTAAGACAGCGACAAGGTAGCGGGTGAACCCTCGCGAGCGTCGTTTTTTCGTCTGATTTTCCATTGCTACGAGGCGATCATGAATTGCCTTGCGCTCCGAAGCCTCCAGGTCGAGGCGAGAAGTGAGCCCCGGACGAAGATCATCCCTCTCCACTGGCTCATCCTCCTCCACAGGGTTTACCCGTTCTAAATTCTCGAGAATGGTACGTAATTGTTGGTCTGGCTCTCCACCAAAACCTGCCGCGTCTGGTTTCGCAGCCATTTCATCCGCAGGGTTCATCGGCACGTTTCTCTACTTCCGGGTATGTAGTTACGATTTGAGCAGAGGTCGATGGGCAAAGCCTGACCGACGCCTGGTTCCTCTAAAAAGCCGCCGCACTAGTTCGGCAAACGGTGCGTTCGGTCGGCATGAGCGACACGATAGCGGGGATGAGGCTAGGAACAAGCATCGCGGAAGAGTCTGCGTCGCGCCAAGGATCAAAATTGCGTCGACGGAGTTGAATGGCCATTCCCGAGTGTGTCCCCATCAAGGAGGTCGAGATGCGTAAACATGTGCTGTTACTCACGACAACTATCCTCGCCTGTGGTGCTATTTCTGCGAGTGCCCAGGCTCCCAGCACCCAACTGACTCCAGGTGGTCCGATGATGCAGCAGCAAGGTCAGGACGACTACCGCCGTTATCACGGCGGAATGATGGGCGGTGGAATGATGGGTGGCGGACTGATGGGCCACGGAATGATGGGCCAGGGTTACGGTCGCGGCGGTCCCATGGCGATGCGAATAATTTTCAGTCTGATGGATGCTAACGGTGACGGGAAACTCTCATTGGAGGAGTTTCAGGCGGCGCACGAGCGCATCTTCAAGGCGATGGATACAGACCACGACGGCACCGTAACCTTCGAGGAAATGCAGGCTTTTATTCGCGGGCATTAGTGCCGGGACCCGACACCTGTTCGGATTAGCAAGCTATCGTGCACGCATCGCTGACGAAATACGGGAAGAACATCGTCGTCGCGTGCGAGGCGAATAATCGTCAGACCAGCGCGGCGGGAAGCGGCGGGCGGTCATTGGAAAAAGGCCCAACAGTTTTGCTGCTGGGCCTAAGTTAGGGTGAAGGGGGTTTTGATCCCCTTCAAGATGCAGCGTGGGCAATCTTTGTGAAGATTTAGTATCGCAATGAGGGCGGGAAGTCGGTTTTTTGCGACCGATACATGTACAAGCTTCCTCGACAGACCAAGGCGGCGGGAATCCGTTTTAGCGGACATTCTTATGCGGGGCCTCTATTTTCACAACTGACGTGCTACGCTGGCTAAGAACTTATAGGGGGAAGGCAATGCGCAAAGCATGGATCAGTGCGGCATTGGCCCCGGCACTTGCGCTATTGGCAGGCCCTCTTTCGGCGCAGCAGCGCACTCCAACCACTATGGTCGCCTGTAGCGGCACCTTCGCTAAGGACTCAAGTCACCTCGAGCTTACGACGGCATTTAACTCGAAGAACGTCACATTCGCCGATGTGGAGGCCGCTGACGGCACCAAAGTCCCGGCTTCGATATTGTTTCCCAACGATCCCAAGCGTCGACTTGAAGTGTGGTGGTCCGATCGAACCCACCGTAGCGATATTCATCTGATCGTCATCGGCGGCAAGTCAACTTGGACCGCGCCGGATGGCTTGCGGCTCGGCCAGACTTTGGAGCAAGTTGAAAAGATCAATCACAAGCCGTTCAAGCTTAAGGGTTTCGATAAGGACCGCATCGCGACCGTGAGCGACTGGGACGGCGGAGCGCTAGCTACGCTTGCTGGTGACTGCAATGCGGGCCTCAGCCTACGCACACCGATCTTTTCAGCTGAAGCCTTAGCATCGGCGTTTTCAGCCGACAGGGAATACAGTTCCTCGGATCCTGCAATTCGCGCGGCAAAGCCGACGGTCAGCGAAATTCTAATCGGCTATTAAGTCTTCATGCAAACACGCCATTTGAACGTCCTGCTGATTGTTGCGATTTTGCTTGTTTCGACAGTGCCGCTGTATGCGCAACGTCAACAGCAGAACGTCGCCAAGTTGAAAGCCGACGCACAAAAGGTTGTCAGCATTATCAGTGGCGATGAGGCTAAGACGCAGACCTATTGCGAAGCGAGAGACATCGCTAAACAGATAGTTCAGGCCGGACAGCAGAAAGACAATGAGAAAGTTGAGGACTTGGCCGACAAGCTAACCGAACAGCAGAGGAACCTGGGCTCCGAATACCTCGCCCTCATGGAGTCTCTTAGGAACGCGAACCTAACGTCAAAAGATGGTCAGGAGATCGAGTCATTATTCGATGAGCTTGATGAGAGTTCCTGTCCGCATTAACCGCGAATCGTAGAAGCATCGCCGACGAAATGCGCGAGGAGCATCGGCGGCGAGTCCTCGGCGAATGATCGCGATCGACCGGGGCGGCGGGAGGCGGCGGCCGAAGAAGGGCGCAGCCTGACGAATTATATCGAGCAGTTGATCGAGCGGGACGCCGAGAAGAAAAAGCGGCGCTGATTATTTCAATGCACGGTGCCCGCCGCATGCTCCTCAATTAAGTCGGCCAGCCTCTCCAAGATGCCGATTGCATCATCGAGCGGAATGCGGAAGTTCAGGGAATCCCCGGCGGCGGATATTTTTGGTCTAGCTGACTTGAGCGATGATGTTTCCACATTCCGTAAGGCGCAAAAATATAGCCGAGAAACGCCCAAACAATCATCCACGTTACTGCCACCCAATTCGGCAAATCGAGGCGCGTGGTCCCCCAATGGTCGGATCAAAACCATTATGCACTACCACTCAGCGAGGTCGTGCAGGGCACTCAATAATGGGGGCCTGATCCTAACGCCGTGTGGCGTTATGAGAGTCCCATCGACGTAGAGCCGCGTTGCAAACAAGGCTCCCCTTCATTAGTAGGCTCTAAGCCAATCGACAAAGGGTAAGCCCCTTGCCATCCCTGCAAGACTGGTTGCAAGACGTCGCCAATGTGTGGCCCATGGTTTGGGCCAACAAAGCGACGCTCATTCCAATTCTTGTCGGTATCGTAGTATTTGAGTGGGTGATATTGAGTTTTTGGTACAGTGGGCGATTAGCTAGTAAAGAGGCTGAAATTAGATTGCAAGTCCGCGTGCAATACCCACGGGCGGGCTTGACAGATACAGACAAGTTATTGCTAGATCAAAGAAATTTGCTGGCGCGGTGGGAGCCGTAGTCTCGCTTTTTCGATGTCGCGTGTTGCAGAAAAACCAAAGTAAGTTCAAAGGCTCCAAACGACTCCCAATCGCTCCACGCGACATATCTGCGACATGGCAAGCTGGAGACTGATCCCGCGTCTATGACATATGGAGGTGACATTCGCCCGGAAGGATTGCTCGCCGAACCATCCACAGGGGCCTGTATCATGCAGCACGGCGTAGGTCGCATAGACGCTGTCCTGGACAGGGTAATGGACGAGCTTGGCAATCCCGGCGCGCGCGCCGAGGTGGCCGAGTCAATAGAGCGTTCGTTTGAAATCTTTCACCTTTATGATGAGCTCTCCGGACGTGTGGGCAGGCAGAATCTGATTACCAGCGCTCGTCAGATTGCCGCCGCTATAACAACCTTGGAACACCAACTGCACGCCGTAATCGCCGCATTAAACACCTTGGAAAATCAGCTACGGACCGCGCAACCGTCGTTGGTGTCTTATGGCTTCCGCCGGGGGTCCACGGTACCCCCAGGGGAGTTGGACGCACTCCTCGACGCAACCTACCTCCCGCTAGAGCCATGGCGGGTCGCACGTTTGAGATATGAGAAGTTCCTCGCCGACGCGGCAGTGGAGCGATTGCCACCGGGACCCGAGTTTGATCGAGCGCAGAGGCATTGTGCGCTTCTGGCATACCTGTTGATGCGGCGGCTTTCGGCGCGGCCAATCACTAGGTCTGTGACCGGCCCGTTCTACAACACGGCCAGCTTGCTGTATGAGGCGCTCGTGGGACGGCTCGATGTCGATCTCCACCGCCATTGCAACTGGGTTCTAGATCATCCCCCTGGGCACATCGATTTCGATGAGAGACAGGTTGGGCCTACCTCGGCTTGACTGACCTGCCAAACCTGTTTTTGGCCGCCATTTCCGATAGGCCTTTACTGCTCCGCGTAGCTGCACCGGAGCAAGAGCAATGTCGCTCGAGCATGCGCCCGAGAGGGATACTTCCGCCAAGCCATCACTGAGAGACGATGTGCTTTTCGGCGCGCAAGCGATCGCGGACGAGCTGGGTCTCGAGCTGCGAAAGACCTTCTACCTTTTGGAGCGCGGCTATCTTCCCGCCACTAAGTGCGGTGCGACCTGGACGAGCACGCGCAGCCGTTTGCGTCGCTTCTTCGATGGAAGCGGGTTGTGAATGAGGGCGGCATTTCATTAGGAGACTTCAGCGGTGGCGCTGTTGCCGAAATCGCCACTGATGATCACAGAATCTCGGGATGAGTTCGATCGCATCCGCGATGCTCGTTTGAGGGGGATCATGGCCCAGCGACACCACCAGCACCGCCAATGAACGTGGCGACCAACAATTGGACGATCACCCCACAAGACTTCGAGGCGGCGCGGCGCAAGCCAGCGATTGACCGTGGTTTCCGCGCGTGGCTGTAATAATCCCCTTGACCTTCGGCCGCTCGCGTTTGAGTTGGTCAAAATAGACAATCCCGCCGCGCGCCTTGAAGGCGCCGATCGGCGTGTGGTTCTCGTGCTTTACAATGACCTCGACACCAGTCTGCACCTTGAGCAGCGGCCAAGCATATTGTGGTGTCGGAATGCTGGCGCGAACCAGCGGGATTACCTCCTCGAGCTCAGCGAGTGTAGACATTTATGCCAATCCGGTTAGGTGCATGCTGAGCACTCGTAGCCGCTCGCGGCCACGATCATCGTAGGCTTGTGCGTTTGCCCTTGATGGCCTCAGCCCATTGTAAAACGCGCCGGAATTATCATCGAGGTTTTCCGACACCGCGAGGTTGAGGATGGCTTCTGCTCCTTCCTCGACGGTGCTGATCGGGGTGTTTCCGCTCTGCCGTACCATCGTTGTTGCCATGTAAGTTGCCGGATGCAGGCAATTCGCCGTGATGGTCGCTGGATCGAGTTCATGTGCAAGGTCGAAAGTGAACATGATCTGCGCGAGCTTACTTTGGGCATAGGCTCGCTGGCCGGAATATCCACGGGTCAGCATGACATCATCGAAGTCAATGGGATACTGGCCGAGCGAGGAGACGTTCACAATGCGCGCGCGCTTATTGATCATCATAAGAGGCAACAACAGTCTCGTAAGCAGGAACCCGGCAAGGTAATTGACGGCGAAGCGCAGCTCATAGCCATCCTGACTGATCTCCCGTTTCGCAGCGGAGCCGCCTGAGCCAATGCCAGCATTGTTGATGAGGAGGTCGAGACGATCGCATTCCTGACGAACCACAGCGGCCAGGCGACGCACCTCATTGAGCGAGGAAAAATCCGCAGGCAAAAAAACCGCCGAGCCGCGAGTGGCCCAGATCTGCTCGAGTAATTCTTTACCTCTGTCGCCGTTGCGACCGTGGATTAAAACGCGGGCACCTTGATCGGCTAGCCGGCGCGCCACGAGCCGACCTACCCCGTCGGTCGAGCCGGTGACTAAGACAATCTTTCCTTTCAGGCTCATGTTTCGAGGCATGTTTGACTGCCGTATATCGTTAGTTATTGCTTGTTATCGTCAGAACTCGATGGATTGAACCGTTGCTGGCAATCCCTGGCGCAGGACATACCTGTTGAATTGTAGTGGCATAGTCAGCGGTAATGAATCTCATTCAAGCACCAGTCCGTGCGATGCCGGTTCGGCCCGGAAGGTCCGCTCAGCTTCCATCAGTTCCTCCCGCTTGCGACCGCGGTATGGCTGCCAATAGCCGTGGAGCGACGGCAAAGCTGTGAGCGGTAACGCAATATATCTCGCGACGATCTGGGTGATACCCGTGATCATCGCCATAACATTTCATGAGGCGGCACATGGCTTCGTCGCGCATCTGCTTGGCGACGACACCGCATGGTGGCTCGGACGTGTAAGCTAATCCGGCGAAGCACATTGACCCCCTTTGGGACGATCTTATTGCCGGGCATCCTGTTGTTGCTGCGCGCTCCCTTCCTCTTCGGCTACGCCAAGCCGGTGCCAGTCAATTTTCAGAAACTACGATCGCCACGGCGGGACATGGTGCTAGTCGCTGCTGCCGGACCCGCCATGAATATCGTCCTCGCGGTGCTTGCGGCGCTGGCATTCCACCTTGTTGACTATTTGCCCGTCACCGCTGCGCGATGGTTGGCGGACAACCTGAGGAACGCTCTGATTCTTAATGTCGTACTGGCTGTGTTCAATTTATTCCCGCTGCCACCTCTAGATGGCGGACGCATCCTTGTTGGGATTCTGCCAAAAGCCATTGCTGTGTACGTTGGCAGACTGGAGCCATACGGGTTGGCAATCCTGATCGGCCTGCTCATCATTTTGCCGATGCTTGGTGTTCAGCTAGGGGTCGACCTCGGCTTCGTATCTCACATAATCGCCATCGCGACGGCTGCCATCGTCGAGGCCATAGTCCACGTTACCGGCAACAGCTAAGCGACTCGATCTGCTTGTCTGTGAAGGGATTCACTTCATCGCGGGTGAGCGCGAAGACACCGATCGTCCTGCCCTTGCGCAGGAGCGGCACACCGAGGATGGTTCGGTAACCGAATGCATAGTGGTTCTGTAAGACAAGATCGCCAGCGCCGTTGAGGCGATCGAAGATCATTAGCTTCTCGAAGGCGCGCGATTTCTTCGCATCCGTGAATTGAGGGCCGAGGCAGTCGGTAAACTTGACCCAGAGCTCGTCGCGCGACAGCGGGCGTTGGTGGCTTCCCTTAGCGAATTCGACCGGCCCGCTCTGCAACGTCTCCCGCCATTCGTTGTGATTTCGACCGCGTCGGCAGGTGCGAAGGCCGAGCCTTCCGTTGTGGTCGTAATTGAGACGCGGGGGAGGATCGCCTGCACCTCGGGCCGGAGCACGAATCCGTCGGCGAGTTCGGAAAGTCCCACTCTCCGCGCAACGAGCGCCGCGGCCATGGCAAACTGCATGCTGAATTTAGCCTCAAGCCCCGTTTGCGGACGACTATTGCGGAGCATCAGCGACTGTGTCTTGCCCGTCGAAACATGAATACGTTCAACCCGCTCAGGCGAGAGGTCGTGACGCTCGATTAAATCGAGCACCGCATCGATTGAACGGTGGGTCGCGTAGCAGATTGGATAGCGCTTGATGTTAAGGCCGTGACGAACAATATGCCACTCTTTCTGCGCAGCTATGAAGGCGCGATCGAGTTCAACCTTGGCGTCGGGCGACAGGGCCGCCAGCAAAGGCGCTGTACGGAAGCTACCGAGTAAAGTTTGACCTTCAGAATGGCTCGCTATCCAAACCGGCGTCAAGTCGCCGAAAACGGCATACCCTGCTGGCGACTACAGCCACGCCAGGATTTGCTCTGGCGGTGCGTCGTCATCGGCTCCGAGTGATCTTGCTGGGGCGCAGCCTGTAAGGAGTGTCACTGCTAGGCTAAAAAGCAACGATTTGCGTACACCAGTGGTGGCACAGTCATTCTGTTACCCGCCAAAACTATCTGGCTCCGGAATATCGATCAGTTTCTCCGCCGCCTCGGTAATGAATTTCAGATGGCCGGCGACCCTAGGTTTCGAAAAATATGCGTCCTCAGGGTGGTTGGCGCCATCGTACACGACAAGATCCTCGAAATCGAAGGGACTCAAACCTGACAGGCAAGCAACATTGACCCCGTATTGATTAGGATTGGATCGCCGTTGGTGATGGGTGTAGATGCCGCACGCAACGGTATCATCGACGATGGTGGCATCGACCAACACACGCCCGCGCCCGCTGGTGCGGGCATCAAGTACGGCACTGACCACGCCGGAAACAAAGGCCCAGCGTTCCCGCCGCAAGCGCGGCCCGAGTTAGAATGGGTATACAATTGCAAAGGGTAATCACGTCAATATGCTACCTCAGATTGAAAATATGATCCCGGTACAAGATTGAATACTTATTCAATTAAAGTCTTTGAAAACATAGCGGCTGAGCCAAGGTCAAGAACCCGCATTTCATCTCGCCGTTCAATCGAGACGATCGACCAAGTGAGATCTGAGCCGCGTCCCGTACGCAGCGTTGTTCGTCGCATTCGTCATCTACCCGATAGGCTACGGGCTGTGGATGGGAAGCAATCCAGCACTCTACGCCGAACTCTTTTCCGATCCACGTTACGTCGACTTGCATCGTGCATTTGATCAGGAACAGCCTGGCGTTCGGCGTGGCGAGGGACCTTACCGGAACGGCAACGCAAGCGACTCGTTCACCCGTTGTCGAATGTCCGACGCTGGCGAGCCACTACAGCACACAGTAACGGTAAATGCCGGGATGATTTGAAACGACAAGCCGCCGCCGCATGGCGACGATTTGTTAGTTGCGTGCAGGCATTACCAGCAAGCGAAGCCACGCCGCTGTGGCAGATCGTGAAGGCAGCGACCGATGCGACGTGGCCTGCATTGACCGCCAAAAGAAAAGAGGCCGCCCTCGCTGGACGGCCTCCGGGACTCCAAATCCCCCATTCCCCCCTGAATGGTCTCAGTACAAGGCAATCCTTTCGGCGAATGCCGTGCAGGGCAAGGGCGAATAGGTAGGGGCACGCGACTTTTCCCTTCACTGTGCCGTAACGGCAACAGCCCCCCGGGGGCCGCAATAGCTCCGGCAGCTTTGCAATATTCATTGCAATCCGCCGCGCCTCATCGCGTCAACTTTTTTACGTCTGGACGGCAGAACTTCCGGAATACTTATTCACGCACAAGCTCGCACTGCAGTGGTCGCCGGAGCAGATCTCCGGCTGGCTGAAGCGGCAACTGCCTACCGACCAAGGCATGCAGATATCGCACGAAACGATCTATCGCAGTCTTTTTATTCAGACCCGCGGCGTGCTGAAGAAACAGCTGATGGCGCATCTGCGGACGGCGCGGCAGATGCGTCAAGCCAAAGGCGCCAACACAAAGAGCGGACTGGGACAGATCGTCGATACTGTCTCGATCCGCGAACGGCCAGCCGAGGCTAAGGACC
>Ga0310914_10003266_pt1 | contig 11140 bp, 13 predicted proteins | sample GREbulkMGAN108_FD_203450 | JGI IMG/M metagenome (GOLD analysis project Ga0310914, IMG submission 203450) | Lab enrichment of tropical soil microbial communities from Luquillo Experimental Forest, Puerto Rico - GRE.bulkMG.AN108 | ecosystem: Environmental > Terrestrial > Soil > Tropical forest >...
GAACTCACATACGTGCGCGTGCGCGCGAGGGGTGCGCTTGGCACTGCGCCGGGCGCGCCTAGTGAACAACTGGCAAAAGATGACGTCGAGTTGCCGTAGTCGGTACGGGGAAAACCGGGCCGCACGGGGAGGGGTCGCGAAAAATCGAGAACCACCTCAGAAACTGCGAGCGATTTGGGAAAGCTGCAACGTTAGGACGTCGACCCGCAGACTGCGACCCCGCAACCGGGATCGAACGGCTCGATTTGCCCACCATATCTGCCGTTCGCGATATCCGTCGGGATTGACCCATAAGATACTTTTTAGCGGCGATGTCTACATAGCGTCTACAGAACCGACGGTCTCCATTAGAAACTTTACAATAGGGCATTGAAAAAATTGGTGGGTGCAGGGGGACTCGAACCCTCGACCCGCTGATAAGAGTAAGCGAAAGGTCCGCTCCACAGCCTGCTAGATGACGCCAAGAGGCGCCATTTATCTTGCATTCGAAAGGAGCACTCTTATTTAATGCCGCCACAAGACGCCACGCGGACCCACAGCGGACCCTTTCACCGGGTCCGTAGCAGGTCCGCAGTTGAAGCAAAGAAGGCGGCCACATGTCAAAGCTCACAGATCGCTTCCTCGCCGGACTGAAGCTCAGGCCTGGCGAGAAGGACAGGCTCGTGTTCGACAGCGAGTGCCGCGGCCTCGGCGTGAGATTGACGCCGAAATCGATTTGCTTCCTTGCGCAATGGACCGACCCCGTAACCAAACGCAAAGTCCGCGAGCCGCTCGGCACATGGGGCAACATCACCATCTCGCAAGCCCGAGACGCGGCCAGGGCGCGGCTCGGCGACGTCGCAAGAGGCATCAACCCGCGCGCCGAGCGATTGCGCGCCAAGGAAGAAGCCGATCGCGAACGGGCGGATGCCGCGCTCACCTTCGATAAGCTGATTTCGGATTGGGAAACCCTGCATCTCGCGGGACGCCGCGAGCGCTACCGCACGGAGGCAGTGCGCGCCATCAGGCATGCCTTCCCTGGCTTGCTGAAGCGCCCCTCCGCGCGGATCACCCGTGAAGACGCCGTCAACGCGCTCGACGAACTCGTGAAGGCAGGCAAGGGCGCTATGGCCGGGCGCACGCTTGCCTACGCCCGCGCCGCTTACCGCTGGGCCGAGAAACGCGGCAAGGTCCAGACCAATCCGTTCCAGGGACTGCCGATCGCCGCCGGCGCCACCGAGCGTGAGCGCGCGCTCGATGATGACGAGATCGCGGATCTATGGGGCGCCACCGGCGTCCTTGGGTATCCCTGGGGGCCGTTCTTCCGGCTTGCCGTGCTGACACTCCAGCGCCGTACGGAAATCGCCGGGATGGCCTGGTCCGAACTTACGCCGGACCTGAGCTTGTGGTCACTACCGGGATCGAGGACGAAGAACCGCCGGCCGAACGATGTGCACCTGTCGCAACCGTCTCGCGACGTTCTGCGTGCCATCCCTAGGGTCGAAGGCCAGGATCTCGTCTTCAGCACGACCGGAAGAACGCCGATTTCGGGCTTCTCGAAAGCCAAGACCGCGCTCGACGCGGCAATTGAACAGACCCGCGCCGCGAAAGCGGCCCACAGCAAAGCAAAGCTCGCCAAGCACGATCCGTGGCGCCTTCACGACGTGAGGCGCAGCGGTGTCTCCGTCCTGGCTCGGTTGGGTTTCGACTCGATCGTCGTCGACAAGATCCTCAACCATCAGCCCTCCCGGTTACGGGGTGTGGCGAGCGTCTATCAACGCCACAGCTTTGCTCGAGAACGCGCCGCTGCTCTCGACGCCTGGGCGGCACATATCCTCGGGATCGACGCCGTCAACGTCGTGCTGCTCCGCCGGGCGGAAGGCTGAGCGATGGCGCGCCGCGAGCCCATCACAGATGTCCATCTGAGGGAATTGGCTCTCAAGCGGTTCCGGACAGCATCATGCGAGCCGGCGGCACCGGTCGGTGATTCCTTGAAAAACTTGCTGGATGAGATCGCTGCCGACAGGGACGATGCCACCATCAACGCCATCTATGAGGAAATCGAGCTCTACCGGACGAGCAAGCTCATCAGCAAGCACGAAGGCCCGGACAGCGTAGCCGAATCGCTCCGATTGCGCGTCGATGTGCTGAAAAAAGCGCAACAGGCCATCTTGGAAATGCCAGCCATCCCTCACGCAAGCACCCCCCCTGACGTCAGCCGGTACCACGCGGCACATGACGCATTGCATGGCCTAATCAACGCAGCAGAGGCCGAGATCAAGCGCCAGAATGGGCAGGCGTCGCCGGGAAAGACAAAGCAACGGAACACTCGGCTGCGGAATAATCTCGCCGTCGGGCTGAAGGGCATTGCGATCGGTCTCGGAAAAGGCGCGCGCGAGGCGGAGAGGTGGGTTGAGCAAGTGTTCGATGCGCTGAAGCAGGATCACCCCGACCCAAGCGACCTCCTCCACGTCATGTACCCCGACCCACGTGAGCACCCCGGCGATTTCAAACGGATGTTCACCGTCACGGTCTGCTAGACGCCGCCGCCCAATCATGTGGCGCACGTTCAATGCTGGCGACGAGCGTTCGCACGCCAGCGCGGATCAGAAAACTCGATCAACAAGAACTCTGCCGGCTGCAAAAAGAAGGCTAAGCCGCGTTTTGCGGTTCGCCGTTTTTGTACCGCCAGCCGCTACGCTGAGGAGTGCTGTGGCGGTAATGAGGTGTCTCGCGTCGAAACGACAAGACCGAGGCACCAATGGCGACACCCAAAGAAAATCGAGAAACCTACGAGTATCTTGACCAGGACGGTCTCCACGCTGACTACCTTATTCCGCCGCGGACTGCCTCTCGATGGCGCTCGTCAGGCGATGGCCCGCCTTTCATCCGCTTAGGCAAGCGCCGCATTCTTTACCGCCGCGCCGATGTCGAAGCTTGGTTGGCGAGACGAACCTTCGCTAGCCTCGCCGACGAGGCAACAGGCCGTATCCGGCATCGAGCCGCCACACCCCCGACTGCGGGGTGATACATGGCCGGTAAAGACGGCCGCACGCAGGATGCCGGCTCCATGCAGGCCGTTACTGGGTATGTTGCTGAACGGCAGACGGGTACCACAACAACAACAAACGTCGCAATCCGCGCCGTCTCGGGCGAGGCGCCGACAGCGCGGCAGCCATCGGTCGTCGCCAGCAATTACCGCGCGATCGCCAAGAACACGCTGATCGCCAGCGTCGATCTTACTGTCACGAAGTGGCGTTTCACCTTCCGCGGCTGCTTGCATCACAGAAGAGGCGACCGCGAGTGGATCAGCTTTCCGGCTCGCGAGTGGATCGCTCAGGACGGAACCAAGAAATATGCGGACCTCGGCGGCTTCGACCACCGTGACGACGCGCTGTGGTTTCAACGGGCAGCCCTGGACGGGATCCATCAAATTGCCGGACGGGAGGGGAGGCAATGACCCCGCTCGACGCCGCACTTGCCTATGCCGAGCGGGGCTCGCAGGGCAAGTATTGGGTTGCGCCGCCCTCGGTCAAGCAACTCGACTTCGACGAAAACCCGCTGCTCGACGCCAGCAACAAGCCGAGGTGGCAGCCCATCGTGGATTTTCTCGTGCCCGAGGCGCTGCGCCGTCAGCATCCTAGTGCATTTGATGGCGTCGTGACGTGACTGCCGCCGCGAAGCGAGACAATCGCTGGTATGTCCGAAAGGATCGCCGCTCTCGGCCGAGCAGTTCCTCGAACAGCTGCCGCCAAGAGCGACACCCTTTTAGCCGATGCGGGAAAGTCTCGCGTCGTTTTGTGACGCCTGAACCAATACCTCGCGTATCACCCGATCATCTACGCGGGAAGCGAGGGCTCCGGGGCACGAAGTGTCCGCCTTATCAGGGGGTACCAGCGCATCGCCTCGGCATAGTCCTTCCTGTCCAGGGCTGCTATCCCGTTCTTCAGCGCTTCCTCGACCCGCACTTTCGCGAATGCAAGCCGACTTTCGGTCACCGACAATTCGTTCACCCGCTGCCCGAGCGCCTCTTTTACCTGGGCGCAGGTCGGCACCTTCGGATCGCCGGTGTCCGTCGCGCGCCCGGTTTCTTTGACAACAGTCGCGCCGGAACTATCGCGACATTTGAAATTATCCAATTCGTCACGTGCAAAGTTACGGTCCGCTCGGACCCGCCTCAGTCGGTCATCGAGATGACGATCCGCATCCTCTTGTCGCGCTTTCGCCGCATACACTGCCTCTCGCGGTTGTTCCACTAACACCCACCGACCGCTGGCTCCGATGATCCCTACTATCACGACCAGCCCAAGCCCCATCACCCAGTGGACGGTGTGGCCCCCACTTGCCCGGACTACCGGTCTGTCGATCGGTGACTCCGCCGGATCGGCGGGTCGTTCCGCCTTTGGCGTCGGTTCAATCGCTGGCGCGCTTCGAACAGCCTCATCCGCCGTACGCTCCTCATCCATCGGCTGAAGCTGTTCTATCGCACGGATTAGGCGGCTGACATGAACGTCGAAGTCCTGGCCGCTATCGACCTGCACCGCGTTGCGGTAGACGAAACCGTGAAGACTGTCGGGTAACACGTCGGGCTGCGGCATCACCGCGCGAGAGACGAGCACCGGGATCAGCGGCTTGTCCTTGCGCAGAGCAGCCTCGATCTCAAGCCGCACCGGGTCGGCCGGATTTGCGAGACGGAGGTGTTCATGGTCAGGGCCGATCCACCGCGGCCCGACGATTGCCAGTATGATGTCGCTCTGGTCGAGTACCCGGTCGATGTGACGCCGGAAATCGGCCCCCAGCGGAATGCTGTCGATGTCACGGAACACCGCCTCGCGGCCGAAATGCCCAGCTAGCCGGTCGAAGATGCGGCCGGTGATGTCGAGCGAGTCATCGCGGCGGTAGGAGATCGTGATGCGCGGCATCGCAAAGAGTCTCTGACGCTCTTGCTGCCCCGGCATGGTAAATCCAGGGAGCCTTAGCCGAGTGTGACATAGCTCACATTGAGGCAGTATTTTTTAAGGCAGGACCGGAGCCACGACATTAGGCCAACGCCTGCGGATCAAACCCGTCGGATAGAGCCGCGCGAGTGACCGTTTCGGGTCGAAGGTCCCCGTTCCGGGGCGAGGCCGGGAAGGTCTGCAATACGGCGCACAGGGGCCATCTGACGTGCTCCCCGAAAAATCGGCCATGAGGAGGTAGAGTCCGGACCAGAGGGGGACGGACGAATGAAGCGGTCGCGGTACACGGAGGAGCAGATCATCGGCATCCTGAAGGAGCAGGAGGCTGGGACGCCAGTTGCGGAGCTGTGCCGTAAGCACGGCATGAGCGATGCGACGTTTTACACGTGGAAGAGCAAATACGGGGAGCTCGAGGTCAGCGAGGCGAAGCGGCTGCGTGCTTTGGAGGCGGAGAACGCCAAGCTGAAGCGGCTGTTGGCGGACGCGATGCTCGACAACGCCGCGTTGAAGGACCTGCTCAGAAAAAAATGGTGACGCCCGCTGCTGGCCGCGAGGCGGTGGCTCATCTGCGAGGCGGGTTCGCGATGAGCGAGCGGCGGGCGTGCCGTGTGGTTGCCGTGGACCGGTCGAGCGTGCGCTACCGGCACCGACGGTGCGATGACAATCGGTTGCGCGAGCGGTTGAAAGCGCTGGCTGAGGAGCGCCGGCGGTTTGGCTATCGACGCCTTTGGGTGCTGCTGCGGCGCGAGGGCCACACGGTCAACCGCAAGCGGATTTACCGGCTGTACAAAGAAGAGCGGTTGATGGTGCGCCGACGCGGCGGGCGCAAGCGCGCCATTGGGGTTCGCTCGCCGATGCCGCTGCCGGGAGGGCCAAACCAGCGCTGGTCGCTCGACTTTGTGCATGACCAGATGACCGATGGGCGGCGCTTGCGCATCCTGGCGGTCGTCGACGACTACACCCGCGAATGCCTGGCGCTGGTGGCCGACACATCGATCTCGGGCATCCGGGTCGCTCGCGAGCTTGACAAGATCATCGCCGTGTGCGGTCGCCCCGGCGGCATCGTCTCGGACAATGGAACCGAGCTGACCTCGACCGCAATCCGGGCTTGGTCGGATCGGCAAAAGGTCGCCTGGCACTACATCGCCCCAGGCAAGCCGGTCCAGAACGCCTTCATTGAGAGTTTCAATGGCCGGCTGCGCGACGAGCTGCTGAACGAAACCTTGTTCCGGTCACTGCCGCATGCCCGCGTGGCGCTCAATACATGGCGCCGGGATTACAATGCCGAGCGCCCGCATTCGAGCCTCGGTTGGCAGACACCGTTGGCTTTCGCGGCAGCCTGGCAGCGTCGGGCACCGAAATCAAATTCAATCACCCAGAGACTCTGGTTCCCTATGGATGAAAGTCGGGGAGCACGTCATGATCAAAAAATGCTCCTCGGACGAGCGAGGTGTTTGGCTCAGACTGCGATCGACAAAAATCGCCTCGAATTCGCGGAGCCTTCCAATCAGCTGCCTCACCGCTTCCTCATCCTTGATCCCGCAGTGGCAGTCCACGTAGAGGCCGCCCCACTCGTAAAGCGCGAGAAGCCGGGCGACGTCAGCCTTTGCGGCGGGAATGCGGACAGCCCTGTGACTCTGGAAATATTGAGGAAAATATCGACCAATCATCGGAGCGACGTCGTTGTCTCCGAGCACTCTGAACTGCGGGAAATGGGCGCGCCATTCCTCAATGGTACTCCTTATCGGGGTCCGATCGGTATCTTCCCAATATGCGAATACCGGGACTTTATCAGCCGTCAGGCGGTGTCGCGACGGAAACCATCGTCTCACTTTCGGACCACCAACGGAGCAACCATCGAAGGCGAAAACGATTTGATCGACTGCAGCGGCTCTTGTGCCATGTAGTAGGAGATAATCCAGATGGAGATTTTTGGGTCAAAGTTCGTAACCGAGTTCGAAGGCGAGTCCCCCGCAGATCGACCAAATTTTTTCCGATGAGCCCCGGTCGCCGGAGGCGTCCCCGATGCGACCGAGGTCGATCTCAGGCGGATCCGCCGTGGGAGCGGCGGTTCCAAGAAATGCTGCCAGGCCTTTCTGGGCCTCGACCGGGTTGGCGCAAATTTCCTCGTAGCGAAACTGTAGCCAACATTCGGTAGGCGACAACGAACGCAGCGTGTCAAGGACGCCTCTGACCTGGTAGGCCCAGGTCACTGCATTGCGGATATAGGGTTCGTCGCGCTCGATGTTGTCCGGGTCGAGGCCGCAAGCGCGATACGCGGCAGGCAGCACCGCCCGTCCGACCGGATTGTCCAGCCGCGATGTCATGTGCGTGCGCCGCAGCGCGCTCGTCACCGGATGGCGGACCAGATGGACCACCCGAGCCCGCGGGAACGCCCGCAACGCTTGCGGCAACGTCAGCATTGTCTCTGGCAGCTTCCAGCCCCAAAGGGCGGTCGGATCGCAGCGGCCGCTTGCGAGGATCTCTGATGCCCGGTGACGCAGCCGCTTGCGCCAGTAAACGTCGCGCGCCGAACCGCTCGCGACGCCCGCGGTCACCGCCTCGATCGCGAGGTCGTAGAGCGTTTCAACCCACTCCACCGAGTCGTGGCTTGCGCTCAGCTCGTTACCCAGAAAAGTGCCGATCGAGAGGGCAAGCCGCGCCAAAAGACGTGTCCCGCTGCCGCCCCTGCCGAGCAGGACCACCGGCTGGCTGCGCGCGAGTGGATCGGCCGCTGTGTCGGAGCCACGCGCGCTCCCTTGCTCATACATAATCCGAGAGATTTATAGCGGTTCGCTATCCACGCACAGGATCCCCCTTATATGCTAATCCGCATCCCTCGAAAAATACCCGCGGGCGCCCATCACCAGCCCCGTCGGCAGGGCAGGCGGCAGTGGGCCCGACGGGTCACGTATCGAAGAGCGATGGGCTACTGCAGTCCATATTCAGCCAACAAGGATACGGCCGCCCAAATCAACATCCATAACCCGAGTGAAAATAACAGAACCAAAGTCAGCGCCTCTCCCGGGATCAATCTGAGAATTGGCTCGCTTCCGGAGCAGACGGCTGGTGATGGTTCATGCGAACCCCGGAAGGAAGCAAAGGACCAAACCCGCTGGAACCCAGCCTTTTTGTCCAACTGTTCCTCCCAACCCCGAAGAAAAACCGCTTGCTCCCTTCGCCACGCCACATCCTCGGGCGTGCCCCCCTGCCATGTGGTTTTTGGGATACGCCGCGCGTGGAATCGGGTCGGCGCGGTCGGCGTCAGATCATGGTGAGGTCAGGCTCTTCACGAGATGTGCCCCGGGGCGACAGGCCAAACTGGACTGATCAGGCGCGGCCTCGACAGGGGAGGCGGGAGAGGCGGCGCGAGCGCCGCCTCTCTTTTTGCCGAGTTCGCTCGGCCACCCAGCCATTGTTTCAGGACTAGGCACTGTCCCCGTCGATCAACTCTCGATCAACACTTTGTAGGTTGCCCGGGGGCAACGAAACACGGCGGTAGGAAGCGCGTGGGAACCGGGATGCTGTTGTTATACGGCTCGTACATGTACGTCCGGTCCCCGACGGCGGTGGTTCCACCCTCGAAGGTGTGAATGAGCCCTAGCAACGTGACATTCCCAGCATTGTCGGCGATGCCGCCGATCGGCGTCTTGAATGCGGGACCGGACTGGAAGGTCCCCTTGCGAAAGCCCATTTGCGTTATTGTCAAGTTGGGGTCGAAGGCGGAAAGTTGGAACTGCCCGTAACAGATGAAGTGCAAGCTGGTAGACTCGATTACCTCGTCTTCACTCCAGAAGTCGAGATTCACGATCGTCGGATAGTTCGGCTGGTTCTGCCGCACATCCAGGGTCAACAGGGTGAAGTTGGTCGCGGCGAAAATGGGACCAACCGCGTCATCATACTTGACATCGCCATTGATCTGCCCGGTGACCGCCGCGTAATGGCCCGGCTGGCCGTCGAAGGCGAGGCTCGCTTGGTTAGCATTGAATTGATCGGCGGTGAGCCCAATCGTGTCCCGGTTCTTCAACGCGGTGTCGGCCTGGATCGTGATCGCGCGATACGCCGAGGCCGAGCTGGCAGTGTTGCGGATGACGGCATCGCCGATCAGCCCGTCAAACTTGATCGGCTGATCGTTGATGTTGACCGCATAGCCAATCAGATACCCTCTCGTGCACGGGGTACCGTCGATATTAAGCGGCGGGAGGGAAACATGATGGTTCTGGCTGCCGGTGATCGGCTTATTTTCGGGGTCGAACACCGCCTTCCCGTCCACCGTCAAGAAGACGTCGAAGTCACTCGACGGGCAGATGTACTTATTGTCGATTTTGTCGGACCCGCCACAAACCCAGTGAAACCGTACCTTTATCGGCTCGTGCTCGAGGCACAACACGCCGGCCGGGCACACGGCGCCGAGCTCGATCTCGGTTTGCGGCAAGGTCACGCCGTTGACCGATACCGTCCCCGATCTCCATTTGGGGTAGACGATTACGCTTCCCGGCTCGCTCGGGTCGGCCAATTGCACCCCGCCGGTGGCCTGCGCCGACGCCGGGGTCGCGAGACCGAGTGCCGGCAGCAGCAGTAGCGCCGACCACGCGGATTTCATCATAAAGTTCATTACACCATCCTTCTTTCCTTCTACGCCCTACAGCGGGCTGATATAGGGCGTGCAAGGGCTATGCCATATCGCTGCATAGAAAGTTGACCAGGATTTCAGTGATTTAGGACGAAGGTTGCGAAAATTGGTCCGGAAGCTAGGACTTGGTCGATCGGCGATTCCGATTTTCCGGACTGGGCCGACGCCGGTCTCGATGCTCGAGTGCAGCGCCGATCAATCAAGCGGCAGGAAAACCGTCGGCGTTGGATTGCTGTTATGCAAATTATTAAAAATATAAGTTATATTGTTCAACCCACGCGTGGGCCCGTCGTTCGTCTGAACGAGCCCCAGCAACGTGACCGGCCCAGGGATGTCGGAAATCCCGCCAAACGGCGTCTTTACCGCTTGGCCCGACATAGCGACACCGTTGCGAGTGCGCATCCCGCTGAGCCGCGAATCTGCGTCCGAGGGTTGTACCTCCGCCCAGCACAGGAAGTCCCAAGACGCCGACGCCCGAACCTCTGCTTCGTTGTAGTAGTCGAGGCTGACGAAGGTCGGATAGTTCGGCCGGTTCGATCGCACATCGAGGGTCAGCAGGATCAGGGAAGCGTTTCTGAAGGACACCGGGTACGTCGCGTTATGACTTTTGACGTCTGCCAAGACCTGTCCGCCAATCGACTGGTAATGACCGGCGCCGCCGTCGAAGACGAGGGTCGGAGCGGCGGTGCGAGGGTCGACCCCCGGCGTGATGCCGGCGCGAGTGGCTAGGTTCGGCTCCGCTCGGACCTGAACCGCCTCATACGAGAGGATCGCGGTGCTGCTGTCCCGTAGCACGGCATTGCCGATCAAACCATCATACTTGATCGGCCGATGCGCGTCGTCGGTCACCCAGCCGATCAGGTATCCTCGCGGACATGGGGGCCGCGGGAACCCGAGTGTTCCCCAGCTGCGGGAGATTTTCGGGGTTGAATGAAACCTTCCCATCGACCGAAAGCGCGAGATCGAAGCGGGTCTCCTTGCAGACGTACATCGCAGCGTTGTCCGGATTCCCGGGGCACACCCAGCGAAACGTTATCCTTACCTGCTCCGACTCCGAGCAGGTCGCATCGCGCGGGCACCGGGCGCCGATAGTGATTTCGGTTTGGGCGGTCGTCGCCCCGTCGAACGGTACCGTCCCTCTGACGAATTTCGGGAAGACAATCACGCTTCCCGGCTCTGAGGACGTGGTCGTCACCGCCTCCGGAGCTTGCGCCAGAGCCGGCATTGCCGGTCCTAGAGCTGCGCTTAGGAAGAAGAGGAAACGCGGGCCCTTGACGACAAACTTCATGATCTCTCCGCAGCTTGTAGCGTCGAGGTTTCCGCGGCTGGCGCGAGATGTAGTCCGGCAGGCTGGGCTGGCTCGGCGAGCCGCCTTTGGTTAAGCATTAGACCCGGAGCGTATGTCGAGCTTGCGCATCTTGTCGAACAACGTCGAGCGCGATATGCCAAGACGTTTCGCGGCCTCATCGATGCGGTTTTCCGCATCGGCAAGCACGGCGCGGATATGCTGGCGCTCGGCCCTATCGCGGACCTCCGCCAGTGTTGCAAGAGGGGCCTCGTCCGCATCGCC
>Ga0310914_10003268_pt1 | contig 11136 bp, 7 predicted proteins | sample GREbulkMGAN108_FD_203450 | JGI IMG/M metagenome (GOLD analysis project Ga0310914, IMG submission 203450) | Lab enrichment of tropical soil microbial communities from Luquillo Experimental Forest, Puerto Rico - GRE.bulkMG.AN108 | ecosystem: Environmental > Terrestrial > Soil > Tropical forest >...
AAGTGATTGGCGCGGTGGCGGATGCTCTCGATGATGGCGGCGTCGCCCACCACCGCGCCGGCGACGATGTCGGCGTGCCCGTTCAGGTACTTGGTCGCACTGTGCAGGCACAGATCGAAGCCCGCGGTGAGCGGCCGGTAATTGACGGGCGTTGCGAAGGTGTTGTCGATGATGGAGATCAGGCCGTGCTGGCGCGCGAACTGCACCACCCCTTCCAGGTCCGCTACTTCCAGCAGCGGGTTCGTCATGGCCTCGACGTAAATGGCGCGCGTGTTGGGGCGCAGCAGCGCCGCCCAGGATTCGCGCCGGTCGGCGTCGATGAAGTCGCGCTCGATGCCGAGCCGCGGGAACTCCCCGCTCACCAGGTCGTGCGTACCGCCGTACAACCCGCTCTGTGCCAGGAGGTGATCGCCGGGCGAGAGCACCGTGAGGAGCGTGGTGGTGATGGCCGCCATGCCGCTCGATGTAACGAGCGCCGCCGCGCCGCCTTCGAGCACCGCCAGCTTCTCGTGCAGTGCGACCTGGCTCGGGGTGTTGTTGATCCGCAGGTAGCGGATGTCGTGGTAGCTGCCTTCGCCCGCATACTCGAAGGTTGCGGACTGGAAGATGGGCATCTCGACCGCGCCGGCAATGCGCGGCAGCGGCTCGCCGGCGTGCACCAGCTGCGTCTCGATGTGCTTGAAGGATTCGCTCATGGGGAACTCCCGGGTGCGATTGTCACGTGAATACGCTAGCGTGTCCTTATGCCTTTATGGAGAGACGAGCGGCACTCGGGCGAGGTGAACTGTGCCGCCCGCCTGCCAGTACAGCTTCAGGCGCAGCGCGGGCCTGCCGCGGAGCGCGGACACGCCACATGACACATCCGACGGAACGGTTCTCCGCTCGAGCGGACCACTACCGGCGCTACCGCCCGGGTTATCCGCCGGCGGCCATCGACCTGCTCGCGGGGCAGTGCGGGCTCGCCTCGGGCGCCGTGGTGGCGGATGTCGGCTCGGGAACGGGGATCCTGAGTGAGCAGCTCCTCGAGCGCGGCGCCCGGGTCATCGGCATCGAGCCGAACGATGCCATGCGCGCGGCGGCCGAAGCGCGCCTCGGTGCCGAGCCGCGCTTTCGAAGCGTCGCTGCGACCGCCGAGGCCACCACGCTGCCCGGGGAGAGCGTCGATCTCTGGCTCGCGGCGCAGGCCTTTCACTGGTTCGATGCGCCGCGCGCGCGCACGGAGGGGTTGCGTGTGCTGCGCGCCGGTGGTTTTGCGGCGCTCCTGTGGAACGAGCGGCCACCCGAGCCCGGCGCCTTCCTCGGCGAGTACGAAGCGCTCCTGCAGCGGCACGCGGCCGAATACACCGCGATCGCTGCACGGCGTGTGGATGAGGTGGGCATGCGGGAGTTTCTCGGCGGCACGATGCAGGTTGAACGTTTCCCCAACCACCAGACGCTCGATTACGCGGGACTCGAAGGGCGGCTGCTTTCCTCATCCTACGCCCCCGCGCCCGGACACCCGGAGCACGAGCCCATGCTGGCGGGTCTGCGCGCGCTCTTCGATCGCTACAGCGAGGACGGCCAGATCGTCTATCCCTATGAGACGCGGGTGTACTACGCGCAGCTGAAGCCCGGCGGCTGACCGCAACCCGAGGGTCACGGTCAGTCCGACTCCGGTGGTGTCTTTAGCCTGTCATCGGTCACCGGCCTCATCGCCGCTGTGTTCTGCGCAAGTAGGCCGCTTCTCTGAGAAGTCGCGGTCATCGGTGGCCCGCTAAGCTAACTCCCAGAGTGCGCGTGCGCCGGTAAGTCCGGCAAGCGCCATGAGCAAGCGCAGTACCCAGCTCCGAAAGCGCTCAGGATTGACGGCCGCGAAGGCGCGATTGCCCAGCCACACACCGGCACCGAGAGCCGGCGCGTACAGCAATGCGCGCGCGAGCACATCTCGATTGAGCAGGCTTTCGTGCCATTGACAGGCCAGCGCCAGGACGTCAGTGATCAGAAAATACGCAATCATCGATGCCCGGCCGGTCGCCACTCCCGCCGGCGATCCAAAGAAGAACATGATGACCGGAGGTCCGCCGATACCGATGCTGCCGTTCAGGAGCCCGGAAGCGAGTCCTGTAGCCACCGTTGCGGTGCGGCCAGGCATCGCCTGAAGCACGAAGCCACGCGCGAGCAGCGATGCGAGGAGCAGCACGATTACAGAGAGAGCCACCGTCAGTGGCGCGGGCGGGACACGCGCGAGCACATACACACCGGCTGGCGTACCGACGAGGCAGCCAACGGCAAGCCGGCGCAGCGACTGCCAGTGCACGTCGCGCCACGCGCTGATCATCAAGTGCGCACTGGCGGCGACCTCGAGAATGAAGATCGACGGGATAATCGCGCGGGGCTCGAAGAACAGTGACAGTGCAGTGATGGACAGCAGCGAAAAACCAAAACCGGAGTAGCCGCGCACCACTGCGGCACCGAAAATACACGTCATTCCCAATACGATGCCTGGAAGGCTGGGCATCAAACGGCGGTCCAGGGAATCGATTGCGTCAACGTGGTCAGTCCGGTACTGAAGAATTGCCGTTTAACCGGGCCCAGCGTGCCATATCATCTGACAGTTGGCCGCTCTCGGGAAACTCGACGGTGCTGGCCTATCGGCAGGTTTTGGCCGACGGGAGTCAGATGCCCTTGGGGCACGGCAACCGCGCGTCCTGGACCGCGGCTATCCGCCACTGGCCCTCCCGTCGCAACCAGGTATCAGTCCAGTAGAGACACTTGCGCTCCTCGTCCCCACCCGCCTTAGGCTCCACGGCGGTCTCGCTGCCAAACACAACCGCCACGTCGTCAGAATAGAAGTGAACCTGCGTTTCTAAGAGCCTGCAGTCGCGGGCACGAGTTGTGTCCGCCTTTGATTTTTCAATGGACTGTTGCTTCGAATATCTGCCGCCCTTCGTATCTGTGCCAGTGAAGTCGTCCCACAACAGGTCTGTCTCGACGAGCTTGTGGGTGCACGCTTCCGCCGCCCACTCGGCCTCGCGCGTTACGAACATCTTTTCAAGTGCCTCTCGAGAGGGTGCTTCAGCTGCCTGCAGATGCGCTGCCACGGCGGACATCAGTGCGAAACCGACGAAACGATTTTTCATTTTCATTCCCCGCAGCCGAACTGTCGAAAATCGCCGGCCTTCGTTGAAACCGACTGTAGCAGCAGCTGGGACTGGCCGCAGGCGGCTGTGCTGGCGACGGGGATCGGGAAACTCCACCTGGGACCCGGAGTGGCCCAGATTGGCCGATTGGAGCCGGTTCGGCACCAGCGACCTGATCGACCCCAAGCCGTCCGATGACTCTCCCAGTAACGGCCGCTGAGTCGTCAAAAAAGTGAACACTCGCACCGCGCCATTGCCTGAGACTGGCTCGTCAGGGCATCCTCGCCTCGCATAACGACACAAGAGGCGGGCATGGGGGCCGAGTCAACGAACCGCGGCGGCGCGCAGAGCGGGGCTGTCTTCCTGAGCTACGCCTCACAGGACGCTGAGGCGGCCCGGAAGATCTGCGCTGGATTGCGTGCTGGCGGCATTGAGGTGTGGCTCGATCAGAGCGAACTGCGGGGCGGGGATGCCTGGGATCGCCAGATCCGTGCGCAGATCCACGACTGCGTGTTGTTCATCCCGCTGATCTCGCAGCACACACAGGAGCGGCTCGAGGGCTATTTCCGACTCGAGTGGAAATTGGCGGTGGAACGCTCGCACCGCATGGCAGCAGAGCGGTCATTCGTCGTGCCCGTTGCAGTGGACTTGACTCGTGAGCGTGACGCCTTGGTCCCGGATTCGTTTCGGGACGTACAGTGGACACACCTGCCGGGCGGAGAATCGTCGCCGGCCTTTGTCGCTCGCGTCGCAGCACTACTCGGCGCGGCGGCACCAGTCGCTACCACCCGCCGCTCGAGTCCGAAGTCAGTCACTGCACGGCCGGCGGGCACCCGCAACCGTCGGGTTGTCTGGATTCCGCTCGGACTCCTGGCATTTGCAATTGTCATCGGAGGCGGTTGGTTTTGGTTGCAACATTCGGGTTTGCACCGGCATGCGGAAGCGGGAGTGTCCGCTCAGTCGCAGCCAGCCAGCACGGAGAAGTCGATCGCAGTGCTGCCCTTCGCTGATATGAGCGAGAAAAAGGATCAGGAGTATTTTGCCGATGGGATGGCGGAGGAGATTCTTGGCCTCCTCGCAAAGATTCCCGGACTAACTGTGATCGGCCGCACGTCTTCTTTCCAGTTCAAAAGCAAGAGCGACGACCTGCGAACGATCGGCGCGAGGCTGGGAGCGGCGTTCGTCGTAGAAGGTAGCGTGCGCAAGGCGGGCCCACGCGTACGGGTGACGGCACAGTTGATCGATGCGCGCTCTGGGGCACATCGGTGGTCTGAGAGTTACGATCGGGACTTTGGCGACATCCTCGGATTGCAAGATGAAATAGCCAGCGGTATAGCGCGCGCATTGCAGCTCAGCATCGATACCGGCGAGTCTCCGTCGCAGCGACAATTGCTGAGCGGGGAGGCATACGCGCTCTACTTGCGCGGACTTTTGGCGCAAGATCAGCAGAGCCCTGGGAAGTTGTTCGAGGCCGTCCGAGATTTCGAACAGGCGCTTGCGCTGGATCCCATGTTCCTGCGAGCAGCGGAGGCGCTGGCGCGTGCGCATGTCGATCAGGGATTCGATGAGGCTGTGTTGTCCCGCGATGCATGGCGGGATGCACGAGAAGCGGCGAGAAGAAGCCTTCGCATCGATTCCAAGTCCGCCACTGCTCACGCCGTGATGGGCCTGGTGCACGGCGAAGACGAGTTCGACTGGAACGCCGCTGAGACTGAATTCAACCAGGCCCTTGCATTGAATCCGAGCGATCCGGCCGCACTGACTTACGCCGCGATAATTGCCGGCGCTCGCGGTCTGAAGCCGGTGTCGCAACGGCTATTCAATGCCTCGCTTGCCGTCGACCCGCTCAATCCTTATACCCAGCAGCATTATGGTCAGCTGCTCTTCGCAGCAGGAGACTTTGCCGACGCGCAAGTCACTGTGCAGAAATCCATCGCGATCAATGCAATCTTCGATGGTAATCACTACTTTCTCACTAGAATGCTTCTGGCGCGTGGCGACTTCGAGGCCGCTCTGCAGGAAATCCAGCATGAAGTGGCGCCTGACGCGAAGATCGCTGGTTTGGCGATGATTTACCATGGGCTTCGCCGGAAGGAGGATTCCGACGCGGCGCTTGCTCGCCTTGTCGGTCTGGCGGGCGAGACTTGGCCCTACAGCGTCGCAACCGTTCACGCGTTCCGCGGAGAGCGCAATGAGGCTTTCGACTGGCTGGAGAAGGGCCTTGCAACGCGCGATTCGGATCAGCTGGAGGGTATCCGAGGCGATCCCGAATTTGCTCTGTTGCGAGAAGACGCGCGGTATAAAACGCTCCTGCGGAAGATGAACCTGCCGGAGTGACTGCTTCCTGGCGAACTGAGCGGACCGGCTCAATGCCGGTCCTGGCCCGACTTCAGACGTAGCGTCGAAACTCGTGGAGAGCCCTCAAAAAGCGAAATACCGGCAGCGCTGCCGGGCCTCTGGTCGGGAACCGGCTAAATTGATGTTCCCCGCTGCGGCGCGGTCCGTGGTGCGCATCGCCACCTGTGGAGCGACACGCGTCCACGAAAAGCGATGTCCTGACAAAGTGTTACCGGCACCGCGAGCCGTTGAACGGCTCGCGCAACACCACAGGCCTCGTCCCGGCTTAACCCCCGCGCCCCGCGCCCTACCTTGAAGTCCCCGGGCATGTACGGTTTTTACCCTATTTCCCTTGCGGGTGGTCCGCAACGTAACGTCCGAGCTCACGGATCGGCATAACAAAAATTTACAACGAAGCGCCTATGCTGCTCTCCACGCGGAGATGCACTGCGTTCAGCGTAAGGTCGGACTGTAACGTCGGCTTCGACGAAGCCAGTTTTGAGAGCTGATCCCTGGAGGCAGTGATGAGGGCAATTGAATAAACAAGAACGTGATGAATGAGGGAAGTCGCATGGCGCGTAAGCGAGACACGAGGTTCTTCGAATGCCCTGACTGCCAGAAAGCGACCCTTCTGAGCGACACCACATCCGACGACGCATGCCCGAGGTGTGGCTCGCCGAGTGGCCGGGTCATCTCAAGTGCTGAACTGGAGACGCGGATAAAAGATTTGGCATCGATTCTGAGCCCGAGCGGCCGCGACAAGCTAAGACGTCAATAGGAAGCGTGCTCATGATGGGTTCTCGACTCACTCGAGTGTCAGGTGTCGGGAAGCGTCCAAGCGTTCGTTTCCGGATCGACTTCCGTCCGGGGAGAGCGACCTGCTGGAAAGTTTGAACTGCATTTATTGCAAACCCGGTCGCTGTTACCGCAACGGCTGGCCGCGGCCATGGCGGTCCCTGGCCGCGGCCGCGCCGGCGTCCACTCAGGCGCGGTCGAGAACGGGCTGAGTTGATGTTCCCCGCGGCGCGCAGCACGAGGCGCGCATCGCCACCTGTCGCGACAGACCTCTAACAAAAACCAGGATGAAACCAAGTGCTGCTGGCGCTGTAAGCAGGCTCAGGTCTGCGCAACATCAGGGCTGCGCCGTACCTGAAGTCCCCGGCGGTGTACGGTTTTTTCCCTATTGCCTCTGCGGGCACGCGACAGCGTACGGTTCAATCACAACAAAAAATTACACAGGGGTCTCATGCCGCTCTCCACGTCAAGCCTGCGCAGCAATTCGCGCGCGAAGTACTACCCCGGTCGAGTCGTCGTAGCGCTGCTGCTGATCCTGGGGTTGCCGCACCGCGGTTGGGCGGTGCCGAGCTTTGCCAGCCAGACCGGCATGCCGTGCTCGCAGTGTCACGTGGTTGCCTTCGGCGTGGCACTCACCGCCTACGGGCGGCAGTTCAAACTGAACGGCTACACCTACAACCAGGGCGAGCATCCGATGCCGCTCGCGGCCATGGTGCAGGGCGGGTTCACACACACCAGTGCAGATCTGCCCGAGCCGGCGGCGGCCCACTTCGCCACCAACGACAACCTGTCGCTCGATCAGGCCTCGGTGTTTCTCGCCACGCGCCTTTTTGACCACGTCGGCATGTTCGCGCAAGGCACCTACAGCGGCGAAGACCGTCACTTCAGCTGGGACAACCTCGATGTGCGCTGGGCCAGGCCGCTGCAGAACTTTCTCGGTACCGACGCCGTGGTGGGGATTTCGGTCAACAACAATCCGACGGTGCAGGACCTGTGGAACTCGACGCCGGCGTGGGCGTACCCGTTCATCACCTCGGGGCTCGCCCCGGGACCGAGCGCCGCGCCGGTCATCGCCGGCAGTCTCGCGCAGGTCGCGCTGGGGGCGACCGCCTACACCATGATCCACGATCACCTGTACCTCGAGGCCGGTGCGTATCGCGGCCTCTCGGACCATTGGCTCGGCAACCTCGGTCTCTACCCGGACAACAACATTCACATGCAGGGCGCGGCCCCGTACTGGCGCGCCGCGTACCAGTTCAGGCAGGGCGATGAGCACTACTTCTCGTTCGGCACCTTCGGGCTGTCGGCGAAGCTGCAGCCCGACCCCACGGTCGCGCAAACCGATCATTTCACCGACATCGGCTTCGACGGGACGTATCAGTACACGCCCGTCGACGGGCCGGGCACGGTCAACGTCAATGCCTCGGTCATCCACGAGCAGCAGCACCTCGATGCGACGTTCGCCGCCGGCGGCGCGAACAATCCGACCAATCACCTCACCACCTTCGAAGCTGACCTGACCTATGCCTGGCGGCAGACCTACGCCGCGAGCGCCGGGGTCTTCAACACCACCGGCAGCACTGATCCGACCTACTTCGGGTTCGGCACCAGCGGTACTCCCGACACACGCGGATACATCCTGATGCTGGAGTGGGTGCCGTTGGGCAAGCAGGACTCCTGGCTCCGGCCCTGGATGAACCTGCGCCTCGGAATCCAATACACCGGCTACACGCGTTTCGACGGCGGCACTTCCAACTACGACGGCACCGGCCGTTCCGCCAGCGATAACAACACACTGTTCCTCTTTTACTGGCTGGCCTTCTGAGCGCGCCGCGGGCACGCACGAGGGCTACGAGGAGTTGAGACGATGAAGAACACTACTCTGCTGCGGCTGACTGGCGCAGGCTTGCTGCTGCTGGCAAGCGGGCTGGCATACGCGGACCCCTGCAAGCTCGCGCTGGAGAGCAACGATCAGATGCAATTCAGCGTGCACGAGCTGGTCGTGCCCAACGAGTGCGGGGAGGTGGAGGTTACGCTCAGACACTCCGGGAAAATGTCAGCGCGAGCCATGGGCCACGACTGGGTGCTGGCGAAGGACTCCGACGTGTCGGCTATCGTCAACGCCGGGCTGGCCGCCGGTCCCGCACACGGCTACCTGCCCGAGCACGACAAGCGCATCATTGCGGCGACGCCGATCGTCGGCGGCGGCGAGAGCGCCACGGTTAAATTCGCCACCAGCCTGCTGCAGGCTGGCAGCCGCTACGTGTTCTTCTGCACTTCGCCGGGCCATGCCACGGTGATGCGCGGCAAGTTCCTCCTTGGTGTCACCCATGTGGCACAGGCGGGGAATTCAAACTAGCGGGCACCGCGTACCAGGCATCGAGATTACGGACGGTGGCGGAGCGGTACCGGGCCGGGGCGTGTGAATCGTTCACCAGCCGGCGCCGGAGCTCCGGCTCGCGGCATTTCTGGCGCTACACGAATCATCCGCTGGAGGAGGGCGCTGTGCCGGGCGGGGAGCGCGGTTCCGGCACCTTCCCTTAGGGGCACGTGTCCGCGGCGGTCTGATTCGTTAAGCTCAACCGATAACAACCCGCCGGCTGCAGTGTTTCCGCACATCTGGAGGAGAGAAACGAAATGAGAGCCTTTCGTACCACAGTCTTAGTGCTCGCCGCAACGCTTCTGTCGGGCGTCGTTTTGGCTGACAGTTATAGTGACACCATTGACACATTCAAAAAAGCGGGCGCGAGCGCCTGGTACTTCGATCATAGCTACGGATACGCAGTCTTCCCCTCGATCGGCAAAGGCGGTCTCATTGTTGGCGGCGCGCACGGCACCGGGCGTGTCTATCAGAGCGGGCAATACGTTGGTGACACCGCCATGACCCAGGTGAGCGTCGGGCTGCAGGTAGGCGGGGAGGCTTACAGTCAGATCATTTTCTTCGACGACAAGCGCTCCTTCGACGAATTCACATCCGGAAACTTCGAGTTCGACGCCGGGGCGAGCGCCGTCGCTATCAAAGCTGCCGCCTCCAGCAGCGCCGGTACCACCGGGACTACGGCCGAAACCAGCGGGCAGAACGGTGACGCGACCACCCACGGTGGTGGCTTCTACAAGGGAGTGGCGGTGTTCACGATCATAAAGGGCGGCGCAATGGCCGCAGCCGCTGTGGCAGGGCAGAAGTTCTCCTACAAACCCCGCTCAAGCACCTGACAAGAACGGCTCACCACACCCGCACGCGATCTCCCGGCGCGAGATACAGCTTCTGTGACGGCACGACCTTGAACGCTTCGTACCAGGCATCGAGGTTGCGCACCGTGGCGGCGCGGTACTGGGCCGGGGCGTGTGAATCGGTCACCAGTCGGCGCCGCAGCTCCGGCTCGCGGTATTTCCGGCGCCACGCCTGCGCGTAGCTGAGGAAAAAGAGCTGCTCGCCGCTGAAGCCGCCGGCAGTGGGCGCGGCGCCCCCGTGGAGCGTCAGCCGCCAGGCATCGAGCGAAACCGCGAGCCCCGCGACGTCGGCGATGTTCTCGCTGAGTGTCTGCCGGCCGTTGACACTGACGTCGGGAAAGGGGCGGTAGGCGTTGAACTGCTCGATGAGACGCTGGCCTGCCGCCTCGAAATGCGCGAAGTCCTCTTTCGTCCACCAGTTCTGCAGCCGCCCATTGGCATCGAAGAGCGCCCCCTGGTCATCGAAGCTGTGGCTGATCTCGTGTCCGATCACAGCCCCGATCGCCCCGTAGTCCATCACCGGGTCCCGCTTCGGGTCGAAGTTGGGCGGTTGCAGGATAGCCGCGGGGAAATTGAGCGCGTTCATGGCGGGGAGGTTCACCGCGTTGACGAGCTGCGCGTTCATCACCCACTCGCCGCGGTCGACCGGGCGGCCGAGCTTGACGAGGTTCCAGTGGTAATCGAAGAGTTGAGCGCGACGCGCGTTGCCGAAGGCATCGCCGCGCACGACCTCGAGGCCTGAGAAATCGCGCCAGTGATCCGGATAGCCGACGCCGACCTTGAGGGTCGCGAGCTTCTCTTTGGCCTTGGCGCGCGTCTGCGGCGCCATCCAGTCGAGCCGGTCGATGCGTACGGCGAAGGCCGCCACGAGGTTGCGCACCATCGCTTCGGCGCGCGCCTTCTCCTCGGGTGGAAAGTAGCGGGCCACGTAGAGCTTGCCGACCGCTTCGCCGAGCGCGCTGTTGGTTTCCTCGACCGCGCGCTTCCAGCGTGGCTGCTGCTGTGGCGTGCCGGACAGCACCTGCTGGTGGAAGGCGAAGTGCTCGGCGACGAAGGCCTGCGGCAGATAGCCGCTCTCGCCCTCGATGAGGTGGAAGCGCAGGTAATCCTTCCAGGTCTCGAGCGGCACGGTGGCGGAGAGCGAGGAGATCCCGGTGACGGCACCCGGCTGCCAGACGACGAACTCCCGTTGCTGCCCAAGATCCGCTGCACCAAAGAACGTCGCCCAGTCGAGGCCGGGGGCGCGCTGCGCGAACTCTGCCGCGCTCCAGTGGTTGTTGCCCTTGAGGACCTCCTCGGATTCCGCGCGGCTCGTGTGGGCTTCCGCGATACGCCGCTCGAGCTCGAAGATGCGTGCCGCCTTCTCCTCTGCGCCGGTGATGTGGGCGAGCCCCAGCATCGCGGCAATGTGCGCCCGGTAGCGGGTACGGATATCGGCCATCTTCTGCGACGGGTTCAGGTAGAAGTCGCGGTCGGGCATCCCCAGGCCGCCCTGCAGCAGAAAGGGTGAGTAACGCGTCGGCTCGTTCAGATCCTGCGCCACCCAGAGGCCAAACAGGTTCCCGGTGTCGAGGTTGGTGTTGTTGAGGACGTCCACGTCCGCACGCAGCGTGCTGCCCAAGGCACGTGCCAGCGCTGCGCGATCGTTGACGGC
>Ga0310914_10003275_pt1 | contig 11128 bp, 9 predicted proteins | sample GREbulkMGAN108_FD_203450 | JGI IMG/M metagenome (GOLD analysis project Ga0310914, IMG submission 203450) | Lab enrichment of tropical soil microbial communities from Luquillo Experimental Forest, Puerto Rico - GRE.bulkMG.AN108 | ecosystem: Environmental > Terrestrial > Soil > Tropical forest >...
AGAAAAACGCAGATACAAAGGTGAATAGACAGTCCCACCAGGCTTACGACCGCCGCAACCAAAGAGAGGCGCCTGCTCACGGGCCTAAACAAGTTGTATAGGAGAAGCGTATAAAGAATAGATACAACGTAGGCGATGACATCGCCCACAATGGCCGAGCGATATAGCAGCTCGTGCGCCAGGATGTTGTGCGCGGTAGCCGTAGCGTCGCTATCCACAACCAGCCTGCTGCGAACCAAGAGCGCGAATCCTTCAGTTGTTGAGATCCAAGCAAAGATACCTGCCATCCTGGCCTGGAAACGCGGCGACGCTTCTCCAATCCATTCCGTCCTTAAAGCTGTGCGCATACTCGTCTCCGATCACAAGCACGAATCGTACGTTGCGCCGAAACTCTGCTGAGGATACGGCGACCCGAACCCGAGAGTTTCAATCTTTTTCCTGGTAGACGAGAGGAGGACCAGGCTTTTGTGACCAATTTTCGCGGGCAAGTGCTTCAATTAATGTGAGTTCACGCCGAGCCTATGTTCAAGTTGACGCAATATCGCCATTACACTCACGAGCCTGGCTTTTTGTCGTTCATTCGTGGATAGTCGGCAAACCTTACCTCACCGGATTACGGAAGGGTAGCCCGTCACTCGTCCGCAAAACTTACAAAAACCGATACTCGCGTGATAGAGGAGTCGCCGAAAGAGTTGGAAAGGAAACAGGGTGCAGCTGACGGAAAATCAATGAGCTAGTCAGCTCGTAATGCATCCGTCGGGTTTACGCCGGAAGCGCGATGCGCAGGAAGGAGTGCGGCGCCCAGCCCCGCCGAACAGAGAACTATTACGGCGATTGCGATTGCTGCCGGGTCGGAGTGTTTCACCTCATAGAGTTGCGATTCCACGAGCCGGCCCAAAGCCCAGACAAGAGACAGCCCGATGCCAATTCCCCAAACAATCATCGCCAGCGCATCCCGAAGCACCAGCCAAATCGCTGACCAGCGCCTGGCGCCAAGCGCCAACCTGATCCCGATCTCGCGCGTACGTTGCGTCACCACATAAGACATTACGCCGTACAGGCCCACCAGCGAAAGCAACAGCGCAAGCGCGCTGAAGCTTCCAGACAGCGTCGCCAGCATGCGTTCGGTATTCAATGAGCGATCCACCTGTTCATCCACCGTGCGCAGATCGCTCATCGGCAGTGTCGGATCGACGCTGCGGACTATTTCACGAAGTGATTGGAAGGACGATTCCGGTGTTCCTCGAATTCTTACATAAAAGGTGCCACTAGCGTCTTCGCCTTCGAAAAACGGAAAGTAGGCTTGCTCGGATTCCTCGCGAATCCCGCGATAACTAAAGTTAGACATGACGCCGACAACTTCGATGTTGGGCTTGGCGTCCGGTCCGGAGCCCTCGCAGATTAGCACTCCCAAAGGATTCCGCCCTCTTAGGTAGCGCTTTACGAATGCTTCGTTCACAATCGCCGAGCGCCAGCCTTGCTCGCCCGGTTCGCGGATGTCACGTTCATCGAAGCCTCGCCCCGCAATGATTTTTATACCCATGGCTTGGAAAAATCCCGGCGTGACACTATTCAAATTGACATCGCGGTCTGTCGAAATCCGTTTGTCTGCAAGGATCGTCATCGGATCGTTCCAGCTTCCGCCTGTCAGCAATGGGAACCGGGCTATTGCAGACGCTCGACTGATCGGGGACTGACGGATTGCTTCATCGATGCGGCGAATCAGGCGATTTCCTTCCGGCGGAGAGTACCCGTTTCGCAGGGAGTCGACGCCGAATGAGACAAGGCTCGATGTTACGAAACCTGGGCCCTTAGCCATTAGTGCATCCAGAGTGCGAGCAAACAATGCCGCTCCCACAACGAGCGTCAGGGTCAAGGCAATCTGCGCGGTCACGATGACTCTTCGAAGCCGGACGCCGCCGAATGCCGTGCCGCCTCGATCCCGAAGTGACGATACAATCGAGCGTCGCCCGGACTGCCACGCTGGTGCGAGACCGCTCAAAACGCCCGCCGCTACACTTGCGGCGAACGCGAAGAGCAACAGACGCGAGTCGATGCCCGCGTTTAAAGCGGTGGGGGCCGTTTCCCGCGGAAGGAATGCGACAAGAGTTCGCACAACGATTGGAGCCGCTGCTGTCCCAAGCAATCCGCCTGCGAGCGCGATTAGCAGGCTATCGGCAAGAAGCTGCCGCCCCAGCCGCCCTCGTGAAGCGCCTAACGCCAGCCTTGTACCAATCTCACGATCACGCGCCGACCCGCGTGCCAGGAACAAACCGGACACATTCAAACAAGCCAGACCCAACAATACTGTCGTCACAGCGAATAGCATCCACAACGGTTCGACTAGCCGTCGCCTCAGTCCGGAATGACCTTGTGGCGCCGCAGTAAGCACGATCGACGAATCGAGAAATCTTTGCCGGCGTTCGGCTGTGACTACGGGGAACCCTGCGCGGCGTACATCCTCCTGCAGCACCGCTTTGAACCACGGTTGCAGCCCTGCCTGAGCTTGCTGCAACGTCATACCTTCACTCAAGCGGCCCAGCACTTGCATCCAGCGTGTGCGGCGGTCTAGAAGATTGTTGAAACCTGGAATGGCTTGTGCCGACATCGATGCCGGAATCCAGAGTGACGGAATCTCGCCAACATCGATGCCGCGGAACGTGGAAGCAGCTACGCCGATGATGGTCAGCGGATGACGATTCACCAGCACCTTGCGGCCAACCACATCGGGAGCGCCTCCGAGTTCCGTCTTCCAAAAGTCGTACGAAAGCACCGCTACCGGATTCGCGTTCGGCGTAGTGTCATCGTCACTCGTAATCACACGCCCCAAGGCTGGCTCGACCCCGAGTACCGGAAAGTAGTTACCGGACACAATTTCCGCCACCGCAGGGCGATAGTCGCTGCCCGTTGAGAGATTGACGGTAGTAAGTGCCCGGCAGAACACGCCGTCGAAAAATTGCTTCTGCTGGTCAAGATCACGGGCGATCGGATAAGACATCAGATTCCAACTGCCGAAGCCATCCGCAACTTGGTCGCCTCTCCAATCGATCAGGACAAGACGTTCGGGCTGGCGGACGGGAAGCGCCCGCAGCAGCACCTGATTCACCAGCGAGTAAATGGCGGTTGTGGCTCCAATTCCAAGCATGAGCGAGAGCACAGCTGTAATTGTGAACGAGGGCGACCTGAGAAAGGAACGCACGGAAAAGCGCAAATCGTAGATGAAATCTCGTAGCCATCGAGTCAGCCAGACATCTCGCACTTCCTCCTGGATTTGCGCAACGCCGCCCAGTGCCAGCACGGCTTGCCTGCGAGCCTCCTCGGGTGGCAAACCGGATCTCTCAAGATCTGTGATTCGCCGGTCGAGGTGGTATCGCAACTCGCGATCCAGGTCGCCCTCCAGCTTCTTGCGACGGAACCAGTTCGCCAGTTGCCTCATGATCTGTTACCCTCATTGAAAATCAGCCGAACTGCTCCCGCCAAGCGCGCCCAGCTATTCTTTTCGGCGGCGAGCTGTTTTCGTCCGGAGGCCGTTAATGCGTAGAACTTCGCTTCCCGTCCGGTTTCCGATTCCTTCCATTCGGCCCTAAGCCATCCCTTTAACTCCAGCCTATGCAGCGCAGGATAGAGCGAACCTTGATTCACTTGGACCACCGACCGCGAGATTTGCTCCAGTCTTTGGGCGATCCCGTAGCCGTGCACCGGCGCGAGTGACACAATCTGCAGAATCAGCATGTCCAGTGTGCCTTGCGGGATGGGGAAACGCGGTGAAGACATCGATACCTCAACCTTCGACTGCTCAGCATAGCTCATCATAGGTCGAAGGTCAAGGTGTGCAGGGCCATTAAGAATGTGCACGATCCCGGCGATCGCGTTGAGAGAGGATTGTCGGCAACCCTTACCTTACCGGATTATGGAAGGATTGCCCGTCGTCCACTCGTAATCCTTGGACCTCCACTTCCCAGAAGCGTAATCGCCCGTTCGCCAACAATCCAGCAACTCCTAAGACCTCGCCGCCGCTCCTTGTTTGTTATCCCTTCCGTGTGAGATGTCGGCCCGGACGCAATGCACAAGTGTCAGCGGTATGCAGAGGAAAACAAAAGCCTCGCCCACAAAGCCCACCCACGAGAACAATGCTGGCGGTGTGGTTCCAAACCAGCCGGTCCAGTTTCGCACGAAGATATTGTGGACCATGATGGGGGCGAACCCCGCAAGAGCTAGAAGCAGTGCGCCCACGCGTCGCCGAAGCTGCGGGTCATCAAGGCGGCGATAGCTGGCCACTAGCATCAAAAAGCCTGCAGCGAAATAGACGATCGTAATCGCCAGCCATACCTGTAAGAAACGGGCCTGTGTGGTCGGCTGATATAGCGGCAAGTCGTTGAGAAACAGCAAGGGGGTGACGCCGACCGCATCTTGCAACCAGCGGACTGGCGCAGCGGCGAGCACCAGCGGCCACGGCCTAGCCAAGACGGATGGTGCGTAGATCATTGCGCCCACAGAGGCCACGATTGGGATTCCGAAGAGCACAACGGGGGCGACCACCAACACCCATCGCAATCGTTGCGAAAGCCCGGGTCGGGGGAAGCTGGCAAAAAACGCCAGCCAAACTACTGGTGCCAGGAGGCAGGAGGCCGTGGCCAGGCCTATAGGTATTGCAAACACAGCGGGCAAATGACGAAGTCCAGCCGCCCATCCAGAGCTTGGATATCCTTCTGCAACGGACCCGATTGCAAGCATGAGGGCAGCAAGACAAGCGCTGAGCTGTGGCGGGCGGCCAAAAGCGACAAGAATCGCGAGCAATAGCATTACGAAGCGGGCAACTTGAAGCGCGATGGCGGGATAACATTGCGGACCATTCTGCCAGACAGGTGTGGTAATTATCAGGTCCAATGCAAGGTGTTGCTCGCCGCGCCGCACCTGTAGATGGATCGGACGGCCGCGTTCAAAGCTAGCCCGTGCCAAAGACCAACTGGCCCGCCCGTTGAGAGGGTATCCATCTGCTGTTTCCAGGAAATCGCCCGGCTGTGCACCCGCTCTCTCCATCGCGCTGCTCGGCAGCACCCTGGCGACTTCGAAGAAATTGGGCCCAGGAACCCATCCTGCGTTCTCTGGCCCCCAAAACTCCTGCCGCATATTGAAAAGGAAGGTCATTATAAATACGGTCGCTACTAGGTACATCCACGAGGGGGCACGCCACGTCGGCATGGATTTGCGCCTTCAGCCTGATGGCAAATTCTACCTTACAAACGGACATGTGGTTGACAACCCGGGAGCGGTCTCCGAAGGCTGCATTGAGGGAGCAGCCATATCGCGGCGAAGGCCCGCGTCATTGTTGGCGTAACATCGCCATTACACTCACAACGCTCGTCTCTTGCTGGATTGTCGGAACTTATCCCTAGACCACATTTCTGAGTCCCGCATGGACCTACCCCGAAAGCGAAATGGCGTCTGAAGCAAAAGGCTTATTAAGAACCACGATCTGGGAGGAGTCGAATCGCTAACGACCGACCACGGGAGCAAGGGCACGCGCAAATGCGGTGATCGCAAGCGACAGAATTCCGGAAATCTCCGGGTCATTGCAAATCCCCGATGCATCGACACTCTTGTTGGGCAGGGCAACCGTCACGCACGCTTCAGGAACCAACCTGGCCGTCATGGTGGTCAGCGTCTCCGTGAGAGATGCCTGCGCGTGCGACGATCGCGGCGATGCGTTGATGAGCGCCACAGGCTTCTCGTACAGTTCGCCGCTTCTCACGAGCCAATCGAGCGCATTCTTTAGGGTTCCTGGAACCCCATGCGCGTATTCCGGACTGGAAATGAGGACCCCGTTGCTGGCCAGCAATCGCGAACGGAACTCGCTGACTGCAGGTGGCGGAGTTTCCGTGTCCAGATCTGGGTTGAAGTGCGGAAGCTCGGACAGATTGGAATAGAGGACGACTTGAACCTCGGGGGGCGCCAATATGGCTATGGCCTGGAGCACTGCCGTGTTCGACGACCCAGTGCGGAGGCTGCCGGAAATGGCCACGATTGTCGTCAAGGAGTCGCCTTTTGATCAGATGATCGGCCTTCAGCGAAGTTACGTGCGGCAGAAACGAAGTCGATCGACGCCGAGGACATACTTGCCTTCAGCGTTACTGGAGAATAGACCGTACGGTCATTTACGAACCCAATATCGACGATGTAACCAAGATGATGCACCATCGTTCCAGCGTTTAACGAGGAGGATTATGGGCAACGCTACCTCGTTCGGCCCGAGATCGAACTCCATGAAAAGCAGGTGCTTCGATGTCTGCGAAGAGCTTTAAGACCAAGCTGGGGAGTGGCTTCGTCGAATTACCGTTCGACGCAAAGAAGGAGTTCGGCAAAGCCCGACCCCCCGTGAGAGTTTCCATCAACGGCTACACTTTCAGGTCGACGATCGCCGTTTACGGCGGCAGGTACTACGTACCGGTGCGCAGGGACCGCCGCGAAGCGGCCGGCGTGGAAGCGGGCGACATCGTGCGGGTAACCATCGCGCCGGACACAGAGGCTCGCACAGTTGAACCGCCAGCGGAGCTCGCAGCTGCGCTCGCAAAGAATGGGCCAGCAAGAGCCCAGTGGGAAAGGCTCAGTTACACGCATAAAAAGGAGCACGCGGAAGCCATCCACCAGGCGAAGAAGCCTGAGACCCGCGCGCGTCGTCTCCAAGAGACTTTAGAGAAGCTGACGGCAAGGACGAGGAGATAAAGACCCTCGGTCACGGCGTTTGAAGCCACTTGGACTAAAAACTCGGGCTGGTCAGTTCAGCCCATCCAGCAGGTCCCGCTGCTATCAACCCGATCATGTAGACATTTGATCCTCCGTACGCGGAAGTACGTCGCCACAAAGCATATGCCGGGTGTGTCGTCGGCAAACCTGAAATTGAGCCTCCTGTTCCAGGCTCGAGGCCTCAATTTACGGGTTGCCCGTCACTTTCCCCAACAAGCAGCAAACATCGAGTGGTGGATTTAAGGTGCGATCGAGTGCATTTTTCCGCCGCTAAAGATTTTGCTCGATAGTCAGAACACCGACGTACTCAGGGTGACATCGGCATCCTTCCATGCTCGATCAAATCTTTTGCGAATCTCCTGAGCTTCTGCGATCTGTCCCTGGGCCGTTACACTCCGCCACAAGCCGAACAAAGCCCAGCCATTTTCGTGGAGATCGCGGAGCTCTTCGCGGAAATTCCGAATCTTTTCTTGGCATCGGATTACGGAAAAGCCATTCGCGAACAGGGTCAGTCGCCACTTGGCGACTAGGGAGGGCCTATTTCTCAGAAGCCCGTTTCGGGCCAATGTCAGTATTGCCGAATGGGCCGTTGGGCCTCTTGGTGTGTTCGGGGACATGCTCATGCTTGAGAGGCGATGGAAAACTTTGAAACTCAGGCCGTGAGGTGAAGCGCGTTATACGACCAGACGAGGAAATAAGGAACGACTCTGCCCTAAAAAAACCAGGTAACAAACGTGACGAAGTAACGTATGTATCGTCAATGTTCCTGTGGCAGTACATTAGGAGGGCTGGATTGCGGCGAAATGGGGCGCGCCAGACAAGGAGGTCTTTATGCAGGACCTGCGTTTCACCTTCCGGACATTGAGGCGCGACTGCGGTTTTACAATTGTCGCAGTCCTGATTCTGGGACTTGGAATCGGAGCAAATATCGCCGTTTTCAGCGTGGTGAATACGATTTTGCTGCGGCCGTTGCCCTTCCGAGATCCGGAACGGCTGGTGCGGATCGTGGAAAAAGAAGCCGGGACCAACGAGTCAGGCAGAACGTATACAGCCGATGCTACTCAGGACTTTCAGGAACAGAACCGCTCCTTTCAGTCGGTCAGCGGCTACTTCGCCTTTACCCCACCCGACAACTTCAAACTCGTGGGCCGGGGCCAGCCCGTGCCGGTCACGGGCATTCTTGTCGCGGAAGGCTTCTTTCAAACCCTGGGCGTAGAACCTTCGCTGGGACGGTTGTTCAGGCATGAAGAATTCGTGCAGCATTCGCAGCCCGCGGTCTTGCTGAGCTACTGGTTTTGGAAGCGCCAGTTTGGCGGTGATCCCGGCGTCGTTGGAAGAGCGGTTAACCTGAGCAATACTTCGGTCATCGTGGCCGGAGTCTTGCCGGACACCTTCGATTTTGGTTCCGTCTTTTCGCCGGGAGCGAAAGTCGACCTCTTCACACCCTACATCATGGATGATTTCCGCGACGACGGAAATGACCTGGCACTGGTTGGTCGTCTGAAGCCCGGAGTCAGTCTGGCAGCAGCACAAAGAGAAGCCGATGAAATTTTCCCGCGGCTGCTTTTTGAGCATAAGCACCCTGAATTCAAGCCAGGGTACACAGGCCAGCTCACCATTCTGAAGGAATACGTCAGCGGCAAGCTACGGCGGTCGTTGATTGTGCTGTGGTGCGCTGTCGGGCTGATTCTACTGATCGTCTGCGTGAATCTCTCGAACCTCCTGCTAGCCCGGGCGGCGGCGCGCAGCAAAGAATTTGCCATGCGCAAAGCATTGGGAGCAGGACGCGGGCGGCTTGTGCGTCAATTGCTGACGGAGAGCCTGGTGCTGGCGGCTGGGGGAGCGGCACTTGGGCTGGGGCTTGCCTATTTCGCCCTATCGTATTTGGCGCATCAAGGATCCCTCGCGCTGCCGTTGCTCACCATGGTGGGCGTGGAAGGTACGGTTCTGGAATGGACGCTGTTGGTCGCAGTAGGAGCAGCAATCTTTTTGGGACTGGCGCCGGGGTTCCGCATGTCGGGTGGCAGTCTGCAGGAGGCACTGAAAGATAGTGGACATGGAGTCAGTGAAGGCAGAAAACACGACCGCCTGCGTTCGACGCTGGTCATAGCGGAAATTGCTCTCGCTTGCGTTCTGCTGGTCGGGGCGGGCCTGCTGCTACGCAGTTTTCTCCGTGTGCTGGACGTTGATCTGGGCTTCGAGCCAAGCCGCGCAGCCGCCATCAGCGTGGACTATGACAGTGGGGGCAGTGCGGCAAAACAGGCTGCCATTTGGCAGGAGGTAGTGGAGCGGGCTTCAATGCTTCCAGGAGTGGAGGTGGCGGGGATCTCGGACAATCTACCGATGAGCCGGAATAGGGGCTGGGGGATTGCAGCAAAAGGCGAAGAACAGCGGCCCAACTCTGGCTTCATCGGTATCTTTGTCTACATTGTTTCGCCTGGCTACCTGAAGGCGATGGGAATGCGCCTGCTGGAAGGTCGCGACATCAGTTGGGAAGACCTGTCTAATAATAGGAGTGTCGTCATCATCAACGAGAACGTCGCGCGAAAACTCTGGCCGGGAAAGGATCCGGTTGGGCGCACAGCCCTGATAGGTGGAACGGAGGCCCAGGTGATCGGTGTGATCGCCGATGTCCGCGAAAGCGGCGCGGAAAACAATGCCGGAGCGCAGGCTTACCTGCCCGCAACGAAGCAGTTTGGGCCAGAAGGCGCCTATCTCGTGGTGCGTTCGAAGCTGCCTCCTGCTCCGCTCGCAACAAGCCTGATGAGCATGCTGCGGCAGATCAATCCAGCCCAGCCAGCGACGGAGTTCAAGCCCATTCAGGGGCTCGTGGACCGCGCGACATCTCCAAGGCGTTTCTTTGTGCTGCTGGTTGGAACCTTTGCTTGTCTGGGGCTCCTTCTGGCTTCGCTCGGGATCTACGGCGTTATTTCGTATTCCGTTACGCGGCAGACCCAGGAAATTGGCATACGCATGGCTCTTGGCGCGACTGAAACCCGTGTGCAACTCGAAGTGATTTGGAAGACGCTGCGGCTCGCGCTGATTGGCATTGCCGTTGGAGTCATCGCTTCGCTTGCGGTCGCACGCCTAATTGCTTCCCTTTTGTTCCGGACTGCTTCGACGGATCCGCTCACATTTGTTGGGATGGTGGTTCTACTGGGAGCCGTCGCGCTCCTGGCCGGATATCTCCCGGCACGAAGAGCTTCGACCATCGATCCAATGGTTGCCCTTCGCACAAACTAAAGCGGGATCGCCCTCGCCTCTTGGCGACATTCCGATCTACGAAAAGCGATAAGTCCTCTGTGACGCCGTAGGGTAGAGCTACGACATGCCTGACGACCGGCATCGGACACATGAGAGGATTGGTCGTCCCTTGGCGACAGGGGGCACAAAAGCCCTTTTTTGCAAAATCACTCTTTTTTGCCGCTCTCGGGCTGGCGCGGTAAAACCACGCCCGCCTCTAGACGACCTCAACCCTTTCGACAGTATCTTCCTGATCCTCCGGCGGGTTGGTGTCTGCACCAGGATTGATCCCACGCTGCTACTTGCGGGATTTCCACGATCCTCCCCATCGTCACAGACTGCATCGCCAATTGATTGGTGCCGTATTTGGAAGACGCACTGAGCGCGTGCCAACTGCAAGACCGAATTGAATACTTCGAGGCCTCAAGAGCGACACTTCGATTCCGGCTCCGTTCGTGTTATACTAAAATATAACTATGGAGGGCGCCATGCACACAACCACTCTGCGTAAAGTCGGGGGTTCGATCATGCTGGCTGTTCCGCCGGCGTTGCTCGACGTCCTGCATCTTCAGCCGGGCGCCAAGGTCGGCCTCGCAGTCCACGGCGGCCGCCTGGTCGTCGAACCTCGGCCGCGGCACCGCTATACCCTGGACGAGCTCCTGGCCCAATGCAACCCGAAGGCCCGCCGCACCAGGAAGGAGAAGGAATGGCTTGATAGCCGGGCCGCCGGCCGCGAGCTCCTCTGATGAGGCGCGGGGAAATCTGGCTTGTCAGCCTCGATCCCACGTCGGGACACGAGCAGCAAGGGCGCCGGCCCGTACTGATCGTCTCGCCGGAGGCTTTCAACCGCGTAACGAAGCTGCCCGTCGTCGTCCCGATCACGACCGGTGGCGGTTTCGCACGCACGGCCGGTTTCGCGGTCCCGTTGACTGGGGCCGGAACCAAAACCACCGGAGTTGTCCGCTGCGATCAGCCACGAGTTCTCGACTTCGCCGCGCGCGGCGCCAAGAAGCTGGAAAGCGTCCCTGACGCGATCGTAGACGAAGTGCTGGCGAAGCTGATGCCAATTTTCGAATAAGCGGCGCGCCTCCCCAAACCACCACGGTTGCCAATTCAGACCTTCGGGAGATCACGGAGATTC
>Ga0310914_10003277_pt1 | contig 11127 bp, 7 predicted proteins | sample GREbulkMGAN108_FD_203450 | JGI IMG/M metagenome (GOLD analysis project Ga0310914, IMG submission 203450) | Lab enrichment of tropical soil microbial communities from Luquillo Experimental Forest, Puerto Rico - GRE.bulkMG.AN108 | ecosystem: Environmental > Terrestrial > Soil > Tropical forest >...
ATGTCTCTTGCCGACATGATCTTCAGCGGCGTCTTTGAGCGCTATCCAAAACTCCAGATCGGCACCGTGGAGCACGAACTGTCCTGGATTCCGCATTTCCTCAACCGTATCGACTACACCTACACCCAACGCGTCCAGCAAGAGCGCTATCGGTTTAAGGAAGCCACGCTGCCCAGCGACTATTTCCACCGCAATGTGTTTGCGGGCTTCCAAGAAGATGCGATGGGGATACGCGACCGCAATGTCATCGGTATCGACAATCTCCTCTGGGGCTCAGATTATCCCCATGTCGAGTCCACCTTCCCCAGGAGCCGACAAATTATCGAGGAGATTCTGAAGGACTGCACTGAAGAGGAGAAGGCCAAGATCGCCGGAGGCAATGCTGCCAGGATCTACCATCTCAACTAGGTTCCTGTGGTCCTCCGCTAGTCACTAACGCTGCTACGGCTGGGTCCTCCCGGAAAGGAGGACCCAGCGCTGTAGAGGGGCCATGCGGGACACAGCTGTTTGGGAGCCGGTCTTGCGCGATCGCCCGTCGGGCGCGACTATGAGAGTGCCATCATTTCTGGAGTCTTCTGCGGCTTTGCGATCGGCGCAACCACGACGGCGATCGCCCCCTCAGATCAGAGGGTCGGATAGTGGCGTTCTGGAAAATCGCAGAAGATCGATTCTGGAAAATCAGCTATTGCGATGTGGCTTCGTCGTGAATGAGGCTGATCTCACGTATTGCATCTTCAAGAGCGGTGCCAATGAGTTTTAGGTTACCAGCCAAGGCTTGCTGATGGGCCGAAGGATCGAAGCTGTTCACGTTGTCCGCAATCTGCTGCGCGAGTTTTTCGACAAGACTATTATACTGCAGCGTGAAGCTGAAAACTTTGTTGAAGACTAGCGGCTCCCGGCTGGACTAGAAAAAAATTATCGACGTTTCTGGATAGAAGCGGTGTTAATGGAATTCGTGCATCAAGTATCGCAGGCACAAGCGACATCGTGTTCATCGTTCGCCTGTCCGCCGCCGACCACTGTCCTATTACCTTCGAGGCTCTGTCATGGGGTACTTGTAATTCTAAAAGCTCCGGATACACACCGACAACAATGCCTCGGGCTTGCAATCTGTCTCTTTGCCTCGCGGCTGCGATCTGAGCGTGTCCCACGCGGTAAGCGGCTATCGCCCCAATGATCGCCGCAACGATAGCCAACCCACCCGCGATGAGGGTCTGCCAGTCGTAGAGGAGCTTGCAACAGCCGGTATAATCGGGCGGCATGGGCGATACTCTAAACCATGCCGGGGCGGCTATCGCATAGTGGCGCTTCTGGAAAATCAGCGCTTTCGGTTTGCTTGGCGAGGTTGCGGTGCAGGTTTAGAGTGCGCCGCAAATGACCAAACAACAGATTATAATCCTCGTCATTTTACCCCTGATGACTGCTTGCGCGACGGCTGCGCAGCGACAATGTCAGACAATAGTTCAAAGCAATACCGCCGCCGCAGCCGATGCAAAAGCCTGTACGCAAGCGGTGTACCAGTCGCCGGACTTTGCACCACTACGAGCGCATGTGCCGCCTGACATTCGCGCCGCGACACTGGATCAAATGACGGACACGGCCACAGTTATACCAGAAGAAATAACCGCTCTAAAGGCCACGCACGCACAGATAAGCGAATGTCGAACGAGGTACATTCAGACATTGATAACCACGACGCCAAGCCTCGCGGTCATATTCACTGATGATTTTACAAAAGCAGACACAACTCTTATAGAGTTGATCCAGGAAAAATTTCATGGGGAGAATACATTAATGCTGGTAAAGCACGGTATGCCGAACTGCAAAAAGAGATTGTAGCCGAGGATCGGAATATTACGGCTGGTTTACAACAATCGCACGAAAATGAATTGGCACAGCGGCGCGCAGCGGCTAAGGCCCTCACCGACTACGTACAAACCCAAGAAATGATCAACGCCGTGAATAGGCCTGTCATCACGAATTGCACGGGGTTCGGGAACGATGTGAACTGCATCAGTCGTTAACGCTTGGGGCTTGGAGAAATACAAATGAGTTCGACAGAGATTTTGATGTTGCTTGCCAAAACACAAGGTGCCTACGTTTTTGATGATATTGGCACGAACGAAATAGTGTTAAGGATAGAAGATGGCTCCGATATGACACTCGTCGATGATGTGGGGCGGCAACTCTCTCCCCGATTTCCATATGCTTTCCTGGAGGGCCTAATTCAACAAAGCTACGTGACACAGGACAAGAATGACAGGCGCATATACAGAATTTCCAATGACGGCCTCAAAGCTGAAGCGCCGCTCCTAGATGTAGTATGTTCTGCGCCGTGGGGCGAAGCTGTGCAAGCCGCATAACACTCATTATGTAATAATTTTCCTAAGTCATCACAGGCTCAAAGCCTTAACCTTCTAGTGTTCGAAGCACGAGGTCGGTTTATTCTTGGTCCTCAAGAGGTCAACGCTGAGCGGCGAATACTTTCCGCCCCGTGCTTATACTTAAAGCCCCGGCCACAAGATGTTGATAGGGCGCTGTCCCCAAAATCCGGGGATGTCCTGGTGACAAGAAGGGGGCCGGTCTGCCTGCTGCGCGGCGTCGGCGAGCAAGCGCCGTATGCGAGCAATGAAGTCCTGCCGAACCCCATGCGAGCCTTTCGGCGGCCACTATGACGGTGTCAGGCATCTTTACCTGTCCGATCCGTCCAGGATTATCGTCACCCTCGCGAAAGCGAGGGTCCAGAGCAAATGCTGGGGCTCCTGGATTTCCGCTTGCGGGGGAGGAACCGATGAGACGGACCACCGCTGATTTGGTGACTCATATTCACGTCTGGCCTTGGTCCGCCGCGCGTTGGCGCAGCTTGTCCCAATAGTCGCGCCGTTTTTTGACCTCACGCTCGAAGCCGCGTTCGCCGGGCCGGTAGAAATTGCGCCGGGCAACGCCGTCTGGGAAATAGTTCTGGCCGGAAAAACCCTCCTCAGTAGCGTGGTCGTAGACATAGCCCCTGCCGTAGCCGAGGCCGCGCATCAGCTGGGTCGGCGCGTTGAGGATGTGCATCGGCGGCATCAGCGAACCGGTCTCCCGCGCCATCCGGCCGGCCTCTCCGAAGGCCTGGTAGACGGCGTTCGATTTCGGTGCGGTCGCGAGATAGATCACGCATTGGGCGATCGCCAGCTCGCCTTCGGGTGAGCCGAGCCGGTCGTAGGTGTCCCACGCAGCCAGCGCCTGGACGACGGCCTGCGGATCGGCGAGGCCGATGTCCTCGACGGCCGCCCGGGTCAACCGACGCAGGATGTAGATGGGGTCCTCGCCTCCCGCCAGCATGCGTGCCAGCCAATAGAGTGCCGCATCGGTGTCCGAGCCGCGCAGCGATTTGTGCAATGCGCTGATCAGATTGTAGTGACCCTCCTGGCCCTTGTCGTAGAGCGGTGCGCGGTGCTGCACTAGGCGCATGAGCTCCTGCGGTCCCAGCGAGGTGTCCGCAGGCAGGCGGGCAATCTCCTCGACGAGATTGAACAGAAAACGGCCGTCGCCATCGGCCATCGCGCGCAATGCGGCGCGGCCGTCTTCGGTCAGAGGCAGGTCACGGTCAATCTGCTGCTCGGCGCGGCGCAGCAGGGTCTCCAGGTCGCCGTCGTCGAGGCGGCGCAAGACAAAGACCTGGGCGCGCGACAACAGCGCGCCGATCAATTCGAAGGACGGGTTCTCGGTCGTGGCGCCGACGAGGATCACCGTGCCGTCCTCGACATAGGGCAGAAAGGCATCCTGCTGGGCGCGGTTAAAACGGTGGATTTCGTCGACAAAGAGCAGCGTGCCCTGGCCCATCGCCCGGCGCTTTTTGGCCGCCTCGAATACCTTGCGCAAATCCGCGACCCCGGAAAAGACGGCTGAGAGCGGCTCGAAGGCGAGATCGGTGCCATGGGCCAGGAGGCGCGCGATCGTCGTCTTACCGCAGCCCGGCGGACCCCAGAGGATCATCGAGGCGAGCCGTCGGCTCGCCACCATGCGGCCGATCGGCCCCTCGGGGCCCAGCAGATGATCCTGGCCGACAATGTCGGCGAGGCGCTGCGGCCGCAGCCGATCGGCCAGCGGGTGCGGCGCCTCTTTCTCGAACAGCGTGGTCATCGGCGGTGCAGGCGATGACATAATCCTGACGGCAGCTCTGGTAGTCCAGACAATAGGCATGCTCCTACCGGTTGCGGGCCGCCGGGCACTGGCGATTTCCCTGCCAACCCGTTTCGTCTCCCTGCTAGCCTCCTCCCGGACACCCGAAACAATCACTTAATTGTCTGATTATACGTCACTTTTTTCAATGTGACGGGTGATTTTCGCGATTTTTTCCCTGCCGTCAGGGTAATGGCAGGGTAACTCGGGGTTGCCCGTCGCCGCGAAAACCTCGCCAAAAGTGACGCGCAGGGCAGTGTCCACCTCCGCCATCGTTGCGGCGATTCCCAGCCGTGACAGGGAGGTCACGCCATGTTCGGCGATGCCGCAAGGGATGATGCCGCGGTAATGGTCGAGCTCGGGATCGACGTTGAGTGCGACGCCATGATAGGTCACCCAGCGCCGCACGCGCACGCCGATCGCGGCGATCTTTTCCTCACCACCACCGGGCCGCGCGACCCAGATACCGACGCGGCCGTCGCGCCGCTCACCGCGGATGTCGAAATGCACGAGCGTGTTGATCATCCACTCTTCGAGCCGGTGGACATGGCAGCGCACATCGCGGTCGCGGCGGATGAGATCCAGCATGACATAGGCGATGCGCTGGCCGGGGCCGTGATAAGTGTAGCGGCCGCCGCGCCCGGTTGGGTGCACCGGTAGGCGGCTTGCATCCAGCAGGTCCTCGTCGCGCGCGCTGGTCCCGGCGGTGTAGAGCGCCGGGTGTTCGAGCAGCCAGACGAGCTCGGGCGCGGTGCCGGCGCGGATCGCCGCGACCCGTGCCTCCATCTCGTCCACTGCGGGCTCGTAATCGATAGGAGTCGTGCCGATGCGCCACTCGATCGCACCCGCGCCCGTTACCATCTCAAAACCCATGCGGCTTGATATGGATGGCCGGATTTGCTAATCACGCCGGCCCTTGCCGTGCGGTCGTGGCGGAATTGGTAGACGCGCAGCGTTGAGGTCGCTGTGGGGGAAACTCCGTGGAAGTTCGAGTCTTCTCGACCGCACCAGCCGAAGCCGTCAACGCCTGACTGATGCAAAACACGCGGCTTCCGACCCTCGACTTCGACCTCGGTCCGGAGATCGACATGTTGCGCACGACCGTGCGCAACTTTGCCGACGACCGTATCGCGCCGCTCGCCGTCGAGATAGACCGGACCGACCGCTTCCCGGTCGAGCTGTGGCCCGAGATGGGGGCACTCGGCCTGCACGGCATCACCGTCGAGGAGGAATATGGCGGCGCCGGCATGGGCTACCTCGCGCATTGCGTCGCGATGGAGGAAGTGAGCCGCGCCTCGGCTTCGGTCGGGCTCTCCTATGGAGCTCATTCCAATCTCTGCGTCAACCAGATCCGGCGCAATGGCAGCGAGGCGCAGAAGCGCAAATATCTGCCCAAGCTGATCTCGGGCGAGCATGTCGGGGCACTGGCTATGAGTGAGCCCGAGGCGGGCTCCGATGTCGTCTCGATGCGGCTGCGCGCCGAGCGCAAGGGCGACCGTTACGTACTCAACGGCAGCAAATTGTGGATCACCAACGGCCATTACGCGCAGACCCTCGTCGTCTATGCCAAGACCCGGCCGGATGCCGGCCCCCGCGGCATCACCGCCTTTCTGATCGAGAGCGGGTTCAAGGGCTTTCGCCCGGCGCAGAAGCTCGACAAATTGGGGATGCGCGGTTCGCCAACCTCGGAGCTGGTCTTTGAGGATTGCGAGGTGCCGGTCGAAAACGTACTCGGTGCCGTCGACGAGGGTGTCCAGGTATTGATGAGCGGGCTCGACTTCGAGCGCGCGATCCTCTCCGCGGGACCCCTCGGCATCATGCAATCCTGTCTTGACGTGGTCATTCCTTATATCCACGACCGTAAGCAATTCGGCCAGGCGATCGGCGAGTTCCAACTGATCCAGGGCAAGATCGCCGACATGTACACCACGATGAACGCCTGCAAATCCTATATCTATGCCGTGGCGAGGGCGTGCGACCGCGGGCAGACGACGCGCAAGGACGCCGCGGGTGCGATCCTTTACGCGGCCGAGAAGGCGACAGCGATGGCGCTCGATGCGGTTCAGATCCTCGGCGGCAACGGCTACATCAACGATTTCCCGACAGGCCGGCTGCTGCGCGACGCCAAGCTCTACGAGATCGGCGCCGGCACCTCAGAGATCCGCCGTATGCTAATCGGCCGCGAAATCTTCGCGGAGACGGCCTGACATGCGCCGCTTGATCTCGTCGGGTTCGCGGTTCGAGGCCGAGGCCGGGTACAGCCGCGCCGTTGTCGACGGCGAGTGGGTTTTTGTCGCCGGCACGACGGGGTTCGACTATGCCGCAATGACGATCGCCGAAGACCCGGCCGAGCAAGCCCGCCAAGCTTTCCGCAATATCAAGAAGGCGCTCGGCGAGGCCGGCGCCAAGCTCTCCGATGTCGTCCGGGTCCGCTACTACATCCCCGACCTCGCCGATTGGCCGATGATCGTGCCGGTGCTTGGCGAAGCCTTTGGCTCGATCCGCCCGGCGGCGACTGCGCTCGTCTGCGGCCTAGTCGATCCGCGCATGAAGATCGAGATCGAGGTGACCGCGCGGCGGCAGCAGCTTTAATCCGGGTCTGCCTCGGCCAGGATCTCGGCGAAGGGGGCGCGGTCGATATTGCCGCCGGATTGGATTACGGCGATCCGCTTGCCGCGTAGCCGATCGCGTTCCTGTAAGGCCGCGGCGAGCGGGGCCGCGCCCGCACCCTCGGCCACATTGTGAGTGTCGGTGAAGAGGATCCGCATGGCCCGTCGGATCTCCGCCTCCGAAACGGTGACAATGCGTGCCGCACCGCGGCAGATAAGGTCGAGCGCTTCCGGATCCGGCATCCGCACGGCGAGCCCGCCGGCCATCGTATTGGCGGAGTTGGTGCTGACGGGCCTGCCGGCGGCGAAGGATAGAGCATAGGTCGGGGCGTTCTCGGCGACGACGCCGACGATCTCGGTGCTGTGTCTCAGCGCCTCGCGCGCCGCGATGACCCCGCAGATGCCGCTGCCGAGCCCAATTGGGACATAGACCGTGTCGAGACTGGGAACCGCCCGAAACAGTTCAAGACCATAGCTCGCCACACCGCGCACCAGCATCGCGTCGTAGGAGCGCACCAGATGCAGGCTTTCGCGCTCGGCTAGGGCAACCGCAAATTCGTAGGCAGCTTGGAAATCATGCCCGGCCTCGACGAGCCGCGCGCCAAACCCCACCATCGCGCGGTTCTTTTCGACGCTGTTGCCAAACGGAGCGACGATCGTCCCCTCGAGCCCGAGCCGCGTGGCCGCGAGCGCGATGCTCTGTCCATGATTGCCTGTGGTTGCGGTCACAACACCGCAAATATCCGGCTGCGACCGCCTGACCTCGTCGAGATAGACCAGGCCGCCGCGGATCTTGAAGGCGCCGATCGGCGTGTGATTCTCGTGCTTGACCCACACCTCGGCGCCGATCCGCCGCGACAATAATGGCCAGCAATATTGTGGAGTCGGCGGCACCACCCGGCGGACGAGGGCCGCGGCAGCCTCCAGCGTCTCGAGATCGATCATGATGGGCTTATTCCGCTGATTTTTCCTTGCTGGGTCAAGCCGAGCCTATAAGGTTTGGGATAGGCATGACGGTTCTTTCGACTTCGATCGACCGGCGTTCAGAGACGTTCGCCGCGAATGCGGCGGCGATGCGCGCGCTCGTCGAGGATCTGCGCTCCAAAGTCGCCACCATAGAAACCGGCGGCGCCGAGGAGGCCCGGCGGCGGCATCTCGGCCGGGGCAAATTGCTGCCACGCGAACGGGTGCGGGCATTGCTCGACCCGGGCTCGCCCTTTCTCGAATTCTCGCAGCTCGCCGCCTATGGAATGTATGACGGCGAGGTCCCGGCGGCCGGAATTATCACCGGGATCGGCCGGATCATGGGGCGCGAATGCGTCGTCGTCGCCAACGATGCGACAGTCAAGGGCGGCACCTATTTTCCGATGACGGTCAAGAAGCATCTCCGGGCCCAGGAGATTGCCGGGGAGAACCGGCTGCCCTGTCTCTATCTCGTCGATTCGGGCGGGGCCTTTCTGCCGGCGCAGGACGAGGTCTTTCCCGACCGCGATCACTTCGGGCGCATCTTCTACAACCAGGCCCGTCTCTCGGCGGCGGGTATCCCGCAGATCGCGCTGGTCATGGGTTCGTGCACCGCAGGTGGCGCCTATGTCCCGGCGATGTCGGACGAGTCTGTGATCGTGCGCGGGCAGGGCACGATCTTTCTCGGCGGGCCTCCGCTGGTCCGTGCTGCGACCGGTGAGGTCGTCACCGCTGAGGAGCTCGGCGGGGCCGAAGTGCACAGCCGTGTCTCGGGGGTCACCGATCATTACGCGTCCGACGATCGCCACGCGCTCGGTATCGCCCGCCGCATCGTCGGCAATCTCAACCGCACCAAGAGCGTCCAGCTCGAGCTGCGGCCTCCCTGCGAGCCGCTCTACTCGGCCAATGAGATCTACGGGGTCGTCCCGCCCGATACCCGCCGGCCCTATGAAGTGCGCGAGGTCATTGCTCGCCTTGTGGACGGCAGCGAGCTCGACGAGTTCAAGCGGCTCTACGGCCAGACCCTGGTCTGCGGCTTTGCCCGGATCTGGGGTTATCCGGTCGGCATCCTCGCCAACAACGGCATCCTGTTCTCGGAAAGTGCGCTGAAGGCCGCTCATTTCATCGAGCTCTGCGCCCAGCGCGGCATCCCGCTCGTCTTTCTGCAGAACATCGCCGGGTTCATGGTCGGCCGTAAGTACGAGGCGGGCGGCATCGCCAAGGACGGTGCGAAGATGGTAACGGCGGTCGCAACGGCCGCAGTGCCCAAGTTTACCGTCATCATCGGCGGCAGTTTCGGCGCCGGGAATTACGGTATGTGCGGGCGGGCCTATGGCCCGCGATTTTTATGGATGTGGCCGAATGCACGGATCTCGGTGATGGGGGGCGAGCAGGCTGCCTCGGTTCTCGCGCAAGTGCGGCGCGACAGCCGGGCCGGGCACGACGACCCTTTGCGCGAGGAGCAGGAGGAGGCGTTCAAGGCGCCGATCCGCGCGCAGTACGAGACCCAAGGCCACCCCTATTACGCCAGCGCCCGGCTGTGGGACGACGGGATTATCGATCCGGTCGACACCAGGCTCACCTTAGCATTGGCGATCTCCGCCAGCCTCAACGCGCCAATTGAGCCAACCCGCGTTGGCGTGTTCCGGATGTGAGCTTGTTCAGCAAGATTTTGATCGCCAATCGGGGAGAAATCGCCTGTCGGGTGATCCGCACCGCGCGCCGGCTGGGAATTGCGACGGTTGCGGTTTACTCGGAGGCCGACCGGGCGGCGTTGCATGTCGACCTCGCGGACGAGGCGTGGCCGATCGGGCCGCCGTCGGCGCGGGACAGCTATCTGAACACCGGTGCGATCCTCGACGTAGCCCGCAACAGTGGTGCCGAAGCGGTACATCCGGGATACGGTTTTCTGTCGGAGAATGCCGAGTTCGCCGAGGCCTGCGCGGCTGCCGGGGTCGTGTTCATCGGTCCGCCTGCGTCGGCAATCCGGGCCATGGGATCCAAAGCGGCCGCACGGGCCTTGATGCACCGATCCGGCGTGCCGCTAGTTCCCGGCTATCACGGCGAAGACCAGGACCTCGCGCGTCTGCTGGACGAGGCCGAGCGGATCGGCTTTCCGGTATTGATCAAGGCCGTTGCCGGCGGCGGCGGCCGCGGCATGCGGGTGGTTGCCGGCGCCGCCGAGTTTGCCACCGTACTCGCCGGCGCCAAGCGTGAGGCAGCGGGCGCCTTTGGCGACGATCGCATGCTGATTGAGAAATACTTGCCGCAGCCACGTCACATCGAATTCCAGATTTTTGCCGACAGCCACGGCAATACGATCCATCTGTTCGAACGCGACTGCTCGATACAGCGCCGCCATCAGAAAGTGCTGGAGGAGGCACCGGCACCAGGGCTCGATGCAAAGCGGCGCACTGCAATGGCGAAGGCAGCCGTGGCTGCAGCGCGCGCGGTCGGCTATGTCGGGGCCGGTACGGTCGAGTTTATCACCGATCCCGACGGTTTCTACTTTATCGAAATGAACACGCGGCTGCAGGTCGAGCACCCGGTCACCGAGATGGTGACCGGGCTCGACCTCGTCGAATGGCAATTCCGGGTCGCCGCCGGTGAAGCATTACCGTTGGACCCGCGCGATCTGCAACTGCGTGGGCATGCGATCGAAGCGAGGGTCTACGCTGAAGATCCGGACCGCGGGTTCCTTCCGCAGACTGGGGCGCTGCATGAGCTGCGGTTTCCGCCGATCGGTATCGCCCGCGTCGATACCGGGGTGCGCCGCGGGGATCTTGTAACGCCGTTCTACGATCCGATGATCGCCAAGATTATCGTTTGGGGAGAGGATCGCCAAGCGGCGCTCGATCGGCTGCGCCGAGCTCTGACCGAAACCGCTCTTCTCGGGGTCATGACCAACCTCGGTTTGCTGGTTAGGATCGCGTCACACCCGCAATTCGCCGCAGGCGCAGTCGACACCGGGTTTATCGAGCGACATCGCTATGCTCTGCTTCCCGGTCAGCGGCCGGCGCCCAACGCAGCGCTGGCGATTGCGGCGGTCGCGAGGCTTCTTGCCCGCGCGTCTGCGCGGATAGCTGCGGCGGCCGGCTCCGGCGACCCGAATTCGCCGTGGGCCCGCAGCGACGGCTGGCGTCTCAGCGGAGAAAGCCATCAAGAGCTCGTTTTTCGCGACGGAGCTGAGGAACGGACGGTCATCGCTATCGCCCGGGCCGGGGATTGGCTTCTGAGACTCGGCGACGAGACGATCTGTGCCTTCGGCGAACGGCGGCCCGATGGCGCCTTGACCGTTATGCTCAACGGTGTTCGCGGGCGGTTCACCGTGCTCGATCATAGCTCTGAAACGGTAGCGTTTCTAGCCGGCGAAAGCTGGCGGCTGGTC
>Ga0310914_10003279_pt1 | contig 11124 bp, 9 predicted proteins | sample GREbulkMGAN108_FD_203450 | JGI IMG/M metagenome (GOLD analysis project Ga0310914, IMG submission 203450) | Lab enrichment of tropical soil microbial communities from Luquillo Experimental Forest, Puerto Rico - GRE.bulkMG.AN108 | ecosystem: Environmental > Terrestrial > Soil > Tropical forest >...
AAATGCGCATGGGTGGGGTCTCCTGATTGACCCGGCAGCGGCTGCCGCCGGTGACCCACACTCACGCTCTCTTCGCCGAGCAAAGCCACTCCATTCCGGATAATCTTGTGTCGTTGTTGGACTACAGTTGAGCATGGAATTGCTCGGACCCAGAACGCGTGATCCGCAGCACACTTACTGAAACGCGCTCCTGGCGATGTCCGCTACCTGGGGCAATGCGGAGTACATGTACTCACTCTGAGCTTACCGCGTGTGACCCGAAGCGGGCGAACTAGAGGTCCTGCGCGGCACACCAGCCTATCTCATCCTCGGCTCTTATTGCCACTGACGACGACGGCGTGACCGATGAAAGGTTCAACGGCTCAACTACACTCGATTTCCCATCTATGAACATTACTGGAAATTCGACGAGCGCCGTCCTGATTAAGACTGCCAAGTTATCGATCCTTTTATCAAGGAGAGCGAGCCCGAATAAGGAGTCCGCGGGAGCTTTGGATTATTTCTCGGCACTTGCGGCACGCGTTCCAAGCTTGGACGCAGCAACCGCGTGCAGGAGCACGCGCATATCGGTAGTGCGCTTCGCTCCGAACGCCGCCTCGAACTGCCGCTGCGCTTGCGCCCATCCCTTCATCCCCGCCCGAAAACGGGCTTCGCCGGCCTCTGTCACTCGCAGCTCTTTGCTGCGGCGATCGCGGCTGCCCTGTTCGACGATGACCAGGCCGTCGCGTTCCAGCGGCAGGATGTTGCGGCCGAGCGTGGTTCGGTCCATCACCATCTCTGCAGCGAGGGCATTGATCGTGATGGATCCTAACCGCCTCAGCTTCGCGAGAATAGAAAACTGCGTCGTGCGCAGCCCGCTCGGCGCCAGGAAGTGATCGTAGAACTGCGTAATGTGCCGTGCGGCTTGACGCACCGCGAGACAGTTGCAGTCTTCCGGTCTCGAATGAACCCGCATCGCCATCGTCATGCCCTTCCTTGACATCTGTGTATCTACTCCTATATAGGCGCGGATGCTCTTAATTTCAATGCCTTGAGCGGCGCGGCGCACTCCGGAAACCGGGAGGTGTGAGCGGGTGCCGCCGGAATTATGAGGAGGTCGTCGTGACGGAAATCCCCTATCGTATCGCCCTGATCGTCGGGGCAGGTTGGGGTATCAGTGCGTCGTTCGCGCGAGGGCTCGCAGCGGCCGGCCTTCGCGTCGGTCTCGCGGCGCGCAATGCCGAGAAGCTGGCGCCTCTCGCCGCGGAAATAGGCGCCGAGACCTTCGCCGTCGACGCGTCTGATCCAGCTGCTGTGGCCCGCTTGTTCGCAGAGGCGGATAACCGGCTCGGCAAACCCGATGTCGTGCTCTACAACGCCAGCGCCCGCGCGCATGGTCCGATTGCCGAACTCGACCCGGAAGCCGTGCGCAAAGCGATCGAGATCTCGGCATTTGGCGGGTTTCTCACTGTCCAGCAGGCGGCCCGTCGCATGATCCCGCATGGGCGCGGCGCGATCCTGCTGACCGGCGCCAGCGCCAGCGTGAAGGGATATCCGCACTCGGCAGCGTTCGCGATGGGCAAGTTTGCACTGCGCGGCCTGGCGCAGAGCACGGCGCGCGAGTTGGGACCAAAAGGCATCCACGTCGCCCATTTCGTCATCGATGGCGGCGTGCGCAGCGCGAGGCGGCCCGATCCGGCGGACCGTCCCGACAGCACGCTCGGTCCCGACGCAATCGCGCAGACTTATGTCGAGGTGCTGCGGCAACCGCGCAGCGCCTGGTCTCTGGAGGTCGAGCTGCGACCCTGGGTCGAGACCTTCTGACGGCTGGCCAAGATGACCGAGCAGTCTACCGCCTATGTGGGTCGCTCGCTGCGCCGACGAGAGGATCGCAAATTCCTCACGGGAAGAGGGCGCTATGCCGACGACATCAACCTGCCGGGCGCGCTTAATCTGGCGATCCTGCGCTCGCCGCATGCGCATGCTCGGATCACCGGCATAGATCTCTCTGCAGCGAAGGCTGCCGCCGGCGTGTGTTTGGCAGTAGATGGCGCCGATCTCGTCAGAAAAATCGGCGACATCAAGCCCAACTGGGTCATTCCCGGTACCGTGGTGCCTCACCGTCCGGTAGTGGCCGTGGATAGGGTTCGTTTTGTCGGGGAATGCGTCGCGCTTGTGCTCGCCGAGACCCGCGAGGCGGCCTGGGACGCACTGGAACTCATTGATATCGTCTATGAGGCGCTGCCCGCCGTGATCAACGAAGAGGCAGCCATTGCCGAGGGCGCGCCGCAACTCCACGAAAATGTTCCGAACAACATTACGACCTATTTCAAGACTGGCGGCGGCGATTACGCCGCAGCCGCTCGCCAGGCGGACCAGGTGCTGCGCTTACGCCTCGTCAATAACCGTCTCATTCCGACCTGCCTCGAAACTCGTGCCATTCTGGCCGAGCCCGGCATCGATGATGGTCTGACGCTGTATCTGCCGAGCCAGGTGCCGCATATGCACCGCCGCTGGATCGCCGAAACAGTCGGCATTCCGGAACATCGATTGCGCATTGTGGCGCCGGACATTGGCGGCGGTTTCGGCGCGAAGATGCACCTCTACCCCGAAGAGCTTCTCTGCGCCTGGCTGGCCCGCGAGCTGAAATCGCCGGTCAAGTGGTGGGAGTCGCGGTCGGAAAGCCACCAGGCGACTAGCCATGGCCGGGCGCATACGGAATTGGTCGAAGTAGCCTTTCGCAACGACGGCCGCATCCTCGGCATGAAAGTCGAGACGCTGGGCAATGTCGGCGCCTATTTGTCGAATATGGCGTCGGGTGGCCCAACGATGTCCGTTAGCTACGGGACCGGCACCTACAAGATCGAGAATTACGAGGCGATCGCGAAGGTGATCCTGACCAATACCGCGCCGGTAGATGCCTATCGTGGCTATGGCCGGCCGGAGGCCGCCTACATCGCCGAGCGGACGATCGAAGCAGTCGCTCACCATTTGGATCTCGACGCCGTTGAAGTGCGGCAGATCAATTTTGTGCCGCAATCCGACTTTCCGTATCGCCCTTACGGCAGCCGGTCCGTGATCTACGACAGCGGTGATTACCAGGGCTGTCTCACCTCGGCCGTCGCGGCATTCGATTACGCCAGCCGACGCGAGGAGCAGCAGCGTCTGCGCAGCGCCGGGCGTTATCGCGGCATTGGCGTCGCGGCGTATACCGAGATGTGCGGTATGGCCCCATCGCGCCGGCTCGCCGCCAACGGCTTTGATCGCGGCGGCTGGGAGAGCGCGCGCATCGCAATCGACTCGAGCGGCCGCGCGACATTGTATTCGGGCTCGATGAGCCAGGGTCACGGACACGCGACCGTGCTCGCGCAGATCGCGGCCGATGTCCTGCAGATGCCGGTCGAGAACATCGACGTCGTGCAGGGCGACACGAAGCAGGTCCAGGCTGGACACGGCACGTTCAATTCGCGCTCGATGCCGGTCGGCGGCTCCGCCGTCCACGTCTGTGCCGGACGCGTCGTGGAGAAGGCGAAGAAGATCGCCGCCGAGATGATGGAGGTGGCAGCCGAGGACCTCGCCTATGAAGGCGGCAGCTTTGTCATTCCCGGAACGGGGGTGGCGCCGCTCGCTTTCGCCAAGGTCGCGCGGATGGCCTATGTCGGTCACGTCCTGCCGAAGGGCATCGAACCGGGTCTGGACGAGACCCTGTTCTACGACCCAACCGGCATGGGCGCTCCGTCGGGCGTGCACATTGCCTATGTCGAGGTCGATCCCGACACCGGCATGGTAGAGATCCTCGACTATGTCGCCGTCGATGATGCGGGTGTGATCATCAATCCGTTGCTCGCCACCGGACAGATCCATGGCGGCGTGGTCCAGGGCATCGGGCAGGCGCTTTACGAGGAGGTTTGCTACGACCGCGACAGCGGCCAGCTGCTGACCGGCTCCTTGCTCGATTACGCCGTTCCGCATGCAGACTCGCTGCCCGCCATCCGGTCGCAATTCCAGGAAACCCCATCGCCGACCAACCCGCTCGGCGTCAAGGGTATCGGAGAAAGCGGCGCGATCGGCGCGCCGCCGACGATTGTGCACGCAGTACTGGATGCACTGGCGCCCTTTGGCATCGCACATCTCGACATGCCGCTTACGCCGCAGAAGATCTGGGCCGCGATCCGTGACGCACGCGCCGCGGGCGGCGCGTGATCGAAATCTGCCATCACTGTCTGCTCAGCTTGACCATCCCAGTGGAATGGATCGGAAATTTCCATGGCTAGACCGTCAACTGTCCGGCTGCAGGTACAGATCGAACACATTCGGATCGAAGCTGCGAAGCCGTTCGAAGCCGCCAAGGCGGCGCTCGAAGACCTGGTGCCGCCGCTCGATCCCGCGGTCCCAGAGGCATTGCGGCAAGGCGCCATCGGACGGGCGAGGGAGGCGCTGCAGCGGGGTCCGGAGCTCGCGATCTTCGCCGCCAGAGATCATGGCGGACTGCTGCGCATCGCCGACCTTGCGCGCAAGGCCGTGCAGTACGAGATCGGCAATCCGCTCACCGCCACTAGGATGACCCAGCACCAGCTGCCGGCCTCCCTCTATGCGCCGCTGCGCGTCGCGCTCTACGAGAACGAGGCTGGGCATGCGGTCTTCGAATATGACCGGCCCTCGTCATTGTTCGGCCAGTTCGGAGACGAGCGAGTCACGGCAGTGGCACGCGAACTGGATGCCAGTCTCGAACGCGTCCTGGCTCAAGCGCTCCACTCAGGAGAAGAACGATGAGCGCAGGGAAATGGACACACCGCGCGCCGCCGCAGGATGACCAGTACCACCAGGAGCGATGACCATGAACGAAGCGATTTATCTCCTCACCGGAGTCACGGGCGCGACGGGCGGCGCAGCTGCGAGGGAGCTGCGCAAGCAAGGGCGCCGAGTGCGCGGGCTCGTCCACAAGGACGACGCGCGAGCGGCGGCGCTTCGTACGTTGGGCGTCGAGACAATCGTCGGCGATCTCCTCGATCTCGACTCGCTTCGCCGCGCGATGGAGGGCGTGGCGGGTGCATACTTCGTCTACCCATTCAGCGACAGCCTCATCGACGCGGCGGCGTTCACCGCGCAGGCGGCGATCGAGGCAGGCGTTCAGTCGCTCGTCAACATGTCGCAGAAATCGGCGCGCCGCGAAGCCAAAAGTCACGCCGCGCGCGACCACTGGGTGAGCGAGCGAGTGTTTGACTGGTCGGGCGTTCCGACGACCCACATTCGACCGACGTTCTTCGCGGAGTGGCTTCTCTACCCGCTGCCGGGATGGCAGGTGAAGAGCGGCGTCATTCGTTTCCCGCTGGGGCGCGGTCGCCACGCGCCCATTGCGTCCGAGGACCAGGGCCGCCTCATCGCAGCGGTGCTGACGAACCCCGCGCCCCACGCAGGCAAAGTGTACCCACTTTTCGGACCCGTCGAGCTCAACCACTACGAGATCGCGGAGAAGCTAAGCGCTACGCTCGGCCGGCCCTTCCGCTATGAGCCGCTGTCGATTCCACAGTTCGTTACCGAAATGCAGAGCTCCGGACTGACTCCACGCTTCATTCAACACATCGCCAGCGTGGCGCAGGACTACCAGGACGGCATCTTCGCGGGGACGAACGACATCATCGAGACGCTCACCGGGAAGCCACCGCTGACGCTCGAAGAATTCGTGGCGCACAACCGTGCGAAGTTCGCCATTTGACGGCTTGAACCAACTAGATCGAAACGGTCATGACTCATCGCAGCTCGAAGGAATCCGCGATGGCCACTCCTCACCGCGCCGAACCGCACGCCCAGCAATTCCTCACCGTCAACGGCAAGCGCATGGCCTATGTCGAGCTCGGCGGCGGCGCGCCGGTTTTTCTCTTTCTGCACGGCAACCCGACCTCTTCTTACCTGTGGCGCAACGTCATGCCGGAAGTTGCCGAGACGGGCCGCTGTGTCGCGCCGGATCTGATTGGGATGGGTGCTTCCGACAAACTCGAGCACCCCGGCCCCGATACTTACCGCTTTACAACACATCGCGACTTTTTGTGGGGATTCATCGAAGCGGCCATCGGCCGTGACACCCCGCTCGTGCTGGTCGGCCACGATTGGGGCTCAGCACTCGGCTTCGACTGGGCGAACCATCACCGCTACCGGGTGAGCGGGATTGTCTACATGGAGGCGATCGTCTGTCCGTTCAGCTGGGGCGAGTGGCCGGAGGGTTCGCGACGGGTGTTTCAGGGCTTCCGTTCCGCGGCGGGCGAAGAGCTGATCCTCGACAAGAACATGTTCGTTGAGCGCGTCCTACCGGGCTCGATCCTGCGCACCCTGGAGCCGGCAGAGATGGCCGAATACCGGCGTCCTTTTACGAGCTCTCGAGAGGACCGCTGGCCGACCCTCACCTGGCCACGCGAGATCCCGATCGACGGGGAACCGCTTGCGGTCGTCGAGCGGGTCACCGGCTACGCCGATTGGATGGCCCAAAACGGCATTCCAAAAACGCGGAGCCGGGCGCGATCTTGGTTGGGCCACAACGCGAAATTTGCCGCAGATGGCGCAATCAGACCGAAATCACGGTGAGGGGAAGTCACTTTATCCAAGAGGATTCCGGTCGGGAGATCGGCGAGGCGATCGCCAATTGGGCGGAACAGAACGTTAAGGCGCCAAAGGCGCGATGACCAGGAGCATTCTTTGAAGGGCAGTTTCAACCGAACAGCCCTAATACCTGAACCCACAGAGTCTTTGATTGTGGCGATCGATCCGAACAGGAGACGAGATCATGGAGGAAGCCCCCGTCGCCCGCGAGGAGAGGGGACCGGTTTCGGTGCTGACAATGCAATACCGGCCGTACAATCTGCTTGGTCCGAACCTGCTCGGCGCAATCGCCGACGAGATCGGCGCAGCCCGCGACGCCGGCAGCCGAGCAATCATTCTGCGCAGTGGGTTGCGCCACTTCTCGGCTGGCGCCGACGTCGCGCAGTTCAGCGCGCGCATCGACCAGGGTGGCCGCAGCCAATCGGCGATCGGCGGCGTTGATTTCTTGAAATTGCTCGAATTGCTGCCGATCCCGATCGTTGCCAGCGTGCACGGCGTGTGCCTTGGCGGCGGCTTCGAATTGGCGCTCGCCTGCGACTACATTTGCGCGGCCAGTTCAGCCAAGATCGGCTCAGTTGAGGTCGCGCTCGGGTTGCACCCTCTGCTTGGCGGCATCCAGCGCCAGGTGCAGCGCGCCGGCGCGATGCGAGCCAAGGAAATCTCGATGCTCGGGCGCCGCTACGACCCGGCGACATTGGAGCGCTGGGGCCTCGTCAATCTCGTCGTCGCTGATGACGCGCTCGAGGAGACGACAATGACGATCGCCCAGGAACTGGCGCACGGCCCGACCGTCGCTCATGCGGCGACCAAGCGCCTTGTGCACATCGCCGTCAATCAGGGGGAGCTCGCAGCCGACGAGGCGATGGCCGAGATCCAGAAGCCGATCTGGGCCTCCGAAGACCTCAAAATCGGTCTGGCCTCGTTCCGCGAAAACGGTCCCGGCCTCGCCAAATTCACGGGCCGCTGACGTGAGCGGCCCCCTCTCCGGCATCCGCGTTGTCGATTTCTCGCGCGTGCTCGCCGGTCCGCTCTGCGCCCGCACATTGCTGGATCTTGGCGCCGAGGTCATCAAGATCGAGCCGCCGCGTCCCGACGTTTCGCGCTTCGCGTTTCCCTCGGCGCCGGGCATGTCCGGCTACTACGCGCAGCAGAGCGCCGGCAAACGCAATGTTAGCATTGACTTGAACGTGCCCGGGGCCCGCGAACTGGCGTTGCGCCTGTGCGACACTGCGGACGTCGTTGTCGAGAATTTCCGCGCTGGCACACTGCGCTATTTCGGGCTCGACTATGAGACGCTGGCTGCCCGCAACCCGCGGCTGATCTACGCCTCGATCACTGGCTACGGACAGGGTGGGCCATGGCAGGGCCGCATGGCCTATGCGCCCACAGTGCAGGCCGAAGCCGGGTTCACCCACAACAGCCTGCGCCATTACGGCAAGGTCCTCGGCGAGCCGCGCACCGACAGCCTATCGCATGCGGATGTCTATGCGGGACTGCAGGCCGCGGTTGCAATCCTTGCGGGATTGCACCGGCGGGAGACGACGGGCACTGGTCAGTATATCGACGTCGCAATGGCGGCGACATTGACGGCGGTCAACGAGCGCGCGCATGTCGATCTGAACGATGCCGAGCTCGGCGGGGAGCCGGCGATCCTCGGGGCGACCGACTGCCCGTTCTTCACGGCGCCAGGCGGCGAGCACTTCACAGTGGCGACGAGCCTCGTCGGCTCGTGCACCTTTCCGTCCTATTTGCGGGCAATGCGGCGCGCCGACCTCGCCGACGATCCGCGCTTCGCCACGGCGGCAGCGCGCCGGGCGAATTTCGCCGAACTGCATCGCATCGTGCAGAACTGGATTCTGACCTTTGCCGATGTCGGCGCACTCGACGCACAATTGGACGAAGCCAAGATCGCGTTCGGCGAGGTGCGGTCGTTGAAGCAGCTCTCCGAGATGGAGTGGGCCGAATATTGGGGTGCGGTCCAGGAGGTTTCCGACCGCAACGGCGGCAGCTACCGTCTGCCCGGCCGTCCCTGGCGCTTCTCGGACGAGAAACTCGATCCGCTCAGTGAGCCCGCCTTTCAAGGCGAGCACAACCGCCCCGTCTTTGCCGAGCTCGGCTTCAGCGACAACGAAATCGACGGCCATGTCGCTTCCGGCGCGCTCGTCAGCGCGTCACTCCCGAACGCGTCATTGCGAATAAGCGGCAGCTCGTTTCTTCGCCGGTGACTGACATCCGGCGACACATGGAGCACGAAACATGACTCAATCCGAGACGCGCAACACGCACCCTTCCGTACAAGACGTAGCCGTCATCGTTGGCGGTGGTCCCGGCATCAGCGCAAGCTGCGCCAGGCTGTTTGCACAAAACGGCATGCGGGTCGGCATCGCAGCCCGGAACCCGGACAAACCGGTGCTGGAGAATCTGGAGAGGACCCATGGCGTGCGCCGGTACGCGTGCGATGCGACCGAACCAGCGGCCGTAGCGATGCTGTTCCAGAATATTGTTCGCGACCTTGGGGCTCCCACGCTTGTCGTGCACAACATCGATGGCCGGGTTCCCGGCATTTTTGGCAAGGAGATTACCGAAGCCGAACCGAGCATGGCATTCGACACGCTTCGGAACTCGGCGTTCAGCGCGTTGCTGGTGGGTCAACAGGCCGCCCGACTCATGCGCGAAAACAGACCCAATGCCAACGGTGCAAAAGGGACGATCATCTACACGAACGCCAGCGCGGCGCTTAAGGGCTATCCGACGAGCGGCGCCTTTGCCATGGCATGCCATGCCAAGTCCGGGCTTGCACAGAGTATGGCGAGGGAACTGATGCCGCAGGGTATCCACGTTGCCAATGTGCCGATCGATGCGGCGATCGGTTGGACTCAGGAAGACGGAACCCGCGCGCATCGTCGGGCGGGTACGACGGTCGACGACAACATGGCCGACCCGGACCGCATCGCGGAAACCTATCTGCAGCTGCACCGCCAGCATCGGTCGACTTGGGCGTTCGAAATCGTGCTGCGGCCGTGGCTGGAGAAATGGTGACCCGCATTGGGACGTCGTTTCGCGGAGTTAACTCTTAAGCCCCGTAAACCAGAAGGAACTCGCTATGACCCTTTCCCCTGATGTCATCGATGGCCTCCCTCACGTGGAGGGTGTTCTCAACTACCTCGCGCCGATGGCGGAAAGACCGATCAATCTCGCTTACGATCCTTCTCCCGGCGTGCCGCGTTCGACTGGCGAGCCCGAGCGGCACCGCGTGGTGATCTACGACGCCCGGCCATTGGCGGGGCGCCTGTCGCTCGACAGCGAAGGTCTCGCTGTGGTCAAGCACAACAGCGCGGTCCGCGACTTTTATGACGAGGATGAACTGCGCCGGGTCTATTACCCCGAAGCCGAGCGGCTCGTCGCCGAAGTCACCGGCGCCACCCGGGTATTGGTGTTCGACCACACGGTGCGTCGTCGTGTCTGGGGCGGCGTCGACCGGTCGGCTGGGACGCCGCGTCAACCGGTCACCGCCGTCCACAACGACTATACGATCAACTCCGGCCCGCAACGTGTCCGCGATCTGATGGGCGAGGAGGCTGAAGAGCTGTTGAGGCACCGGTTCGAAATCGTCAATGTGTGGCGCCCGATCCGCGGGCCGCTCCGCGATGCGCCACTCGCCGTCTGCGACGCGACGACCGTCGCCTTCACGGACTTTGTACCCTCCGATTTGGTCTATCGCGATCGAACCGGCGAGATCTACCGCGTCACATACAACCCTGCCCACCGCTGGTTCTACGTACCCGAGATGCAGGCAGACGAAGCGATCCTGATCAAATGCTACGATTCGGCCCCGGATAAGCCAAGCTTCACCGCCCACTCCGCCTTTGAAGACCCGACCGCCCCAGCCGACGTGCTGCCCCGCGAAAGCATCGAACTGAGAACTCTAGTTTTTCACGTCTAGATCCAAGCATGACGTGGCGTGATCGCGCGTTGATGAAATCAACGCGCAGATCGCAATTCGCGGCTGGGCGGATCGTCTTTTCCTAAGCCGCTCCGGCTCCGATCAGCTGCTCGACGGTGATCGGAAAGCGGCGAATGCGAACCCCAGTCGCGTGCTAGACCGCGTTGGCGACTGCGCCGGCCGAGCCAGTGACTCCGATTTCGCCCACCCCCTTAATGCCGAGCGCGTTCACATGCGGGTCGTGCTCTTCGACCAGAATGGCCTCGAGCGATGGCACGTCGGCGTTAACCGGCACGTGGTACTCGGCGAGGTTCGCGTTCATCACCCGGCCCGACCGCGGATTCAGCACCGCCGCTTCGTGCAGCGCGAAGGAAACACCCCAGATCATCCCGCCGTAATATTGGCTGCGCACGAGCCGGGGGTTGATAATGGTGCCGGCCGCGAAGGCGCCGACCAGGCGCGTCGCCCGGACCTGCCCCAGGTCCGGGTCCACCTTCACCTCGGCGAACACGGCGCCGTGCGCGTACATGGCATAGGGCTTCTCCGCAAACGGATCTCCGCCGGCGCTGCCGTGCCCCTCGATCTCGGCGAGGCCGGCGCGGCTCAGG
>Ga0310914_10003291_pt1 | contig 11110 bp, 14 predicted proteins | sample GREbulkMGAN108_FD_203450 | JGI IMG/M metagenome (GOLD analysis project Ga0310914, IMG submission 203450) | Lab enrichment of tropical soil microbial communities from Luquillo Experimental Forest, Puerto Rico - GRE.bulkMG.AN108 | ecosystem: Environmental > Terrestrial > Soil > Tropical forest >...
ACCGGCTCGGTCCAGCAGCACTCTAGGTTTGGCGAGCAGACACAGAATCGCGTAATAACCAGCGGTTCAATGTGATTCTGCGTCTGCTCGCCGGTTCTTAGATAGGGTCGAACTTGGTGATCAGCCAGTTGCCGTTGACGCGGGTCATGCTCACGAGCACGGAACTGGCATCCTCCGTGGGATCGGGCCTGTCCTTGCTTGTGATGCTCTGGTCGACGTACACCAGAACCACGGCCGAATTCGGATGCAACTCCGACACTGCGGCCCCCATCACGTGAGCGGTGGTTTTCAGCGACTTCTCTTTGGCCGCCGGAGCCACGATCTGCTCAGTGAACTGGTTGTAGTACGACAGGAAATCCCCGGAAAGGTGCGACTTGGCGGTGGCGAAGTCTTTGTCGAGCGACTCGGGTGAGTAGGACAGCAACGCAACCGTTCCGTCGGAGGCCGCGCTGACCACCGCCCGGGCGACGCTGGGGTCGGTCTGTTGATTTGGCTGATAACGCTCGAAGTACAGCCACGTCGCCACACCGCCAGATATCAGCAGCAGGAGGACCAGAATCACGGGAACGACTTTCACGGTGCGCGCGCGCGACCAGCTGGGTCGACCGGGTTCGGTTCGCTTCGGGGAGTCATCGTCTTCGGCGGGCACCTCGGTCACCGAGTCGTCGACCTCGGTTTCGGTTGCGCCTGAAACGTCCTCGACCGCCTCCGCGGTCTCGGTAGTTTCGACGTCGCGGGTGTCATCGGTCACGGTACGAATTCCAGTTTCGACATCTTGTACTGTCCGCCTTCTTCGGTCACGGTCACGCGGAGCCGCCACAAGCGCGGTTCGTCCTTGGCGCCCGCGGCATTGGTGATCCGCGATGTCGCCAAGACCAGTACGGATGCGGAATGCTCGTCCATGGATTCGAGGGCCGCCGCGGTGATCGTTCCCTGGGTCACCACTTTCGACTGCTCGACCACCGAGGTGAAATCCTTTGCGCGCTGCTGGAAGTCCTCCCTGAACTCGCCGGTGGAGCTGTCGAGCAATCGCTGGACGTCTTCCTTGGCTCTGTTGAAATCCAACGAGGTCATGTTGACGACGCCCTGCCTGGCCCCCGCCTTGAAGTTCGCTTCGCGCTGCGCTCGCTCGGTGGTTTCATGGTCTTGCCACACCATGTATCCGCTGACCCCGGAAAAGGCGCAGATAAAGAGGATCGCGGCCACTTTGGAAGTCGCCGACAGTGACGGCAACCGCCGTCGCCATCCGGCCGGCCTGGATTCCGGTTCGACGGCCTCGACAGTCTCGACGGTTTGTTTGGGGGCCGCCTCATCGGTCGCCGCATCGAGATGTTCGACGGTGTCGTCCGCATCCGGGGCTTCCTTGTCGGCGGCTTCGGTGGCTTCGGTGGCTTCGGTGGCCTCGGCGGGCTCGGCTTCTGCCTCGGCCTCGGCCAGCGCTTGGCGCCGCAGCCGAGCGGCGCGGGCGCGGGCACGCGCCGCGGCGGCTAGTGCTTCGGCTTCGGCGGCTTCCGCCTCGGCTTCTTCTAGCAACGCCATCGCGTCGGCTTTCGATGTGGCCGTATCTTCCGGCGGTTCTTTCGCCTCAGTCATCGCGCTTACCGCCCGTCACCATCATCATCGGCTGAACTCCGGTAGCACTGTACTGCCCATTCCTGAGATCAGAGTTGCCCGCGAATCTGTAGACAAGGGTGGTCGCGGCTACCATCGCACGAGCGAGAAGGGGTAAGTGTTGGTGCCCCCCGGTCCGCCGCCGCAGCCCGTGTCGTACGTGGAGACCACCTCACCGCCCAGTGAGACCGCGTCCCACGAATAGACATCATGGGAGGGAAAGAACTGGACCACGCAGCGCACACCGTCGGGCACATCAACGGCCAAGGTGTAGCGGCCGTTGGACAGGTGAGCGTCTGCTTTGTAGGGCGCCGCTTGCCCGTTGGGCTGCGGAATCGCTTGGATGGTCAGGCATCCCGGCCCTTGAGGAGTGCATGGTCGAATCGCCCAAATCCAGCTGTGGCCGGGATCCCGGTTTGTGTCCAACCTGTAGTTGCCAACCAGCATGTCCGCGTTGGCGGTCGGCGTAAGAGTCAGCGCGGCCATGGCAAGCGCAAGGGTCACTGCGAAAGTCTTCACCGATGCGTCTCCCATCTCCGCGCACGCGCTTGGCCTAAATATAAGGCGCGGCCATGCTGACCAGGCCTACTTGGAAAAATCGCGGCAGTCAATGCCCGGCGGCCCATCGGCTCAAGCTGACCTAGTCAATGACGGCGGCTTCCTTGCGTTCGGTGACCGGTCTGGCGAGCTCTTGCTCGTCGCAGATGCGTTGCAGTTTCTCCAGCGTCTCGTCCAGGCCGGCTCCGATTTTGCGACCGGGCGTGAAGGTGGCCGGCAGCTTGCGCATGCCCTGGATGACGCCGATGGTCTCGTAGTGCACGGCGCCGTCGGGGTCGCAACGGTAGTCGGGCATCCGGTCGAGAACCGCGGTCAGCATGGATTTGAATACGGTCCGCGCCACGTTCGAGCCCACGCACCGGTGCACACCGATTCCAAAGCTGAAGTGCCGGTTGCCCTTGCGGTCCATGATGATTTTGTCCGGTTCCGCGAACACCGAGGGATCGCGGTTGGCCATGGCCCACGAAATCCATAGCCGCTCGCCTTCTTTGAACTGCACGCCGTCGAGCTCGACGTCCTCGGAGAATGTCCTGCCATCACCGGGAGCCGGGGTGAAGTAGCGCAAGAACTCTTCGGTCGCCGGATCAAGCAACGTATCGCGGTTGCGCCGCAGGCGTTCTCGCTCATCGGGGTTCTCCGAAAGCCATTCCAGCGAATGTGCGGTCAGCGCTGTCGTGGTGTCGAAACCACCACCGATGACCAACCCGAGATTGCCGAGGATTTCCAGGTCCGGAGCGGGCTCATCGTCGATCCGCATCTCGACCAGGGCACTGACCACGCCGGGTCGCGGGTTGTCGCGAATCTCGATCATGCTGTTGACCAGGTCCAGCCCCATCTGCCGGTGCATTTCGGTAACACGCTGAATGTCCGGGGAGTGCTCGGGGGTGTAGACCGCGGCATGCGTTGGCTCGCTGTAGATCTTCCACCTCTTCAGCGGTATGCCCAAGATCGCCAGCGTCAGGACGGCCGGCACGATGTTGGCCAGGTCGTCGACGAAGTCGATGCTGCCCTCTTCGATCTTCTCGTCGAGGCATGCGCGCGTCACGTCGTCGATGAACGGCACCCAGCGCTTGACGGCGGCCGGTGACAGATAGGGGTTGAGCACGTTGCGATACGTGCGGTGCTCGGGGTCGTCCATCTCGAGTATGCCGCCGCGCACGCCGTTTATGCGGCTGGCGGTCGGGATCGAAATGCCTTTGTAGCCACGGCGTTGGTTGTTGACATCGTGATCGTTGGAGACCGCCGGGCAGCGGGCGAGCTCGAATACCTCGTGACTGCCGGCTGCCACCCAGTGCCCGCCGTAGGTGTCGCTCCAGGCCATTGGGCACTGGGCGTGCATCTCTTCGGTGACCTTCTTGAACTGCGAGCGGTACTCCGCGGAATGCCGGTCGAAGTGATAGCGGTCGCGCTTACGATCGCTGTCGCTGACGACGTCGTCGACGCTCAAAGCACCGTCTCCCTGCATGTTTCGTCGGTAATCATGATGGCCTGCTCGGGGCAGGATTGCGCGGCTTCGCGGACCTGGTCCTCCCGATCGGCCGGCACCACTTCGTCGATTGCCGACGAACTGCCGTCGATGTCGCTGAGCCGGAACGAATCCGGAGCGATCATCGAGCAGAGGGTGTGGCCCTGGCAGCGTTCTGGATCAACCCAGACCTTCACGATGTCCTTACCTTTCTTGGAGGGTGTTCGTTGCCGCTGGCCTTAGGCTTCGAGTCACCCAGGGGCAGCGGGTATGGCTTTCATGTTGTTGCCGTAGGTGATGGCCGAAGGAGATTGGCCGCCTGTTGTCCCGCGACGACTCGACCGCTAATTGAGAGATGCGATTGGATCGCTGTGTAAGGACACGACGGCGTGGTCGTCTGCTGGGTTGACAGAAACGACAGCGAGCAGGGAGGTGGTTGTGGCGCAACCCTTGTGGGCCGGAGTTGATGCTGGGAAGTCGGATCATTACTGCGTGGTCATCGACGGTGACGGAAAGCGGCTGTTGTCGCGGCGGGTAACTAACGATGAAGCCACGCTGCAGGAATTGATCGCCGACATTGCTGCGCTGGCTGATGGTGGTGAGATCACGTGGGCGATCGACCTCAACGCCGGTGGAGCGGCGCTGTTGATCGCCCTGCTCATTGCCGCTGAGCAGCTGCTGCTCTATATCCCGGGGCGTACCGTGCACCACGCTTCGGGTGGCTATCGCGGTGAGGGCAAGACCGACGCCAAAGATGCTGCGGTGATCGCCGATCAGGCGCGGATGCGTCGCGATCTGGCCCCACTGCGGGCTGGGGATGACATCGCGGTGGAGTTGCGCATCCTGACCAGCCGGCGCACCGATTTGGTGGCCGATCGCACCCGGGCGATCAACCGGCTGCGCGCCCAGCTGTTGGAATACTTCCCAGCGCTGGAACGTGCGTTTGACTACAGCGCCAGCAAGGCCGCGTTGATCTTGCTCACCGGCTATCAAACCCCCGATGGGCTGCGCCGCGCCGGCGCCGCCCGACTGGCGGCCTGGTTGCGTAAACGCAAGGCCCGCAACGCTGATGGAATTGCAGCCGCCGCGATCGAGGCGGCTAACGCCCAACACACCGTGGTCCCCGGTCAACAACTGGCCGCGGCCATGGTGGCCCGGCTGGCCGTGGAGGTGATGACCCTTGACACCGAAATCGGCGACACCGACGCGATGATCGAGGAGCGATTTCGCCGCCACCGCCACGCCGAAATCATCCTGAGCATGCCCGGCTTTGGCATCATCCTCGGCGCCGAATTCCTGGCCGCCACCGGCGGAGACATCGCGGCTTTCGGTAATCCCGACCGCCTCGCGGCCGTCGCCGGCCTGGCCCCAGTGCCCCGTGACTCCGGGCGCATCAGCGGCAACCTCAAACGCCCCCGCCGCTACAACCGACGACTGCTGCGCGCCTGCTACCTGGCCGCTCACATCGCCATCCGCACCGACCCCGCATCGCGGGCCTACTACAACCGCAAACGCACCGAAGGAAAACGCCACACCCAAGCCGTGCTGGCCCTGGCCCGTCGACGCCTCAACGTCCTGTGGGCCATGCTGCGCGACCACAAGACCTATCAACCCACCGCGCCTAACGCCGCGGCGGCTTGACATCTTCATTGAGAATCTCCTTGTCGGTATCAGTATCAACCCCAGGTTGGGTGCTGCGGTGGCTTGTCGGGCGCGTCCGCGGGCGTGGGGTGGCCGTGGGCTGCGGCCCATCCGAATTGGCAGTCGGGGCAGCGGGTTTGGCCGGGTGGGCAGGGCTCCTCGAGGCAGACGGTGCAGATGTGGAGGGTCATAGAGCCTAGTGTGCGTTGCGCTGGGCGCTGTGCGGGCCGTACGCGGACAAACGGGGCTGGGGTCGGGTGGTGGTGCAGGCCAGGCGGTTTGGGGGCGTGTGGGCGCCGTCGGCTTGCTCATGCGGTTTCGCCTTCCTCCTGGGCGGGGTTGTGGCCGTTGGAGACGGGCCAGCATTGGTCGCAGATTCCGCGGGTGGCCTCTTCGGGGGTGGCTAGTTCGCGTTCACATATCGGGCAGACGGCGCCGGAGGTGGGCTCCGGTGGTGTGGGGGGCGGCGTGGGTGACGGGTCCTCCGGGATGCCTTGTGCGGCAGCGTCAATACGGGAAGGGTGATGCCCCTTCAGTGCCCGTCGGGTGGCCGAGTTGTAGCAGCGGTGCCCAGCTGGGGAACGGCAAGGCGGATACGGGCACGGCACGGACAACGGTGTGAGTTCTGGCGGTGGGTTGCGGTGCGGCCAGCTTGTGTCGCCGCCGATGCGGCGGCCGATCTTGGCGACGGCCAGGAGCGCGGCCAGGTATCCCTCCCCGGGCTCGTCGGGGGCTGGGTCGAGTTCCAGCGGGCCGTGCTCGAGGGGTTGGCGCATGGCGCGGTCCTGGCGCAGGGCGCGCGCGGCGGTGATGATGTCGGCCGGCAGTGGCCGATACCCGGCGCCGTGGTGGTCATAGACCGCATCGACGGCGGCGAGCAGGTCGTCCTGGCTGAGTCGGTGCTTTTCGAACAGCGCACCCCAGGCGCGGGCCAGGGCGGCGTCCAGCTTGGGCAGGTACGGGTCGAAGTGGTTGCAGCGTTGGTAAACGGCGGCGGCGATCTGTGCGTAGTTCATGGTTCGAGCTCCGGTGTGGGCGGGTCGTCGGCGAGGGATTCGAAGACGGCGCGGTTGTGCGCGGTCTTGCGTTCGTAAGCCGTCTGGCCATCGAGTGCCTGACCGTTGCGGGACGCCCATTTGGCGGTGTTGCGGATCCAGTTGCGGTAGGCGGCGTTCCAGTCGCGTTTCTGGGCGTTGCGGGTGGTGCTGTGCCAGTGGTCGCGGAAGCGTTTGAGTTCGAGTTCTTGTTCGATGTGGGTTTGCTCGGCGCGCATTTGCGCGACGACTTCGGCGGCCGGGGACCAGTCGGCGGGGAGGTAGGTGGCTTTGGTGCACGCCCCTAAACCCTTTGGTGTCTTTGGGTTGGTGTTTATTGGATTGGTGTCTGTGCGCGCTCGTGCACCTTGAATCGCGTTTCGTGCACCTTGAATCGCCGGTTCGTGCACCTTGAATCCCGCTTCAATGTGCACGCTCGTGCACCTTGAAATGGGTACGGGGAGTAGCCGATAGACCGCGACCCACCCGCGCACCGGGTTTGCTCGCGCGGTCGGCTCAATGAGTTTCAGTCGCCGTCCAGCATCGAGCGCGGACAGCACGACACGTCTCCCGAATCCGCACATTTGGGCCAAGGCATCGACGCCGGGACGGGCGTTGGTGCCAGCCGGATAGTCGGCGAAGGTCTCCAACGCCAGCAGCACTACCCGCTGCGCGAGTGTCAGGTCGGGGCAGCCGAGCACGTATTGGCGCCATTGGCGGCGCTGCTCGCGGTTCACGGCGGCCTGCCGTGTTGGTCGATGCGGTGTCGCCGTGAGCGACTAATATCAGCCACTGTCACAAGTTCCCTTGTGGGGCGGGTGATATCGGCTTCTGCTTCTGCGGTGGGGGCGGGTTGGTGGTGTTGGCGGTAGGCCCCGAGGTGGCGCCCGGGGCTTCCGCGTCAGGAGGCCCCAACATCGTCGAGTTCGTCCGCTTGGTCGTCGAATTGCTGGTTTTCCCAAGCGATTAGGTCACTGAGCCGGTAACGGGCATGGCGGCCGAACTTCGCATATTTCGGTCCTTTGCCTAGGTGCCCCCATTGGGCGAGGGTGGCTTCGGGAATCTTCTCGCGCTGGGACACCTCTTTGCGCGTCAACCATTCGTCGGTTGCCATCAGTCCTCCGTGTGGGTTTCTACGCGATACACCGCGTTTTTGTGTGCCATACCATTCCAACACTGTCCCGTAGGTTTCTGCAAGATGTGGTACCTTTTGCGTATGACTCCACAGACCTCCGAGCCGAAAGACTGGTGGGCACCCCGCGGATGGGCGGAGGAACAGGCGCTACGGGTCGCGCAAGAAGTGCGTCGGCTGCGCGGCTCGCGGTCAGCTCAATGGCTCGCGGGCGAGACCAAACAGTGCGGCCATGAGGTCACCCGGTCGGTGATCGCGGATCTGGAGAACGGGCGCCGCCGATATGTCACCACGGCGGAGCTGACCGTGTTGGCCGCCGCATTACAGACCGCCCCGATTGCGCTGCTGTTCCCGGCGCCACTTGACGAACAGGTTTGGGCGCTACCCCGGCTCAAGATGACGAGATTTATGGCCGCCGAGGAATTCTGCGGCAACGCATCGGGTTTGGCGTCGGCCGACAACATGGCCGCGCTGCAGCTGGCCCGCGACATCGCCGCCGCGAAGGGCACCCAACGGGCGCTGCTGATGGCGCTCGACGAACTGGGCGGCCATCCAGCGAACGTTGTCAAGACCATCCGCGCCGAACTGGAGCAGACGGCTCGGCGGATCGAAAAGCTGGAGGCTGAACGCGATGGCGGGTAGGCCACCGCTGCGCATCGGTGCGCACGGCAAGATCACCCGCACCTATCTCGGCGGCGGGGTGTGGATGGCCCAGTGCCGCTACCGCGATACCGATGGCATCGTCCGCAAGGTGCAGCGCCTCGGCCCTGCCGATGAATTCGACAAACACGGCAAGCTGGCCACCGACGCGCTCATCGAAGCGCTAACCGAACGTCGCGCACCCTCGGCCGATCAGATCGGTCTTGATACCTTGCTCGTGCATCTTGTCGATCAACACCTGATTCGGCTAGCCGAAGACGGTCGCTCCCCTGTCACCTTGTCCTACCGATTCGCCGCACGCAAGCTGACCAAGTTCATTGGCGGCCTACGAGTCGGCGAAGCGTCCACGGCAAGACTCGATGCGGCGCTGCGGTCCATGCGTGCCGCCCACGGGTCCACGATGGCCAAGCAATCCAAGACGATCCTGCGCGGAGGGCTACAGCTCGCCGTCATGGCTAACGTGCTCGGGGCCAACCCGGTACGTGACGTTCAGCCATTGCAGTCGAAGGCCAAGCCTCGCGGCGCCGTGGCGCTGCAGGCCGACCAGTTACCCGCCCTGCTGGCCCAGCTGTCGGCGTCGGCGTACTGCCGTGAGCATGACTTAGCCGATGCGATCACCATGTTGATCGCGACCGGCATACGGCGTTCGGAATTGCTCGGGCTCCGTTGGGCCGACATCGACACGAAGGTAGCCACCGTCACCGTCAGCGGCAAGCTGGTCCGGGTGGCCGGCGAAGGGCTTAAATGGATTCCGGCCGCCAAGTCGGACGCCGGGCTGCGCACCATGGCGCTTCCCCGCTTCGCCGTGGACATGCTGGAGAAGCGGCGCAATCTGCCGTACTTCGGCGAACAGGCGATGATCTTCCCATCCACGGCGGGCACCTGGCGCGACCCCAACAACTTCGCCAAGCAATGGCGCACGGCCCGCGAAGACCTCGGCGTGCCCGAGGTGACCACCCACAGTTTCCGCAAGACGGTGGCCGACCTGATCGACGCCGAGGGGCTATCGGCCCGCGTCGGTGCCGACCAGCTTGGGCACTCCCATGTGTCGATGACCCAGGACAAATACCTGACCAGGGGCCGGATCCACGCCGAGGTTGCTACCCTGCTGGACCGGGCGGTAATAAACGCCGAATAAACGCCGACTTGGCTGTCCGCTGGTGGGAAAAATGGCCTTTTACGTGGGGCGGGCGGGACTCGAACCCGCGACCAACGGATTATGAGTCCACGTCCGTCGTTTGCCCCCAATTTCGGCAAACGTCACAAACATGCTGGTAGCGACGCCATCGAACGATGTCGTACCCGGTTGTCGCACCGGTCGACCCCGGTCGATGGTGGCAAATTCGTCGACGGCACCCGAACAAGCGGAGCTAACAATATGGACGATCGTTCATCCAATATGTAGAGTGGGCGCTGTGCTACCCGCATCGCCTGATACCACAGCCGCACGGGCAGCGGTAGATCTGATGAATGCAGTGTCCGCCGCCGATGTCATCGGCCTTCGCGTCGACCAGCTTCCGGGGGAACTTATCGCAGAGGTCTTAAACGTGCACCCGCGCAACGGATTCGTCGACGCGGTACTTCCCGCTCTGCAACACCAGGCGGTGCGAAAGCCGCAGTCCACCATCGCCGGACTGTTCCGCACCGTCAGCTTCGAGAAGCTGATGCGCGGCTGCCCGTTGGACAGCCGATGAGCAACTCCACGCCGCTGCATGCGGCCACACTCCAGGATCGGCCGTCGGACGGACGCCGCGCGAAGGGGCTCCGCTCGCGAAATGCCCTCCTGACTGAGGCGGTCCAGCTGGCGTCGGTCGACGGTCTCGAAGGCCTGACAATCTCTAGTCTTGCCGAGCGGCTGGGTACCGCCAAAAGCAGCGTGCACGCCGCCTTCGGGTCCAAGGAAGCCTTACAGATCGCCGCGATACGACGCGCCCGAGAGATGCTCATCGAACTTGTGGTCGCTCCTGCACTCACAGTCCCGGCGGGTCTTGCTCGACTCGAAGCGCTGGGCGAGTCCTGGTTCTCCTACCTGCAAAGCGACGTCTTTGAGGGTGGCTGCCTGCTCTGCTCGGCATCGGCGGAGATGGATGGACGGCCCGGACCCACCCGCGATGCCGTTGCCGCTGTGATGGCCGAGTGGCTGCAGCTCCTCGCGGAGAGCATCGCCGCCGGCGTCGACCAAGGCGACTTTGCATCTAGCACCATGCCTGATCAGATCGCCTTCGAACTCAACGCGATTGGTATGGCAGCGAATTGGCATCACCAGCTGTTTGGTGGCCAGACTGCCTTCACCCTCGCCCGCCGCGCCTGGGCCGACGCGCTGGCGCAACTTCATCCTCAACCCTCGCCCCGCAGAAGGAGATCCAAGCCGTGACTGTCCTCGCCACCTTGACGCAGCGCAACCGAGCCTTCGCCGCCACCCACCCAGGAGAACGGCCCGCCCTGGAGCCGAACCTCAAGGCGTTGATCTTATGCTGCGCCGATCATCGAGCCGATCCCGCCCACGTGTTCGGCCTTAAGCCCAACGAAGCCGTCGTCATCCGAAACCCCGGCGGCAGAGTCACTCCCGACTTCCTTCGCACCCTCGGCGTTCTCGCAACCATCGCGCAGGTGGACCGCTTATCCAGCGGATTTGAGCTGATCCTCATGCAGCACACCGATTGCGGACTCTCCCATCTCTCACCAGAGACACACGCCGAGGTCCTTGCACCATTCCTTGGCGTTAGACCGGCCGAACTTGGCGCCAAAAACCTCAGCGACCCACGCGAAGCGGTACGCAGCGACATCGCACTCCTACGCCAAAACCCATTCGTGCCCCCCACGCTGATCGTCAGCGGGCTGGTCTATGACGTGGACACAGGATGCGTCGAGACAATCGTGCCCCCCACCGCGCTGCGTGACTAGGAGACTGCTGAATTAATCCCGCGTGGCGGGGCGGGTTCGTCCTGCTGCTTTGGGGATGATTGGTGGGTGCAGGGTCGAGCGGATGATCAGCGTGAATTGTTGGAT
>Ga0310914_10003310_pt1 | contig 11081 bp, 8 predicted proteins | sample GREbulkMGAN108_FD_203450 | JGI IMG/M metagenome (GOLD analysis project Ga0310914, IMG submission 203450) | Lab enrichment of tropical soil microbial communities from Luquillo Experimental Forest, Puerto Rico - GRE.bulkMG.AN108 | ecosystem: Environmental > Terrestrial > Soil > Tropical forest >...
GGGCCGCGCCTCTGGCAGATCACTGCGCTCGACCTATTACGACACCGCCGACCACACCCTGGCCAAGGCCGGAATCTCCGTTCGTCTGCGAACCGGCGCGGGCGGAGTGCTGCAGACGGTGAAGGATTCCGGCCAGCGCGCTTCGGGCCTGTTCGCGCGTCGGGAATGGGAGACCAGGGTATCCGGCCCAGACCTGGACACAGCCCAGCTTACGGCCACCGGCATCAACCTCCTGGCCGACCCCGCGGTGGTGGCGGCGCTGTCCCCCATCTTTTCCACCGAGGTGCGGCGCACTGCCTATCAATTGGCGGGCCCCGACTGGCAGGTCGAGATGGCACTGGACGTGGGCGACGTGGTGGCGGGTGAGCGCCACGAGCCGATCCGCGAGATTGAGTTGGAGCTGCGCCAGGGCGATCCCAGTCAATTATTCGCCCTGGCCCGCCGCTTGGCCGAGAGCCTGCCGGTAAATCTGCTGGCGCTGTCCAAATCGGATCGAGGCTACGGTTTGGCTCGCGGCCGCGGCCCTTCGGCGGTGAAGGCCAAGCCGGTGGAGTTGGAGCCCAAAACCACCCTCGGCGAAGGTTTCCAGACCATCGCCCGCAATTGCCTGCATCACCTGCTGGCCAACGAAGGCAGCCTGCTGACCCATGGGGATGCCGAGGCGGTACACCAGATGCGCGTTGCCCTGCGGCGCCTGCGTTCGGCTCTCAAGGTGTTTCGCCCGTTGGTGGACAGTCCCGAGCTGGCGGGCATCAAGGCCGAGATCCGCTGGCTGCTGGGCCGGCTCGGGCCGGCCCGCGACGCCGAGGTATTCGTGGCGGAAATCCTCGACCCGGTCGTGGAGGCTCACCCCGGCGTGGATGGATTGGTGGCGCTACGCGACCATTTCATCGCCGAACGCGACCGCGACCTCGCCGCCGCCCGCCAGGGTGTGGCCGAACGCCGCTTCACCATCATGCTGCTGGACCTGGGCGCCTGGGTGGAAGCCGGCACGTGGACCTCCCACCCCATGGCCCGCGAGCCCATAGCGCCGTTCGCCCGCCACGTGCTGAAGCGGCTTGCCCGCAAATTGCGCAAGGCCGGCGGCAAGTCCCTGCACCGGCTGGCACCACCGGACCTGCATGAGGTGCGCATCCGCGGCAAGCAACTGCGCTATGCCGGCGAATTCTTCGCACCGTTGTGGGCCAAGCAAAAGTCGAAGGAATATCTTGCCGCGCTGAGCACGCTTCAGGACCTGCTTGGCGAGATGAACGACATCGCCGTTGCCGGCCCTCGCCTCGCCGCCTGCCACCATCTGCCCGGCCTCGCCTGGGCCGCCGGGCTCGTCACCGGCTGGCACGACGCCCGCCGCCCGGCGCTGATGGAAAGCGCCGACGACCTGTGGGCCGAATTCAGGAAGCGCAAGGGCTTCTGGTAATACCCGACGAGCCACTGACGTGACTCGTCTATTCGCCCTCGCCGGGCGCGCGCCTCCGCGCGCTTGGCCGCGGCCTCAGTGGCCGCTGAATACCGCCGAACGCCGATTTTGAGCTCTCGGCGGTATAACTCACTCGTCCAGCTTCTTGCCGTCCAGATCCTTGTCCTGCAGGTCGGCCTGCTTACGCACCGCCTGCTTCTCGGCCTTGCTACGGCCGAAAGCGACGCGATTGGCGTCCGCCTGGCGCGCCTTCTCTTCCTTGGCCTTGGTCTTGCGCCATCGATTCAGATTGATGATCTCGGCCATCGCAGGTCTCCACGGGTAACGAGGCCCACCTATCATACTCCAACCCGAGGCAGTCGTGCAGAAATCGGTAGTGGCGGCAAAACACCGCTTGCGCAGTCCGAAAGAGACTGATATATCCCCGGCCCTCACACCGGAGCGGGTGTAGCTCAGTTGGTCAGAGCGCCGGCCTGTCACGCCGGAGGTCGCGGGTTCGAGCCCCGTCACTCGCGCCACTCTTCGTGTGAGATTGTACCCCGGTAATGCCGGGTTGGATGCGGGTGTAGCTCAGTTGGTCAGAGCGCCGGCCTGTCACGCCGGAGGTCGCGGGTTCGAGCCCCGTCACTCGCGCCACTTTCCCTTCGCCGGGCGCGGCATTTAGCCCCTGGCGAACCTTCCCCACAGCCTTTACCTTTGTCTGGTCATACCGCTTGAGGCAGGAGACCGGGGATGAAGGTTACCGTTATCGGCGCCGGAATGGTGGGCGCTTCCGCCGCATTCGCCATGGTCATGCGCGGTGCCGCCTCGGAAGTGGTACTGGTGGACCGCAACCGGGCGCTGGCCGAGGCTCAGGCCCAGGACATCCTGCACGCCACCCCCTTCGCCTACCCCGCCCGCGTCACTGCCGGCGACTGGGCCGACATTGCCGGTTCGGGCGTGGTGGTGCTGGCGGCCGGGGTAAGCCAGAAGCCGGGTGAGACGCGGCTGGAACTGCTGGAGCGCAACCAGGCGGTATTTTCCGACATCGTGCCGCGGGTGTTGAGCGCCGCCCCCGACGCCGTGCTGCTGGTCGCCACCAATCCCGTGGACGTCATGACCTCCATCACCACCCGGATCTCCGGCTTGGCGCCGGGGCGGGTGATCGGCTCGGGCACCATTCTGGACACCGCGCGTTACCGCGCCCTGCTGGGTGAGTTCCTGGGGATCAGCCCCAAATCGGTGCACGCCTGGGTGCTGGGCGAGCACGGCGATTCCGAGGTGTTGTGCTGGTCCAGCGCCTCGGTGGGCGCCATCACGGTGGAGGAATTGGCGCGCCAGCACGGCCGGCCGCTGACCGAAAGCGACCGCCAGGCCATCGACCAGGGGGTGCGCGGAGCCGCCTATAAAATCATCGCGGGCAAGGGAGCCACCTGGTTCGGCATCGGCGGCGGCATCGCCCGCCTGGTACAGGCCATCGCCGCCGATGAACGCGCCGTGCTGACGGTGTCCACCCAGATTCCCGAGGTGGAAGGAGTGACCGAGGTGGCGCTATCGCTGCCGCGGGTGATCGGCCGCAGCGGAGCCGGCGATGCCTTGTGGCCGGCATTGGATGCTGGCGAGAAAGCGGCGCTGCGGCACAGCGCCGAGGTGCTGAAGGCCGCCGCCGCCGGGCTATAGAGCAACAAGCCTTTGATCTGGAGCGTTGGCCCCCGTCGCCGGGTCAAGCCCGGCGATGACGAACAGTGCGCATGGAACGTAATGCAGACTTAGGGCTCACCGCCCTAGGCCCGGCGCTCGCTATCGATAGCGTCGGCATTGGCGGAATTGAACAACTGGATCGCCATGCTGATCAGCACGTCGGCATCATCGGGACGCGACAGCGCCTCGCGCATCAGCCGCGCCGCCTCGAGCTTGATGTCGAGCGCATTGTTCCCATACAGCACGGCAACATTTTCCGAGGCCATGGCAATTTTCTCCGTGTCAGGGGGCCGAACCTCGCGAAAATGCTTGGCTCTGGCCGATGTGCTGACCAACACGTTGCAGAGAGCGTGCCAGTTCGCCGCCCCAGCCCCGCCACTCCCTTCAGCAAAAAAATAACCCCGGCCCGCTGCACAAAAACAAGACAGCAATAAATTTTGCCCAAAAGGCGGACAGCGCGCGCCGCCACTGCCGGTAGTTCGATGCGACATTGCCCGCGTCTTATGCATTTTCCGCGACGAATTGCCTATTCCATACGCCAGTGCGCAATGCCAAAAACATCATCACAGCCATATCCAATTGTTTTTGCTTACATTTATGACTTTCACTGCACTTGGCACGGGGCTTGATAGCGGCCCAACGTTCCGTCACCGGCGGATACGGGTTCGCAAGAGGGCATAAAATGGAATCGATGAAGAGTGGGGTGGATGTACTTTTCGTCCTTTTGGGCGCGGTCATGGTCTTGGCCATGCATGCCGGCTTCGCCTTTTTGGAAGTAGGTACAGTGCGTAAAAAGAACCAGGTCAATGCCCTGGTAAAAATTTTGACCGACTTTGCCGTGTCGACCACCGCCTATTTCTTCGTCGGCTACGCCATCGCCTACGGCATCAACTTCTTCGGCTCGGCCGCCGTCCTGGTGGGCAAGGCCGAGGGCAGCACCTTCGCCGCCAGCGGCTATGACCTGGTGAAGTTCTTCTTCCTCGCCACCTTCGCCGCCGCCATCCCGGCCATCATCTCCGGCGGCATCGCCGAGCGCGCCAAGTTCTGGCCGCAGCTGATGGCCACCACCATCCTGGTGGCGGTGGTCTACCCTACCTTCGAAGGCATGGTGTGGGGTACCCGCTTCGGCTTTCAGGACCTGATCAAGTCGGTGTTTGGCGCCACCTTCCACGACTTCGCCGGTTCGGTGGTGGTTCACGCCGTGGGCGGCTGGATCGCCCTGGGCGCCGTGCTGATGCTGGGCGCGCGCCGCGGCCGCTATCGCAAGAATGGCCACGTCATCGCCATTCCGCCGTCGAACATTCCGTTCCTGGCGCTGGGCTCGTGGATCCTGTGCGCCGGCTGGTTCGGCTTTAACGTCATGAGCGCCCAGACCATGGACCAGATTTCGGGCCTGGTGGCGCTGAACTCGCTCATGGCCATGGTGGGCGGCATCCTGGCCAGCCTGGTGGCCGGCCGCAACGACCCCGGCTTCGTCCATAACGGCGCCCTGGCCGGCCTGGTGGCCGTGTGCGCCGGTTCCGACGTCATGCACCCCATCGGCGCCTTCATCACCGGCGGCATGGCCGGCGCCCTGTTCGTGTTCGCCTTCAACCTGTGCCAGAACAAGTGGCGCATCGACGACGTGCTGGGCGTCTGGGCCCTGCACGGCCTGTGCGGCTTCATGGGCGGCATCCTGTGCGGCGTGTTCGGCCAGGAAGCCCTTGGCGGCCTGGGCGGCGTCAGCCTGGGCGCCCAGGTGACCGGCACCGCCACCGGTGCGGCGCTGGCCCTGGTGGCCGGTCTGGCGGTCTATGGCGGCCTGAAGGCCACCGTGGGTATCCGCCTGTCGGATGAGGAAGAATTCATGGGCGCCGATCTCGCCCTGCACCACATCACCGCCTATCCCGAGGAGGTGACCACCATCCACGACGACGCCACCCCGCTGGCCATCCGCGCCTCGGTCGCCGCGCGCGCCAAGGGCTGATCCGCCTGTTTGCCGAAGGGCCCGCCGGTATTGCCGGCGGGCCCTTTTCGCTTACGCACAAGGGAGAGATGCGAAACCTATCCGAATGTGGTAGCGTCCCTATCCTATAGAAGCAGCACAAGCATTCAGGATTGCCGGCGTGACCTCCGCAACCACGCGCAGCCTATTGCGACCGACCACCAGCAAAGCGATGGCGATCCTTGGCAGCATCGCCATCGTGGTAATGGTCACCATGACCGCGTGGGAAATTTGGCGCCAACGCGTCACCACCACCGCCGCCGCCGAAGCCAATCTGGCCGCCCTGGCGCAATCCCTGGCACAGCAGACCGAGCGGGCGTTCGAATCGGTGGACATGGTGGTGGAGGCCACCGCCCTGTCGGTGGAGAATGCGGGCGGCATCGCCAAGGCGGGCAGCGAGGACATGCACAAGGTCCTGCGCGCCCGCATCTCCGGCATCCCGCAGATCGTCGCCCTTGCCATCCTCGGCCCCGACGGTCGCATCCTCAATTCGGCGAAGCTTTATCCACCGCCCGCCGACGACCGCAGCACCCGCGAATACTTCATCTGGCATCGCAACAATCCCTCGGGCGAGTTGCACATCTCGGCACCGTGGCCCTCGCTGGTCGACGGCTCGCCGGTCATTCCGGTGACGCGGCGCATTTCCGGCCCTGACGGCTCCTTCCAGGGGATCATCATGGCGGCGGTGAACCCCGAGTACTTCCAAACGTCGTTCAGCCGCGTGCTGCCCGTCGAGGGGGGCGCCAGCGCGCTGTTCCGCTCGGATGGCACCCTACTGGCGCGCACTCCGCCGGTGGACAAGATGAAGCTGGGCCAGAATTTCGGCCACCTGACCATCTTCCAGCCCGAGGCACCCAGCCACGGCCTGGGCTGGGGCCCCAGTCCCATGGACGGTGCCATCCGAATTCTCGGTTACCGGAAAATCGAGCGCTATCCGCTGGTGGTCAACGTGTCCCTGCGCCAGGACGTGCTGCTGGCCCCGTGGCGGGAAAACGCCATCCGCCTGGGGGTTGCAGCGGGCATCGCCACCCTTGGCCTGGGCATCATCGTGGTGACGATGGCGCGCCAGTCGCGGCGTGAAGAAGCCGGCGCCGTCGCCTTGCGCGAAAGCGAAAAGCGGCTGCGCTTTGCCCAATTCGCCCTGGACCATGCCGCCGACCTGGTGTTTTGGGTCGATGCCGGGGGCCGCATCCTTTACGCCAACGATGCCGCCGGCAACCGGCTGGGCTATGAGCCGGACGCACTGGTAGGCCAGCCCATCGGCACGGTGGCGCCGCAGATCTCCGACATCCTGTGGCCCAGGCTGCTGCGCCGGCTCAAGCAGCGCCGCCGGGTCCGCTTCGAAACGGTCAACCGCACCAGCGGCGGCACCGCATACCCGGCGGAGGTCTCGGCCAATTACGTGGAGTTCGCCGGCGGCGACTATGTCTGCGCCTTCGCCCGCGACATCAGCCAACGCAAGGCGGCCGAACAGGCCTTGGCCGACAAGACCGACAAACTGCAGGCCTCCAACGAGGAACTGGAGCAGTTTGCCTACGTGGCCTCGCACGACCTGCGCGAGCCGCTACGCATGGTCAACAGCTTCGTCACCATGCTGGACCGCCGTTATGGCGAGCAGTTGCCGGCCGAGGCACGCGAATTCATCGCCTTCGCCCAGGACGGCGCCGTGCGCATGGATCGGCTGATCCTGGACCTGCTGGAATATTCCCGCGTCGGCCGGCTGGAGCGCGCTATGGCGCCGCTGCCCCTGGGCCGCGTGGTCGAGCAGGCCCTGCTCGCGCTGGCGGTCGCCGCCCAGGAGGAAAAGGCCGAGATCAGCGTGGCGCCCGGTCTGCCCACGGTGGTGGGCAGCGACGCCGAGCTGTCGCGCCTGGTCCAGAACCTGGTCGGCAATGCCCTGAAGTACCACCACCCGGACCGGCCGCCCAAGGTCCGCGTCGGCTGGCGCCACGAGGGTGCCGAGGTGGCGTGCTGGGTGGCCGACAACGGCATCGGCATCGCCCCCCAGGATCACGAACGCGTCTTCCGCATCTTCCAGCGCCTGCACAGCCGCGAAAGCTACGAGGGCACCGGCATCGGCCTAGCCATCTGCAAGAAGATCGTCGACCGGCACGGCGGTCGCATCTGGATCGAATCGGAACCCGACCAGGGCGCCACCTTCTTCTTCACGCTCAAGGCGGCTTAGACCGTGATGCAGAAAAATCTGCATCACGTATTGCCCCTCGCCGGGCGCGGCCATCCGGCCGCTTGTGGGCGGAGCCCACCCGTTACTTCGTGCCGGGCCGCCCTTCGGGCGTCGTTTGCCCCTTTCGGGGCGGCACGGCCACTCGCTCAATGCTCGCAGGGGCGACGCGCCTCAGATTAAAGGCGCGCCGCTCTAAAGCCCCCTCACCAAGTCCACGATGGCCTCCAGCACCGCCTCGGGCTGGTCGCGGTGGGGGCTGTGGCCGCAGCGGGGCGGCATGACGGCGCGGACGGGGCCGGAAACGCCCTCGATGACCGCATCCACCTGCAGGCGCGTGGCGTATTCGTCGTCCTCGCCCTGGATGACGGTGACCGGCACGCTGATCTTGGGCAGCAGCGGGCGCAGTTCCATGGCTTTGAAGCCCGGGTCCAGCCAGGCGCGGTTCCAGCCCCAGAACGCGCAATCCACATTGGCGCCATGGTGGCGTTCCAGGCGGGGGCGCAGAGCGTCGGCGTAGGTTTCCTTGACCTGGGCAATGGCGGCGACGCAGACCTCCTCGACGAAGGTGTGCGGGGCCAGCGCCGCTACCGCCTTGACCCGGCGTCCCCCGTCGAGGGCGGCCTGCACCAGGGCGATGGAGGCGCCATCGGAATGCCCCACCAGGACCGCGGAGGAAATGCCGGCGGCGTCCAGAACCCGCGGCAATACCTCGCGGCCCTCCCGCTCCAGGTAGTCGAGCGGCCGCGGCACCTCGACCGGGGACGAGCCGCCGTAACCCTGGCGGGAATAGACGAAGGCCGGCAGCCCAGTGGCCGCCACCGCCCGGTCGGGGAAATCGCGCCATAACGACACCGACCCAAGCCCTTCGTGCAGGAACACCAGCACCGGGGCTTGGGCACGCTCGCCAATCCAGCGACATTCCAGCCGGACGGAATCGAGATCAAGGAAATCCATAAACCGTGCTTCAGGCAGTGGATGGGACGGGCAATCTACCCGTCCCCCTCCCGGCTGTCTCTAGAGCCGGATGGTCACAGGTCGAATCGCTTCGCGATCCGGCCTGTGAGCTGAATCCGTCTCTATTCACAAATTAGAGGGCGATTCAGACATTAGGGCGGCGCATGCCTGCGCCGACCTAATGTCATCGCGCTCTATCCCACCCGCAAGCGGAACCGCTGGATCTTCCCCGTCGCCGTCTTGGGCAAGGTGGTCACGAAGGTAATCCACCGGGGATATTTGTAAGGTGCCAGCCGCTCCTTGACGAAGGCCTTCAGCTCCGCCTCAAGCGCCGGGCCGGACCCGACGCCCGACGCCGGCACGATGTAGGCCTTTGGCTTGATCAGCCCGCCCTCGTCGGCTTGGGCGACCACAGCCGCCTCCTGCACGGCGGGATGGGCCAGCAAAGCGCTCTCCACCTCGAACGGCGACACCCAGATGCCACCGACCTTGAGCATGTCGTCGGCACGGCCGTGATAGAGGTACAAGCCGTCGGGCGTGACCGAGTACTTGTCGCCGGTGTGGGTCCACTCGCCCTTGAAGGTTTTCAGCGACTGCTCGCGGCGATTCCAATAGCCCTGGGCGGCAGAGGGCCCGTGTACCACCAATTCGCCGACTTCCCCAGGGGGCACGTCGCGCCCCGCCTCGTCGACGATGCGGACCTCATAACCCGGCACCGGCACCCCAGACGTGCCATAGCGCACCTTTCCCGGCCGGTTGGACAGAAAGATGTGCAGCAATTCGGTGGAGCCGAGGCCGTCGACAACCTCAACGCCGAAGCGGTCCTGCCAGCGCCGGCCGATCTCCTCGGGCAGCGCCTCGCCGGCTGAAATGGTCATCCGCAGGTTCAGCCGTACGCCGGCGTGCTTGGGCTCGGCCAGGATGGCTCCCAGCAGGGTGGGCACGCCGCAGAACACGGTAGGCTTGTGGGTCTGCAACACCCCCATGACGGCATCCGGCGTGGGCCGCTCGGGCAGCAGGATGGTCGTGGCCCCCACATGCAGCGGGAAGCTCATGCCGTTGCCGAGGCCGTAGGCAAAGAACAGCTTGGCCGCCGAATAGACGGTATCGGCCTCGGTCAGGCCGAGCACGCCGCGGCCGTACAGCTCGGCGGTGGCGACTAGGTGGCGGTGCAGGTGCATGGCGCCCTTGGGGGCGCCGGTGGAACCCGATGAATACAGCCAGAAGGCGATATCGTCGGCGGTGGTGGGCGCCGCTTCCAGATGGGCGGGGGCCTGGGCCATGAGCCGTTCGAGCGAGGCATGGGGACCAGGCTCGCCGCCTGATACCACCACCGCCCGCAGGAACGGCAGCCGACCCAGAACCGGCGCCACCTTCTCCAGAAGGCAGGCAGACACTACCAGGGCCCGAGCCCGGCTGTCGGCCAGGAGATGTTCGTAATCTTCGGTTGTCAGCAGGGTGTTGAAGGGGATGGGGACGATACCGGCCTTGATGGCGCCCCAGAACACGGATGGAAATTGGACGGTGTCGGGCAGCAGCAGGGCGACCCGCTGCTCCATGTCCAGACCCAGCGACAGCAGGGCCTGACCGGCCCGGTTCACCCTTTCCGCCAGATCGGCGTAGGTGTGGCCGCCGCCGGGGTCCACATAGGCGACCTTGCGCCCCCGGCCCTCTGCGATCGATGAACCAGGTGGCAGCGTTGTAGCGGCGCGGCAGGTCGAGAGCAGGAAACGCTGCCGCCGGATGCAGTAGGGATACGGGCATGCGGATTCTCCTTCCGCATACTCGTATACATCCAAGCCTCTTTTATTACATACAACGTAATATAGAGACACCCACCGTCAGGTACCTGTTTTTTCGATAACACCCAAGTGATCCGGCCCGACTACGTTGCCGTATAACCTATGCAATAGTCCTTTTAGTATGCAAATTTCCTCTTCGCTCATTCCCGCCACGGCCATGTTTTCCCAGTCCAGCGCGCGCGGCACGATGGACTCGGTCTTGCGGCGGCCCTCTGGGGTCAGCGCGATCAGCACGGCGCGGGCATCCTGGCCTGAGCGGCGGCGGGTCACCAGGTTGCGGGCCTCCATGGCGGCGGCGATACGAGAAAGCGTCGACAGCTCGATGGCGGTCAGCCGGGCAAGATCGCCCAGACGTTGTTCGCCCTCGTCCAGGAGAGCCGCCATAACCCGCCACATGGGCAAGGAAACGCCGAACTGATCGAGTTCGCGTGAGACGTTGTTGGCCAGCGAAACGCCAGCACGGCTCAGCAAATAGGGAACATAATCCCCAAGCCGGAATTGCACGTTTATGGTCCTCCCTGACCGTCCTCTAATGGGACGTGTTCTTGAACCGACAATGATTTCCACTGCAAGACAGGTGTCAAGAATCTTTACGGTTAACCCGTCCGGGCTGATGGTTGATCGCCCAAGCCCGGCGGTGCATGCTGGCGGCCAATCCATCCGCGCAGGAGACCGCTTGATGTCCGTGCTGTTCGACATACCCCGTCCCGTCGTTCCGGTCGCTGGCGAGGAGGCCGCCTATCCCGTCCGCCGGGTGTTCTGTGTCGGCCGCAATTATGCGGGCCACGCCCGCGAGATGGGCTCCGATCCCAACCGCGAACCGCCGTTCTATTTCAGCAAGTCGCCTGATTCGCTGGTGCCCGGCGGCGGGGCCATCCCCTACCCCCCGGCCACCGCCAATCTGCACCACGAGATCGAACTGGTGGTGGCGCTGGGTGCCGCCGTGTTCCAGGCCACGCCCGAGCAGGCGGCCAAGGCGGTGTTCGGCCACGCGGTGGGCCTGGACATGACCCGGCGCGATCTGCAATTCGCCGCCCGCGACAAGGGGCGGCCGTGGGA
>Ga0310914_10003311_pt1 | contig 11078 bp, 9 predicted proteins | sample GREbulkMGAN108_FD_203450 | JGI IMG/M metagenome (GOLD analysis project Ga0310914, IMG submission 203450) | Lab enrichment of tropical soil microbial communities from Luquillo Experimental Forest, Puerto Rico - GRE.bulkMG.AN108 | ecosystem: Environmental > Terrestrial > Soil > Tropical forest >...
AGAGAAAGGGTAGTCACAAATCGGCGTCGGGTATGGATCAGCGGCATCGGAGGCCCCGTGTACGCTGGTCCAGGTTATCGCTGTGTCGTCAGAACGGGAAGAGCCACATCTCTGCGTCGGTGCGCCGCCTGCCGTCATATGCCGTTTGTGACACGGGCGGCCTTGCTGCAGCTTGCGCTGAGCCCCGCGGCCAGGTTGCTCGGCCTCACGGCGATGGCCGGTACTGGGGCTGCGGCTGCGGAGCGCGGGGACGAGCCTCAACGCCCGGTTCGGTGGAAGGGGGCAGTCAAGTTAGCGCCTGCAACGAAGGTCAGCCTGCCGCCCCTAGCTACCGAATGCTGCGAGTGCTCGGCGCGACCGCTTTGGGTCGAACTTCCCCGTCCGGCGCAAGGGCGGGAAGGTCTGGAGTCGGCGCTTAGGCGACGAGCAGCTGCGGACGCTTTTTCAGCTACGAGCCGCTCACCGACGGTGCGGCTGCTCCGCATCAAACGGGCCGTCCGTCCTAAACCTCGACCTCTGCTGTGATCCGACGTCATACCGTTTGCGAAGGCCCCTCCCCGACCTTGCCGCTGTATTCTCGAAAAAATCTGTTATCAAGAATAAACCCAGCGAGGGCAGGGGTCGGCCGGAGGGAGATCAGGAACGAGATTGCGGTGGTCAGTGCGCCCGGTCGGCGTTTTGTTTGCGAGTTGGACGACCGCATCCCTGATCCGGCGCCAGACCGCTACGCCTTTGTAATCGTTGGCGGCCGCGAGCCTAGTCGGCGCGCGCTTCGCTTCCCTCGAGCGCCTTCTCGCCGTATCGCTGGAGCATGAGATTGGCGGCGCGCCAGATATCGATCTCGGGTTTCACGCGGCAAAGCTGCACTCTTGCGGTCTACAAGAGTTTAACACCACAGATTGCATCGCTTGCAAGGATGCGTGTCAGGGTGGCCACAAAATGGCGAGGGTATTGACGGCTGAAAATTTCGTTAGGCGGATAGTCGCCGAGTGCGTCTTTGTCGACGAGCGCGGCGGCGTCGCATTCGGCTGGAGCCTGCTGCCGCGATCGTGCGGCAGTACGGCGAGCAGTTCCGTCGGGTGGCTCGGCCCAGGCAAAGAACGCCCAAATCGCCGCCGCTGCTGTGAAGGGCCCTCCCCTCTTCTTCTCGGCCCCACAAAGGTAGTTATAGGGCACTATTTCCGAGGAAGGGAAACAGCCGGGGGGCGTGATATCGATGCGGGTCCGAAACGAGATCAAGGAGTGAGTTCAGTGCAGCGGCCCTGGGAAGGTGGACGCCACCGTCGCCGGAACTTCCGACCGCGCGGAATATGCCATAGCATTTGTGTCTGGCTTACGAAGGTCCTTGGATGCAGCGATCGTCGCGCGTCGATTACGACGTGATAGCGGAGCTCTACGACAGTACGCCGCATCGCGAGAAATCGGCCGACCCCGAGCTCATCGCGTTTTTGGCCTGGCGCGGACCGACCGCGAGCGTGACGCTGCTCGACATCGCGTGCGGCACCGGCAACCAGCAGATCGCCAATCGGGGCCTAGCGCCGGACGCAAAATTCGTCGGTCTCGACGGTTCGCTCGGCATGTTGCGCCAGGCGCGGCGCAAAATGCTGGACATCGCCTGGGTGCACGGCGACAGCGCGGCCTTGCCGTTTGCCTCAACCAGCATCGACTTCATCAGTTGCCAGTACGCCTTCCACCATTTCCGCGACAAGGCGGGCATGCTGCGCGAGGCATTTCGCGTGCTGCGGCGCGGCGGCCGGTTCGCGCTCTACGATATGTGTCCGCAGGAGTCCGAGGACTGGCTGTACTACGCCTATTTCCCGGAGGCGAAGACCCGCGATTTCGCCGATTTCTGGCCGCCTGACGCGATCGTTTCGGAAATGACCGCAACCGGTTTTACCGGCGTCGAGGTGGAGCGGCGGCATGTCCACCGGCGAGCGCGACCTGGCGGAGCTGCTGTCGGCAGTGCGGTTCCGCGAGCGGAACTCACAACTGCTGTCACTATCGGACGCAGCGTATCAGGCCGGCCTGCGGCGTATCGAACGCGACCTCGACGATCCGCAGACGCCCAAGGCGCACACCGACCATCTGTGCGTCATTACGGTGCGCGGGGACAGACCGTAGGATCGCGCAGATAGGTCAGATGATAGTCGACGCCATTATTACGGCACTGTCCAGCCAAGCTCCGTGGCGAGCTCATCCATCGTCTTGGAGTTCTCACATTGCTTCCAGGTCTCCCTGATCGCGTCTTGCGCTCGCTTCGACAAGGTCCAGCCAAGCGGCGCGTCGCGAATGTCAGTCTGTTTCAGCAAATGGAAGTGAAAGAACTGCTGTTCTCCCAACATATGTTGCAATTCGTAAGCCGCATATGAGCCACGTGCTTCCCGGGTGCGCATTAGGGTGATGACCGGGGTTAGAACTTCACCGCCGCGCTCGCTACTATAAGCAGGCGATGCCGGCTCAGAGTTGCAGTTGCTCGCGTTTGGAACATACAGGTCTGGATCACTGCTAATTAGAATAACGATCAGGTTTTTATGGTTGGGGCCAAGTTTACCCCGCTTATCCAGCCAATCGATGAGGTCGATCGTAGTGGTGGCGCCAAAATTCTCAAAGTAGCCACCGTCTACAACCCGATCGACGATGTCAACGCCGGCGCTGCGAATCGTTCCAGCAGGCCCGACCCAAGAAAATCTTGCACTGTTATCCACTGCTGTGCTCAAACGTACTGTCGAGCCTGATTTGTCGATAAAATCGATTATTTCTGGGTTCAGCGCTGCCGCTGCCCCATCACTGCGTCTAATCCCAAGTGGAAAGCTGGCGGTAATCAGCCTCCGCCCGGTGCCGACGGAAGTCCCGTTTAGCAGCAGGGCCGGGAGGCGGCCTTCACCTTTCCCATCCGAAAGGAAATCTTCTTCGAAACGATTCGAATTCATCGCTCTTTGCCAACTCGCCTCCCACGATTTTTCGATCGCTTCGGCGCGATCCAGGAAGATCCCAAAAGGGAAAAGTCGTTGAGCAAGATCAGGGAATAGGGAAGCTGCAAGTGTCGGTCCAAGAAAATCTCCAGACAACACCGCTTGCCCACAGCGGGCGAAGCCAGAGGCCTGCTTGCTTTCGTCGTCGATACAGTTCTTACCACTTTCTAACAAAAGACCTCGGTAGACGGCGGCACCTAGCGAACCCCCCGACACACCGCTTATCGCGAAGAGCTGCTCCTCAAATACTACGGAGCGGCCGGCGCTTCCCGTCGGCGGCGGTGCGTTTCGCCGAGACCGATCGGTCAATTCCCCAAGAACTGTTGCTGTCCAATACGCGGCACGGATGCCGCCTCCTGCGGTGGCGACGATGATGACTGGTGCATTCTTGTCTGTCGCTGGTTTAGCGGCCCATTTGTCGAAATAGGGAGTGATCCGTTCTTCCGGCCCTGTCCAGTCCGCCGGCGCACTTGCCAGCCGCCGCACATCGTGGTTGTCGCTAAAGATTCCGTAATCGGGGAAAAGACTACTTATAAAGGCGATGGCAGCAATGCCACCGATGATCGGCAGCCCAGTGGCCTGGCACGCATAAACCAGCAAGGTTCCGAAAGAGATCCAGGCAGTCGCGGCAAGAAACAAGATGGCGGCGGAGCCAAGCATAGTGCCAGTGGTTACCGGGAAGAAGCAGCTGAGGACGAAGATCAGCAGAGAGAGTCCAGTCGAGAAACTGAGAACAAATGGCAGGTCACGTATCGAGCCCAGTTTCGGCGGGACGGAAGGGATGGGTATCCCAAGGCGGGCCACCAAAGCCCGTCTGTTCCATAAGAGACTATATAACGCGAATGCGGCGATGCCGAAGCCAACGGCGGCGATAATCAGATTATCACGTGCATCCGTGTCGGGACTCGGAGCTTTCGAATTCGCCTCGGCCCCGGGTAAGAGTGTTGACGCGACCGCGAGCGCTGCCGCAATGGTGAGAAGCGCGGAAAAGCCAAGGACGCGCGGCAGGTGATACGTGAGGAACGGGATCCGCGCGACCTGGCCACCGAACCAAGGTCTGCCGCCGCAGCCGGGGGTGTTGCACCGTTCCAACGGCAGTCGGTTGAAGGGAGCGACCAACAAAAAGCTGCTGATGAACCGGCCCCAATACCAAGCGTTGACTGCCAGCCAAATCGCCGCGGCGGAAAAGAAGGACCAATCGAGAAGCCGAGGGTCCTGCCCGAGCTTGACCAGAATCTCCTGCGCTTGTGGCAGGGCGAGGAGGGCTGTGCCGGTGATAACCAACGGCAGAATAATCATGCGTAGCGGCCACAACACGAACCCAAAATCCCTGACCGCCTCCCACCCGCACCGAAACGTCATCTCTACTTCCCCTACATCGCGCGACCTGCCATCAGAATAACCCTAACGGTACAATCATCGTGTGTGAGGCGGTTCACACTCTGAATGCGAAATTGCCGCTCTTCAGCTTGTGGCACGCATCCTGATGCAGACTTCACGGTCGTTGGGATGCTTGCGGCATTGCAGTTTGATCCCGGTGTCACGGCGACGGTCCCGGACGCCGACGGCTATTGCTCACGAGCCAGCCCGGTCCGGGGGTGGTGCGGGCGTGTTTCGTGGCGGTGGCGTCTATGCGATGCGTATGTGTGATAATGCCCCTTATCTGATAGTCTGTACCGGTAGCCGCGCACACAGGGGGAGACTGGAATATCTATGGCACGAAAAACTTTGACGGCTCTCATTGGGATAAACCGAGCCGCTGCACGCCAGCGAATACAGGAGCGAATTGACCAAGGTAAGGTGGTGATCCCTGACCGTATCCAGACCCACGACGATCTAAGTAAAGCAGAAGAACGAGAAAAAAATTGGCATGCCTACAATGTGACTTTGCTAGAACGCCTTTTCACAACAGATGAATATGCCGATGAGTATCGCGGTTCTAAGATTTCAGTGCATGTAGTTGCAGACCGATACAACGACCCCAGCCTCAACACCCTTGCCTTGCGACTGCTTGAAAGCGTCAAGAGACAGGCCGCTCGCTTAGAGTCGATTATCGAGCGACTTGAGCTCGTCGATGAGGTGTCGGCCGATCAACCTGAAGCGACGGCACCGCAAGACCGGTCAAAAGTCTTCGTGGTTCACGGCCACGATGAGGCTGCGCGCGAAGCTGTGGCGCGTTTCATTGGAGACTTGGGATTTCAGCCGATTATCCTCCACGAGCGAGCCAACGAGGGTCGAACCATAATTGAGAAGGTCGAGGCCCACGGGGATGTCGGCTTTGCCGTGGTGCTTTTGACGCTTGATGACGAGGGATGTGCAAAGGGCGGAACACCCGTACCTCGAGCTCGGCAGAACGTCGTGTTGGAACTCGGTTATTTCATCGGCCGTCTCGGTCGCAATCGAGTGTGTGCGTTAAAGCGCGGCGATCTTGAAATTCCGTCCGACTTTGGCGGCGTCGTCTATGAACCGTTCGACGCTTCGGGAGGCTGGAAACTCGCCCTCAGCCGTGAACTGAAAGCGGCCGGCTTCGAAATCGACTGGAACAAAGTCCATGAATAGCCTTGTCGCTGTTCTCGCCTCCCCACGCGTGCCCCAGCTCGTCGCTGCCGCCGGCAACCACGCCTCGATGCGCTTCCTCGAATTCTTCGCCGCCAACATCCGCAACCCGCACACGCGCCGGGCTTATGCCCGCGCCGCCGATGAGTTCCTGGCCTGGTGCGCGAGCGTCGGCGTGCCGTCGATCGGCGCCGTCCAGCCGGTGCACGTCGCCAGCTGGATCGAGGCCGGCACGCACGAGCTCGCCGCGCCGAGCATCAAGCAACGGCTCGCTGCGATCCGCCATCTTTTCGATTGGCTCGTCACCGGCCAGGTCATGCCGGTCGACCCAGCCGCGTCGGTCCGCGGGCCCCGGCACGTCGTGACGTGCGGGCAAACGTCGGTGCTCGATCCCGCCGAAGCGCGCGCGCTGCTTGATAGCATCGACACGTCGAGCGTCGTTGGTCTGCGCGATCGCGCGCTGATCGGGCTGATGGTCTACTCGTTCGCGCGGATCGGTGCAGCGCTCGGGATGGCGATCGATGATGTGTACACGCAGAACCGCCGGCTATGGGTGCGGCTACGCGAGAAGGGCGGCAAGCGGCACGCGATGCCGTGCCATCACAACCTCGAGGAATACCTCACAGCCTATCTCGACGGCGCCGAGCTGCGCGGCGATCCCAAGGGGCCGTTGTTCCGCACGATCGGACGCGGCACGGGCAAGCTCACGCGCACGGTGCTGCCGCAAGCGAACGCCTATGCGATGATCGGCCGGCGCGCCGCGGCGGCCGGCATCGAAACCAAGCTCGGCAACCACAGCTTCCGGGCAACCGGGATCACCGCTTATCTCAAGAACGGTGGCACGCTCGAAAAGGCCGCCGCGATGGCGAACCATGCCTCGACGCGCACGGATACAAGGCCGCTCAGCAAGTTGCCGCTAAAAAACCGCACCGCGTTACAACCGCACGGGTGCATATTTCACGAAGTAATTTCAATCAATCGCCGATTGGCATCGGAAATGAGATAACTCAATATGTAAAAAACTCAGAGGGCGATTTTGATTCCCTATCACGTACTCTGACCGATCTTGGTCTTCCGCAGGACGAAATCGACAGCCTGCAACAGGCTGTTACAGCGGATCGCGCAAATGGGGGGAAGCCGTCCTACGAAGGTGAGACCGGCAATTGGTTCACTCGGCTCGTAGCACGAGCTGCAAAAGGTGGGCTGACCGTCGGCGTGGATGTCGTGTCAAGTACCGTGTCAAAAGCGCTTACTGCTTATTTCGGCGGCTCTTCCTAAGGTTCGGTCTACTCAAACGCCGCCTGCATCGTTTAGCCGAGACGGCGGTTTTGGGGGTGAGTTCCGGTCATAACTTACGGCAAATGTAACCCATTGATCTGGTTGAGACGGGCGAAGTTACCGAAAGTCAGAATTACGGAAGGCGGTCTCAAGGGAGCGCTGGAAGCGCAAGCTTGTCGTTGGCGCTTCGAGGTACCAAAATCGTGTGACGCATCTTCTGAGCGTGGTTTGGAGTACTGCTAGTCGGAGTTGTTGCTCCCGTCACCCTCCGGTTGAAGGCTAGAAATAGTCCCCTGGTAAAACGCAAAATCACAATGCAAAAGGTAGACGGTTATGCCACAAATGACTGATCCATTTGCGGCCTTGGAGTCTTTCCAAGAGGCGTTAGCCAATGACGCGTTGTCTTTACGACCGGGCACCATTGATCGAAAATTGTTTCTCTATGTGGATCACCCGAACGGCTCTACACGACGCTTTACCTATGTACGTCTTGACCGTCGCACGGTGACCGCATTGGTCATGTTCGTGCCCGTGGAGCCGATTGAAGGCGTCCCGTGCTTTCAGATTGGCTGTGCTGTTCCTGAGAGATACCGGCGGCAGGGCCGCGCCAAGGACATTATCGTCGCTGCCATTGCCGAATTGGAAAACGGGCTTACCCGTAACGGTGTTCCCGCATTCTACATTGAGGCTGTTGTTGGGACTCATAATGAACCTTCGATGCGGGTTGCCGCCGCCACAATTTCAAACTCTCCCGTTCATATAATTGATCAGGTCTCAGGGCTTCCGGCACTCCAGTACGTCCTCAAGGTCGATAAGGACAAAGCCGCATAAACCCCAATATGGAACGCGCGGCAAAGTCGCTGCCACGTTCTCGGCGCGGTGTCGAAGATGAGAGAGACAGCAGGCTGTGCAATGCGATCCTCCAAATGAGACCGCTTGACCTAATGAACAAGTTCATTTTGCTGATCGAAAAGGTATACACATTGAACCGAAGACGCTTCCTGAAGTTAGACGGTTTTGTCGTAAATTTTCACACTCAGTAATCGCCATCGGCGCATAGGCCTCTATTTTACATGGCATTTCGGACGACTGAGAATGTGTCATACAGCTATAGAGAATTAAAGCCCATACCATTTTGATCCTCCCTCACGGTGTCGCCATCCGCTCATTGGTGGCGGGCGCGCTGTCAATAAAAGAGTCGTGTAACGTCATCTTATGGAAACATCGGCGATGAGCTCACGAGGACAAGCCAAAAATCGAGACTATTCCGAGTAATAGTCCAATTACGCCAAGTGTCGCCCAGAGCAAAAAGTACATCGGCCGTTCATTGAAAGGATCTTGTCCCTTTCTCAACTTCTCCTTCTCTTTTTCCGAGCCAAGATTCGGGAATCCCAACGCATCCTCGACTCGCTTAAGGTACGTATGCTTCTGTTCACTTCGCTTATGGTACGCCCGCGTGAGGCCGCCGAGCAGGCAGGTCAACAGAAACGGCAGCCAGTAGGCACTTTTTAAAGCGATATTGGCGGCCTGTCCCGACACGAGTGGATGCGTGGTAAGAAGCCACGCCGCGATACCGCCGGACAGTGTAGCCGCATACCGAAAATTTGCCGGTACCATTTTGAACTCTTCCACCATCTCATTTCTAATCGCAGTGAACTCGGCGATATGAAACAAGACGCGTTGCTCAGCCCTGATCACAGTTGGATCATTTAATATCGACTCCATCTCCCAGCTCCCCTCCAGTCTTTGGGGTCGAAGTCTACGTTATACGTCCACCCTCAGCATCAGATCACCCGGTGACGGCACCGGCTTATTCCGCTCGCCGTTCGGTCATGGCCAAACCGCTCGGGTTACGCCGCCGGCGGACCCTGGTCACGGTGCCGTCCGCCGCACTCCCCGGCAGCGGCGCCGCGGCGCGTCCGTCGACCCCTTAGCCAAACCCGCCCCCGCGCTCCGGCTCTTTGCCGCTGGTATCACGTAGAAAGGACCGGGCAAAAAATCCCGCCGCCGCATCCGGCATGCCGATGCAGTCGGACCCGTATCATCCCACATACGGTTGAGATCGCCGCACCCTGACCCAACGAGGAGGATCGGTATGGCCCGCCGCAACCCGCCCCGAAAAGTAGTCACGTATTTCGAACCGGTCCCGCCGCGTCTTGCCCGCAACACCATCATCGAGTCGACGTTCGAGGTCGGCCGCCGTTTCCGCTGCACGATGCGCATCGATTGCGGCCAGCTCGATCCCGGCGCGGTGATCCGGCCGGAACCTGGCCAATGGCAACCGCGTATGCCCGAGAGCCTCGACGCAGATGAGCTTGCGGACTGGCGCGCCGGCCGCAACGCCGTCTACCAGCTTGCTGCGTTGACGATCGGCACCCGGCTAGCGGTCGCCGACGGATAATTGGGCTTTGTGGAAAATCCGCGATTTTTGCCGCGTAACATCGCTTCTGGAAAATCGCGGCGCACGTTCACGTACGCCTGCCCGTGTTTTCAGCGTCTGCCACTCCTATGGAAGGTCGCCTGGCGTGACACCAGCGCGCACGCCAGAGATGTCGATGTCGCCGCTGAATTTGCCCTTGTCCACCTTCACGCCTGTGCCCGACGCCGCGATGTCGTGCAGACGCAGGTTGGCCGCCTCTACGTCCTTGAGATCGACGCCGATCGACGCCGCCACGCCCGGTGCTTGCTGCTGGATCAGCTCGGTTAGCGTGCGTGCGGCGGCCGCCAGCTCAGGGTCCTTCTCCGCGCCAGCGCTGGTCAGGTCCTCCTCGACCACGGCGCGGCGACTCTTCGATGCCGGCGCCTGCTCGAGCTGGTCGAGCGAGACCTCGGGGTAGCGGCTCTTGATCAACCCTTTGAGCTTGTCGTAGGCATCCTTGACCACGGCCTTCACCACTTCGGTGCCAGCGGTGGCGCTCGCTCCCAGCGCGAGGCTGATCGCGATTGCGGTGATCGGCTCCATGTCCGGCCCTCCGTTGCCCGTCGCAACAATAAGTGTTCTTGTAATGAGCCGGAAGATCATCTCAGATGCTGGCCATGTTCGGCCCGCTCAGGTGGGCGTGTGACGCACAAGCTTCATTCCGCCGGATAACACCCTATGGCTGACCCAGTCGTCGTTCTTCAGAACGTCACGGCGCGGGATATTAGCCTCTCTGGCGTCACGGTCGGCTTCACCGCCGAGCAGGTGCGAGAACTGATCGAGGCAGCTACGAAAGGAGCTGACGAAAAGCTCGCTGAGCTCAGCCGCCGCCTTGGCGTGACGCAGAGCGCGATACGGACCATGTTGGCAACGGTCGGGCACGCCGACGTGCCGGATGAGAAGCTTGTCGAAAAACTCGCCGAGGTCATTGAGCAAAACCGGACGGCCGCAGCGGCCATTGCGGCCCTGCGCCCCGACAACCCCGTCGCGCAGGGGCACGTCGCAGATGCCGCTGCCGCACAGGCTCGTGGGGACCGCGAGGACGTGCGCCGCCACCTGCGAGCGGCGCGTAATGCGTCGGAGGCCGCAGCTGTGGAGGCGCGGCGGCTAGCCGAGCAGGCGGACGCGGTTGCCGGCCAACAGATGTTGCAAGCCGCGCGGGCGGTATGGGCGGAGGCGGAACAGGCCCTGGCGGGGTTAGACTATTTGGAAGCGGCGCGGCTGTTCGACGAGGCGGCTGCTCTGGTGCCGACCAGCAATCTGGATGAAAAGGGCGTGCTAATCCGGCGCCAAGCTGATGCGCTGCAACGCCAAGGCGACGAGCACGGCGACAACGACGCGCTGCGCACAGCGATCCAGGTTTATGGGCGCGCACTCAAAGTGCTGCCGCGCGAACGCGTGCCGCTCGAATGGGCCGGGACGCAGAATAACCTCGGCAGCGCGCTTGTGGTGCTCGGGGAACGCGAGAACGACACGGCGCGCCTCGAACAGGCGGTCACCGCGTTCCGCGAGGCCCTCAAGGAAAAGACCCGCGAGCGCGTGCCGCTTCAATGGGCGGGGACGCAGAACAACCTCGGCAACGCGCTCGCGATTCTCGGGACGCGCGAGAGCGGCACGGAGCGCCTCGGACAGGCGGTCACCGCCTTCCGCGAGGCGCTCAAGGAATGGACCCGCGAGCGCGTGCCGCTCGACTGGGCGACGACCCAGCACAATCTCGGCAACGCGCTTCGGGCGCTGGGGATACGCGAGAGCAGTACGGGGCGGCTCGAACAGGCGGTCGCCGCCTACCACGAGGCGCTCAAGGAAAGAAGCCGCGAGCGCGTGCCGCTCGACTGGGCGATGACGCAGAACAA
>Ga0310914_10003312_pt1 | contig 11078 bp, 9 predicted proteins | sample GREbulkMGAN108_FD_203450 | JGI IMG/M metagenome (GOLD analysis project Ga0310914, IMG submission 203450) | Lab enrichment of tropical soil microbial communities from Luquillo Experimental Forest, Puerto Rico - GRE.bulkMG.AN108 | ecosystem: Environmental > Terrestrial > Soil > Tropical forest >...
GAGATCATCGAATTGTCTCGCGACCCGGCTTGGGATGCCCGTATGCACCAGGCGCGCCGAGCGCTGACCAACGAGTCTCCGGGATTTTATTACGATCTGCTGGCCCCCCTGGCAAAACGCGTGGATCTCTGGGAGACCACGTATTACCACGTGCTGCCAGGGCCCGAGGGCGTCGTACGGTGGTTTCGTGCGACGGGGCTGCGGCCTTTTCTAGACGCCCTGGACTCGGACCAGGAAAGGAGTCGGTTCGAAGCTTCGCTTTTGAAACGCTATTCCACGTCGTACCCCCGGCGGCCCAGCGGCTCCATCCTGTTCCCGTTCCGCAGGTTGTTCTTTGTTGCTTATCGGTAGCCGGACGGTTTTGGTACGTAATGGGTCTCCGAGTGCCGCCCGCCTCATGATAAAAAAGAAGTAGTAATTGGAATGACCAAGTTCAGCGCCAGCACCGCCGAAAGGGCAGACTGATGCACACTTTTGGCTGGTTGTTTGTCTTCGGGTTGACCGCATCCACTAGTTCGGTGATCAATTTTGATCATGCCGCGCTAGGCAAGACTCCTTCGGAATGGACCATCCTGGCAACCGACCGTGGTGTGAATGCGCATTGGGAGATCCGCAGGGATCCCTCCGCGCCGACTCAGCCTTACGTGTTTGCGCAGGTGTCGGGCGATCCACGGCAAGACGGTTTTTCGCTGGCCATCCTCAATACCATGTCCCTTCGCGACGGAGATATCAGTGTGCGCCTGAAGCCGGTTTCCGGACGTGAGGAACAGGGCGGAGGGTTAGTGTTCCGCTACCGGGACGAGAAGAACTTTTACGTGGTCCGCGCCGACGCCCATGACGACGAAGTGGCGGTCTATAAAGTCGAAAACGGCCGCCCGATTCCGATTCGCCCCCGCGGGGCCCCGGCTTCGGTGACTGGCGTCAAGCACGACCTCCGTCCGAATGTCTGGAGCATTCTCAAGGTCTCGGTCCGCGGCGGCCGGTTCCAAGTCTACGTGAATCACCACCGGATCTTGCAGGCCGAGGACTCCACCTCTTCGGTTGCCGGCAAAGTCGGCCTCGCGACACGGGCTGACTCTGTCACGTATTTCGACGATTTCCGCGTGACCGCCAAGTAGCCCGGCCGCACACTCGAGCAACCCACCACTCTATCAGGCACGCGCGTCCAGTTAGCTTAAGGATCAAACCGGATCGAACTCAACATCTGCAGAAGGCGCCCTGGAACTGCGGGAAGCCTCGCCCCGGTGATGCGCGCAGAACGTCGAATCCACATCCGTCGGGACGCGCCAGGGTGAGTCGCAGATCGGTCTCCGCGCCACCTTAAGAGATTCGCCGGCAAGCCGAGTGACGGTCCCGTCAGCGCCATCGACCCGAAACCTCGCGAGCCGCCTGAGAAAAGACCCCCTGGGGGCGTTCGAGTGTGGAGGAACCACGCCAATTTTGGTGCCGAGTTCGGCATGCCGCAGAGTAGGCCGGAATTGGCTCCCGATGGCAACGTAGGGGATCTGGGCCGGGCTGCCAGGGGTCTCGCGAAGCCCGCGTTCAGGGGCGATCGTCCAACAAGGAAGTATCCTTGTCGAGACCGGCGGTCCACCCACCCCCTAGTGTCCGCGGCATGTGCAGACGTTGAAGCTATAGAAGGACGTTTTTGTCGGGCTTCCGGATGGCCGGCGTTCACCAATCCCTGGTCCAAGGGTGCATACGGATTCCTGCACCACCGCATATCTCTGTCGACTGTGGAACGCGGCCGCCTCGGCCGCCCTGAGTGTCATGATTCGTGAGAAGGAGACAAGGTTCCGGTCGGGCCGGATGAGATCGCGGGGCCTCCGCATTCCAACCCTCCAGCCGGAAGGCAAGCTCGTCCGCAAATCCTCTTGCTGCGACCGCGTTTGCTTACCGTAAAGCCTGTTTAGAGGGCCTTATACGATCATTATGTTAAGTTATAATGAGCTATGTTAACGCCCACCGAAAAGATCTGGCATAACGGCCGCTTCATCCGATGGGAGGAGGCGACCATCCATGTTCTGTCCCACGTGGTGAGTTACGGTACCTCCGTATTCGAGGGCATTCGGTGCTATGCGACGCCGTCCGGTCCCGCGGTGTTCCGCCTGCGGGAGCATGTCCGGCGCCTGGTAGACTCGGCGAAGATCTACCGCATGGAAAATCTCGGTTTCTCGGCCGCCCAACTGGCGGAGGCGATGCTCGAAGTGGTGCGGGTCAACAAAATGGATTCCTGTTACATCCGGCCCATCGTGATCCGCGGATATGGCGAGATGGGGGTCAATCCCCTCAAGAATCCCATCGAAGTCTACATCGCTTGCTGGTCTTGGGGAAAATATTTAGGCGAGGAAGCGCTCGCCGAGGGTGTCGATGTGTGCGTTTCCAGTTGGACCCGTATCGCACCCAACACGCTGCCCGCGCTCGCCAAAGCCGGCGCCAATTATATGAACTCGCAGCTGGTGAAGATGGAAGCGCTGGCCAACGGATATAGCGAAGGAATCGCATTAGACGCCAATGGCTATGTCAGTGAAGGCTCAGGCGAAAACATCTTCGTGGTGCGCGACGGCAAGATTCACACGCCGCCGCTGGGCGCTTCGGTGCTGCCGGGCATCACTCGCGACAGCGTCCTGACGTTAGCGCGCGAACTGGGCATCCCGTTGGTGGAGACGATCATTCCGCGTGAGATGTTGTACATCGCCGACGAAGTCTTCTTCTCCGGTACCGCCGCTGAGATCACTCCGATCCGCAGCATCGACCGGATTCCCATTGGCAAGGGACGGCGCGGACCCGTTGCGGAGAAGCTCCAGAAAGAGTTTTTCGCGGTGATTAACGGAACACGCAAAGACCAGCACGGCTGGCTCTCGCCGGTACATGCCGATCAGCCCGCCGCCGCCCGGTAAACTTTGGCGCCCACGACAACTGCGCGACCGGGTGACCACCTCCCCCGAGATTTGCCACCCGCGCCGCGCAGCCGCCTAATGGACTCTCTCTTTGTAGCGTGAGTCCAACCTGGAGACCAGTCAATTCGGAACCGGGGCGCCCCTTTTCAACAAATTTATTTCGACATCCCGCCATATACTTACATCCCACGCCATGTGGCAAACATGTGAATAAAACATGGTGGGCGTGACTTGCTTCTGAGCCTTATCGTAGCAATGCTTCGGCGCCGCGCTGAAGCACGGCTGCGCCCGCGATGCCGGTCAGGGCCGGCACAAACGCGGGGGCCGGCCCGCGCAGTTTCCACTCACTGTGCAGCGCGTGGAAGCCGAGAAACAGGATCCACCCGCCGGTGAGGCCAAGCGGATACAGGATCCACTGCGTACCGAGGCGAGGGGCCATGAGCACGGCGGCCACGCCGCCAACGAGCGTGACGCTTTCGGCCAGCACGCAGCCTGCAAGCGCGCCCGCACGTGAGCGCATGGAGGCGCGCAAGATGCCGCCGAGCGCAAGCCCTTCCGGAATCTTGTGCAGGGCTACCGCTAGCGGTACCGCCACGCGGAGCCCGAGTGGCGCCGCAAATTGCGCCGTCGCCACGCTCCAGCCGTCCAAAAAGCTATGTACTGCAGCCGCGCCAATCAGCGGCGCCGCCAAACCGTGCAATTCCGCCGCGCAGGCCTGGTGGTCGTGATCGCGAGCGCACGTCGGACAAACCGCGTACATAAACCGGTCGATAGCGACCAGTAGGGCGTAGCCGGCTACGCACAACCCCAAGCTGGCCGCCCAGCCCGCTTCTGACGCCAGTTCCGGCAACAGGCCGAAGGCCACCACTCCGAGCAGCACTCCGGCGCTGAATGGGATAAGGATCCGTGCGCGCCGTTTCACCGCCGTCAGCCAAAGGCCCAGTACGGCTCCGGCAATCCCCACCAGAGCCGCCAAGGCCGGCGGCAGCAGGGCCCGCGTGTCCGAAAACGTCGTGAGCAACTCTTTACTGTAGCAACTCCCGGCGAGCCAGATTCCCAAATTGCTTCGCGATCCGGATCGCCGTGTCGAGTACTTGGCCATCTTGGCCCTCGGCCGCAGTGAGCTGCAGACCGAGCGGCAGGCCCTCGACCGGCAAGGGCATGGAGAGGGCCGGCACGCCCAGAGCCGTCCATGGTGCGTTGACTCGCGGGTCCCCGGTCGACGCCAGGCCGCGGGGTGCAGGGCCGGTGGCCGCCGGCGCGAGAATGACCGGTGTGGTCTGGTAATACCGGGCCAGCTCACGTTTCCCTTGTTCGATGATCCCGCAGGCCTCCTCATAGCGGTCCCCGGAGAGTCGGAGGCCTTCCCGTACCAGGCCGGCAAGGTCCTCGAGCCTTTCGCCGTACCGATGAAAACGCTCTTCGTGGAATCGCGCCCCCTCGTAAAGCATCACGATGCGTGTTTCACCCGCCAGTTTTTCAAGCAGGGGCGCGATCGGAACAGCCTGGACGGATAGCCCGCGGTGGCGCAACAAGGACACCGCCGCGCTAACCGCGGCCCTCATTTCCGGTTCTAGCTCGGGGAGCGGCTCGATCACGCCGAGCGCCACGGCCTCTCCGCCGCCACTTTGTCCCAGCGCTTCCCAGAGGAGGCGCATATCGGCTGGCGTGTGTGTGAAGAAGCCCAGCGTGTCCAGGCTGCGCGCCATGGGCAAAACGCCCTCCATAGAGAACAGACCATAGCTGGGCTTGAAGCCGGTGATGCCGCAATATGAGGCCGGCCGCAAAACCGACCCCAGCGTCTGCGAACCGACAGCGAACGGGATCATGTCGGCAGCCACCGCGGCAGCAGAACCGCTGGAACTGCCGCCCGGCGAATGCTCGAGATTCCGCGGATTGCGCGTGGGAGCCGGAGTCCGGTAAGCAAATGCCGCGGTCTGCGTTTTCCCCAACAGCACGGCTCCCTGATCCCGCAGCTGCCGCACGATTGCGGCCGTCGTGGTTCCGCGCCGCCCTTTATAAATCGGGGAGCCGTATTCGGTCCCCAGTCCTTCGGTTTCAATGATGTCCTTCACGCCGAAGGGCACGCCGGCCAGTGGTCCTGATCCGGTTGACGGCTGGGGCAGCACCTCAACCCACGCGCAAAGCGAAAGGTCCAGGGTCCGAATCCGCTCCAGCGCGACTTGCCGCGCCCGCTCGCGCTGAGTGTCGCCGGCCTCTATCCATTCCTCCAGACGCTCGAGCGTGATCACTGGCATCTTCTTCTAAGCGAAAACACAGTATGCCACACGCTTATCTCATAGGCCCAGGCGTCCCGCGACGGGTTCTCAGCTTTGAGTTCATACAGCCTCCGAGGACGTTTTACTTCGGGGCTTCCCGCGGTTTGGTCACCCGCCCGCGGCCGGATATAACTACAGCGTCAACTGGGAGACTGGCGGTGGCGGGACTTGCACCCCGGAAGATCCTCAACTAGCTTCACTCGACCAAATCCGGCAGCCGAAGGCGTATGGTGTGCCCTGATCGGACGCCCACCGTCAACGTCCGGAGAATTTGCGTAATGAACTGCACCTTGAGTTGGGCACCGGGCACAAACGAAACCATCCGCCCGTCATTTGCTGGTTCCGACCACGGTCAAGTCCGGTGGGCGGACGAGGATGCTCTCACCGCCGAAATCTAGAGCTCTCGGCGCTAGAATCGATCCGCCCCATCCTGCGCACTTTCCTGAAAAGGCGCTGGGGCGCGGTCACCGCTCACAACCCTCTGGGGCTTTCCGGACCTAGCGAGCCTCTGTGTGCCCTCTAAGGCCGGGACTAGCCGCGTCTTCTTTCGAGCGGGCACAACACTGCCAGTCGACGCAACCTTCGGTTGAGACAGCGTCAGGCTCCCTCCAGACACTCCATTGGTTCGTGTGTTCCGATCGACAAGCGGCGCATACCTCCACCTCATAGCGATCTGCCCGCTCAGCACGACTAGCGCCTTGCCGGGCAAAGCCGCTTATCCCCGCGCACCGTGGCAGCGTCCCAAAAGGCAGGTACGGTCAAGCACGCTGCAGTCGGCCTTGGTGATTAGAGCCCATGGGCTGCCATCACCACGCGGGTCCGCCCTTGCTATCGGCCAATGGTTTGATGGTAAAGAGCCGCTGGCAGGCCGGGAATCTCACCGACTGACGCTGTGCCTTGAGACTCGATCCGCTGGAATCAGCCGCGAGCCGTTTATCCCACTTATCCCACGAAAACTGGTCCGTACCTGTCGTCGATAGCCCCTCGTCGATAGCCCCGCGGAGAGAAGATCGCACGCCATTCGGGTCGTCTTTTCATGTGCCGTCCCGGCCCTGGACCGGTCTCAGCCTAACCCCCGCACGATGGGCCCGCCACCGCAAAACGTACGATTTCTGCCCAAAGCGAGCGGTCCAACGGGCTGCCCCGAGGCCGTTCTTCATTTGACAACACTTGCCCGCCGTTTTTATCATGAAAATTCAATCGGTAAACCGTTGTGGCGCTCCTCGGAGCGTCACCCTCGTACCCTAATGGCAATGACCGCGTCTGTTTTGTCTGGGACACACCACTATGATTAAGGTTGAAGGTCTAACGAAACGCTACGCCCGTACTGTCGCTGTAGACGACATCTCTTTTGAGGTCGAAAAAGGACAGATCGTCGGATTCTTGGGGCCCAATGGCGCCGGGAAGACGACGACCATGCGCGTGCTGACCTGTTTTCTGCCGCCGACCACCGGCAAGGTCACCGTAGCAGGGTTCGATGTGCAGGAAAACCCTATGGAGGTCAAGAAGCGCATCGGTTACTTGCCTGAGTCGCCCCCACTCTACCCAGAAATGGAGGTTATCGAATACCTCCGATTCGTCGGCAAGCTGAAGGGCATCGCCTCCACGGAACTTCGCAGCCGCGTTGATGAGGTGATCGAACGCTGCGCCGTAGCCGATGTGCGCACCCGTCTCATCAGCAAGCTTTCCAAGGGCTACCGTCAGCGCGTTGGCCTCGCCCAGGCCATCATTCACAATCCTGATGTGTTAATCCTTGATGAGCCCACGTCCGGTCTCGACCCCAAGCAGATCATTGAGACCCGTGAGTTGATCCGGTCGCTCGCCGGCGATCACACCATCATCCTGAGCACGCACATCCTCTCGGAAGTGGAGCATTCCTGCGAGCGCGTGATCATCATCAGCCAGGGCAAGCTGGCGGCCATCGACTCGGTGGCCAACCTCACTAATCGCCTGCGCGGCTCCGAGGCCGTGGCTTTGGAAGTGGACGCCTCGAGCGGCCGCCCCAGCCCTGCCGACGTGCAACAGCGTCTCGGAACGGTTTCCGGCGTAAGAGGCGTGCGTCTGAAAGACTCCCGCAATGGCCGCCTGGTATTCGAAATCGAGAGCCTGCAAGGCCGCCAGATTCGCGGCGACCTGGCGCGCACGGTGGTGAACGCCGGCTGGAATTTGAATGAATTGCGCTCCGTAGGCTTGAGCCTGGAGGATATCTTCCTGCAACTCACGGCCGCTGAACAAAAGGATGTGGAGCAACCCGAAGGAGTCCAAGCATGAGAAGCGTTTTCCTCATCTGCCGTAAAGAGCTCAACAGCTATTTCGCGTCACCGATCGCCTACCTGCTGATGGCGTTTTTCGCGCTGATTTTTGGGTTCGTCCTGTTTAACGCGACGCGCGACTTCATTCGGTACAGCTTCCAGATGCAGTTTCAAGGCGGCGGAGGCCCCATGAGCATCAATGACCAGATCATCACGCCGCTACTCGGCTTTACCAGCACCATCACCCTGTTTCTGGTGCCCCTTATTACCATGCGGCTGTTCGCCGAAGAAAAGCGCTCCGGCACCATCGAGCTGCTGCTCACCTCGCCGGTTACCGACCTGCAGATCATCCTCGGCAAGTGGCTCGGGGCCATGCTGCTGTTCCTGTGTATCCTCGCCATGTCGATGATCAACCTGGCGCTGCTTTTTGCGTGGGGCAAGCCCGATCTGAAACCGGTGCTGGTGGCATATCTCGGGCTAATTCTGCAAGGCGGGTGCCTACTCGGCATCGGCGCCTTGATATCCTCGATGACCAAAAACCAGATCATCGCCGGCGGTGTTACGTTCTTCGTGGTCCTCCTGCTTTGGCTGTTGAGTTGGTCCACGGCGAACGATACGGGAGTTCTTTCTCAAGTGCTCAACTATCTGTCCATCGTCACCCACTTCGATAATTTTGCAAAGGGCGTAGTGGAAACCAAAGACCTGGTGTTTTACTTTTCCATGATCTTTTTCTCGCTGTTCATCACCTCGCGAGCCATGGAATCATTGCGGTGGAGGGCGTAAATGACGAACTGGATGAAAGCCCGGCAGACCAAGTATGCCGCGTACGCCAGCGTCTACATCCTGGTGATCCTCGCGGTCCTCGCAGCCGCTAATTTCCTGGCGAACCGCTACGACAAATCCTATGATTCCACTGCCAACAAGCAGTTCAGCCTGTCCGACCAAAGCGTCAAGGTGGTGAAAGGTCTCAAGAGCGATGCGCGCATCATCTACTTCGACGAGCAGTCGCGATTTGCATCGGCTCACAACCTGCTCGACCGCTATAGCAACCTGTCTCCGAAGGTGCACGTGGAATACATCGATCCAGTGAAACGCCCGCAGTCGGCGAAGGCCGCCGGGTACTCGCGCGACACCACAATCCTGGTCGATAGCGGCGTGCGTAAGGAGGCGGCTAAGAGCCTGACCGAAGAAGAGATCACCGGCGCTCTCATTCGCTCCCTGAAATCGGGCGAGCGGAACGTGTGCTTCCTCTCGGTGGGCGGCGAACACAGTCTCGACGAGCAGCAGGGCGGCGGTTTTTCAGCCCTGAAGACGCTCCTCGAACGAGATAACTACAAGACTCGAACGATTACCCCCAAGAGCAGCACTCCCGAAACCGACAAATCCGTAACCATCGGCCAAAAGCCCGTTGGCAACGTGGAGATTCCAAAAGATTGCACTGTGCTCGTGGTTGGCGGTCCGCAGGTGCCTTACACGCAAGCCGTCGTAGACGCAGTGAAGGGGTACATCGAAGGCGGCGGGCGCGTGCTTTTTATGCTTGACGACTCCTTGAAGGTCGGTCGCGAGCAACCCCCCCCGGACAGCCAGGAGCTTCTCAAACTATTGGCGGACTGGGGTGTAACCGTGGATAAAGATCTAGTGCTCGATCTGAGCGGAATTGGCCAGATTTTCGGATTAGGACCGGAGATCCCAGTAATCGCTCAGTACGAATCCCATGTCATCACTCGTCCGCTGCAGGGTATCCCGTCGGCCTTCCCGCTGGCGCGCTCGCTGGATGTGAAGTCCACTGGGAACTCCACAGTCGAGAAGCTTTTCGGAACGACCGACAACAGCGTGGCCGTGACCGAGCTCCCAGCCAACGGCAGGCTTGGGAACAAGGAACTCGAAAAAGCCAAGAAGGGGCCTCTGACACTCGCCGCCGCGGGGACCGTCTCCTCGGGAGCTACCAAGGGCCGGTTCATCGTGACAGGCACCTCTCAGTGGGCGGTGAACAGCCTGGCAGGTTCGGGCCGGCTTGGCAATCGTGATCTATTCTCCAACATGATCAACTGGCTCGCTTCGGATGAAGACCTCATCTCCATTCGACCCAAGGAGCCCGCGAACCAGCCGCTCAATGTGAACGCGCGACGAGCCTCTACGATGTTCTGGCTCAGCGTGGTGTTCTTCCCGATGGCCGTGGTGGGCATCGGCCTTGGTACTTGGTGGAAGCGGAGGTGATGATGAAGCCGAACGGACTGCTCGTAGCCGTCGGCCTTATGGTTGTTCTGGGCGGCTTGACGTGGTGGTCAAACAAGAGGCAGGCGTCGGCCGGCAAATCCACCGACACCACCACCAAAGTCCTCTCCATCCCAGCGGATCAGGTCCAGGAAATCCGGATCAAGCGCCCCGATCAGACCATCGATCTCAAACGCGACAGTAGCAAATGGCAGATCACGCAGCCTCAACCGTTGCCCGCCGACTCGGATACGGTTAGCTCGATGACAACGACGCTTTCCGGGCTGAACGCCGACACCGTGGTGGAAGCCAAGGCGACCGACTTGGCCCCCTACGGTCTTCAGAAACCTACCCTTGAACTCGAGATCGTCAAAAAGGACGGAAAGACCGACGATCTGATGATTGGCGATGAAACCCCGACGGCCTCAGGCAGCTACGCCAAGCTGGCCGCCGACCCGCGCGTCTTCACCATTGCCAGCTATAACAAGACCAGCCTCGACAAACCCCTCAACGATCTGCGCGACAAGCACCTGCTGACCTTCGACTCCGGCAAGCTTACCCGCGTGGACCTCGAGGTGAAAGGTGCCACGCTCGAATTCGGCAAGAACAACCAAAATGAGTGGCAGATCCTGAAGCCGCACCCGCTGCGGGCTGATGGATCGCAGGTCGACACTCTCGTCAACAACCTCAAGGACGCCAAGATGGACTTGTCCGAGGACCAGAAGGCGTCGACCTCCGCTTACGGCTCAGGGACCAAAGTGGCCAAGGCCACCGTCACGGACTCGAGCGGGAACCAGACGCTGGAAGTTCACAAGAAGGGCGACAATTACTATGGCAAGAGTTCGGTGGTGGTTGGCGTCTTCAAAGTAAACGCCGACACCGGCAAGGGACTCGACAAGGGCCTTGACGATTTCCGCAATAAGAAGCTGTTCGATTTCGGTTACAGCGATCCGTCGCAGATGGTCGTCGAAGGCGTGGCCTACACGAAAAGCGGCGATAAGTGGATGGCCGGCGCCAAGACCATGGACAACACCACCGTGCAGAACCTGATCGACAAGCTCCGCGATCTCACCGCGACCAAGTTCGCCGAAACCGGCGGCGGCACCAAGGATTTCGAGGCTGCCGTGACCTCCAATGGCGGCAAGCGGATCGAGAAGGTCACGATCACCAAACAAGGGGACCAATTTTTCGCGAATCGTGAAAACGAAACGGGCATCTATGTATTGGAAAAGATGGCCGTCGAAGACCTGCAAAAGGCCGCCTCCGGCGTGAAAGAGGCCGCCGCGCCCGCGCCGGCTAAGAAGAAATAGCTCGTGAATGGTCTCCTCACCGACCTCTACGAGCTAACCATGGCGGCCGGCTACTTCGAAGCCGGCAAGACTACTGAGCGGGCCACCTTCGAACTGGCGATTCGCCGCCTTCCGCCGCGCCGC
>Ga0310914_10003316_pt1 | contig 11069 bp, 10 predicted proteins | sample GREbulkMGAN108_FD_203450 | JGI IMG/M metagenome (GOLD analysis project Ga0310914, IMG submission 203450) | Lab enrichment of tropical soil microbial communities from Luquillo Experimental Forest, Puerto Rico - GRE.bulkMG.AN108 | ecosystem: Environmental > Terrestrial > Soil > Tropical forest >...
ATGGCCGTCAGCGCGAGGCGCACATTCGCGAAGGTGAAATCTTCCGCAATGACCCCTCGCCAGCCCGAAGTGCCAAACTTGACCGGAGAAGCGACGCTCCATCCAGCGCGTGTGCTCATGGCGCGTTATTTTACCCTTTCGCGCCATGCGGAAAAAGTCGTTAATATGAGGGGCCGGGAGCGATAAGGAATGACTTGCGCAAAAGGGAGAAACGCACGAATGGTTCTCGTGACCTGCCCGTCGCTGGCCCTTGCGCGGAAGATTGCGCGCGCCGTGGTCGAAAAGCGCCTGGCGGCGTGCGTCAACGTTGTCCCGAGCCCCGTCGAATCCTTGTACACCTGGAAGGGCAGGCTCGAATCCGCCCGCGAGCGCCTGCTGCTCATCAAGACCACGGCCGAACGCTTGTCACTACTGGAACGGGAAGTGAAGCGCCTGCACATCTACGCAGTCCCAGAATTCATCGCCCTCCCCATTGCCGAGGGCTCGCCCGAATATCTGGCTTGGCTGGGCGAAACGACCGCCGCGCGCTAGAGAGAAACCTCGAGCGGGCAACCGTAGAGCGCAAACGCGAATCGAAGGGAGCGTATCGGACAGGCGGCTTCTACCATGTCGCCTGGGCAACGATGCGCGTAGTTGGAATCATCCATGCGGTCCCGTTTCTTTCCTTTGGGCCATTCTGGCCTCATCCTTGGCCTGCCACTTTCCGTTTTCTTCCGCCGCAGCTCAGCAAATCACCTCCGAAATCTTCGCATTGCGCGGGAGAGTGATCAATAGCGCCACGGGAGAGCCGGTCGGCCTCGCGCTGGTTCAAATCTCGGCTCCGCGACAAAGAGCGCAATTCACCGGTGCCGACGGCACGTTTGTCTTCACCGATCTTCCGCCAGGTAACTATTGGCCGGTGGCGAGAAAGCCAGGATTCTTGATGACTCGGAACCTCAGAGACCGGCGCCGACGCCCGGCCTTTCGGCTGGGCGACAGGAACCAATCATCCTGAAGAAACTCGTTGCCAGGGAAGCGAAAATATCCGGCCGCGAGATCACCATTACGGGTGGAAACGACGTGGCCCTCACGGTCACACTGGGACTAGGGCAGGGTCAAGTGACGGGCGTTGTCGAGTTAGACGGAAAGCCGGCAGCGAGAGTTATGGTTCTGTTGTGCCCAAGTCCGGCCAGGAAATGGAAGAGGATTCGCGCCCGAAAGCGATAGTGACGGCACGTTCAGTCTGGGAGGAATTGTTCCCGGAGACTACGTGCTTCTGGCGATCAAGGATGGTTGGGATTTGGAGTGGTCGAAGTCAGAGGTGCTGCGGCCTTACTATCCGCGGGGCAAGAAATGTCCATCGCCGCGAATCAGTCAGTGAACGCGACCGTATCGGCCCAAGAGAGCAGAGCAGCGATGGAACAAAAGCTACGATAGTGCCGCCGACGAAACGGCTTACACGTACAGCAGCGCCTGATCCAGGTCGGCGATGATGTCTTCGACGTCCTCGATGCCTACCGACAGCCGCACCAATCCGTCGGTGATACCGGCGCGCTCGCGTATTTCCTTGGGCATCGACGCGTGCGTCATCAGCGCCGGATGTGAAACCAATGTTTCAACGCCGCCCAGGCTCTCCGCCAGCGAGCAAAGTTGCAAATGATTCAGGAACCTGCGTGCAGCATCCATCGAACCCAAATCAAACGAGAGCATCGCACCTGGCCCCTTTTGCTGCCGGCGGGCGACTTCGTGATGCGGATGCGAAGGCAGTCCAGGGTAATAGACCTTGCGCACCTTGGGGTGGGCGTCCAGGTGCCGCGCAACGGTAATCCCATTCGCGTTGTGCTGGAGCATACGCACGGCCAACGTCTTAATCCCGCGCGACACCAGAAAGCAATCCATGGGCGCGAGCCCAGCGCCCGCCGAGCGCTGAATAAAGTAGATCTTCTCCGCGTCTTCCGGGCGTGTCAGGACCACCGCCCCGCCTGTCGCATCGCTGTGTCCGTTCAAGTACTTGGTCATCGAGTGCACGACGATGTGCGCTCCGAGCTCGATGGGGCGCTGCAAGTACGGGCTCATGAACGTGTTATCGACTGCGACGGTGATGTTCCGCTCGCCCGCAAGCTTCGAAATGGCCGCAATGTCAGTCACGTTCATGGTCGGATTGGTGGGCGTTTCGATGTACAGCATCTTGGTGTTCGGGCGCATGGCCATGCGCACAGCTTCGGGCATCGAAGTATCCACAAAGCTGAATTCCAACCCGAAATGTACCAGCAATTGCGTGGAAAGCCGGAAAACTCCGCCATACACCGCTTCCGAGAGAACCACGTGGTCTCCGGGGCGCAGCAAACGGAAAACGGCATCGATTCCTGCCATTCCCGAGGTGAAAACGTAAGCGCTGTGCCCTCCTTCGAGCTTCGCAACGGTGCGTTCGAGCGCCTTGCGGTTCGGGTGGTTCGTGCGCGCGTAGTCGTATCCCTTATTCTTTCCGAGCTCTTCGTTGACGTATGTCGAAGTTTGATAGATCGGCGCGACGATCGCGCCCGTGGCAGGGTCGGGCTCTTGGCCCACATGAATGGCATTGGTGGCAAAACCCATGATGCACTCCTTGCTCTTTCTCACACCTTTGTGAAGCAGGCGGCCTGAGGTTGGCTGACCGTCCGCGGGCACTTCCAGGTTCAACTGTTCCAGTGTTACATTGCGGAGCAGGTTCTTGGAAACTTACAGGAGCCTCAGAAGTTCGTCAATTAGGCTACCATGGAACCTTCCAGGCCCTAGCGAGGCCGGACGCAGCTCGCGGCGCTTCCCTTGGAGCAGCAGTTCCCGTGCTCCCGGCATCCAATTTTCGTTGGGACCAACGCTTGACGTGAGCCCGCGCCCCGTAGAGGATGGTTTCAAGCAAATGATGACTTTGACTCGAATTCTCTTGTTGTGCGCTTCGCTTGCGGCATCGCTTGCGCTGGTGCGCCCGGTCGTGGCGCAAAATCCTCCTTCTTCAGCTCCGGAACCGAAGTCTGGCCAGCCCAAACCCGATCCACAGGCGCGCATCACCGTTGAAGTCACGGGCGGCGATCAAGAAACACCTGTTGAAAACGCCAGCGTGTACTTCAAATACATCGAAGAGCATAAGATCAAAAAAAATAAGACCATGGAATTGAATGTGAAAACCAATCGGGAAGGCGTGGCGCACGTTCCCGACGCGCCGCTCGGCCGCGTGCTCGTTCAAGTGCTTGCGGAAGGATGGAAAACCTACGGCCGATGGTTCGACATCACCGACCCCAAACAAACCATCAAAGTCCATCTCGAGCGTCCCCCGAAGTGGTACTGAGTTGTGATTCTCTGGCAAGAAGTTCAAGTGTTTTTGGATTTCTTTAAACTGGTTCTCACGAAAGAGGTTGCCGGGACGGTACGGTCCTCGCGATGATGCACGAAACTTCGTATGCGATTTTGTTGTTTTCATCCCGAGACATCGCTCGCTTCTTCGATGGAAATCCAATTTCGAACTCGTGTGAGGCGATCCCGGGCCTTAGCCGGTCGGGCAGAAAAACGTCGATGTTGCACACAAATAGTGCAATGCGCGGGAGAATGTTGAACTGCCGGAAGTTACGCCATGGTGCGGCCAGGATTTCCACAAGCTTATCAACACTTGTGTTGAAAACTTAACAGGGCAGAAATAATTTCCGCAATTTTCGGCACGCAGCTTGCTCCGCGGCATGCCGCGGTTGCTTTGACCCCCGCAAAATCAGAGTGTTACAGTAGCATTTTGGTTTGTGACTGATGAACGAAACCTATGATGGACCTTTTTCGCTGCTCCAAATGTTCTGGGGCAGCATCATTGCGCGTCCGCTGCGCAGTTCTCTGAGCGTAATTGCGATTGCCATCCAGGTGATCCTCGTTCTGATGATTGTCGGTCTCACTTCGGGCGTGGTTTCCGAATGGGGAAAGCGCGTCGAGGGCGTTGGCGCGGACATCCTGGTGCAGCCGCCGAACTCATCGATTTTTTTTGCTTTCTCAAGCGCGGTCATGCCGGAGTCGCTGGGCGATCAGATTGCCAAAGTGAGCAGCGTCGATGAAGTCGCTCCAACCGTCATCCTCACCGAACCCAAGAGCTTAGTGCTCGTCTACGGCATCGACTACCAGCGCTTTAATGCTCTCAGCAAAGGCTTTTTGTTTCGCGATGGCCGCCCTTTCGAAGGTCCGGACGAAGTGATTGCCGACGATGTCATCGCGCAAACGCAACATTTGCGCCTGGGCAGCCAGGTTACACTGCTGAATCACCAATTTACGGTCAGCGGCATCGTGGCTCACGGCAAGGGCGCTCGCTTTTTCATTCCCATCGGAACCGCTCAGGAAATTGCTGGCGCCGAGAAGCGCGTGTCGATGTTTTACGTCCGCAGCAAAGGAGATACGGACGCGACGCGGGCGCAGCTCGCATCGTTGTTGCCGCAATACAGCATCCGTTCCCTCGCCGAATACGTCTCGCTCATGAATTCTTCCAATTTGCCGCAGCTTCGCCCGTTCACCCGCACCATGGTGGCCCTCGGCATCGTTATCAGCTTCATCGTCGTCCTGCTCAACATGCATACCATGGTCATGGAACGCACGCGGGAGATCGGCATTTTGAAGGCACTCGGGTTTTCGCGTTTTGATGTCGTTCGCATGCTCCTCACCGAAACGTTTATTCTTGCGCTGTTCGGCACGGGTCTTGGAATTGCCCTTACCTTTCTTACGCAATTCGTCCTGAAAGAGACCAAGCCCGATCTCCCGGTGCTCATCACCACCCCCTGGATTTTGTCGGCGATGGCTCTTGCGCTGGTCGGAGCCGCCGCCGGCGCTCTTTATCCCGCGTTTCGCGCCGCCACCTACGATCCCGTTGTTGCCCTGGCTTACGAATAACGATGTCACTTAGCGGCGGAGGGAAACGAGGTGCCGCACGGAAGCAACATAGATGGCCGTTTCTCCGGATAAGCATCATCGCGCCCGGATCCTGGCTCGTCGGGACGTCTCCCGGGATTTGTGTATCTTGCGTATCGATCCGGGCGGACCCTTTGCCTACCGTGCCGGACAATATGCCACACTCGGCGTCGAGTCCGACGGCGTTCGAACCGAGCGCGCCTACTCGCTGGTCTCCTCGCCTTATGAACAGGAGCTGGAAGTTTTTGTCGAACTGGTTCCCCACGGCGGCTTGACCCCAAGGCTTTTTCAACTCAAGGTCGGCGACACGCTCCTCTGCCGAAGGATCGCCAAAGGCCGCTTCCTAATCGATTTGCGAAGCGGACGCGCGAACCACCTGCTCGTTTGCACGGTCACCGGCGTCGCCCCGTTTGTCAGCTACGTTCGCACCCTCTATCGCGACTGGAACAATGGCGAGGGCCTTTTGCCCGGGGAACACAAGTTCTTCTGCCTGCAGGGTGCCAGCCACTCTTTTGAGTTTGGCTATCGCGAAGAACTAGATCGCTATGCCTCCGAAGCGCCCTGGTTCGAATACGTTCCCACCGTGAGCCGTCCCTGGGACGAAGCGCAATGGCCCGGCGAAACCGGCCGCGTGGACGATCTCTTACGAAAATACATCGATCACTGGGGGTTGAGCCCTCACAAGACAACCGCTTACTTATGCGGTCATCCGGGGATGATCGAGAATGGCAGGGGGATTTTGGAGCGCGCGGGATGGAAGAAGGATGCGATCCTTGAAGAGGCGTTTTTTCACGTCGCCACGAAGGAAGGCGGGAGCTCCGCCTGACGAATTTTGCTTACGCTCCCGGAGCGCTTTCCTCGAGTTGGCCGACGACGTCGTCGAGCGTGATCAAGGGCACCCGCAGGTGCACGTGCTCGTCCGGCGAGTCAACATCCACCTGCAAATTGCCGGAGCGCGTCCGGAACTGGGCGTGCTCGTCTCCATCGGACACCTCGATAAGATCCACGTCGCGAAGTTTTTTGAGTTCCTTGGCAAAGGCGTGGATCGCGGGGAGCACTTCGCGCGCCCGTTGTGCTGCATCGCACAAAGCGTGCTTCGGCACGAAATGCATGGCCATCGGCACCATTGCCGCCGGCACCCACATGTGCACATGCGAGCCTCCCGCGCGGTACTCGTCGACGTCCACGCGAATCAAGCCTTCGCGGAACGTGTACGCGCCCGCTAACACGAGTGTCCCGCCGAGCCCAAGGGCAGCCTTCGCCAGCAGCATCATGTTTGCCTCCTGCGAACACGCGGCGTTTTCCGTTGCAAGTTCGCAAGACTAGAAACGGTTTAATCCGCGACACTCTTGGAATCGAGCCAGACCCTCACCGTGCTTTCGCTGTCCTTCACGGAGACCAGTTCCGTGTCGCCTTCAGCACCGAGCGCGTGGAGCGCAGCCACCAGATCCAATTCCTCCTTGCCCGAGGAGAGCAGCGCATCGATCACCTTCACCGGCACCTTCACTTCCACCTGGGGCTTCTTCGATCCGCTCTTGTCGAGCACATGAATCGTCAGCTGGTTGCCCTGTTTGGCCACGCGCACATCGTTATCACTGTCCTCGACGGTGACGTATTCGCCTTCCTTGGCCGTGCGGATCGCCTCCATCAGGGCGCGCAGATCGATGTCGTTCATCTCCGAACGATCAATCCGGACCTTGCCGGCATGGAGCCGGTCGTGGTTCACGGCAGGAAGCACCTTTTCCGCCAGTTCCAGAGGCACGTTTACCCGCACCGTTTCGCTTTTGCCGTCGGTCGAGATCACCCGCACATGCAGCCAGCGCTCGCCCTTCTCGGCGGCTGCGGAACTTGTTGACGGTCCAGTCTTTGTAGGCGTGGTGCCCTGAGCCGGCGCCCGTACAGGCAAGAGCGCCAAAAGCATTGAGGCAACCAGCGCGGTCCTCATGGCCAGGACTCGATTTCGAGGAAACATGGCGGATGGCCTCCTTGCCGGGGTGTGCTCTGTGGCGACGGCCTTAGCCTTGGGCCACCCTGGTTTTGACGCAAGGTGCCCGCTCCAAGACCGACCCCGGCTTGTGGATAGAGGTACGAGACAGCCCTTCAAAATGTTTCGCGAAAATCTCACCCCGGCGCTTGCCATAGATGCTAGCAGTTTTGGGGCGGGAGCGTCCCGGCGGCGACCGCAAGGTTGCGACTGGGTTCACCGTTTTGCACAACCGTGCACAGCTTTCCACAGCCAAACTTTCCGATTCCTCTTGCCAAGAAAAGCGCCCGGGTCTACTCTCTCGCGCAGATTGAGCCGGGAAGCCTAAAAAACTTAACGGCACAATTGAAAGAGGGCGCGGCGGCCGCGAGGCAGTTGCGCCCTCAATCTTTTTGGCCCCATTTTTGGCGCACTGGGGGAGCTCCACTCAAGTCGCGGGGCGAGGAACAGCTACTGCCGCGCAAGCGAAGGAATCGTTTCCCGCGTTCCGAGGAGCGGCTCCTCCCGTCCGCGCGCGGTGACTCTCTCGACCGACGCAATCTCGCCGTTCCGCACCAGCAGAGCGCAATCAAAGTTGTTCACCGTAGGACAAACGTGGCGTGGAAGCAGGTAGAGGAGGTCTCCGACGCGGGGACCTGAGGCTCGTTCGGCGACCGCCATGGGCAGGTGCTCTTCGCTTGGCGAAAGGGGCGTAAGTTCCGGATGCCCAAGCACCACGCACGTGGGCACGCCCGCATCGGCAGATACAGCCTTGTGCCCGGCATCGCAAGTGACCACACCCGCGCGCGGCCGGCTCACGAGTCTTGTTAAGACCAATGCGGCTGGCCGGTAGGCAAACCTGGCCGGCAACTGTGCCAGGCTCGTGGCATCGTTATAGACCACCGTTCCCGGCGATACGCGGTGAACAAATCGCCTCCCGCGAAAGGCTTGGTAGCTGAGTGAGCACGGCAGTGTTGGCGTGCCTGCAGTAATTAACTCGGGCACGCTCGCTCCGCTGCGCTCGATCTCGCTCACGACTTCCAGAAGGGAATCGTAGCCGGCATGGGCCGCCTTGGTCCGCTCGCCTTCCTCGAGCCCGCCGAACTGGCCGTCGTAATAGTGCAAGCCGCGGAACTCCAGCCCTACTGCTCCTACCGCCCGCACAAGCCTCAGAACCTCATCCTTGCTGCTGGTTTCGATCCCCGTGCGATCCATGCCTGGATTCATGTCCAGAAACACGCCAACCGGACTGCCCCGCCATTGCTCGACTTGTTCATCGTTCTCGGCCAAAACGGAAATGCGCACGTCCGGGAAAGCAGCGGCAATCTCGCGTACGCGGCGCGCATTCGCGCCCACTGCAGGATAAGCCAGGAGGATGTCCCGAGCCTCGCCGCGGCAGGCGACCAGCAGTTCGAGGGTCGTCGCGCACTTGAAATTGCAAACGCCGCTCTCGACCAGCATACGCAATGTGTAGTCGAGCTTTGCCGTCTTGATGTGGACTCGCCAGCGGTTCGCGTCGCCGTCCAGGAGCTTCAGGGTACTGGCAATGTTCGAGGCGATCATTTCCGGATACACGACCAGCGCAGGAGTAAGCGTTTCGTCGACGCGCGGCACGCGGTAACGCTCCTCCCAGGCGAACTCGTTCAACATGGATTTTGCGGATCCCATCGCGGGTTTGATGATAGCGCGGAAACGGGAATCGCTGCCAATTAGCGCAAAGTCTCCCATTTTATCGACCTCGGCAGGCGTGGGAGCCGACGTCGGCGGAAGCGGTCCCGGCTCGGCACTGCCGGCGAGGGCGCTCCTTGCTGGGCGTTTTGCACAATTGTGCACAGCTTTCCACAGAGAAACTTTCAGATTTTCCTTGCCAACCAAAAAACATCGGGTCTATCGTGAAGCGCAGATTGAGCCGGGGAGCCTAAAAAACTTAACGGCACAATGGAAAGAGGGCGCGACCGCTTAACGGCGGTGGCGCCCTCAACTTTTTCTGCTCGCCTCCCCCAGCGTGTCTCCGAGTTTCCTGCGCCGTGTCGTAAGATACCTAGATGAACCGAACGCAATCGTTCTTTCGCGACAAGGTGGTGATCGTCACGGGCGCTTCGTCGGGAATCGGCGGAGAGCTGGCGTGGCAATTGGGGCAGGCCGGGGCGAAGCTGACGCTGGCAGCCAGGCGCAGGGAATTGCTTGAGAATCTGTCGCAAAGACTTGCGGCCGCGGGAAAAACGAAGCCGTTGGTGACGCGCTGCGACGTCACCCAGGAAGGCGATTTGCAAAAAGCGGTGGCGGAAACGGTGCGCCAATGGGGAAGATTGGATGTGGCGATTGCGAACGCCGGCTTTGGCGTAGTTGGCCCACTGAAGAAACTCTCGCTCGAGGATTACCGGCGACAATTTGAGACCAACGTGTTTGGCGTGCTGCGAACGATTTACGCGACGCTTCCCGAAATTGAGAAAAGCAGAGGCAACATCGCCATCATTGGAAGTGTCTCGGGCTGGACCGCGTCGCCAGGCGCTTCGCCATACGCGATGAGCAAGTTCGCCGTGCGCGCGCTGGCCAATTCGATTGCGCCGGAACTGCGGCTGTCCGGCGTGACGGTGACGCTTATCAGTCCGGGCTTTGTAGCCAGCGAGATCCGACGCGTCGACAACCAGGGAAAGCTTCAGGCCGAAGCGAGAGATCCCATCCGACCGTGGCTGGTGATGCCGACGGAGAAAGCGACGCGTCAGGTTTTGCGGGCGATTGCGAAAGGGAAACGCGAAGCCGTCATTACCGGGCATGGCAAGGCTTTGGTCTTCCTCGAGCGCTTCATGCCCTGGATGCTTCGAGCGGCGGGAAGAAAAATGGCCGCGGGCCGAGGCGGCTACCGTGCGGAACCAAAAAGCGAGTCATTGTCGAGAGGCGAGACGAGAGACCGGGGTTGAACAGAACCAGCTTAAGGGAAATGGCAAACGAGAAAGATGGGAGTTAAAGCTGAGCAAGCAGACCTGACAACGGAACGGTCATTTCTTTAGGGCTCGCCTCGCCAAGGCTCTTCATCGGGCTCACCTTCCGGCAGTTCCACCTGCCAAATGTCCTTCTCTCGTTCGAGCCCAACTACGCCGACTTGATTGGCTTCCGTTGTGCCGACGTGGCCGATCCACACCACACGAAATCTCTTTTTGCGCCAGAGCCGGCGCACTTCGATGGTTTGTCCTGGCGAAGTGAGAAAGCCAATGGCGTCTAGGCGCGCGCCATCCTGGCTGAGGTCGATGGTATAGCTGCTCTGCTTGAACGGATGGCCCCGTGAGTCCGTGCCTTTGACGACCACGCGCAGCGTTTTCCTGACGCGTTGCTGCTTGCGGGACCTGCGCCAGAACTCAGGGATGGCGTGTTTGAAAGCCAGACCAACCTTCGTTTCGCGGTCCGTGTAAGCTTCGAGATAAGCCACGCGGACTTCCTGTTCGAGGCCGCTGCCCTTTTGCATGAGAAACACGCAATCTCCAATGGCCAGTTTGGTTTTGAGCATTACCAGGGCGCCGCTCGAATTGACGGTTTGCGTTTCCGTTTCTTCGTGGAACGCGCCGTGGTCCTTGGTGAAACCGTAAACCACCACGGCAAAGCGTAGAGACAGGCGCTCACTCGAACGAGGAATTCTTTTGGTCGTTTCGGTGGAGGTAGGCTCGCCAAAGGCAGAAGCGGATTTTTCTGTGGATGACGTTTTTTCATCGAGCGGGGCCACTGCGATGACCTCTTTCGGTGCCCCCCGTTGTGCCCCATGTTCGCGGCACTTGAAATCCCATGTTTGTTCTTGAATCTGCTCGTAAGTTTCGTGGCGGTCTGCGAGCGTGACCCAGGAGTCGGCTTCGCAGAGAGGACAACGCAGCCGAATAGCAAAATTTCCAGGCATTCCGTTCTTCCTGTGATTTCAGGATACCTTGAAGGCGGCGGGCGTCTCCGCGTTGCCAAATCGTGTTTCGTCGAAAAGTAAATGGTGACGGTTCCAGGAAAAGGCGCGATCTTTGGAGTGCGAAATCAAGGTTGCCACTTCAGAAAAACGGCGGCCAGGGGCGGAAGAGTAAGGACGAGAGAATGGGGGCGGCCTTGCGCTGCTTGGTCGGAGGCATGCTGGCCGCCGGCGTTGCCGACGTTCGAACCACCATAGATGGCGGCGTCCGTATTGAGGATTTCACGATAGTAGCCCGAGTGGGGAACGCCAAGACGATACCCTCCACGAACC
>Ga0310914_10003325_pt1 | contig 11055 bp, 10 predicted proteins | sample GREbulkMGAN108_FD_203450 | JGI IMG/M metagenome (GOLD analysis project Ga0310914, IMG submission 203450) | Lab enrichment of tropical soil microbial communities from Luquillo Experimental Forest, Puerto Rico - GRE.bulkMG.AN108 | ecosystem: Environmental > Terrestrial > Soil > Tropical forest >...
CTTCGATCTCGAGTTCGTAAGGGTCATGTTCAGCAGCATAGTCAATTTCCATCCAACGGATGGTCCTGGCGCGACCCACGAAGCCGCAGTTCTTCTTATCCGGCAGCAAGGGACGCAATCGTTGGTGCATAGCTTGGTGGCGATAACCCAACTCGTCCAAGATGTCACATACGGCCGCTACATAAAGTTTTTCCCTGACGAACGAGAGGATATCAGCAGCGTTATGAAACATGAGAGACACTCCCCGGGTGCGGGCGAATGACGGATCTGTTTAAGCCGGGTAGCGCAGAGTTTGCCTTTCAAACTCTGCGGTTCGGCCTTCAAGAAAGGCTACCACTACGACGGCTACGTAATAAATGCAGCACCAGAGCTCTTTTGATGGCCCCAGCAGGGGCCAACCGTCAATAGGCCCGCAGGCGCGGGATGAAACCCACGGATAAGGTCACATCCCCTCACCCCAACCCCGTCAAGAGGTTGACTTGCGGCCCTTGTCCGGCCCCGCCAGGGCCGGCATGATGTGGCGGGCTGCCGCATCCGTAGGTTTTCACCTACGGCTACTCATGGTGCTGCCCTTCGGGCAAGCGGAACGGTAATCCACATTAAGTCCATGCTCCAGGCATGGCGTGTCCAAGTTTGGCCCTCAAGAAAGGCCAGAGTTTGCCAAAGCGGAGAACTCTGCGCTTACTCCGGCTTACCCATCTTTCCGACGAGGGTGAAAACCGCCTCGTCGGGGAGATCAATTAACGCCACGCCGTCTCGCACTGGGACAGTATTCGTCTTTTGACAGTCGAGTTCACGGGTCGTCTCAAAAAGCTCCCAGTTATCCTGGTTTGCCGTTGTCTTGGGAAGCTCTATGGTGATGTGGTTGCTTCCTCCCTCTTTCACTCCGACCACCACCAGCGAGCCTGCGGAACCGCCGCGGAACCCCGAGACAGTAAGGCCCGGCGCTTCTGTGCTGGCCGCAATTCTATGCCAGCCCGGCCGTACGAAGTGATAAAGCTGCCGAGTTGCGTAGTAGCGCTTCTTGGGAGTGTAGATATGACTCGCGCTGCGAAACAAGCCGTAATAACAGAGCCGCTTAGCGCACTCCTCGTAATCGTCGAAGGCGTTAAAATAGAAGACGGCCCTGGCCCCCTGGTTCAGGGCAGCCAGAGCGCGTCGGTTGGAAGCGAGCGAAAAGTGCTTCCACTCACTCTCGAACGACTTATCTTCGTCGTGGAGATCGCCATATTCGGTGAGCCACACCGGAACTTGCGGGTACCTGCTGGCCTTCACTCGGGCTACCTGCGGACCCACTGAATCTTCTCCGTACGTGTGGAAAGTGAAGGCCCCCACTTGCTTCATCAATTCACTGTCCCTCAGAATGGGGTCGGTATAATTGTTTTTGATCAGGGCGTTGTCAGCGACGGCGAGCCTCACATCGCCCAGGCCTTCCTTTTTCAACCGCCGGGCGACTGCATCCAGGACCCTGGGCGCCTCCTCGGGATCAACGCGAGGCCCTTCGGCCGGGTAGCAATCGGTTTCGTTAAAAGGGCTGAAGTACTCAAAGTCGACATGCGCCTGGGTGCGCGCGTACACGACCATCGAGACTACTTCCTCGGCAAACTCGTCATACGTGGCGGGATTCAAGTGGCCCTGTTGTGCGGCCTCCACGCTCTTGCCGCACACCGCATGCTGAGGAGGCGGGGCCTTGTCATCCGTCATCCAATTGGGGACTGGCCCCATGAGAGCGATGACCGGTCGAAGGCCGCGCGAGTTGAGGTATCGGAGCGCGGACCACGTAGCTTCAAAAATCGGCGTGGAATACCGGTCGTTGTAGTACTCCCAATTCATCACGTTGGGATCGTCATTGTCATTCGTTTCCTCCCAGTTGCTGTAGACCAAGTAGGGGACCACGCGGAACATCGTGGCCCCAAGATCGTCAATCAGCATGTCGAACATGCCTTTCTGATCGGCCCGGAAGTAGGGTCCAGTAAAGTTGAGGCCGAACCCATCGACGACCTGGAACTGTTGCCCGGGATCCACGGTGATACGGGTTGAGGCTGAGTTACCCTGAGCAAACACCGAAGAGGCCAGCAACACGCACGAACACACTTTGACGGGTATCTTTATCAACGAATCTCCGTTACCGCGAACGGCCCCGTTTCACCAGCCGGGTAGCGCAGAGTTTTGCCTTTCAAACTCTGCGGTTCTTCTTTCAACAAAAAGGACGCAGAGTTTCCAAAACCGTGAAACTCTGCGCTACCTGCTACCGCCTCCCATACCCTTGGGATGCTCATTATAGAGCAAGCCTCGTTCGAGATTGATAAAAGTCTGGCCCTGCTGATAGTGTATCCGGGCGTATGCACATTCTCAGTCTCGAATCTCGGAGGCTCATAGGCGCGTGAAAATCATGGACGTTGAATTTCCGGACAGGCGTTCTGGTGGCTGCCTGTCTCCATCTCATTGCCGCCATTCCGAACTCCGCCCTCCTGGAATTCTTGGTGACAGAGTCCGCGCTCCGCCGTGAGCTCTTAACGGAACCTCTCAAGGTCGTGAATGGCCGCGTGGCTGTCCCGACCAAGCCGGGATTGGGAATTGAGATTAACCCGGAGACGGTACAGAAATACTCAATTCGAACCGGGATTTGATTCCCCGACCTTGTAGGGCCGACCCTTGGGTCGGCCGTGGCCGGGGCAAGCTCCCGCCCTACACCCCGACCGAGGATGAGGTGGACGATGAAACTAAAGGATCGAGTTGCTGTCATAACCGGGTCAGCTTCCGGTATCGGTCAGGCCAGCGCCCGCGAGTTTGCCAAGGAAGGTGCCATGGTCGTTCTCGCGGACCTCAACCTGGACGGCGCGCGCGAGACTGTGAAGCAGATTGAGACCGCCGGAGGCGCGTCGGTTGCCATCCAGACCGACGTCTCCGCTGCCGCCTCGGTCGAAGCCCTCGTCGAACAAACACTGCACGCCTTTGGAAGGGTTGATGTACTTTTGAACAATGCGGCGATCCAGGTCAACAAGACGGTTGAAGACACGACGGTTGAGGAATGGAATCGTGAAATTGGCACCAACCTCGGGGGTGTGTTTCTTTGTTCGAAGTTCTTCTTGCCTCATTTAAGGAAAGCAAAAGGGTGCATCGTGAACATGGCGTCGGTGAACGGCTTCTTTGTTGAGCCCACTTGCGCAGGATACTGCGCAACCAAGGGCGCGATTATCGCCTTGACCAAAGCCATGGCGATTGACCACGGCAAAGACGGTATCCGGGTCAATTGCATTTGTCCTGGGTATATCGACGCGGGATTGGCATGGGGGTATTTCGAGGCACAAGCTGATCCCGCCGAAGCCCGAAGGGCAGCCGGCAAACTCCACGCCCTGTGGCGGATCGGGCGACCAGAAGAGGTCGGCCGCGTCGCCGTATTCCTTTCGAGCGACGATGCTTCGTTCATCACCGGTTCGGCTGTGGTGGTGAGTGGTGGCTTTGGCATCGGCCTGCCGCCAGCTAGTTAGTGCTTCTTCAAATCCTCGGGCGTGTCCGTCAGCCGGCCCAGCATTTCAAACACCTTGGCTACGGCGTGGTCCACCATCTGATTGGCGGCGCCGGGCTCGATCCAGGTGGCCGTGTTAGCAGCTCCATATCCGCCGAGGGAGGCTGCGCGCAGGGTGGGGAAATACCCGAAGCTGCCATTGGCATAACCCAGGAAGAAAGCATCACGCACCGGGCAACGGTTGCGCCAGTCGATCTGAAAGTCCACAAAGGGCTCACCTGGCAGGGTCATCCAGGCAATGCGGCTATTGATGAGCACGGTGGCCACGGGTAGCTGGTACGTTTCCTGCCTCCGCCGATCGAAGGACTCGGCCGCCTTCGGTCCCCAGGAGGCAAGAAGCGCTTGGCGGAATTTCTCCGGATTCCAGCGGAGATGAAAGGGTAGGACGTCCTCGACAAAATCCAATCGGGCGTCGGGGGCTGCTTCGGTCTGGATGGTTTTCGCGACGCGCGCGGCCTCACTTCCGAGTCGCTCACCCGTCCAATCGCGCATTTTTACCGCGTCCTCGGCGAGCGGAGTGACGGCGTAGAAAGGGTTGATGTCGCCGGCGCCGCCCTGCAGGAACATGCACAGTGGCGGGCCAGCCTGTGATGCAGCAAACGCCTGCTCGACCGTCCGGATCATTACCCCCGGCCAGTCGGCAGAGTATTGCAGATTGTCGGAGCCGAAGACCACCGGATGACAAGCATAGTTCACCAGAATCGCCAACGGTTGGCCCTCGGTCGTGTCCACCCGCAGAACCGAGACGATAGGATCGATGGGCGCGGTGGGAATCATCGTTTTGTTGACTTCGAACCAGGTGACCGTCCCGTCGGGATTCACGCGTAAGCGGTTGTGACCGATGTAGGCGACGCCGTAACCTGTTCCGAGCCGTGCTTCTGCCGCGTGCTGGTGCGCCTCTTCAATAGCCTGGCTCACTTTTCCCAGCACTCCGGTCTCCCAGTCCGGGCCTTCGCGAGGCGGGTAATCATCGTCGATAGCCGGACCTGAGTGAGTGTGAGTAGCGGTAACGAGCACGTAGGTGATCCCAGATGACTTCTGTGTGTTAGCGCGGAGGCGCTCAATCCACGCGGGGGCCAAAACCCGGCCCAGATCGAGCACGACCAGAGCCAGACGTTTTTCTCCTACCTCCAGCACGAGCACGCGGGCCATGAGCGGATCGAGTATCCCGGTTGAGGTTCCCTTCCGGTTCCCGTAGCCGTACATGGAAAGGCCGGTGGGCGGTGTGATTTCCACTCGTGCCACGCCGGCCTTGAGCGTCGCTCCAGCCATGGAGACGGGCGCCAGGAGGGCGCTTCCGATGATCAATACGATCTTCAGCCTTCGCCACATGCGTCCTCCTCAGAAGAAACTCCGGTCGGCGGCTCTGACACTCTAACCGGCGGAAGCTGCGCGCTTGCGAGCGCAGCCTAGCCCCTCTTTCTTACTCTTAGGGACGCCCGTCGCCTGAGCGCAAAAAGTGTGTGTGAAAACTGCCGGTTCTGTATCATATCAGGGCGCGCCTTCACGCGTGCCGAACGCAGCGGCCTTGTGACCCAAGGCCTTTAGGCCCTGATTTTGACGCCGACAGCGGCTAAAGCCGACGGGAGGGAGGGCCGCTCGCGGCACGACTGAGTCGTGCCCTGATACGGTATAGCCGCCAGTTTTCACCCACACTCTTAAGCCCTACGACCGAGCCACCTCGGCGCGCACTCTTTGCCATGTGGTGTTACCAGCCGGTCAATCGCTTCTGCAGAGACAGGCTTTCGGGCCTCACGAGTTTTCTTCATCTAAGTATAAATCTTATACCACGGCTTCCGCGAGCTTGCCAGGACATGAAGCTTGTCCTTGGTGACCTGGCGTCTTGGCGCTGGAATAGTAGTTTAGTTGCAGTCGTAGGCCGGCCACGGACGTTCTTACTATGGTCAGCCTGAAAACAAGTGAGGCAGTAGACCAGCGCAGAGCGTTGTGTAAGAATGAAGTCCTCGCTGGAATGGAGGGCACCAGTGCGCAACGAGTTTACAGCCATCATCGAACGTGACGGCGATTGGTATATCGCCTACTGTCCGGAAATTCCCGGCGCCAACGTTTGGAGATCGTCCGGAAGTTGATCGGGCGCGGGTTTGTATTAACCTGAGCCGTTCGAACTTGGGAGAGACTCCGACTGGCCCGGGCGGCCGCGATAAGGGGATCGTCATTGGCAGTGCGCAGCCATGACCCGCGGAGCGAACACCCGAATGATAAATCTCCCAGGCGGAAACAACACCGTGAGCCTTAAAATCTGAGAGAGGCCGCAACGCCCCCAATCCTGCCGAGTTAGACGGGTGGGAACAGACTCGAGTTCCGTTCCCGATCACTGGTCAATTCCTCCTCTTTGGGGACCGAGCGAAGTTATCTTCGGCAACGGTTCGCCCCGCGTTGACGCGATGGGAAGTGACCGAACCTCGCCGGCTGGGGCAATGACCATGGGTGACTGGCGATCGTACGACACGATCGCCGACCACTATGATCGAGTGTGGTCGGCGCGCTTCGAGGTGGTTGCTAGACGCCTCTGGGCACTGGTACCACCCGAGGCTCGCGACAAAGTGCTGGACATCGGCACAGGAACCGGCATCGTGGCTAGGACTCTCCCCGAAGCAGCTCAGGCATCCGGTCTAATTGTAGGGTGCGATCGCTCTGTCAGCATGCTTCTTAGGGCAAGGGCCCAAGTAGCAGGACTGCGTGTTCTCGCCGCCGACGCCACCGCCTTGCCGTTCCGCGGCGAAAGCTTCGACCTCGCGACGGCTAGCTTTGTTCTATCGCACGTTCGTGATTATGCGAGCGCGCTCGCGGAAACATTGCGGGTTTTGAAGCCGTCGGGCATCTTCGCGGTGACGAGTTGGGGGCCTCCCTCGGACCCCTACAGCACGGCATGGAGTGACTGTCTGGCCCACGCGATCTCGAAGCAGGAAGCGGAGCGAGCGTTCGCAGAGGTAGTCCCCTGGGATGTCCACTTCTCCCAGCCCGGCGCCCTGGAGAGTGCGTTGAGTCGTGCCGGCTTCGCTCCCATATGCTCCGATACCGTCGCCGTTGAGTCCGACATGACTGTCGATCAGTTTCTCGAGGATCGGGAGCTCAGTTCGAGCGGCCGGTTGGGTTTACATCTGCTCGGGGTGGACGGCTGGGAGCGCTTCCGTTTAGCCACCAGGGAGAAGTTTCAGGCTCGCTTCGGATTATCGTTCCGGTACCGTCGCGACGCTTTAGTCGTGATCGCCAGAAAGCAAACCTAGGGCAGACATGTTCTTCTGCCAGACTGGGCCTAAAAGACAGGTCAGAGGGAATACATGATATGACCACTATGGGTTTCTATGAAGCCCGGACGCATCTTTCGGAGCTACTCAACCAGAAAGTCGTTATCAGATTAGCGGTCATCAGTCTTTCCTCACCGGCCAGCCGTCTACGCGTGGGGAGCTGGCGAGGGCTGCCCAGGCAGTCCTGGGCGGTGCGCCCACAGCGCGCTCCTGCTCGAGGACGTGCAGGCACGGGTGCGAAGCCGGGGGCGGAGGCGAAGGCAACGAAGGCACCATCGGATTCGGGTTCAAAAAGTCGAGCGCCCTGGCCAGGTTTCCGATGTCGTTGGAAGCGTCGCGCGCCGTCAGCGGCTGAAGGTTCCAACGCCACTCGATCAACTTGAGGATGGAGGTGTGATCGAAGACGGTGTGGCACACCCTGGGCTTCTGGGGATTGCCCCGGCTGAAGGGTGAGGCAGTGACGGTCGGCACGCGGAAGCCTAGCAATACTTTCCCATTTACTCTGTCGATGTCCGGATCGCCGGCCGGCTCCGCAGCGCGGGGCGGAGGCACATGGTCGAAAAAGCCGCCCCATTCGTCGAAGTTAACGACAAAGACGGTACTCGGCCATCCCGGCCCGGTAGCCACGGCATGGAACGTCTGCGCCAGGAACGAATCTCCTCGCCGCACGTTGGTGTGGGGATGATCGTCGTTGGCGGTGTCGAGGTCCAGGATGGTGAAGCGCGGGTCAACGAAGGAGACGGCGGGCAACGTCCCGCCGGCGGCGTCTGCCAGGAACTGGTCGTAAGTTGCGGAGATCCCAAGATACTTAAGTCCCCACAGTGCCAGGAAGGGAACATTCGAGAAGTAGTAGGTTCCGCTGATTCCATTTTCTGCCAGCCTATCCCAGATGGTGGGTAGGCTCGTGAGATCCATGCTGTCGGTCAAACGGTCCGTGTTGGCGGAGTGCAGGAAGAGCCGGTTGGGAAATGTCGGGGCAAGGATCGAGCAGAAATTGTGGTCCAGTGTCGTGTAGTTACGCGCCAGAGCACTGTAGAATGGCAGGTCCCTCTGGACGTAGTAGCCGATCGAATAGACGTCGTTCGATCCTGCGCGCAGGAAGCCGTCCATCTGGCCAGCATCATATTCGACGCGTCCGCCGGTATAGGAATGGTCGGGGTCCGGGTGCGGGCAGCCAGTGAAATCGGGCGCGAGAGCATGTGTCGGGTGCGGCACCCCGGCTTTGTCCACGTATTGGAGCCCCGCTTGCTTGCCATCCGCGCCGGGCAGCCAACCAAGAAGGTGGTCGAAGCTGCGATTTTCCATGGTGACGACGATGACGTGTTCAATGCCCGAATCTTCGGGGGCGGGCAGCGAGAGAGTGGCAGCCGCTTCGTCCCCGGCGAAGGCGTCTCTGGTGCTTAAGCCGAGCGCAGATCCTAAGAGAGCGGCACCCGATGTAACGGCCGCGCCGCGCAAAAAGTCACGTCGACCAGTGTTCATGGCTTATCCTCCTGCTCGATTATAAACTTTGCTGGGTTAAGCCAGCGCAACAATGTGGTTAACTAGCGGCACGACGACGCTTCCTGGCCGGAAATCCCTGCCCGGGTTAATGAGATTCTGTGAAAACTGGCGGCTATACCGTATCGGGGCACGACTTCAGTCGCGCCGGGCGCGGCCTCCCTCCGTCGGCTTTAGCGGCTGCTGGCCTAAAAACCGGGCCTAAAGGCCTTGGGTCTAAACGGCGTTCGGCACGCATGATGTGTACTCTGAGATGATACAGAACCAGCAGAAATATTTCTTCCTAGTCTCGCAAAATCTTCCCTCGGATTTCGCCTATCTAAGTAGAGGGATATCGAGCCCCTCAATAGCTGAAGCAGGAGAAGGGAATGTAAATCAAGTATTCGATCTCCGCTGTGGATGAAGACCCAGACATCCACGTAGTGAGAACTGAGGTGGCGGGGAGCCGGGCACCCTGGATCAGACTCTCCTCCCTAGGTCGGCCACGATCCGCCGCCTCAGTTCTCCTGACGCGGACGTCCCCGACCACCCTCTCGCCCATTAAGCTTGATGCTTGGCACTTATGCTGAATCCGCCTCTTCAGGGTCGAGTTCAGCACATCACCTGCAGAGAGCTGCTCATCGCTCCAGATGCGGACGTCCGGGCGTAGCTCATATTCGAGTTTTTCCTTCAGCAAGCACCGAAACGTAGAGACCCATTTCTCCGATCCTTCATCCCGGCATTTTGTGTGCTTTTCTCCCAGTGTCCGCACGTCGACATGGGCGGTTGGTGGGCCTGTTTCTGGCAATTCTGTTGAACGGAGGCGCAGAGTTGGCTTATCCTTGCTGCGACTCAGCGTTTTGGGGTTATCATTACATCGATTTGTCGAAGCAGATGAGCAAGCACGGGTAGCGCGGACCCGCTTTGTGGGTCCGCGGTTCGTCTCGGCAAATCGGTGAAAACCCGCAGACCGAAAGGCGCGGTCTGCGCTACCCTGCTAGACTAGTCATTGACCTCCCAGGAGGACAAGCTGTGGCCGGCAAGCCTAGACAGGCTGAGGATTCAGCGAACTCGTCCGGCGCATGGTAGCCTTTGGTCGTTAGCCCGTCACGCGCGTGATCTTGGGAGGAGTGCATGCTGTACATGGTCGTCGAGCACTTCCGCGACGGGAACGCCCTGCCGGTGTACCGCCGCTTTCGCGAGCACGGCCGTCTGGCCCCAGACGGCCTCAGGTATGTGGCGAGCTGGGTGTCGAACGACCTCCGCCGCTGCTTCCAAATCATGGAATGCGACGACTCGTCGCTTCTGGCGCAGTGGACGGCCCGCTGGGAAGATCTGATCGAGTTCGAGGTGATTCCCGTGGTCACATCGGCCGAAGCTGCGGCCGCGGTTGCACCTCGACTGTGAGGGGAGCACCATGTCGAAATAGCTGGCACCCCCTCACCCGGCTCGCTATTCTCCACCCTCTCCCGCAAGGGGCGAGGGCGGCCCTTCGACCGGCTTAGGGCGCTGAGCGAAGTCGAAGCGTAGTCGGGTTGATTTCATGCTCGGCAGCGGACCTTGGTCTATACTCAAGACCGTAGCGATCTAAACCCCGGGGAGCATTTAGTGATCGGCGAATTGCTTGGCCACTACCGCATCGTCTCTAAGATTGGGCAAGGGGGGATGGGTGTTGTCTATCGCGCGCACGACGAGGTTCTGCAGCGAGATGTTGCTTTGAAGGTCGTGCGCGAAGGTAGCGTGGTTGAAGAGTCGTCTCGAGAGAAGCTCTTACACGAAGCCCGGGCTGCCTCCGCTCTTAGCCATCCCAACATCTGCACCATCCACGAAGTCGGAGAGTTCGACGGCGAGCTGTACATGGTGATGGAGTTGGTCGAAGGCAAAACACTAAAGGCGTTGATTGAAAGCGCGGGTCTAGCTGTCGTGTCCATCTTGCGTTACGGCGTCCAGCTTGCCGGCGCACTGGCGCACGCCCATGGCCGCAACATCATTCATCACGACCTGAAGAGCAGTAACATCATTGTGACTCCGCAGGGCCTGGTTAAAGTGCTCGATTTCGGTTTGGCGCGACGCTCGCCCAAGTTCATGGTGGACGAAGCAACAGCGAGCGTCGGACCTCTCGAAGGCGCTGGAGCGATCACGGGCACCTTGTCCTACATGGCGCCCGAAGTCCTGCGCGGGCAGGGCGGGGACTACCGCAGTGACCTGTGGGCGCTCGGGGTGGTACTCTACGAAGCGGCTTCCGGACAATTACCCTTTCGCGGTGGCACTAACCTCGAAGTCGGCTCCACCATCTTGCATGAGTTGCCGCCACCGCTGCCAGATCGGATACCTCCCGGCCTTTGGGCTGTCATCCAGCGCTGCTTGGCCAAAGAGCCTGCCGAACGATACCAACAGGCTGGGGAGGTCCAGGCAGCACTCGAGGCTCTGCAGTCCCTGTCGATGACCAAGCCGCCCCGAGCCAGCGAGCAAAGAGGACCATTCACCACAGTGTTTCGGGGCATTCGGCACCTTCGCGTCAGAGATGGCGATGTACTGCTAACAATCGGCACCGTCAAGGGGGCCTTCCTGCTGCGGTCGACTTTCGACCGCCGCCGCTGGGATGTGGCCGGACCTTATTTCCCCGGGCATTCCATTTATGCCTTGGCTTACGACGGCCGAGACGGCCGGCATCGCTTGTGGGCATCAACGTACAGCTACTGGGGCACCTATTTGCGTTCGAGCGACGATTTCGGCAAGGTTTGGACCAATCCTCCCGAGGCGAACATCAAATTCCCC